>Ga0224496_10002187_pt1 | contig 11710 bp, 10 predicted proteins | sample SF_Jul11_sed_USG_2_FD_168127 | JGI IMG/M metagenome (GOLD analysis project Ga0224496, IMG submission 168127) | Sediment microbial communities from San Francisco Bay, California, United States - SF_Jul11_sed_USGS_8_1 | ecosystem: Environmental > Aquatic > Marine > Sediment | place: USA... | reverse complement strand
CAGTTGAAGAGTCTTTGGAAACATCAACAGAAGAGATGACTACTGAAGAGGTTGTTGCAGAAAACACTGAGATACCTGCGGAGACAACGCTTGAAACGCCGGTCGAAGAAACAACAGAAGTTGAACCCGTTTCTGAAGAAGTAACGATCGAAGAGCCTTTGGAAACGCTAACAGAAGAGGTTCCTACTGAAGAAGTTGCTGAAGTGACCACCGAAGAGGTTGCTGAGATTCCCTCCACTGAGGAAGCAGTTGAGACACTGCCTGAAACACCAGCAGAGGAGACGCTGGTTGAAGAAGAAGCACTATCTGAGGAGGTCTTTGAAGAACCCGTGATCACCGAATTTCCTGCTGAAACAGTTACTGAGGAAGCCGTAACCGAGGAAGAAGCGGTAGTCGAAGAAGAAGCTGTGGTCGAAGAGGAGACCATAGCCGAAGAAGAGACTGAGGAGTCAACTGAAGAAACGTCCTCCTACGAAGAAGAGGAGGCGGCCACCGAAGAAGAAGACTACGAGGACTATTAGACAAGAAAAACTAAAAGAACTTTCCTCCCTTTTTCTACCGTCTTAACCATTCCTTAATAGTTCTAAATCTATACTCAGTTTAGAAAGAAATATTTCTATAGTTCTAGCGTGCGAATAATGAAAAAGTTAGATAACCTGTTTGAGAGTTTTAGTAGAAATGAAAGTTCTTTTTGTTTGCTCAGGCAACGTCTATCGAAGTCCAGTAGCAGAAGCGTTGTTGAAGAAATACAGACCAGACATCCAAGCTGATTCTGCTGGAACCAACCCGGTGCTGCCGAGAATCTCTGAAAGCGCTAGGAAATTCTTGAAAACGGAAAACGCTTCACATTTTCTTAAAGGAGAACCCGAAGGACTAGACGAGAAGAAACTTGACGAGTACGACCTAATAGTTGCCATGAAACCGCGACATAAAGAAATAGTTTTGAGTAAATGCCAGAGTTGCAAGGACAAAACAGTTGTTTGGAACGTAGACGACCCATACTTTTTCCCGGAACACGAAGCAAAAATCTTCCAACAAATAAAAAACAAGGTCAAAGAGTTAGCCAACACCATGAACCAGACGGAGAAAGAACATGAGTGACACTTCGTTGTTGATCATCGATATGCAAGTCAGGAATTTTTAATTCGTCTCATCTCAGGATCTAGATTTATAAAGCCTTGAACCTATGCTATTCTTCACAAGTTGCGTGAATAGGAATGCACGGTTGGAACGGTAAACTATTGCGAGTAGACCTAACAAAAGGAAAAGCAGTTCCCCAGAAATACGACGCTAACTTCGCCGAAACCTTTCTCGGCGGAAGAGGCTTTGCGGCAAAAATCCTTTGGGACGAACTGAAACCAAGCGTGGATCCCCTTTCTCCTGAAAACAGGTTAATTTTCGCAGCTGGACCACTAACAGCCTTTCCGCTTCCCAGCAGCGGCAAACTTTTAGTCGCGGCAAAAAGTCCGCTGACTGGTGGATATGGTGACGGAAACTTGGGTACCCATGCAACTGTTCAGATGAGGAGGACTGGATACGACGCCATCGTCATACAGGGGAAAGCTTCGAAACCCACCATCTTGTATATTCATGACGCCGAAACAGAGTTCGTTGACGCCAGAGACCACTGGGGAAAAGGCTCTTTCCAAACCGAAAAACGCCTCAAGAAAGAATACGCCACTAGCGTAGGTGTCGTCGCCATCGGCCAAGCCGGCGAAAACCAAGTCAAATTCGCCAACGTAGTTTCCCAAGAGGGACGAGCAGGGGGCAGACCAGGTATGGGCGCAGTCATGGGCTCCAAAAACTTGAAAGCAGTCGTAGTTAGAGGAACCAAAACCATACCAGCAGAGGACCCTGAAGCCATGAAAACTCTGGGCCTCGAGGCCTACCGAGAAGTGTTGGCAAAGCCACTCTACGACTTTTGGAAACGTCAAGGAACCATGTCAGTCGTAGAATGGGGTCAAGAAAACGGCGTTCTCCCAACGCAAAACTTCCGGGAAGGCGTCTTTGATAAAGCAAGCGGCATTGGTGGTTTTGCTATGGAAAAGATAAAAATTGCCAACAGAGGCTGTCCCCACTGCAACATGACTTGCGGCAACGTAGTGGAAGATTCTGAGAAGTTGCCCTCTGAACTGGACTACGAAAATGTTGCTATGTTAGGATCAAACATAGGCTTAGGCAACCTCGAAGAAGTAGCGACTTTGAACAGACTCGCCGACGACTACGGCATAGACACAATATCCCTTGGAAACGCTATAGGCTTCGCCATGGAAGCTTCAGAAAAGAAGCTCATCGACTATAAAATTGAATGGGGCGACTTTGAAGAAGCGAAAGCCCTCGCCGAAGACATCGTCTATAAACGCGGATTGGGCGCTCTTCTTGCCGAAGGCGTACGATCAGCGTCCGAAACGGTGGGCGGTGACTCTAAAAAATGGGCGATGCAGATAAAAGGTTTAGAAGTTTCAGGCTACAACTGTCATACGACTCCCGGAATGGCACTCTCCTACGCCACTTGCTCCATCGGCGCCCATCACAAGGATGCCTGGGTGATCTCTTGGGAGGTTTCTACCGGACGCGAAAGCTACGGCGAAGCAAAGGTTGACAAAATAATTGAACTGCAGAGGTTGAGAGGGGGAGTGTTCGAGTGTCTCATGACTTGTCGCCTTCCATGGGTGGAAGTAGGCTTTGGGTTGGATTGGTATCCAAAGTTTCTGAAGGCTGCAACTGGCGTGGACATGACTATGAATGACTTGTTTAACATTGCAGACAGGGTCTTCACTCTGATAAGAGCCTTTTGGGTGAGGGAACACGCAGCTGCCTGGAGTAGAAGCATGGACAGTCCGCCGGCAAGATGGTTTGACGAACCCGTCAAAGAAGGGCCTTTCAAAGGAACAACTCTAGACCGCGAAAAATACGACCGTATGCTTCAGTTGTACTACGGCAAGAGAGGCTGGGACGATCTGGGGATACCCACCAAGAGCACACTCGTGAAGTTAGGCTTGGGAGATGTTGCTCAAGAGCTCGCTAGATACGTAAGATTGGCATCCTAACTTTTTTCACCGATTACACTGCTTCATAGAACAGCCGCTTGGAGAGGATAATTTGAAAGTGGGGATAACGTACCATGAAAAGTTTGGTCAGTATGACTTGGGAGCTGATCATCCCTTTAGGGGAGACCGCTTCGTCAACGTCATGCGGCTTTTTGAGGAACAGGGACTGCTTCGTCTACCTAACGTGAGTCTTTTGAACCCTAGGTTAGTCACTAAACGGGATTTGCTTAGGGTTCATGATGAAGACTATGTCGATCTGATTTTTCGTTTGGCTGAGGTAAGTAGACCTTACGATATAGAGACGCCGGTCTCGCCGCAGATTCTTGAGGCTGCTAGGCTCGTGATCGGCGGAGCCATCGAGGCTGGGAAAGCAATTTATGAAGGGAAAGTTGATCGGGCTGTGGCTTTGGGTTGCGGGTACCATCACGCCGGTAGAAACTATGGTGGAGGCTTCTGCCTCCTCAACGACATAGCTGTTTTGGTGGAGTATCTGCGTGAAAAATATGAACTTAAGCGTGTGTTGATTTTGGATTATGATGTGCATTTCGGGAACGGAACCAGCGACATATATTACTCAGATCCCAACGTGTTGTACATTTCGTTGCACCAAGATCCGAGAACCCTGTATCCTGGCACAGGGTTTGTTGAGCAGATTGGAGAGGGCGCGGGAGAGGGATACAACGTCAACGTGCCTCTGCCTCCGGGAACAGGAGATGAAACCTATCTTCAAGCCTTGAAGGAGATGTTTGTTCCTCTGGCGAAAGAGTTTCAGCCTGAGATTATTTTAGCGAACGGGGGGAGCGACCCCCATTTCGCTGATACGCTTGGCAGTTTAGGACTTACAGTAAACGGTTTCTTCAATCTAAGTCGGACCATTGTTGGGGTGGCGGAGAAAGTTTGTGACGGTAAACTGGTTTTGATGCCTGGTAGCGGGTATAATCCAGCGGTTTTGCCTCCTTGTTGGTACGCCCTCACGGCTGGGGTTGTTGGTTTGAAAGAAATTGGTGTAGGTGATCCTTATGCTCCGCCGGTTGAACCAGAATGGTGCAGTCGAATGGTTAGGAAAACGCTTACGGAACTAAAGCGAATTCTGAAAAAATATTGGCACTGTTTCAGGTAGACGCGCCCGCCAGTGAGACACAACATTTATGAATAAAGTTAAAGTCAAGACACAACAAAGAAACCGTGTCATGGGAAGGATAAGAATGCCCATCCAAAAAGGCGAATTCATCTTCATCAACTACACAAGCAAAGTCAAAGAAACAGGAGAAATCTTCGACACCACCATCGAAGAAGTAGCCAAACAAGAAAAACTCTACAAAGAAGGAGAAGTCTACGAACCCAAACTAGTCGTCGTCGGAGAAAACTGGGTGCTAAAAGCCCTGGACGAAGCCCTCCCAAACATAAAAATCAAACAAAAAGACTCGGTTGAGATACCGCCAGAAAAAGCCTTCGGAAACCGAGACCCAGAAAAAGTAAAACTAGTTCCTCTCAGACGACTAGCAGCCCGCGGAATAACCCCCAAACTGGGAATGCAACTTGAATACGACGGAAAACTCGCCACAGTAAGAACCATGGGATCAGGAAGAGTCCAACTAGACTTCAACCCACCTCTGGCCGGCAAAACCCTAGTCTACGAAGTCACAGTCGAAAAAAAGCTCAAAACAAACTCCGAAAAAATCGCAGCTCTCATCCACCGCAGAATACCCGCAGTCGAAGCGAAAAAGTTCAAGTTCAAAACAGGAAAAGCAAACGTTACGCTAAACATGCCCGAAGAAGCCTTCTACCTAGAAGGAATACAACTCGCAAAAAGAGGCATCGCCCTAGACATACAGAGATTCTTTCCAGAAATGAAAACAGTGAAGTTCGTTGAAGCCTTCAAAAAACGAGAAACCAGCACAGAACAGCCCAAACAGGAAACCAAATAACCGCGATAAATCTCTACTTTCCTCGCCGCTCATCTAAAATTTAATCTATCACCCCAGTGACCTTAGCAAGTTTCTCAGCGGAATCATGACACAACCTTTTTTCCTCCAAAAGCGTATACCGGTCGGAACGAATCGTGCATGCTCGCACCAAAGCCTCCACAACAGATTCAGGCTCTACTCCAAGCTCCTCCGCCGTGGTGGGAGCCCCAGCCGTCTGCAGCGTCCCTTTGATGCCTTTCCAATTCATTTCATAGAGATAAGCCATCATTATCGTTCCCACACCACACTGTTCCCCATGCATAGCCTTATTCGGCGCAACAAGATCAAGGGCGTGGCTGAACAAATGTTCCGAACCACTGCAAGGTCTACTGCTTCCTGCAATGCTCATGGCAACACCGCAACTTATCAAAGCTTCCAAAACGACCCGGAGACCCTCCTCCACTCCAGGCTTAATTATGTCCGCGTTTTTCATGACAAGCCTCGCACTCATCAAAGCCAAACTCGCAGCATATTCGCCATAATACTCATTTTTTACATTGTGGGCAAGTTCCCAGTCATGAACAGCCGTGAATTTGGCTATGACGTCTCCACATCCGCTCGCGGTGAAACGGTAATCCGATTGGAAAATAACGTTGGTGTCCGCTATTATGGCCATGGGAGACTGCGCCATCACAGAGTAGGGTTTCTTCAGTCCCTTGAGTGCAGCAACTGGACTCGCGATGCCGTCATGGGAGGCAGTGGTTGGTATGCTTATGAATGGAAATCCTTGACGCGCAGAACTAAGCTTAGCCACATCAATTTTGGTGCCCCCGCCAATTCCGAGAACCACTTGAGGCTTCAATTCCCGAATTCTCTTTTCAACCGCTCTGACATCCCATGCAGTTGAGGAAGCCACAATAAGGTGGTCAACATTAATTCCTTTGTCATGAAGCAAATCAATGACTCTTCGACCCGCAACACCCTGGGTTTCTGGGCCCGTCACTACAAAGGCTGATTCAGAAAAGCCGAGCCTCTTGCAAATGTCGCTCACAAGCGATAGGGTTTCGTTTCCAACGATGACCTCTCTCGGAAGCTGCATGCGATGTAACTTCATTGTCAATTACGATCACGGTTATTAGGATTTAACTTGCTAATAAGTTTCGGTTCTGTTGCATTTAAAGATGTTTGATCTCGCTGATATAGAACAAAGTTTCGAAACGTTTTTAAATGGGTCGGTCATGAATATACATTCCGCTAACTTCTCCCGATATACATCTAGACGACTCTCAATTTTCGGGGGAAAATAACAAAATGCGTGAAACAATCGACAGATTAGCCTTAAAGGGAACAACAACCATAGGTGTCGTTTGCACAGATGGAGTTATCCTATCTTCAGACACTCGCGTGACAATGGGATACTTTGTAGCCCACAAAAAAGGGAAAAAAATATACCAAATAGACGACCATTTGGCCATGACCATCTCAGGCAGCGTCGCCGACGCGCAACGAATCGTTGAAATCCTAAAGGTAAACGCACGGCTCTACAAACTAAATAATGGGAGACCCATGCCAGTAAATTCCGCAGCCCGGCTCATCGCAAACCTCTTCTTCTCCGCCCGTTTAGCGCCATTGATAGCTCAAATCCTTGTCGGTGGAGTTGACGACGCAGGCCCTCACGTTTTCTCTCTGGATCCTTTCGGAAGTCTCACAGAAGAAAAATGCGTTGCCACAGGGTCAGGCTCCCCAATAGCTTATGGCGTCCTAGAAGACAAATACAAAGAAGACGCTAAAATAGAGGATGTCCTATCTGTTGTTGTCCGCGCCGTTGACTCCGCCATGAAAAGGGACAGCGCAAGCGGAGACAGCTTTGACATAGCAACCATAACCGAAAAGGGCTATCGTGAATTAGGCGATGAAGAAAAGAAAAACATTCTAGGGGGCTCCTGAGGAGCGATAAATAAGCGTGCCAGAATCTGGGAAAAACAAGGCGGAAATAAGCCAATACATACTTGAACATATCCCGCAACAAGCTGAAGTCACCCGCATCGAGTTCGAAGGCCCAGCTCTGGCGGTTTACATGAAAAAGCCGGAGATCCTAGTTGAACAAAGTTACATCATTGCAGATATCGTCAACTTCATTAGGAAAAGAATAGTTTTGCGTTCCGACCCTTCCGTAAGATTGGACGAGAAAGGTACAGAGAGAACCATAAATGAAATAGTTTCTCCGGAAGCAGAGATCACGAGCGTAAATTTTGATCCAAGCCTCGGTGAAGTAGTTATAGAAGCTAAAAAGCCAGGCATGGTCATTGGAAAAAATGGAGGCGTCTTACAAGAGATAGTCAAACAGACACGATGGAGACCTCGTATTCTAAGGAGCCCTCCTATACCATCCAAAATCATAGCTCACATGCGCCATTTTCTTTACTCAGAAAGCAAAGAACGGGAGAGAATACTTCGCACGGTCGGCGAAAGAATTTTCAGACCTATAGTCCATGAGGCTGGAGACGTTCGAATTACCGCCTTGGGCGGCTTCCAAGAAGTAGGAAGATCAGCCATACTCGTGCAAACAAGGGAAAGCACTGTGTTGCTAGACTGCGGCATCAACCCAGGTTCCTCAAATTCCCTCAATGCTTTTCCAAGACTTGATATCCCACAATTTGATCTAGACGCTTTAGACGCCGTTGTCATAAGCCACGCCCACTTGGATCACTGTGGATTTCTTCCTTTTCTATTCAAATACGGATATGACGGGCCGGTTTACTGCTCAGCTCCTACTTCAAGCCTCATGACTTTGCTTCAATTAGATTACCTCGATGTTTTAAACAAACAGGGACTAATGTCGCCTTATGATCAAAAAGATGTGCGGGATACCGTGTTACATACCGTTCCGTTGCGATTTGGCGCCGTGACTGATATAGCGCCGGATATTCGTCTAACTTTACACAATTCTGGGCACATTCTTGGCTCATCTCTAATTCATTTACATATCGGCGAGGGGCTACACAACATGGTTTATACTGGTGATTACAAGTATGGCCAAACGATGCTTCTTGAACCCGCTGTGACGATGTTTCCAAGGGTCGAGACCATAATAACGGAAAGTACGTATGGGTCTCCGAGAGACGTGATGCCTTCAAGAATGGAAACTGAAGAAAGACTTGCGGCAGTGATTAATGAAACCTTGGATCGGGAGGGTAAAGTGCTGATTCCAGTTCCGGCGGTGGGAAGAGCTCAAGAAATCATGCTGGTCATCGATGGGTACATGCGGCGAGGACTACTGAAGGAAGCACCTGTGTTCATAGAGGGCATGATCTCTGAAGCAACCGCCATTCACACAGCTTATCCTGAATATTTAGCAAGGGGAGTTCGAAACAGCATCCTGTATGAGGGAATCAACCCCTTCCAATCAGACTACTTCACCATGGTAGAGCATCCTAGTGCAAGAGAAGAAATTGTGGAAGGTGAGCAATGCATCGTCATAGCAACTTCAGGTATGCTGGAAGGTGGACCCGTAATAGACTATTTTAAACGTTTGGCAGCGGACAAATGCAATACGATAATTTTCGTTAGCTACCAAATTGAAGGAACCATGGGACGGAGAATTCAGAAGGGCTTAACCGAAGCGCCCATCATAAACAGCGATGGAAAAATTGAAGTTATGAAAGTGAACTTGCAGGTTGAATCCGTTGAAGGATTTTCCGGACACTCGGACAGGAGGCAACTCGTCAGCTACATCCGGCGGGTCAAGCCTAAACCTGAGCGAATAATTGTGGTTCATGGCGAAAAAGCGAAGTGCCTAAGCATGGCCAACCTCTTTCAGAGAAAGTATAAAGTTGAAACGATCGTGCCAGAGGTTCTAGAAACAGTCAAGCTGCGGTAGCTGCCTTTTCTTTCGGACCAACGGTTTTTTCCCGCCAAATCGTAACGAAACTTGGCACCATAACCACGCGCTCTTCGCCTAAACGCGCGATGTCTCCTCCGATGGATTTGGTAAATTCGTATAGCTCGTTTACCGCCTTTTTGACGTCTTCAACGCTTTTTTTCGCTAGGGGAGTAACTCTTAATATGAGTATGTTTCCCGACTTCAGTTCATCCTTGATAACTTCCACGTCGTCGAGGGTACGTAATGGCAGAGCTTTCAAGTAAGCTTTCTTTCGGGCTTTTTTGTTTTCCGATCCGGAGGATGACAAGCCGCGCCCACTTCCTTAACTAGTGTAGTTACAGCTTTTTACTTTAAACATTTTTCATTGGAGACGTCCCCCGAATTCCCCAACCTCCCCTTTTTTTCTGAATTATTTGGGAGCGCGCGGTGGTGAGAAGTAATGGGTGTGCAGACGCTTACGTGTGAGGGTTGTGGTAGCAAATGGTCTGTCATAGGTGTTGGCAACCGGATCGTGGCTAGACTTGTTGAGTGTCCTTTGTGCGCGGAAAAAGAGGCGGGTGCAGTAGCATAGTTTTCTAGAGGAATCTTCTATTGCCCAGCAGCCCCGTTAGAAGTCAAAAAGTTTTGCGTCAGAAGTCAAAAGTCAAATTTTACTTCTGATACTAACTAAACTAACGTTGAATGCGCGCGCGTGCGCACGGTTTCAATGAATAGAAAAAAGCCAATCAATGAACCAACCAGAAGTATGCCAACGGGAATAATTCTTAAATATCCCCATGACTGTTTCAAAAAACAGAGTCAGTGAATGAAGATGCTTCCGACGCTCTTCTTTCTGAACCCCAAACGTCTTAATCCACAACCATTTTTGTCTAGTTATGCATGCATGTGCGCATCATGTCCTTTTGCTGCAAATATTTCATAGTTTAGAGATAATGTCGGCGGTGTAGACCAATTATTTAATTCTACTTTTTAGAACATCTAACATTCTCCACATGATAAACTTCTGATAATTTTTTTAGTCGAATAGCCTTAAATCAGATATTTTCCATATCCCAAGTGTCGAGATATAGGGAGTTCAAGCTTTTGAGCGTTGACTTAGAGTCTCTTCATAGAATTCTTAAACATCCAATCAGGCGTAGGATTGTGCTAACGCTCCATGAAAAGCAGGAGTTGACATATGTAGATCTGATGAATTTTTTGGAAGTCGAAAATACGGGAAAATTCAACTATCACCTTAAGATCCTAGGCGACCTGATCGAGAAGAACGAAAGCGGAAAGTATCGTCTAACCGATAAGGGAAACTTAGCCTCGCAGTTGCTCCTAAGATTCCCAGAAAAATCATACAAGCCTATACCTTTGCGTGGAGGAGACGCTATCCTAATAGGATGTGTTGGCTTTCTCCTCGCGTTATTCAATCCTGGATTCTGGGGTCTGCCATTATTCGGTATAACAGTAGGCTTACTGGGTCTAGTTTATGCCTTGATGACTCCAGGTGGTGTAATGTGGTTGATGACTGTAAAACGTACGATTTCTCATGACCTCTACGATCTGTTCAAACCTCCCCTCGTCACATCCGCCCTATTTGTGCTTTTAGTAGTCATAATTACATTTCTTGACATCAGATTATCATTCACCTTTTCAGATCAGGAGTTTGTTCTGTTTATCCCCCTTCCATCCTTCATAATTGGCAATGTGGCTTTCAGCTTCCTAGGCATTGGAATCTTCGAGATAATCTACAGAGCCAGAACGAAGCATTTAATATGAAACCATGCGTGCCTTGGTTCATACATAGGATACAGACTTTGACTTCAGGTTCTGGACTGTTAATTACACACATATCTTAATATGTGAGCAAGTGTATTGTGTTAATAGGTAGAATTTTCGTAGAGAATATTGACAAAAGGCTTTCACTGCGTTTTGTCGTTTATCTTGACCATTCTACTAAGAAAACGTGAGGTGAAAATTGTGAAATTAGCAAGTAAAAAGTTAAGCAGACCAGCACAATCGTGGATCAACAGAGTGGTGAGAAGGCATCCGCCTAAAGTAGGCTATCATTCTGAACTGAGAGATTGGGTGCAACATGTCATATTGGAAGCAGAAAAGAACAAGGACTTCGAGAAGAAGGGCCAATTCCTAAGTCTTCTAAAAGATCTTAACGTTGTCTAGGCTAATTGCAAGTGCATAGGGGGATTTATGATTTGTCTCTTTCTGGGCTTCAATTTAAAATGCGTTACAGAATTGCTTTTAAAATTGAGAAAGCGGGAGCCACTTCAAAAGAGAAAGCTGTGACGATTGAAGAGGCTGAGTTAGACTTGGAAGAACAACAATGGCTTGATTATTTTGCTGGAGGTTTCCTTAGCACAATAAAGAAGACAGAAGACAAACGATATTACATCTAGAAACGCGCACGAGTTGCGAAGCACTTTAGGTTACGGTTTTTGCCGTTTAAGATAGGCAACTGTAAATAGTCTACCATCTTCTAGGCGAATATTTTGAATGCCTACTAATTCCCATCCATCTTTCCCTAAAACGTTTAACTCGTTTTGGACGCCGTCTATTACGGGTTTTCTTTCTGCTGTGAGACGGTCTACGTGAACCCTCGTCGTTAGCGGAAGCACTTTGTACTCCCATTTCACCAATTTAGTCACATCCCCCAACACTAATAATGTTCAATGAAACAGTAAATATCTTTGCTTCGAATGACATTTCTCTCTGTGAATGTCTTCAACTACATCTTACGCTATCCATTTATAGTTGTTTCGCTTTAGACTCCCACACAAAGGTTAATTAGGAGGGCGGGTGTAACAGGGGCTAAGCAGTTAGGCGCTTTCCGAAAAGGGTAGAACGGTTACAGACGTTTTTACTTTTTC
>Ga0224496_10002186_pt1 | contig 11712 bp, 15 predicted proteins | sample SF_Jul11_sed_USG_2_FD_168127 | JGI IMG/M metagenome (GOLD analysis project Ga0224496, IMG submission 168127) | Sediment microbial communities from San Francisco Bay, California, United States - SF_Jul11_sed_USGS_8_1 | ecosystem: Environmental > Aquatic > Marine > Sediment | place: USA... | reverse complement strand
AGGGGGTGGGCCATACAAAGGGCCCGGCCGGAGCCGGGCCCTTTTCATTGCGAGAGAATCGAACTAGCGCAGTTCGACGCTGGCGCCGGCAGCCTCGAGGGTCGCCTTGGCCTTCTCGGCATCTTCCTTGCTGGCGCCTTCGAGCACCGTGCCGTTGGCTTCGACGAGATCCTTGGCCTCTTTGAGACCGAGGTTCGTTATTCCACGAACCTCTTTGATGACCTGGATCTTTTTGTCACCAGGGCTGGTCAGGACAACATCGAACTCGTCCTTCTCCTCCTCGGCGGCAACTTCGCCGGCCGCAGCCGGAGCCATTGCCATCGCCATCGGCGCAGCTGCGGTTACATCGAACTTCTCTTCAAATGCGTCCAAGAAATCCTTGAGTTCAAGAACGGTCATTTCTCCAAAGACGTCCAAAAGGTCGTCAGTACTCATCTTCGTTTTCGCCATGGTTATTCCTCCTCGGCGGCCTCGGCGACTGGCGCCTCGGGCTCTGTTTCGGTCGCCACTTCTTCGACAGCTTCAGCGGCCGGTTCAGGTGCGGTTACTTCTTCAGGAGCAGCAGCCGCTTCCGGGGCTGGCGCTTCTTCAGCAGCGGGGTCGGTTTCTTTCTTTTCAAGCAGTTGCGAGAACATCGATGCGGCATCGCGAGTGAACGATCCGAGCATGCCGGCAAGGTTGGCCAGTGGCGCTTTGGCAGCACCGGCAATCTTGGCCAGCAGCACTTCGCGCGGCTCAATGTCGGCGAGTTTCGTCACGGATTCTGGCGTCAATACCTCAACACCGAGAACACCCGACTTGATGACCAGCGCGTCATTCTCCTTCGCAAAGTCCCGGAGGACCTTGGCGATGGAAACGGCATCTGTGTCAGCGAAAGCCAAACCGGTTGGGCCGGTCAGATCGTCGCCAAAATCGAAGCCAAGCTCGTCTGCAGCCCGACGAGCGAGCGACATCTTGACGACCTTGAACTCACCACCGGCAGCCCGAAGCTCCCGGCGGAGCTTCTGCTGTTGCGTAACGCTCAACCCGCGATATTCCGCCAGGTAGGTCGCTCGCGCAGATCCGAACCGATCTCTGATCTCTTCAACTGCCTGGACCTTCTCAGGTCGTGGCATAGACTCCTCCTCAATAGGAAAAGGTTCTTCGACCACAGAACGAAGAACCTCAGAGGAGGCTTCAACCTGCGTTGGATGAGCGTTTCGGCTCTCTTACGCCCCTGCGGGGTCCTACGGTCTGGGGTCGAAGACTGGTCTTGTGACCAGGCTTGGAGTTGTTGAAGACAGCTTACCGGTATGGCCGACCTGTGTCATATCCACAGATTTTCTTTGCGCGCCCTCACGCGCGGTGACCACCTGGGGCTGATTTTATCCGAAAGATCACGCGCGGTGGGTATGCGCCAAATTGACGGTAGACAGCCTGTGGACAAGGCGCGATAGTCAGAATACGAAAGACCCGGGGCATCACACCGGGCGGGGATCGACCAGGAAAGGCACCAGACAGCAGAAATCGATAAGACCTTTCCTCACGCAGACAGAAACGGTCGGGCGAACGCTGGAGGGACCACTCTCTCAGAGCAACTGTGGACCCTACCCTGCACGGTTGCGACCACCTTCTGGCAACGCCAAGAACACTGGCTGCACGAGTCATCCCCATACGAAGAACGCCCGGTCCGCAGCCCGGGCGTTCTTCGTATCGTCTCTGTAGCGTCTATGTGTCGGCCACTTCGCCAACGCGAGGGTCCGGAATGAAGATCTAGACCTTCCTCGGTCCCGTCGTCTGAACCCGGATCCCCGGTCCCATCGTCGAGGACACCGAAATATTGCGCATGTAGACACCTTTGGAAGATGCCGGGCGGGCCCGGCTGAGTTCGCCGGAGACGGCTGCGAAGTTTTCGACCAGCTTCTCGGCATCGAACGAGACCTTGCCGATCGGAACATGGATGTTTCCGAACTTGTCGTTGCGGTACTCGATGCGACCACCCTTGAATTCGGTGACGGCTTTGCCAATGTCCTGGGTAACCGTTCCGGCTTTCGGGTTGGGCATCAAACCACGGGGACCCAAAACCCGACCGAGCGTACCGACCTTGGCCATCATGTCTGGCGAGGCGATCATGAGATCAAAATCGAGCGCTCGACCAGCGGTGAGCTCTGCAACAAGTTCTTCACCACCGACGAGGTCGGCGCCGGCCGCTTCGGCCTCAGCTTGCTTGTCCGACGATGTGATGACCGCGACTCGAACCGTTTTGCCAGTCCCATGCGGAAGCGACACCGTGCCGCGGACCAACTGGTCGGCCTTCCGGGGGTCAATCCCAAGCCGAAAGGCGACTTCGACAGTCTCATCAAACGACGCTGACGCGAGGGATTTCACCAGTTCGAGTGCCTCGCTCGGGGAGTACTCGTTCATGTCGTCATAACGCTTCTTGGCTTCGACCGTCTTCTTTCCGGCCATAATCACTTCTCCTTGTGGTCCGAACGGCGTGAGCCTCCCACCTAGACGTTTCTTCTATTGTGCAGGTTCGGCGAAGCCGAAACTGCTTCCTGATTCGAAGAATCAGGCTGTGGTGCAAGCGGCGTGAGCCTCCCACGTATGTTTCTCTGTTCAAATCTCGCAGTTCAGCGGAGCCGACCTGCGAGGCTTTCAGTTTTGGCAAGCCAAAACTGAAAGCTGATCCGAAGGATCAGCCGTCAGCCAGAAACGGTGATGCCCATCGAGCGGGCAGTACCTTCGATGATCTTCATCGCCGCGTCAATGTCGTTGGCATTGAGGTCGATCATCTTCGTTTCGGCGATTTGACGGACCTGATCACGGGTGACACTTCCCACCTTGACGGCGTGCGGCGTGGCAGAACCCTTCTCGAGTCGGGCGGCCTGGCGCAAGAGAACCGGGGCTGGCGGCGTCTTCGTGATGAAGGTGAACGACCGGTCTTCGAACACCGAGATCTCCACCGGGATGATCGTCCCGGTCTGCTTCGCCGTTGCATCGTTGTAGGCCTTCACGAAGTCCATGATGTTGACGCCATGCTGACCGAGCGCCGGTCCGACGGGCGGAGCCGGGCTGGCCTGGCCAGCCGGGATCTGCAACTTGATTACGGTCATCAGTCTTTTGCGACCCATATGTGTTTCCTTGACTCGAATGTGTGGTTACTTCTCAGATACCCATCAGAAGCTGGTGGCGACGTCTGAGCAGGACGCCCTCACCGGACCGGATCTGAAGGTAGGGCCAAGGCCCTACCCGAAATGTTGCTAGTTCTTCTGGATGTCTGTGAAACCTAACTCGAGCGGCGTATCTCGCCCGAAGATGTCGACCAACACGGTGACCTTGGACTGGTCGAGGTTGATCGATTCGATGATGCCGTTGAAATCTGCGAACGGACCGACGACCACACGAACCGAGTCGCCCATTTCCCACTCGGGTTTGAACTGGGGTGCTTTCACCTCTTCGTCCACTTCGGCTCCTCCAAGGAACCGTTCCACCTCGCGGCGTGACAGCGGGACTGGTTTGGTGCCGGAGCCCAGGAAACCGGTTACGGCGGGAGTATTACGCACGGCATACCACGTGTCATCGTCGAGGTACATCCGACACAGAACGTAACCGGGCAACGACTTGCGCTGCACGGTCTCCTTCTTGCCGTTCTTGATCTCAATGACGTCCTCCATGGGGATGACGACTTCAAAAATACGATTTTCCAGATGCATGGACTTGGCGCGCGTCTCAAGGTTCATCTTGACCTTGTTCTCGTAGCCGGAGTACGAGTTGATCACATACCAGTCGCCCTGTTTGTCGTAGGGGCTGACTGGCTTCGGTGGGGCCGGTGGCACGATCGGCTCGGCGTCGTCAGTAGCTTCTGGTGCAGCCGCAGCATCCGTATCCGGAGCTTCTTCGGCGTCCTCGGGAGCAACCGTGATGTCGTCGGCGGGAGCCGGTTCAACCGGTGCGTCGACCGCGTCTAGCCCGTCAGCCGCGGGAGCCTCTACGGTCTCGTCGACCGCGTCGTCCTGCGCGATGTCACTCATAGTCCCAACTCCAAGATGTACAGAAGACCCTCTTTGAACCCAATATCAATGGCAAAAATGAATGCGGTGATGGCAACGGTCGTAATCATCGTTACGGCGGTGAAGGCGACCATCTGCTCCCGAGTCGGCCAAGACACCCGCTTGAGCTCGGCCCGGACCTCTTTGAGGAAATGCCAGATACGCTTGAGGAACGGATCCTTCTTTTTCGCAGCCACAGCAGGCGCACCGCGCTTGGCGGCGGCGCGCTGAACGGCTGACTTTCCAGCCTGCGCTTCTTTGGCCTGCTGTTCGGCACGTTCAAGACGCCGTTGCTCCCGATCTTGGATGCGGCGTTGATCTCGGTTCATGGTCTTGTTGTTTCCTTATTCTGTCCGTGAAGCAGGGGTGGTGGGGTTCGAACCCACAACCTCCGGTTTTGGAGACCGGCGCTCTGCCAGTTCGAGCTACACCCCTATATAGAGGGGAATTTCAGGCGCGGGATGCAAGTATACGAATCCGATGGTCGAACTGTAAAGCCGAGATCGGCTCACGAATCAAACTGCGCGGCCAAAGCCGCCGAACTTCGCCTAGTTGCAGCCACCGCGACAACGACTCCAAGTCCCACCGCGACAGCTCCTGCTACGACCAGTCTACCCATGATACGAGACTCCACTTTCTCGTCGAGGCGAGCCATGACCGCATCGACGAGAGTGGATGGTGGCGTCCACGACGACTGGCGACCTTCGGCGAGGAGCTCGGCAACCTGTCGAAGCCGATCTGCTTCAACCCGACACACCAAACATGAAGACAGATGGGTGGCGATCGATTCGGGCAAAGGAGAAGATGACCCGATATATTCGGGAAGCAACATGCGCACGCCCTTGCATCGGATCTGATAGGTCCGTGAGGCCGCTGCTGCACCTATCCGGTCGAGGTTCACCAGTCCACGTCCGCCAGGAGCGTCCGAAGTCTCCGCCGGGCGCGGTGAAGCCTGACTTTGGCTGCCCCGGTCGTAATGTCGAGTAGCTCGGCAATCTCGTTGTGCGACCAGCCTTCAACGTCTTTGAGAACGACCACCATCCGTTGTTCGGCCGACAGGGAGTTGAGTGCTTCCCCGAGTGCCTCCGGGAGGTGCAAAGTCTCGTCGAGATGCCCCGGGTTGTGCCGTCGGGTTTCATCCGCGATGGCGGGCACATCGTCGATGTCGGCGTGCCGGTGGCGTTTCTGGCGACCGCGGTGCGTCCACGCCGTATTGACGGTGATGCGATACAGCCATGTCGAAAAGGCCGAGTCACCGCGAAAATTGGGCAGAGCCCTCCAAGCCCGAACGAACGTCTCTTGGGCGACGTCTTCTGCGAGGTGGCAGTCCGATACCAGCCGAACCGCCAGGGTGTACACGTCACGCTGGTTCTGTTCTACGAGCATCCTGAACGCATCACGGTCGCCGCTCCGGGCGGCGATGACCCAAAGTTTGTCCGGCTCGACCGGGTGCAGGCTCATCGGTTCATCCGGATCTGGCCGGTGATGCAGACCTCCCCGGCAGAAGCCAGGGTCAGATCCAGCTGTGCTTGTGCGGCGTCCATGGCTGATACGGTACCTTCGATCGTGGCGCTATCGCCGGCCAAGACAGGCTTCTTAAAGCGTAAAGTGGCTTGGGCGAGGGGAAGGTCTTGGTCGGTGTAGCGGGCGGCGGCCTGAAACATCCAGGCGGCCATCATCAGCCCGTGGCAGATGACCCGCGGCAAACCTCCGGCTCGGGCCGTGGCGTGGTCCCAATGGATCGGGTTGAAATCAGCGGACGCCGCGGCATACCTGACGAGATCGGACCGGCTGGCTGATTTCGAGATTGGAGCAATATCCATCCCCGATCCAGGGATGTGGGCGGGGCGAACGACGTCATTGTCTCCACGCCGATGGACGTCAGGTTCGGGTTGTTCGGCTTCGCTGGCCGGCGGCGCTTCAGGCGACATGATGAACGTCGATGCTGAAGAAATGACCGGTTCACCATGATGATCGACCACGCCAGCGCTAAACGACACGAAGGCCATTCCATTCCGTTCGCGGATCCGGTCGACTGTTCCGGTGACCGCCAGCTCTGATCCAACCTGCACCGGCCGATGCCACTCGAACTTCTGATCGGAGTGCAGCAGGATCCGGTTGTAGTCCCCAACGTCGGATCCGAACAGGAATTCTGGTGCTGCGGCGAATAAGGCAATGGAGGCGATCGAGGGAGGAGCAACATCGGTCCAGCGAATCGGATCATCACCGGTGACCGAAACGTAGGCACGGACCCGCTGGGGCGTAATCGCCACAGCGAACGGCCCATATGACTTCCCCGCCAGATGATCAATGCTCACCAGTCCACAGTAGCCAAGTCGTCGCAACAACCCCCAGCAAAGCTCGGCTCGTTCGGTGATGTCGGTTCCCAGGGCCGAAGGCCGACCAGCTCGAGAGTGGAGAACTGAGTTGGGCTTTCATGCTCGGAGAGGAACGAAGTTTGCGTTACGTGCTCGGAGAGAGGAACGAGCCTCCCTACCTCCGGCCCTCCGGGCCGCAGGTACCTTCCCCCCGGACGCTCCACTTCGTTCCGCTGGGGGGACCGACCCCCGCACCGCGACCCCCGGAGCGAACACTCGCTTCTCGCTGGGAGGAAGACCGACCCCCGCACCGCGACCCCCGGAGCGAACATTCGCTTCTCGCTGGGGGGGGACCGACCCCGTAGTTCGCTGGCTGAGGAGACCGACGACGGGGCTTGGCACTCGCAGCATACGAAACGGGTTCGTTGTCGCAAAACAAAGAGGACGGCCGTTGGCCGTCCTCTTTTTGAGACCCACATTGTCCACCCGCAGGTTCAGTGCGGACACGGTATCACTAACGACAATCGTGTGGTTTGAGAATCACGAAAGTATCACGCCGAGTGCTGCGAGAAGCACTATTGGAGAATCGCTCGCAACGTATGACGAAACGGAAAACGAGGCCAAACGGCCCCGTTCCGGCTAGCGAGTTTCTTTATGGGCGGTATGGCTCCGACACCACTGACAATACTTGGAGAGTTCCAAGCGCTCTTTGGTGTTGGACTTGTTTTTGGTCGTCACGTAGTTGCGTCGTTTACACGTTTCGCAAGCCAGCGTGATGGCCGGACGTTTGTCAGAGGGCATGCTCTGGTTTCCTTCGGTTTTGCAGAACCCGGGCGGAACAATGTCCCGCCCGGGAGCTGCGATTGCTCAACTATCGAGCTACTTGATCACCTTGGTGACGAAGCCGGCACCGACGGTGCGGCCACCTTCACGGATGGCGAACTTGAGGCCTTCTTCCATGGCGATCGGGGCGATGAGTTCCACGGTCATTTCCGTGTTGTCGCCCGGCATGACCATTTCGGTTCCTGCTGGCAGGGTCACCGAACCGGTGACGTCGGTCGTACGGAAGTAGAACTGCGGACGGTATCCGGCGAAGAACGGGTTCTGGCGACCACCCTCGTCACGGGTGAGAACGTAGACCGAAGCCTCGAACTCGGTGTGAGGAGTAATCGAACCTGGCTTGGCGAGCACCTGTCCACGCTCTACGTCGTCCTTGCCGATGCCGCGGATGAGGACACCCACATTGTCACCGGCACGAGCTTCGTCGAGCAACTTGCGGAACATTTCGATACCCGTGGCAACCGTCTTCTTGGTGGCCTTGATGCCGACAATCTCGACCTCTTCGTTCACCTTCAGGATGCCCTGCTCGACCTTACCGGTCACCACAGTTCCACGACCGGTGATCGAGAACACGTCCTCGATCGACATGAGGAACGGTTTGTCGGTGTCACGCTCTGGCTCGGCGACATAGTCATCCACCGCGTCCATGAGTTCCATGATCTGCTGGGCAGCCGCCTCATCGCCCTCGAGGGCTTTGAGCGCTGATCCGCGGACGACGGGAACGTCGTCACCGGGGAATTCGTATTCGCTGAGAAGCTCTCGAACCTCGAGCTCGACGAGCTCCAGCAGCTCTTCGTCGTCAACCATATCGGTCTTGTTCAAGAACACGACGATGTGGGGCACGCCGACCTGACGGGCAAGCAACACATGCTCACGGGTCTGGGGCATCGGGCCATCGGCCGCTGACACCACGAGAATGGCACCGTCGACCTGGGCCGCACCGGTGATCATGTTCTTGATGTAGTCAGCGTGTCCTGGCATGTCCACGTGGGCGTAGTGACGATTACTCGTCTCATACTCAACGTGAGAAATCGAGATGGTGATACCACGCTCTTTTTCTTCTGGCGCCTTGTCAATCTCGTCGAATGCGTATACCGGCGAACCAGGAATGCGATCGCCCAGCACCTTGGTGATGGCGGCAGTCAGCGTGGTTTTACCGTGGTCGATGTGACCCATCGTTCCTACGTTTACGTGCGGCTTTGTCCGCTCAAACTTACTTTTGGCCATGCCGATTCTCCTTTTGCGTGGCTCTGACATTTCGTTGGAACGACTAGGCGTACTGTCAGCCGTCAGCTCTCCGTACCGTGGCACAGACAGCTGATAGCTGAAAGCTGTTTTACACCTAGCTATTTCCGTAGCGGCGGGCAGACTTGAACTGCCGACCTCTCGATTATGAGTCGAGCGCTCTTACCAACTGAGCTACGCCGCCTCGTGTTCGGCGCGAACACTGGTTCAACGTCGTGACACTGCTGGTTTGTCTGGCTTTCTCCCGAAAGCCAGAGCCTCCTTCCGGATTTGAACCGGAGACCTCATCCTTACCATGGATGCGCTCTACCAACTGAGCTAAGGAGGCGTAAGTTGTAGTCGATCCCCGACAACCGGAGATTCGTGCCGGGAGGAGGATTTGAACCTCCGAAGGCGTAGCCGGCAGATTTACAGTCTGCTCCCTTTGACCGCTCGGGCATCCCGGCAGACCGAGACTGCTCTCGGGCGGAGGTTAGATTAGCAATTCTGCGTCAGTGGCCTAATTGAGTCTAGAACCCTCACTCCATCTGGTCGTCGGGTTGGAGATTTTGAGCCCGGACGACGAGGAACAAGCCGGCGGCGAGTGCAGAAAGGGCAAACAAACCCGATGCGATGGCCAGCGGGCGAAACTGTTCCCAGGCCAGTTGGGCTGCGTAGCCAATGACGACCGCCACTCCCCCCATGCCGTAGCCAGTCCACCGCAAAACCTGAGCTTGGCGCATCCCTGGCACCGAATGCCCTTCACCGATTTCCAGTAACGCCGACGTTCTGCGTCGCACGACGGACCCGAGCCACCAGGCCGAGGCTCCCAGATAGGCGCCGACGAATCCCAACCATTGAGGTTCGGCGAGGAACAGCCAACCTACGCCGGCGACCACCAACATCAGCCAGAGGCGCCGGCTACGGGTTATGAAGGCAACGCCCCACGCAGGCCCTCGCACTGCCGAGATTACCGACGTCGCCATACCCCACCCGGCAACGACCAACGTCAGGACAATCGCCACGATGGTGGCGTCTTCTTGAGAGAGAACGATCAACGCATCCCGCTGGACTGGCTCGTCAGCCGAGCGATCCGCTCTTCGACAGGCGGGTGGGTCGAGAACAGTCGTCCGAGCGTCTGGCGAGCCCCGAATGCCTTGAGAGGGTCGGAAATGAACAGTTGCGAGACAGCCGGGTTGACCCGCATCGGAATCTGCGCAGTCCCCTGACTGATCTTGGCGAGTGCCGAAGCCAGGTTGAGGGGTCGCCCGGTGACCGTTGCTCCAGTCTGGTCGGCTTCAAATTCGCGCGATCGTGAGATGGCCATCCGAATGATCATGGCGGCAACCGGAGCGACGATCATCGATGCGAGCGCCAGAATCCCGGAGAGCGGATTGTTGTCGCGACCGCGACCTCCACCGGTAAACAATGCCATCCGCCCGAAGATCGTGAGGGCGGCCGCCAACATCGCCGCGATCGACGAGATGAGGATGTCGCGGTTCTTCACGTGGGCGAGTTCGTGAGCGATCACCCCTTCTAGTTCGTCCCGGGTCAAGAGTTGCAGGATCCCAGCCGTTACGGCGACCACGGCGTTCTTCGGGTTGCGGCCGGTGGCGAAAGCGTTCGGCTGAGGGGAGTCGATGTAGTACAAGCGCGGCTTGGGCATGTCCATGTACTGGGCGAGCCGGTTGAGCATCGACTGGACCTCGGGGAGTTCGTTGTCTGCCACCGGTTTGGCGCGAGCTGCTGCGATCGCCATCTTGTCTGAGAAGAAGTAGGCGATGGCATTGATGCCCACGGCGAAAAGCAGGCCAATGTAGATTCCGCCGTCGGGAAACAGGGTGATGCCTATCCACCAAACGAGCGCCGACATGAAGCCGAGAAGAGCGACGGTTTTCAGGTTGTTGTTCACAACCAAAGGGTACCCGCCCGACCCAGTTATGAAACGTCCGAGAGATGAAGATCCATTAAATAGTGGGGCCGATCGCCTGCGGTTAGAAACATGTCGCTTTGGGTCTCAAAGCCGGCCCGTGCGTAAAAGGCAACCGCATCCGCCCGGGCGTTGCACCACACCCGTCGACCACCCCGTGTCGTAGCGTGCCTGAGCAACGCCTCCAGGATGCTTTGGCCACATCCGCGACTGCGGTACCCGTCGGCAGTCGCCATGCCCCGAATCCGCCAGTCCCCCGCCGCTGGGTTCAACGGATGATCGGCCTCCATGATGGTGCCGACCGAAACCAGAACATCGTCGACAAGACACCCATACGTTGCGGTGCTCGCCTCGTCGTCCTCGGCATAAACCACCCCGTCGTCTGTTGTCGCCTCGGGGCGCAGAACGTGGCGCCGCAAGTTCACGGCATCTCTGGGCGAAATCAACTGCACGCGCATCGGACGCGACCCTAGCGGGAGGCCACGTGGACCACCCGCGATATCAGGTGGCCGCCTGCCACAATGCGGCCGTGCAGAAACTCTGGACCATCGGGATATTCGTCGTGCTCGCCTCGCTCGACAACGCCGCCATCATGATGATTCCCAGCATGATCTTGCCGATCTCGGCAGACCTTGGCGTGTCCGAAGCCGCATTGGGCGGGCTGACGGCCGCGGTCATCCTGGTGACAGCCGTGACAGCAGGGCTATGGGGCTATCTCGGCGATCGGACCGGTCGCAAGAACTTGCTCTTCTGGGGAACGATCATCTGGGTTGTCGGCGTCTTCGGGGCTGCCAGCTCCGGTACCTACGGCGCCCTATTCGCAGCGATGGTCGGGGCGGCGATCGGATTCGGCTCCATTACTTCGGTCGGATTCTCCGTCGTATCGGACTTCGTTCCTCCCCATCGTCGCGGCGTCGCCCTCAGCTTTTGGGGTCTTTCCCAAGGAGCCGGAGGCCTGCTGGGAGGGTTGGCCGCCAGCCAGCTCGGGGCCAACGATTGGCGACGCCCCCTTTGGATCATCGCCGCCACCGGATTCGGCTTCGCCGTGCTGTTTCTCACGTCTCAGGATCCCGCCCGCGGCCAGGCCGACCCTGAGCTGGTGGGGCGTGCGCACGAGTTGGAAGAGAAGATCCAGCTGGACCAGCTTCCCGAATTGATTCGCCGCCGCTCGAACGTCTGGCTCATCTCAAAGGGATTGGTCGCCCAACTTGCCTATGGATCGTTGCTGTGGGTCCCGCTGCTCTATCAGACCAAGATCGTTGAACTCGGATACAGCATTGAAACCGCCACCCGGGCCGGCGGTCTGTACTTTTCGTTCCTCCAACTCGCCGCCATCAGTTCCATCGCCGCAGGATGGTTGGGCGATGGA
>Ga0224496_10002185_pt1 | contig 11719 bp, 12 predicted proteins | sample SF_Jul11_sed_USG_2_FD_168127 | JGI IMG/M metagenome (GOLD analysis project Ga0224496, IMG submission 168127) | Sediment microbial communities from San Francisco Bay, California, United States - SF_Jul11_sed_USGS_8_1 | ecosystem: Environmental > Aquatic > Marine > Sediment | place: USA... | reverse complement strand
ACTTCTAAAGCAGAGTGGCATAGAGTTCATGTGGGACTGGAATGATAAAGAATATCAGACCATGCTCGACATCAGGGATCGGGCCGCAGCAAATCTATCTTTGTCGAATTATATCCCAAAATCCTACTTTGAACGCACACGCCAATTACTTAATCAGTACAGGGCCAACCAGGCTGCTCAGTAATGTCTCCCATAACTGAATACGCCTTGCGCCTTAAAAATATTTTAGTACGAATAGAAAAGATTATTGCTGGCACCAGCCTGTTATTACTGCTCGCATTCACTATCATCCAGGTCGTCGCACGCAACCTGTTCGACACAGGCTTCCCAGAGCTCGATATTATATCCCGCCACCTGGTTCTATTTATTGCCTTTATGGGTGCCGCATTGGTTTCCGAGACAAACAAGCATATTAAAATCGACATCTTGGTCGCCTTTCTCTCTTTCCGACAAAAACAAATATTATTCCGCCCTCTACTTATAGCCAGCGCCATAGTCTGCCTCCTATTCGCCTGGTTATCCACACAATTCTGGACTGCAGAATGGGACTACAGTACTGCCCATGAGCGCTGGACCGTACTCCTCGCACTCATTCTGCCTGCGGGTTTTATCACCATAAGCCTGCACTTCATACTACTCTCGATTACGGGCATCAGTCCCGACTACAAGCACACAGAAACATGATCATAGCCGTCATTATTCTTATTGCTCTTGCCGTGTTCGGCATGCCATTATTTGTCGTACTCGCCGCCGGCGGTTTACTTGCCAGCGTATCTGTGGGCATGGACCCTGTTGCACTTATCATCGAAAGCTACCGACTTGCCAGCCAACCCAACCTTATAGCCATTCCATTGTTTACATTTGCCGGCATGACAATGGCTGCTGGTGGCGCCCCGCAACGACTGATAAAACTTTTCAATGCACTATTTGGCTGGCTGCCTGGCGGCCTGGCAATAGTTACCGTAATATCCTGTGCTTTTTTTACCGCCTTCACTGGCGCATCTGGCGTTACCATTATTGCGCTGGGCGGACTACTATATCCACTGCTCAAGCAGGCACATTATCCTGAGCGCTTTTCACTGGGTCTACTGACATCCTCAGGATCTCTTGGCCTGCTCTTCCCTCCCAGCCTGGCGATTTTACTTTATGGTATAATCTCTGGTGTAAATATAGATGAATTATTTCTCGCGGGCATTATCCCAGGCCTTGTACTTCTACTACTACTCTCACTTTACAGCTATATTTCTGCACAAAAGTGGCAGATGCAGACACAGTGCTTCTCATTCAAGGAACTCACTGATGCAATAAAATGCAGCTTCATGGACGTCCTACTTCCAGCCTTGATCGTTACTGGAATATTTGGAGGTTTTATCACAATAACGGAAGCTGCATCACTCACTGCTATATATGCACTACTGCTTGAAACACTCGTGTTTAGAAAAATAAACTTGTTCGAAGAACTCCCCGGCATAATCACAGAAACCACAGCCCTGGTCGGCAGCATACTTATTATTCTCGGCGTTGCCATGGGCCTGACTAATTTACTCATTGATTCCCAACTACCCATGCGACTTCTCAGCATGCTTGAAGGGTCTATAAGCAACCAGCTACAATTTTTATTACTACTTAATATTTTTCTCCTGATTGTTGGCGCAATGATGGATATTTTTTCTGCCATCATTGTCATAGTTCCATTAATTCTACCCCTGGCTTTGCGCTATCAAATTGATCCCGTTCACCTGGGTATCATATTTCTCGCCAATCTTGAAATTGGCTACCTTACTCCGCCTGTTGGTATAAATTTATTTATCGCCAGCCAGCGATTTGGGAAGCCTATTATTGATCTCTTCAGGGCAGCCTTACCCTTCCTGTTAATTATGTTAATATGGCTACTCATGGTCACCTATTTGCCAGTGATGACAACCTGGTGGAGACCCTGATATTTATCAACACTCTATAAGGGCTTGCTGATGGCTGGAAAGCTGATCGAACCAAAAGTAATTACTGACTTTAATAACAAACCTGTAGCCATCTTGCCGCAGGGATTTTATTTTGATGACACACGCTGGGATATGATCTGGCAGCGCTTTGAACAGAAAGGCGAATCCCTCACTATGGAAGATCTCCGCGACCTGTTTCCAGATGAGCCTACACTAATGGTTAAAAAACTCATTCGATCCGGCGAACTCGACTTTAGCACTAAAGAGTAATAGTCTAATTTACTTATCGTGCAAAAAAGGGTGATCCTCATCCCAATTCCTGATCTCAAACCCGATTGAGTATTGACCTGGCAACATCTCACGCCTAAGTTTGACCTGCTGCAATATTAATGACCCTCATTAAACGCGCACTATAAAATCAATAAAAGCATAATACTTGAAGCTATCACTACTATTGATATTTTAATCAAGTCCAGCTTTTATCGTTCCAGGACAGAGACTATGGATAGCCATCTAAACAGTGATAATAGTGGAATATACCCCTTGTATAATCCGCAACAATTAAACGATAACACGCAAAAAACTGGCCACCTACCACCTTTTCGTGCTACGGCTCTACTTTTGTTAAGCGCTTTCGGCTACCTGCTCCTCTATGCGGCCCCGATTTTTTCATTATATTTTACACTAGATCTGTTCTTTAGCTTTTCAGGTGAATTACTTTATACTGATACCACACTTATCACTATTAAAACACTTGCAATACCGGGCTGTCTTTACATTTCATATTATATCTACCATCTGATGCCTGACCTGCCCGTAGGCCGCTTATCAAATCACAAGGAGTTCCCGGAACTTTTTAAGCTGGTAAACAGTATATGTGATGAGTATGGTTATACGGAGCTAGATCATATAAAAATCTCTCGTCGATTCGAAATCGCCACAATAAAAACACCCAGGAATGGCTTTCTTACCCGCTTTAATAACACCCTGGTCATCGGCCTGCCATTGATGCAAAGCATTACACAAAACCAGCTCAAGCTAGCCATCTCTCATGAAATATTTAAACTATCTGGCTATCTAAAGCGATCAACCAGCTTTATATATTACACGCACGAAAACTGGCAACAACTCAATACAGCCAACCAGCTTAACACCAGGCACACTAAAACCCTGCCTGGATTCTTCATGACCTGGTACGCACTAAGCTATGACTTTCTTTCACGACCAGCACGTCGCCATGAAAATCTTAACGCCGACAGCCACATACATGCATCAACTCATGATCACAGCTTTAGCAAGCTTCTACTCACTCTGCTGATATCACGCAACTACTTACAACAAATCTTCTGGCCACAGCTATACAGTAACGCATATATGCATGCCACGCCCCCCTACTTACCCTACTCGAGCATTGAAAGCCACCTGCAACAGAACCTTGATAAAAGCCAATCACGAAACTGGATCAACATTGCCTTAAGGGCGCATGAAGAAGACACTGCATTACCATCACTTAAAACCAGGCTTATCAACTTGTCATGCGATGAAATTAAAGTCCCTCCAGAGGTAAAGCATTCCTCAGCAGCCGCCCTGATCAACTCAAAACTTAACGAAATTACTCAAACAATGGATAGTTTGTGGCTTAATCGCCACCAGGAAGAATGGGAAACCAAATACAAAAAGGGGCTGGTTGAGCGTAAAAAACTTAAAGAGCTCGCTATCCAGGCACGACATGGTCTTTTATCTGATATAAAAGCCTGGGAATATATTCAGCTTATTAAATTATATATAGACAAGAAAAAGGCAATCTCCCTTTATTTACAGATATTAAAAATTAATATCAGGGACCCACGAATTTCCTTCGATATAGGCCGTTCTCTACTCGAATCCATGGTTGAATCCGGGGTGATGGCGCTTGAACGCACAGTACAACTTGATAGTCGTTATTCTGTCAGCTGCTATCAACTAATTGCCCGCTATTATACCGGGATCGGCAATAATAAACTTGCCCAGTCTTACCGTCGAAAAACTCTGGTACACCAACTTGAAGTAGCATAAATGGACAGGAAGACTATTTCCATCAACTGCCTGGAATCTATCAAGGGAATTTGATGCGAAGCCCTGAATAATTCTGTTCATTTCAAACATAGTCCATTGATAAACCTGGCTATGCCAACTCCACCAACATACTGGACATCGCCAATATAATCGAGCTCGAAAAAACTGCCCATATCACAGACGACCAGAAGCAGGCATGGCTGGCCGCGATTCATTATCACTACGACAAAATTCAGAAGGATTTAAATATCAATGTCGACAAGCAACGATAATTAATATTCTATCTACTCCACGGACAGCCTGTCAGTGGACAGCACATGCTATCTGTATTACAAAATGACTGTATCACTTAAATCATTACCGTTACTACCCATACTCCATCTTCACCGAAAATTTTACTGCACCGCACTTTAGCTATATCATAGATTTTTTTTCGAGAAAAATACTATGAGCTGGTGGGGTAAAATTCTGGGTGGTGGTTTTGGTTTCATGATGGGTGGCCCTCTCGGCGCCATGATGGGTATGGCATTTGGACACCAGCTTGATAAAGGAATGAGCACGCTCGAGCTCGACATCGGTGATCCTGAGCGAACCCAGGCCGCATTTTTCACCGCAACATTTTCTATCATGGGTTACCTGGCCAAGGCTGACGGTCAGGTAACAAAAGATGAGATTTCAATGGCCAGGAAAATCATGGCCCACATGAATCTCTCACCCGACCAGCAACACTCGGCTATTGAGCTTTTCAACCAGGGAAAAAGCGCTGACTTTCCACTGGATGAAATCCTTGCCCAATTTAAGCAGGAATGCCATCGACGCCGGAACCTGTTACAGATGTTTCTCGAGATACTTATCTCCACCGCATTTGCCGATGGAACTTTACATTCCGCAGAAAAACGGGCGCTTCAACATATTAGTCAGGCTATAGGCTTTAACAACGCACAGCTGGAACACCTGCTATCCATGATCAGTGCCCAGCAGCACTATTCCCAAAACCAGGGCGGCTCAGCGAAAGTCCCACTGGGTGATGCCTATAAGGCCCTGGGCATTGCCTCGACAGCCAGTGATGCCGAGATCAAAAAGGCCTACAGGCGCCAGATGAGCCAGCACCACCCCGACAAGCTGGTATCCAGGGGCCTACCTGAAGAAATGATCAAACTGGCGACGGAAAAGACCCAGGAAATCAAGGCGGCTTACGAACAGATTAAAAAATCCAGACTGTGATCTGATTATCTGTCCACAAATTAACTTTACAAGAGGATCGCCTGCATAGACAATTATGCACCCGTTTATCCATGGATTATTAGAATTATGCAGATTGCAGGCCCATTCACCATCAAAGTGATAGACAACGCTGGCACACAGTCCCGTGAGCTACAACTGGCCTTTACGGCGGCGTTTCAAGCACTACCACTGGCCGAGCGTAGCCGTAAATTTGCTGACTATATCCAGTCACTACAGGCCGACATACTGGCAACTGACGACCCACAGAACCAGCAGGGCATGCTCACTATCCAGCAAATCTGCGAACAGTTATTACCCCATATCCAGGACGATCAGTTACCGCTGGATGAAACCATTGTCATCGAAATGGGTGAAACATCACCCTTTGATCACCTGCTCAATAGCGCCATATTGAAATAAAGTGCACCTGAGTGACTTATAAGGGCATTGCGCAGTGGAATTAGCATATTTTTATATGCTAAGATTCCAATGTATTCACGGATTTTCATCAAATGACCCTTCATCATGTCCTCACACGGATGCACAGACATGTCTGCGTAACGGCTGAGGCAGATAACACAATGAAAAATATCACAAAAATACTACCCCTACTTACAATTGGCCTATCGTCCAGTGTAAATGCCACGAATGGCTATCAACTGATTGGCATAGGCAGCTATCAAAACAGCCTGGGTGGCGCGGTCACAGCCAAGCCAGGGTCTGCAATGACAGCCATTACCAACCCGGCAGGCATGTCACGCATAGGCAAACGTGCAGATTACAGCATGGAGATGTTCATGCCTGACCGATTTGTGGATTTTACCCGCATGGGCGGTGAATCAAGCGACAGCGCCGCCAAACAATATGGCGTACCTGCCATCGGCTGGACAGCACCCGTAGTGGATGCTGACAGCGACCTCTATTTTGGTGGCGGCATTTATGGCACATCGGGCCTCGGGGCAGATTATCCACAAACCCAGTACTCTGCTGCGGGCGGCGGTTATCCAGCTATGTATTTCGAAGGCTATTCCGCTATCCAGTTCTGGCAGATGGCGCCGACACTGGCCTGGAATGTCGATAACAGCCTCTCGCTTGGCGCCTCACTCAATATCGACTACCAGTCTGTCGCGATGAAACAATCCTTCACCGCAGATACCGTCGGGGACACTATTCCTGATACGCCCATGGTGAATTTTGATTTGAGCAGGGCAGCACAGGCCTTTGGTTTTGGCATCACCCTGGGTGTACTCTATGACGTCAATGAGCAGGTAACCGTAGGCGCTAGCTACAAAAGCAAACAAAGCTTCGGCGATCTGGAATATCAGCTGAGTCGTGGCGACATTATGGATAACATGGGCACCATGACCATGACGGGCTGTGCAGCTAATATCTGTCCTGCAGGCACCTATGTACTGAATCTGGACTTCCCAGCCATGCTGTCAATGGGCATAGCCTACAGCCCGGTCAAGGCCCTGACCCTTTCCATGGACATCAAGCAGATCAAATGGTCCGACACCCTGAGCAGCATGAATCTCACTGGCCCCAACGGCATACGCATTAGCTTGCCCGCTGGCTGGGATGACCAGACCATTATTGCACTGGGTGTGGAATATGCGGTAAATCAGCGCCTGAATATTAGAATGGGATATAACCAGGCTGATGCGCCCATCGATGATAGTGACACAGATGCCAATTACATCCTGCCCGCTACCGTTGAAAGCCATATTGCCTTTGGTGCCGACTACCGCCTGAGCCCCTACTGGGACCTTGGCTTCCATGTTTCAAGGGCGTCCGAGAAAGTGTTAAATTCACCCTCTACAGGTGCCAAGATTGGATTAGAAATCAGCACCTTTGGCATCAACCTTGGCTATCGTTTCGACTAAAACATTAATCAGGGCCTGCAGCTACAGGCCCTGTTTTTATCCAAGCAAAACATCTTTAGCCTGATTTATTTTTGCTGCAAGATAATCTGAACCACCCCTGTCCGGATGCAACTTCTGAATCAGGCGTCGATGCGCTTTTATAACATCCTGCCGCGAGGCACTCTCAACTATACCCAGGATATCAGCCGCCTCTTTTTTGCTCATCGTAGAAGCGGGATGACTTTTATAACTTTGCTGTGAAAATTCCCATTCGGGCTTACAGCGCTGCAAATAAGTCATTAACAGCAAGTAAGATTCCTGATCTACAGTACACTCCGACAATAAAGCCTCTACCTCACCCCTTAACATGAGCGATAGCTGCCTGCCTGAATAGGCACCTTTTAATACCATGCCATCCATTGCACCGGTTACAGGATTTACAGTAACTTTCAAATATAGCGTCTCATAGATTGATGAGGCATAACCGCCCCTGCCACTGGAAAACTTATTCATAAGAAATCGTTTTAAAAATGGCTGAATCGCAGGATAGAAACGCATTAACACTGCAAATATTTTAGGAATGAACGCCAACAGGGAACCCACAACAGCCACTAACCAGCTAAGCCGTCCTGTCACAGCCAAAAGCAGGAGCCCCACAGCTATTAGCGACAGCAACACCGTCATCACTATTCGCTTCTGGCTGGCTGAATCCTGCCGCCTGAAATACAATATAGCCAGCATTAACAGTACAACCGAAACTAATATGAGAATGATACGCGGCAATTTATTGCTCCATTTTCTTTATCACCATGACTCTCGACACGACAGATGCTACCTACCGCTTCTTTTTTTAATTATGATTTTAACGCGATCCCCTGGATAAATCCTATCAGGATTTTTAATTTTGCTTAATCGCGCCAACTCTGGATATCGGTACGGATTTTTTATGTACTTCAATGCGATATGCCAAAGCGTATCGCCTTTTTTTACGACATGCACAATAATCTTCGTGTCATCCGGCGATTTAATGACGGCCTTGTCTATCTTGACAGGCATAACAAGGGGCGCCTCCTCGATGACATCCTGTTCAAGAGTAATATTTTTTGTATTACTCTTATCGGTTAATACATCACTAGTATTCGGGGCGTCGTTAGCAGGAGCCATAGCCTCATGATAAACAATACTCTCATCGGCAATAACCCCTTCATTAACAATGATAACTATACCTTCATTATCCTTTTTCAGCTCAGCATAACCTGATTCGCCAGCATCATTAGACAGGACCTCACCCGCCTCACTATAACCACCCCTGGCCAATTCCTCAGCACTGGATTCCACTACCAGCTCCTGACCCACCTGCGTCGAGCTCAACTTTTTCGCCCTGGATTGAACGCCCTCTTTAGCTTCATATTCGAGATTGAAATCAGGGAAATTAAAAAATAACAATACGGCTACTATACATATAGAAAGAATAGCGAACACAAATAAATAAACATCATTCTTTTCATCTATATCCGTATACACATACTTCGATCGCCTATCATCATAGCCTGAAAGAACAGGAGCATCATCATTAATTGTTACCCCACTAGAATCATCCCTGTCATCCAATTTAACATTTACAGGCACATCAGGCCCAGATGAAACTTCTTGCTTGCTGTAAGAAATTCGCGATGACGACATGGCCTTCCCGGACGGAGACATTATCTCGGCTTCTTTTTCTGCACTTACTGTTTTAATTACTTTTACATGCCTGTTTTTAACATCCTGGCGGTGTATTTGCTCATTGGCATTGAGATGCTCACCCATCGCAACACCAGCATCATCTGCCGCGCCTACTTCAGGTCCGTGTTCATGAACTCCACTTTGCACCACAAGGCTGATATTATTTTTTTTCTCTTTGGTCGCGCCAGAATGCTCACGATTAATATTTTCAATATACGCCCTGAGAAAACCGTTTGTCTTTAACTTATGCAGGCAATCGAAATCCGTGTACAGATGTATTACACCATCAAGCATCAAGGTTTTTAAAAAAACATCCCTGGGTATATAAACAGGCACTACACCCCAGCCCTTCATCGGAAACTGTACTATATCTACAATCTCATCCACCCAGAATCCGTCGCGTCCGCTTTCCACTTCGGCTACAATGATTCTGCCCACGGTATCTCTATTTTCTTCATCCACTCCAAATCGTTTTCGCAAATCAACAACATGGACCAGGCCATGAGACGATTTAAATATACCTGGCTCAGATATTGTTGCGCCGGGCAGCGCCGTAAATTCCGGTGGCATAATAATTGAAATAACAGCCATTGTCGGGGCACAGCAATATACGGGGCCAACGCGAAAAACAACCAGGGCATCTGAATCGTTGATAGATTTATTTATCATTGAATAGTGTCATAGCATGATTGGCTTTAGTCCAGATATTTCTCTTGCCACTTCATATATAACTGCCAGACATGATCCGTAAATTCTTCCTTGCCGTTAAATTCCCTTGGATCAATTGCATCAAACACATAATAATTTGCAGTCCTGTTTTGACTTGTTAAAAAATGCATCAATTTATCTATTAACGTCTGGGGATCGCGCCACTCAAAGTCGTCCTGTGATTCATAGTGGATGAAAACAGGTAAAATCGCTACGCCTGTCCTGATTGAAGCATCAAACGCACCATACCTGAAATTTTCAAAAATACGACGTCCTTTACATCCTCCTTCCGGATAAAGACCAATATTACGACCTTTAGCTATTTGTTCCTGCAACTCAAGCGCCGCACTATTCCTTGATGCCCTGGATTCTCTTTTCACGTATAGCGTACCTGCTGCCTCCGATATCCTGCCTACAAACCACCAATTTTTTACCTCTACTTTCGCCAGTGAGTAAACATCAAACAATGCCGGAATGCCTATGTCCTCGAATGCAGATGGATGATTAGCAATTAAAATATACTGGCCTGGCAAGGGTGATTTATTTTTCTGGTGCAATTTAAGATCGACATCGAGTGCTCTTACAAAAGCCCTACACCAGACCCTGAACATTCGAAAATAGAATCGACCATGGCATTTTGCCGGCAGCCATGCTGCCACATACATAATGACTGTAAAAATAATCAGATCGAGCCACAGGGCCGTTAACTTGAGCAGGCGCATACTATAGTAAATCACGGATCATTCCCCTTTAAGCAGTTAAACATGAGTATAGAACATGCTTCCGAGGCTTATCTCCTTATCCATAGCTATAAAAACTATTTTTCAAGCTAAAAACCGCAATCAATCTGGTATAATCTCGCCAGTTAAACATTTACTAATATAACAATATGAATTCAGCATACAAACGACTGCTCACGATTGGACTTTTTTTGACTTTAGCCGCCTGTTCGACAGTTCAGGGCCCGACTGATCCCAACGACCCCTTTGAAAGCTATAACCGGTCGATGTACAAATTTAATGATACTTTTGACAGCTACATACTCAAACCGGTGGCCAAAGGCTATGACGCAATTACGCCGGCCCCGGTACAAAAAGGCGTAAGCAATTTCTTTAGCAACCTCGATGATGTCATGGTCATTATCAACGACCTGCTTCAACTTAAATTTAAACAGTTTTTTTCAGATAGTGGGCGCCTTCTCATAAATAGCACCCTGGGTTTATACGGCCTGATTGACTGGGCATCAGATATCGGCCTCGAAAAGCATAACGAAGATTTTGGCCAGACGCTGGGCTACTGGGGCGCACCCAGTGGACCCTATTTTATATTGCCCTTCCTCGGACCCAGCACCATCCGGGACACGGGTGGGCTAACCATAGATACGATCTACTTCAACCCTGTTTACAGGGAGCTACATGAGGAATTCCCACCACCGCCACGCAAACCTGAAAGTGCCGTATGGTTTATGACTGCTCTCAACTTTACCGATAAGCGCGCCCAGTTCCTGAAAAAAGAAGAAGTCCTGGACGAGGCCGCACTCGACCCCTATATTTTTATACGAGAAGGCTATCTCCAGCATAGAAAAAACCTGGTCTATGATGGCAAACCACCCGTTGAAAAAGCTGAATTTAACGAGTCTGAGCTTTTTGACTAAACCTATACATCGGGCATATTATCTTCTATGAATTTCTTATAGTTCTCAGCACTGATTATTTGCGTGCCGTCACAGTTAAACTGCATATGAATCATATCCTGTACGATACAAATTGTAATATTACGCAAATAAAAATCTGGCAGGTTACGCATAACCCTCAATGAATGCACGATAGTGACAATTTCATCCTTGGTCATTGGATCCCATGAGGCATGTCTTTTGTTAAAAATACTCTTCCAGTAACCAGGCACCTTCTGGAACATGGCGCTCTTCTGGATGCCTTCATAAATCTCTCGCATGCCCTGTATTTTATCCTCGTAACTGATTGCAGGAAAATGCCTTTCAATATACGACTTGTCAGCCAGCTTCTCCGCCGAATGTATCTCCTGTCGAAGTGGGTCGAAAATTGAGTTGGTGCGTACCTCGCCACTATTGAATCCAACAAATAGCCTGTAGGTACTCCTGTTGAGTAGTATATCCTCAAGATTATCCACGAGCTTATCCATTACCTTATCGACAGGGCTCTCATATCTTTTTCGCTCAAGCGTTGT
>Ga0224496_10002184_pt1 | contig 11725 bp, 9 predicted proteins | sample SF_Jul11_sed_USG_2_FD_168127 | JGI IMG/M metagenome (GOLD analysis project Ga0224496, IMG submission 168127) | Sediment microbial communities from San Francisco Bay, California, United States - SF_Jul11_sed_USGS_8_1 | ecosystem: Environmental > Aquatic > Marine > Sediment | place: USA... | reverse complement strand
GCAACACCTAGTTCCCAACGTTTACAGCGTGGACTACCAGGGTATCTAATCCTGTTTGCTCCCCACGCTTTCGCTCCTCAGCGTCAGTAACGGCCCAGAGAGCCGCCTTCGCTACTGGTGTTCCTCCCGATATCTGCGCATTCCACCGCTACACCGGGAATTCCACTCTCCTCTACCGTACTCTAGCTATAACAGTTTCGACCGACTCCCCGAGGTTGAGCCTCGGTATTTCACGACCGACTTGTTAAGCCGCCTACGAGCTCTTTACGCCCAATAAATCCGGACAATGCTTGCACCCTACGTATTACCGCGGCTGCTGGCACGTAGTTGGCCGGTGCTTCTTCTGTGGGTACCGTCAATTTCGTCCCCACTGAAAGAGGTTTACAACCCGAAGGCCGTCATCCCTCACGCGGCGTTGCTGCGTCAGGCTTTCGCCCATTGCGCAATATTCCCTCCTGCTGCCTCCCGTAGGAGTCTGGACCGTGTCTCAGTTCCAGTGTGGCTGATCGTCCTCTCAGACCAGCTACCCGTCGTCGCCTTGGTGAGCCGTTACCTCACCAACAAGCTGATAGGCCGCGAGCCCATCCCAAAGCGCAAAAGCATTTCCTGACCAAACCATGTGATTCGGGCAGGGTATCCGGTATTAATCCGAATTTCTTCGGGCTATCCCGGTCTTAGGGGTAGGTTGCTCACGTGTTACGCACCCGTTCGCCGCTCCGTCATACCAGTGGGTTACCCCTCCAGTATGCGTCGCTCGACTTGCATGGATTAAGCACGCCGCCAGCATTCGTCCTGAGCCAGGATCAAACTCTCCAACGTAAACTGCGAATGAGATTCGCTTGGCAGATTGATGAAATCAAACTGCTGAACTGTTCTCAAAAAAGCAGAATCAAATGAATGTGTTTTACCTGGCAAGAACCGGTTCTGACGAACCGATTGCCGAGTCCGGAGACTCGGCGTTTGCCTGGATGCCGAACCTTTGGTTCGGCGGTTTACCTGTGTCCAACGCTCAGCTCCCGAAGGACCTGATTGTTGAACGGTGTTTGTGAACTCAGCCCCCATTCAAGGGACGAGCCACAAAGCTGAATTTTGGCACACTGTTTAGTTGTCAAGGAGCCTTTGCTCCGGATGATGTCTCCATCATCCAACACCCTCTGGCGTTAGCCGCGGGGCCGTCCCACTGGCGCGCAGCGGACAAGACCTGCAGTGTATCACGCTTCGCGAGTCCGTGCCAAAACAGTATGAGAGCCTTCCCATACCGAACCCCGAGCGGGGTCCGCCATCCGTTTCGGAGGCGATTTCGGCGTTCTACGCACCGTTGGTGCGGGCGCAACTGTAACCGACTAGACGGACAATGCAAGTCAAGGGCGATTGCAGCCCGATTAGCATGCTCGCCCCATGCACAAGATTGATTGGATCGGCTCGCAACTGGCCGGCTTGCCGGCTGTGACCGAGCCCCTTTTTCAGGATGGTTGGGGCGATCTCGACGGCGTGCGCGACGATCTCGTCAGGATCCCGGTGGTGGCCGGCCAGGCCTTCGAACAGAAAACACCCCAGATCAGCGGCGACCGAACCGTAACCGACTTTCGGTTTCGCTCCACGTACAGCCGACTGCCCGATGCTTCGGGGTTTGGCTACGTCAGACTGTTCGAGCCACCCAACCCGAGGCGGGTGGTATTGCTCATGGCCGCGTTCAACGAACACGGCTACGAAACCCGCCAGGCGTTCGCTCACTATCTCCTCACCCACAATGTTGCGGTGGCGATTCTCGAAAACCCCTACTACGGTCTGCGGCGCCCTGGATCCGGCCAACCACTGCGCACGGCGGCGGACCTTCTGAAGATGGGGGTCGGAGCGGTATGGGATGGCGTGGAGGTCCTCGAATGGCTACGCAACCGGCGCTCATGGACGGTTGGCGTGGCCGGCTATTCGATGGGCGCCAACACGTCGGCCCTTATCGCTGCAGTGAGTCACGAACCGGTGGCTTGTGCAGCCATGGCAGCGTCGCACTCCCCGGGGCCGGTTTTCACGGTAGGGGCCCTGCGAGGGTCCGTCGCCTGGGATGCGCTCGGAGGACCAGTGGCGGTCGACAGGCTGGGATCCTTGTTCGGCGAAGCATCTGTACTTCGTTTCGACCCGGTGCCCCATACGGCGGCCGCCGTGATTCTCGGAATCCTCAATGACGGATACGTTTTGCCCGACGCCACCCGGGCGCTGGCCGATCATTGGCCCGGAGCAGAACTCTTCTGGGCGAAGGGAGGCCATGCAACGGTCCTGTGGACCCACAAGGACCACATGTCAGAGCTGATCGTCCGATCGTTCGATCGGCTCGAAGCGTGGTCCAAGCCTTCTGACGCAAGCTAGGGCGCTTCGGCTCTGACCAGTTTGTCCGTGGCCACCCAAACATGGCGTGACTCACCGATCTGAACAAGCCATGGATCGGCGTAGTTCAGCAAATCGGAAATCCGGGTACCGGCGGCTTCGGGGAGCTGCAACGTTCCATCGAACCGATGCCCACCGGCCATCGTCAGTTTCATGGGGAGGTTGACCCCGCCTCGATCGGGAAGGTCGAACGATTCGTCCGCGACCCGAACCGCCGAGACACTTGATCTACCGATAAGCACGAGTTCACCTGATTCACCGCGGCACGGAATCAACCGTTCCCTTCCGCCGAGCAGATCGAGCATCGGGTGAACGTTGCCAAGTTCCTCGGGTGATCGCACGTACACCATGCCTGCAAACGCCGTGCCGTCATCAAGAAACAATTCGGCGTCAACCTCGGTCTTGGCGATGAACATCACGGCTGCGTCATCTGTCATGGTCCCAACCTCACGAATCGACGTTTTCCGACTTGTAGCACGCGCCCGGCGATCGCGGACCGCAAGACGTCTTCGGTGTCGATCTTGTCACCGTCGACCTTGACCGCGCCCTGCCTGATCATGCGCCGGGCTTCGCCATTCGAGGCGGTAAGACCCGCCTCAGTCATAACCGCCGGCAGCCACTGGTCGGGATTGTCATCGAGCGCAAATTCATCGATGTCGTCGGGTACCCCGCCTTGCCGGAAGACCTGATCGAAGGCAGATTCGGCCGCGATACCTGCTCCTGGGTGGTAGAGCTCGACGATTTCACGGCCGAGTCGACGTTTCAAATCGCCGGGGTGCACGTCACCCGAAACCAGGCCTTCCATTGCGGAGACAATCTCCCCGACCCCGACCTCGGTCGCCAGCTCGAAGTATTGGCGCATGAGGGCGTCGGGTATCGACATGACCTTGCCGAACATGTCAGAGGGCTCATCGGTAACCCCGATGTAATTGCCGATCGACTGGGACATCTTCTGTTCGCCGTCGGTGCCGATGAGTAGCGGCATCGTCATCACCATTTGGGCTCGCTGGCCAAACCGCTCCTGAAGGACCCGGCCCATCATCAGATTCCACAGCTGGTCGGCTCCGCCGAGTTCCACATCTGCTTCGACGGCAACCGAGTCGTAGCCCTGCAGTAGCGGGTACATGAACTCCATCACCGAGATCGGCTGTTGACCATCGAATCGTTTTCGAAAGTCGTCACGTTCAAGCATCTGGGCGACGGTCACTTTCGACGTCAACTCGAGCACCTCGGCCATGTCGAGCCCACCGAGCCACTCGGAGTTGTACCGGACTTCAAGTGGTTCTGGCAGAAGCACCTTGGAGAATTGGTCGAGGAGCCGTTCTGCGTATCCACGAACCTCTTCTGCCGAGAGCCGCTTGCGGGTTTCACTCTTGCCCGAAGGATCACCCACCTGGGCGGTGAAGTCTCCAACAATGAGGACCGCGGTGTGCCCGAGTTCCTGAAAATGGCGCAGCTTGCGTAACACGACCGCCCAACCGAGCGTGACACTGGGAGCGGTCGGGTCCAAGCCCAGTTTGACCCGCAGCGGCCGACCTTCGGCCAGCCGATCAGCCAGTTCTGTCTCTGGCACAACCGTGTCGACGCCGCGCATGAGATGACTGAGCTGATCGGTTATGTTCATTTGGCCAGCCACGTTAGTCGCCAGGCGAGGACCGACCTGACCATTCGTGCCGACCTCCTCCGGCCAAATCCACCGGTACGAGTCCATGCATCGGTACCATCGCACGCGGAGTAAGGACCCCATGAAACGACTATTCGTTCTCGTGGCTGTCGCGTCGTTCCTGCAGGGTGCGTGCAGTCCCGAGATCAAACCTCTCGCCGACCCCGGTATGGGCGAACTGAGCCTGACGAGCATTGTGTATGCGGCCGATGGCACCATCATCGCCGAGTGGCACGAAACCGAAGACCGCGTGCTCGTGGAATTCGCCGACCTACCGGTGCACCTGATGAACGCCATCGTGGCCATCGAAGATCAGCGCTTCTGGGGTCACCAGGGTGTCGACCTGCGGGCCATCGCCCGGGCGCTCGTCGCCGACGCTAACGCCGGAGCGATTGTCCAGGGTGGATCGACCATCACCCAGCAGTACATCAAGAACGTGGTGCTCACTCCCGAGATCACCATCGATCGGAAAATCGAAGAAGCGACCCTCGCCCTTCGCCTCGAGGAAACTCTGACCAAAGAGCAGATCCTCGAAAGATATGTCAACACGGTGTACTTCGGAAGTGGCTACTACGGAGTCGGCTCAGCCTCCGAGGGCTATTTCGGGAAACCGGTCAACGATCTGACACTGGGCGAATCGGCCCTGCTTGCCGGATTCATTCAATCCCCGTCGTCAACGGACCCCCGGTTGCATCCCGAAGCTGCGCTGGACCGGAGAGCGGTAGTTGTCAACAAGATGCTCGAGCTGAACTGGATAACTGCCGAGGAAGGCGAAGCCGCACTCGCTGAGCCGCTCACGCTCGCTACCAAACAACCCCCCGATCAGTCCGACTATCCATACTTCGTTGAAGAAGTCAAGCGCCAACTCCTTGATGATCCGGCGCTAGGTCTCACGGCCACAGATCGATACAACGCCTTGTTCCGGGGTGGGTTGCGGATCTACACGACTCTGGATCCGACCATGCAGGCGACCGCCGAGGCAACGATGGCGGAAATCCTCGCCGATAAAGGGCCGTCAGGGGCCCTGGTGTCCATCGAACCGTCTACTGGATATGTCCGGGCGATCGTTGGGGGGTCCGACTTCTATGACCCCGAGAGTCCCGTCGCCCAGTTCAACCTGGCCACCCAGGGCCGACGCCAGGCCGGTTCGTCGTTCAAACCGTTCGTCCTGGCGGCCGCTCTCGAACAGGGAATGACGCTCAGCACCGAATTTGCGGGGGGCAGCTCAATAACCATTCAAACACCCAGTGGCCCGTGGTTCGTGGAGAACTACGCCGGATCCAACTGGCCCGACCTGACTCTCCTCGAGGCCACGGTCTTTTCGGTGAATGTCATCTACGCCCAGTTGGTCAATGCGGTCGGCCCCGAAGCGGTGGCCGACATGGCTGAAAACGCCGGAATCACCAGCAAGCTCGAACCCTTCCACTCGATTGCACTCGGCGCCCAGGAGGTGAGCGTCTTCGACATGGCCTCAGGGTATGGGACCTTCGCGGCCGGGGGCATTCACATCGAACCCACGCTCGTCACCCATATCGAGACCGACAAAGGGGTCAACCTCTATCAGCCGGTCCCGGTCATCACCGAAGCCATGAGCAACAACACGGCAAGCCAGGTCACGGCTGCTCTAAGCGAAGTCGTCAAGCGGGGGACGGGCCAGCGTGCTCAGATCGGACCGCCGATAGCCGGCAAGACCGGCACGTCTCAGGCTCACCGGGATGCGTGGTTTGTCGGATACACGCCTGATCTCGTGACCGCAGTGTGGGTCGGCTATCCCGAAGGACAGGTAGCCATGGAACCGCCAACCACTGCCATCACGGTGGTCGGCGGGTCGTATCCGGCCGAAATCTGGTCGGCGTATTCTTCCCAGGTACTCACCGGAGTCGGGGTGACGGGCCTGGCCGGTCCCGATGCCCTCGGACTCCAACGCGTCACAATCGACACATCGACTGGTTTTCTGGCCGGCCCGTTCTGCCCGCGTGAGTTCATCCAAACCATCAGCGTTCCTGGAGGCGAAGCGCCAACGACCGTTTGTCCGATTCATAACCCGGAAGGCATCGTCGAAGTCGGCGCAACCGACGTTCCCAACGTGATCGGGATGGATCTCGGAGCCGCAACGTCGGCCCTCCAGTCGCACGGTTTCTTTGTAACGATCCAGTGGGATGACGGGGGCGGCCTGCCGCAGGGCACCGTGTTCGGTCAATCGCCCTCCCCTGGTTTCCCCGCACAGTTGAACTCGGTCATCGAGTTGACCCTGGCAGGGCCGGCTTTCGATGCGGCGCTCCCGTCAGTATTGGGATTCACACTTGAGGAAGCCCACGCCCGGATGGATCCAATCGGCGTTGGCATCGTCGCCATTATCGAGGCCGAAGCCGATCCCGACGATGCCCAACGCCGGCCGGGAGTGATTTGGAAACAGGATCCCGCCAATGGTGGGGCCGTCGAGGGCACGATAACGGTCTGGATCAATCCCTAGCCAGCAGCACGCAACGCCACCGCCGTTCGGCGGCTTTCGTTAGCCCAACCCGGGGTTTCCATTCGACGATCGGTGCCCGGTCTGGTGCCGTGATCGACAGCCAATCGACCTGCTCGATGCGACGGCCATCCAACGAATTGTCAATCCCGAGCGCCTGTGTCAGCTTGCCGGGTCCGTCCACCAGGTGGTCGCAACGTCCGCGTCGCTCGACCATCAGATCCAGGCCCTGTTGGGGGATCCCTGCACGAATGAGGACGGCCTGTGGGTCACCGACCGCCCCGGTCACGACATTCAGACACCAATGGATGCCATAGGAGCGATAAACATACAGCGTCCCGGCCGGGCCAAACATGGGCGAGTTTCGCTCCGTCTGACCACGCCTGGCGTGGCTAGCCGGATCATCAATCCCTCCGTAGGCCTCGGCTTCGGAAATGGTAACGCTGGTTACTCCGGACGGGCTTTTCGTCGCAAGCGTTGCGCCGATCAGCGCTTGCGCCACGGTGATGGCGGTACCGTCCCACAGGGCCATCAGCCGAGGACGTCGAGTAACACAGCTTTGAAGGCATGGAGCCGATTCTCGGCCTGGTCGAACACCCGGGATCGCGCGTGTTCCATGACCGGTCCCGACACCTCTTCGCCACGATGCGCAGGCAAGCAGTGAAGAAATATCGCGTCTGGAGCGGCTTTGGCGAAGAGCGTCTCGTCGACGATGAAACCGCCGAAAGCGTCACGGCGTTGCGCCGTTTCGTGTTCCTGCCCCATGGATGTCCACACATCGGTATAGACACAATCGGCACCGTCGACTGCCTCAGACGGATCGTTGGTGACCTCGACATCGCCATATTGGCGAGCGAGGGTGATGTACCGAGGGTCGGGCTCATAGCCGACGGGCGTGGCAATCCGTATCGATCCGCCCATCATCGTTGCACCCACCATGAGCGAATGCAGCACATTGTTCCCATCACCGACGTAGGCGATCGACGCTTCCGGCCGATGCTCGACAATGGTCAACAAGTCGGCGATCGCCTGACACGGGTGCTCAAGGTCAGACAGCAAGTTGATGACGGGGGCTTCCGCCACGGCCGCGATCGACACGAGATCACCATGATCGAAGACCCGCATCGCCAGGGCGTCCAAATATCGATCGAGTACCCGTCCGACGTCTTCGACGGTTTCGCGACCGCCCAATCCAACTTCGTCACCTTTGAGAACCACTGGATCGGCCCCGAGCTGGCGGGCGCCCACCTCGGAAGAGACTCTCGTACGGGTGGACGGCTTCATGAAAAACAGGCCCACCGACCGCCCCGTCAAACGACCCCGGAACCGATCCGGGTCTTGTTTGATATCCCTGGCCAGCGCCACCAGATCCTGGATCCGGCCAGGCGTATTGTCTGCGATGCTCAAAAAGTCCATAGTCAGCCCCCGCGAAGCTTCGCTCCGGTTTTGTCGGTGACCGCCCTGATCACTCTGGTCCGGACATCTGCGACATCATCAGCGGTCAACGTTCGATCTGACGCCCTGATTGTGACCCGGAGGCCAATGGCTTTTGCGTCGCCCCGCAAGAACTCGTCGAACACCTCGACTGACTCAACCAAGTCGCCGCCCGCGTTCGACGCCTCGCTGAGTAGCGCCGCTGCCGGAGTCGTCAATCCAACATCGAAAGACAGATCGAATTCGGATGGAGGGAAGACGCTTGGCTCGACGAAGGACAAAAGGCCGGGATCAGCGACCAGTGGATTCAGGTCCAGTTCTCCGACAAGCACACGGCCCGTGAGGTCGAACGCTCGGGCAACCGCGGGGTGCAGCTCCCCGATCTGTCCGATGGATGCCCCATCGAGCACGACTCTGGCGCCACGACCAGGGTGCAGCCCGGGAAGCTCGGCTTGCCTGATCTCCGAGGAACCGAGGCCCATCTGATCGACGATCGAGCGCCACAGCGCCATCCCCCTGAATACATCGACAGGCCTACCAAGCCCAGCGACGTCGCCCGGCCCCGACGACCCGACCGCCACGAAACTGAACACGTCCGGCTGATCTGGGACCGTACCGAGTTCGGGCGATTCCTGATTGAAGAAAACCTTGCCGGTTTCGAATAGTGCTACCGAATCGGCCCCGTGGGCAAGATTGAATCTGGCGCTTCCGAGGAGTCCGGGAATCAGCGTGGTACGCATGATCGATTCTTCGTCGCGGAGCGGGTTCTTGACCTCGATGGTTTGGCTGCGATAGTCGTCCAGCGGCAGCCCCAACATGGCCAAATCGGCATGGCTACTGAACGTCGAGGTGTGCGCCTCGGAGAAGCCAGCCCCGCGGGCCACCCACCGCAGCGAACGCAACCGCATTTGTTCAACTGACAGCCCCCCGTTACCCCCGGTGGGTACCCGACTCGGGAAGTTGTCAAAACCGTGAAGTCTGGCGACTTCCTCGATTAGATCAATCGGCCGGGTCACGTCTGGCCGATTGGTCGGGACGGCGACGTCGATGTCGTCGTCCCCTTTCCCGTCAGCCGACACGGCAAAGTTCAGCCTGGCAAGCAGGCCGGCGACTTCGGACTTTGACAGGGGAATCCCCAGGATGCGATGCACCTCGGAAACGGCCAGGCGGAGCCTGTGCGGCTCGATCGGTACCGGGTAGTTGTCAACCATGCCAGCCACAATGAAGCCGCCGGCATGGGCGGCGATCATCTCGGCCATGCGGTCGGCTGCCAGCGGAGGCAGGTTCGGGTCGACTCCCCGCTCGAACCGGGCCGACGCCTCGGATCGCAGGCCATGGCGACGGCTCATGCGCATGACGGTCGGCGGATCCCAAGAGGCGCACTCGATCAGCACGTTCGTGGTCGACTCTGAGACCTCCGAGTCAAGCCCGCCCATCGTGCCGGCCAACGACGAACCGCGCTCAATATCGGCAACCAGGAGATCCTCCGGAGTGAGTTGGCGCTGCACACCGTCGAGGGTGACGAGCGTTTCGCCTTCGGTGGCGGCCCGAACCACGATATGGCCGTCGGCGACTTTGTCTCGGTCGAACGCGTGGGTCGGTTGGCCAAGTTCAAGCATGACGTAATTCGAGATATCGACAATGTTGGAGATGGAGCGAACTCCGGCTTTGACGAGCCGCTGGGCCATCCATAGCGGGGCGGACCTCACTTCGACACCGCGCACTTCTCGCGCCACGAACCGCCGACAACGATCGTCTTCGATATCCACCCGCAGGTCCATCTCCCCTGCCGTAACACCCAATTCAGGCGACGGGACCCGATAGGTGATCTCGAAGTGGGCGGCGAGTTCTCGCGCCAATCCAACCATCGACATGGCATCGGGCCGGTTGGGGGTGATCGCCAGGTCAAACACGACATCCGGTAACTCGATGTGGTCAACGAACGGGGTGCCGATCGGCAGGTCATCAGCCAGCACCATGATGCCGTCTGCATCGTCGCCGAGGCCAAGTTCTTTGGCCGAACAGATCATTCCGTTGGAGGTGACGCCGCGGATGTCGCGCTTGGTAATCAGGAAGTCTTCGCCGAGTACTGCTCCGGGTACCGCCACCGGCACCGTAGCCCCCGCCTCGAAGTTCCAGGCGCCACAGATGATGTCGGTCGGCCCGTTGCCAGTATCGACCGAGCAGAGGCGCACTTTGTCCGCGTCGGGATGAGGTTGCACCGTAAGCACTTTTCCGATGACGACGTCACGAAACTGCGGCTCAAGAACTTCGACACCCTCGACCTCGTGACCAAGGTTGGCGAAGATATTCGTGAGTTCGGTTACGTCAGACGTTGGTAGGTCGATGTACTCGCCCAGCCAGTTCAGCGAAACCTTCATACGAACTGTCCCAACACTCGTAGGTCGTTCTCAAAGAAGTGCTTGATGTGGGTGATGCCATGGCGGACCATCGCCAGACGTTCGACGCCCATTCCGAAGGCAAAACCGCTCACCTTCGATGGATCGTATCCGACCGCTTCGAACACATTCGGATCAACCATGCCGCAACCCATCAATTCGATCCACCCCGAATTCGAGCACACCCGGCATCCACTCCCGTCGCAGGCAAAGCACGAAACGTGCATTTCGGCGGACGGTTCCGTAAACGGGAAAAAATGCGGTATCAGTTTGATCACCCGACCCGCCCCGAAGAAGGTTCTTGCGAAGTACTCAAGGGTGCCTTTTAGGTCGGCAAACGTGATGTCGGTATCGACGACCAGTCCCTCCACCTGGTGGAATACAGGCGAGTGCGTTGCGTCCAGGCTGTCGGACCGGAAGACCCGGCCAGGGACCACCACGTGAACGGGCGGTTCGTGTTGCTGCATGTAGCGGGCCTGTACCGGCGAAGTCTGGGTGCGCAGCAACATCTCGTCAGCGGGGTCGCCGAAATCGACGTACAACGTGTCAGATTCAGCCCGGGCGGGATGGGAGGATGGCGTATTGAGCGCATCGAAGTTGTACCAGGCCGTTTCGATCTCGGGTCCGGCAGCAACCCGGTAGCCGAGCGAAACAAAGATATCTGACACTTCGTCCATGACGGTGGTGAGGATGTGCTGGGTGCCGAACTGGGACCGGACATGCGGGACCGTTACATCAACCCGATCACCGACAAGGAGCGCGTTCTCTTCGATGATCTCCAGCTGGCGTTGCCGATCGCTGAGATTTGCCTGAATGGCGGTAAAAACCTCGTTGATCTTCGCCCCGACGGTGGGGCGGTCAGCCGGATCGAGTGCGCCGAGACCTCGCCTTTTCTGAGCGATCACTGAATTCTTGCCGAGAAGTTCGGTTTCGACGGCTTTCAGCTCTTCCAGCGATTGTGCAGCGCCGATCAAAGCGGGAGCGCCTTGCGCGATTTGTTGGAGTTCGTCCATAGGAGGCGACAGGTTAGCCGCGGCTCTCCGTGCTTCGATTTCCAATTACGTAAAGTGCTATCGAGGCCGCCACAGCTGCGTTTAGCGACTCGGTTCCCCCTGGCATTGGAATGGTAAATCGCCAATCAGCCGCGGCCACCACATCGGCAGGAAGTCCATGAGCCTCGCTACCAACCAGGATGGCCACCGGACCGTCGGGGATCTCCGAAGAACCCACGCCCCCGGTGCCAACCGTGGCGACCGTCTGAAGGCCACGTACCCGAAGCTCGCTGAGCGTCAGAAGCGGAGCTACTTCGATGTCGGTGGCGAAATGGCCACCACCTCCGGCCCGAATGGTCTTGGGAGACCAAACGTCAACGCTGTT
>Ga0224496_10002183_pt1 | contig 11738 bp, 11 predicted proteins | sample SF_Jul11_sed_USG_2_FD_168127 | JGI IMG/M metagenome (GOLD analysis project Ga0224496, IMG submission 168127) | Sediment microbial communities from San Francisco Bay, California, United States - SF_Jul11_sed_USGS_8_1 | ecosystem: Environmental > Aquatic > Marine > Sediment | place: USA... | reverse complement strand
AATGTGTATGGACGGTCTGGCTCATCCTCGTTGAGGATACGCAGGTCGAGTCCGATGATGGGCTTTACGCCCGCGGCGATGGCCTTGCGATAGAATTTGACAAGGCCGAACAGGTTGTTCTGGTCCGTCAGAGCGACAGCGGGCATCCCGGCTGCCGCGCACTGATTCATGAGCGCAGGAATACGGACGGTACTGTCCACCATCGAGTATTCGGTGTGCACGTGCAGGTGTACGAAGCCCGGCTTGCTCACGAGGCAGCCCTCACCGGCGCAAAACTGAAGCGATGTTGCTCGCAGGGACCGTGCAGTTGCAGGCGCTCGCAGTGAATCTGCGTGCCATAACCTTTGTGACGTGCGAACTCGTACTCGGGGTGAATCCGGTCCAGGAACTCCATGATGCCATCGCGCGTCGTCTTGGCGATGATAGACGCCGCGCTGATGGCCGGCACCTTGCCGTCACCACCGACGATCGCCTCACCCTCTATTCTCTGCCCATCGAAAACGAGGTCCGGCAAGCGGTTGCCGTCTACCTGAACACCATTCGGTGTCACCGGCAGGTTCCCGACGGCACGCCGCATGGCCAGCATCGTGGCGGCGAGGATGTTCATCTCGTCGATTTCTGCCGGATTCGCCCATGCCACCGACCAGGCCAGGGAACGCGTGCGAATCTCGCGAGCCAGGTCGTTGCGACGCCGCGCCGAGAGCCTCTTCGAGTCAGCAAGTCCATCGATCGGGTCGTCCGGCCGCAAGATCACGGCGCCGGCCACTACGGGGCCCGCGAGTGGACCGCGCCCTGCCTCGTCGACTCCTGCGACGAGCCCGCCTGGTTCGAACAGTGTTGCCTGCTGCATGGGTGGTGTGACTGTGCCCCGTTATCGCCGCGCGAGATCAAGGACTGCGTCGGCGGCATGCTGGTCTGCATCCAGTGCCAGCTCCTGCCTGAGTCTATCAAATCTCTCGCTGATGGATTGCCGTCGCTGCGGACTCTCGAGCAGCGCCACGACGGCGTCGGCGATCGCCTCCGGCTGTGCGTCATGCTGAATGAACTCCGGCACCAGCGGCTCTTGCGTCAGCAGGTTCGGCAACGTGTAGTGGGTCAGCTTGACCAGTCGAAATACCTTGACCAGCAGGTAGGTCAGCGATGCAACCCGATACGTTGCAACCGTGGGCTTGCGCAACAGAGCCGCTTCAAGGACCGCCGTACCGGAGGCCTGCAGAACGACGTCCGCGGCAGACATGGCCCGCTCCGCATCGCCGTCGAGCAGCTCTACCTTGCCGACAAGCCCGGCTGCATCGATTTGCCCGGCAATGAGCGACTTGAGTTTCGGCGCGGCCACGGGCGTGACGAAGCGAACGTCGGGTCGCTGCGCGAGAATAGCCCGCATGGCTTCGGCCAGGATGCCGCCGAGGCGTTGCACCTCACCGTGGCGACTCCCGGGCATCACCGTGACGATCTCCGGTGCCTGTAAGCCGAGTGCGGCGCGCGCGGCCATCGTGTCGACGACCTCGGGGGCCGCATAGGCCTTGGGGTGCCCGACAAACACGGCCCTGACATCGTGCGCTGCGTACAGCGCGGGCTCGAACGGCAATATGCAGAGTACCGTATCGGCCGCCTTTCTCACTTTCCGGACGCGTCCTGCGCGCCAGGCCCAGATCGACGGACTCACATAGTGCACGGTCCGAACGCCGGCCTTGCGCAGCTTGATCTCCAGGCCCAGGTTGAAGTCGGGCGCATCGATACCGACGAACACGTCGGGAGGAGATGCCGTCCAGCGACCGGCAAGCTGACGTCTCAGTCGCAGCAGCCGGGGAATGTGAGCAAGCGGCTCCACGAGCCCCATCACGGCAAGCGACTCCGACGGCTCCCAACACTCACAGCCGGCCGCGATCATCTCGGGCCCCGCCACACCTTCGAAGGTCGCCTCGGGATGACGTGCGCGAATGGCCCGTATCAGTCCGGCGCCAAGCACGTCACCGGATGCTTCACCAGCAACCAGGCCAATTCTCATACCGGACGTCTAGCGCGCGAGGCCGCGCTCGGATGAGCGCAGCGATTCCAGGAACAGGTCGAGCTCTGGCTGGGTTTTCGCCAGTTCCGCTATCTCCTCGATGGCCTCGGCCTTCTTCTTGCCGCTCCTGAATGTTATGCGGTAGGCATGCTTGATGTTGCGAATCTCGTCCACCGAGAAATCGCGTCGCTTCAATCCCTCGCTGTTGATGCCGCGTGCAACGGCAGGCTGACCGGACACCATCGTGTACGCAGGAACGTCACGGTTGACGCCGGTGTACATACCGAGAAATGCATGTGCCCCGATCCTGCAGAACTGATGCACGCCTGAAAAGCCGCCACAAATCACCCAGTCACCCACGTGCACATGCCCGGCAAGCGTTGTGTTATTGGCCATGATGGTCTGGTTGCCGACGACGCAATCGTGCGCGATGTGCACATAGGCCATGATCCAGTTATCGTCGCCGACGATCGTATCGCCGGCGTCCTGGGTAGTACCGCGACTCAACGTACAGAACTCGCGAATCGTATTGCGGTCACCGATGGTCAGGCGCGTCGGCTCACCAGCGTACTTCTTGTCCTGCGGATCGTCGCCGATCGAGGCAAACTGGTAGATACGGTTGTCTTTCCCGATTCTCGTCGGCCCATTGACGACAACATGGCTGTCGATGCGCGTGCCGCTGCCTATCTCGACGTCATCACCGATAATCGAGTAAGGACCAATCTCCACATCGTCGGCAATCCTGGCCTTGTCCGACACAATGGCTGTCGCGTGAATCATTGCTTTTCCAGTTTCTTGACGCGTTCCTGCAGCGCTTCGATGCGCCTGAACCGTCCAACTTTCTTTATCCAGTCCCTCGACGGCTCCGCGGGGAAACTCGCGAGGTACGTACCCGGTTCCGTAATGTCCTTCGACGCAAACGACTTGGCGCCAACAATGACGTCGTCGCAAATCGTGATATGCCCTACCGCGCCACCTTGTCCGGCAAACAGGCAGCGCTTGCCGATCGTTGTGCTGCCCGCGATACCAACCATGCCAGCCATTGCCGTGTGCGCGCCAATGTGCACATTGTGCGCAATCATGCAGAGGTTATCGATACGCACGCCGTCTTCGATGATCGTGTCATCGATTGCGCCGCAATCCACCGTCGTATTCGCTCCGATCTCGACATCGTTGCCAATGCGGACGCCACCGAGCTGGGGAACCTTGACCCAGCCTTCAGGCGTCATGGCATTGCCGAAACCATCCGCGCCAAGCACAACGCCCGGGTGAAAAATGCCGCGCCTGCCGATCGATACTGCGCGTGCCAGCGTCACGTTCGCGATGAAACGGCAGTCGTCGCCGACATGGCAGTCCGGACCGATCACCGTACCCGGTCCGACAAAGACGTTCTCGCCGATCGTCGAACGTTCACCCACAACGACATTGGGCGCAAGATGCGCGGAAGCTGCTACTGTCGCCGAAGCATCCACCACGGCCGACGCATGGATACCGGGCGTGAACGCCGCCGGTGGACAAACGACGGCCGCCATCCGCGCATAGCACGCGTACGGGTCATCGTGCAGAAGTACGGGGACGGGCGAGTCGGCCGCATCGGCCGGACGCAAGATGACAGCAGCCGCCTTCGTTGAAAACAACTGCTCCTTGTAGGCGTTGCTGGCAAGGAATGTCAGTGACTCGCGGGTGGCATCCGGCAGCGACGCGACGCTGCTGACGACAGAGTCAGGATCGCCGATCAGCTCGCAGCCAAACCGTGTGGCAAGTTCTCCGAGGCTGATCGGCATTGGAAAGGATCTTAGCGAGCGCCGGCTGCCTGGTAATTCGCTTCGACAGCACGCAATACGTCATCCGTAATATTCACGGCGGCATTCACATACAGTACGCCGTCGCCGACGATCAGGTCATAACCCTGCGCCTGTGCGTAGTCCTGAACTTCCTTGAGCATCGCGCGCTGCAGCAGGCCGTATTCCTCGTTCTGGCGAAGGTTCAAATCCTCCTGGAATTCGTTCTGCAGACGTGTCAGCTCGCGCTGCAAATCACGCAGTTCCTTTTCCATGTTGCGGCGTTCCGTCTCGCCCATCACCGAAAGGTCTTTCTGAGCCTTTTCTGCCTGCTCTTCGTACTCTTTCTGCTTCGCCTGGAATTCACGCTGGCGAGGCGCAAACTCTTCCTGCAAAGCATCCATGGCGGCTTTGGTTTGCGGCGCCCTTTCGATCAATGCCGGCAGGCTGACTACGCCAATTTTCATATCCTGTGCAGCTGCCGGGAGTGCGAACGCACAAATCAGGGCAGCGCCCATTACAGCCTTAACCAGTGTTTGCTTTGCAAAGTTCATAAATAAATCCATTACTCATTAAAATGCTTGTCCAATGGAGAACTGGAAGCGTTCCAGTTCGTCACCGAAGTACCTGTCATTGCCGTCATACGCATTCAGCGGATAGGCATAACTAAAGCGGAACAGCCCCAGCGGCGCGAGCCACTGTACGCCAATTCCAACCGACGAGCGGAGTTCATCGAAGTCCGGTTTGTACTCAATCGGGGAACCCAGTTTATCGAAGAACTCCACTTCGCCCGTGTTGAAAACATTGCCGACATCGTAGAACAGGCTCGCCCTTGCCTGGCTGGCCCACTTGTCCGGAAGCGGCAGTATAAGCTCTAGTTGACTCGCAACCAACACGTTGCCGCCGTAGGGCCTGAAAGCGCTGTCGCGCGGTCCGAGGTAGGACTCTTTGAACCCGCGTACCGATTGCGGCCCACCGCCGTAGAACTGCTTGTAGGGGGGCAGCGCCGTGGTATCGCCAAGTGCCTCACCGATGCCCAGCTCCGTATTCAGGCGCAAGGTCCACTTGTTGCTCCAGAGCGGGAAGTACTTCGTTAAACTGTAGCGCGCCTGGTAGAACTCGACATCGCTTCCCGGCACGGCCATCGACAGGAACAACTGCTGTCGCGTACCGCGGTTGGCGAACAGGGCGCGGTTGCGGCTGTCGTAGCTCCACCCGGCGATCAGCTCGAAGGTGTCGAACTGGGTGCCGGGGCTTGTCCCAAAAGGGCCGAGGTCCTGAATGTATGTGTCGCCGTTGTTGACGATCCAGTCCCGCGCCTGCTCCGAGCTGTTGGTCGCCAGTAACTCCGAATGCTGGAACGTCGCACCGAACGACAGAGTCTGGAATTCCGAAATCGGATAGCCATAGTCTACTGTCACACCCGCCCTGGTTGTCGAGAATTCGGTCGATGCGGACGTCGGTCGAGTGAAATCACTATAGTTCAGGCTGAGAGTACGGCGGATGCCGTCCATCGTGCGATACGGATCCGAATGCGAAATGCTGTAGAGCTTCTGGAAGCGGCCGGAGTTCAACTCGACGGCAACGCGATTGCCCGTACCCAGGAAGTTCGTGTGGACGATACTCCCGTTGAGCATGACCTTCTGCGACTCGGAATAGCCCACGCCACCGGAAAACTGGCCGGGCATGCGGTATTCGATGTCGAAGTCCACGTCGACCAGGTCCGGGCTTCCGGGTACCGGCGAGTTGTTGACTTCGACTTTCTCGACGAACGGCAAACGCTGCAGGCGAATCTTCGAACGATCCACAAGCCTGTTCGACAGGTAGGAACTTTCCATCTGACGCATTTCGCGGCGCAATACTTCGTCGTCGACCTGGTCGACACCGCGGAAATTGATGTTGCGAACGTAGACCCGATTTTGCGGATTGACGTAGAAGGTAATTTCGGCTTCCTTCTTCTCGTGGTCGAGTTCCGGTACAGGTTCGATTTCGGCGTTGGCGTAGCCTTCTTCGCCAAGTCGGAATGACATGAGTTCCGCCGACTGGGTCAGCAGGTTCTGGTTAAAGACCGAACCGGGCTGGGCAAGCACCATGCTGCGCAGGAACACCTCGTCGATGACCATCTCACCGACGAGCTTGACTTCGGAAATCGTATAAAGCTCACCTTCGTCGATATTGACCGTGACGAAAATGTCCTTCTTGTTCGGCGAGATCGCGACCTGTGTCGATTCGATCTTGAAGTCCGCGTAGCCGCGGTCCATGTAGAACGAACGCAGGATTTCGAGGTCGCCTTCCAGGGCCTCCTTCGCGTAGCGATCATCCTGGCGAATCCAGGAGAGCCAGTTCGCCGTATCGAGGGTGAAATCGCTGCGAATCTCCTTGTCCGTGAACGTCTTGTTGCCGACGATGTTGACCTGGCGAATCTTCGCGCGATCGCCCTCTTTCACGTCGATCTTGATGCGTACCGTGTTGTTCGGGCGGTCCTGGATGGTCGTATCGATGGCAACGCCATACTTGCCGCGATCGTAATACTGCTCGCGGAGGAACATCTCCACGTTGTCGAGAACGGAACGATCAAACGTGCGGCCGCGCGCAAGACCGACACCTCGAAGGGACTCCATCAGGTCTTCTGTCTTGATGTCCTTGTTGCCGTCGATTTCGAAGCTTTCGATAGAGGGACGCTCGCGCACGACGATCAGCAGCGTGTCGCCATCGCGACGCATCTCGATATCGTCGAAGAGGTCCTGACCGTACAAAGCCCGAATCGCCTCGCCGATGCGCACGCCATCAACCGTGTCGCCGATATTGATCGGCAGGTAGTTGAATACCGTCCCTTCCGAAATACGCTGCAGTCCTTCGACGCGCATGTCCTTGACGACGAAGTCGCCGGCCGCCATCGACGACAATGGCAACATGGCCAGCAAAGCGAATAATGTATGTCTCATCTGCAAAGTATTTCCGTCCGTCCCGGTCAGTTCAGGATTCTTGCGATATCGTTGTAAAACGCGAAGCTCATCAGGAGGAGCAGCGCAAGTATGCCAACTTGCTGCCCGATAATCTGCGCCCGATCGGTCAGCGGACTGCCCTTTATCCACTCGGCTGCCTGGTAGACGATCTGCCCCCCGTCCAGAACCGGTATCGGCAGCAGGTTAAGGACCCCGAGGCTGATACTGATGATCGCTATGAAGCCGAGGAAACTGCTCATTCCCCGCTCCGCCGACTCACCCGCATATTGGGCAATATTGATCGGCCCGCTTATATTCTTGATGGAAACATCGCCGGTCACCATGCGACCGAGCATGCGTATTGTGAACAACGTCGATTCCCAGGTCTTGGCCACACCGGCACCGAGCGACTCCAGGGGTGAATAGGTACGCCGCGTATAGTAATCAAGAAACGCCTCAGACCGCTCGACACCCATGATGCCGCGCCTGTCTTTGCCGGTGCCGCTCTCACCCAGCGTCAAGCGCAGGCTTGCCGATTTGCCATCGCGCAGATACGTTACGTCGACCGTCTCGCCCGGCCTCGTCCTGACGGCATCCAACAGGTCATTCCAGGACGCTATATCCTGACCGTCTACGCTCGAAATAAGATCGCCCGGCCTCAGACCCGCACCTTGCGCAGGACCGCCTGCTGAAAGCCCTCCCACCAATGCGGGCGGCTGCCAGATTTCAAAGCCCAGTCCATCGAACAACACGCCGGGTTCGGTGAGGCGACTTGCTTCGCTGCCGACATCCATCGTCGCTTGCCGAGTGCCACCCCGTTCGCCTTCCAGCGTCAGCCGGATCTCGCCGGTCGTCACCATCGAATCCAGGAGAGCAACCAGCGCCGATTCCCAGTCCTTGGGCTGCTTGTCGCCGATGGCGAGAATCTTGTCGCCATACTGAAGGCCCGCCTTGTCTGCGAACGAATCGGGAACGACGTTACCGACAGCGGGCTGCAGCACCATGACGCCCGGAGAAAGCAGGTACCAGTACACGGCGATGGCAAGCAGGAAATTAAACGCCGGCCCGGCCAGCAACACGGCGATTCGCGCCGGAATCGGACGCTGGTCAAACGCGCGTCCCTCTTCGGCCGGGTCGATATCGCCTTCCCGGCTGTCAAGGAACCGCACGTAACCGCCAAGCGGGATGGCGGCGATGCAGTACTCGGTATTGTCCGCCCCGGCACGCCGGGACCAGATCGGTTTGCCGAAGCCAACGGAGAAACGCAGCACCTTCATGCCGGCCCAGCGCCCGACAATGTAGTGCCCGTACTCGTGCACCGCGACCAGGATGCTGATCGCAACGATAAAAAAGAGGAGATCTGTCAGCGCACTACCCATTGACTGCATTCATCCCTTGTTGACTGATGCCCGGAGCCACAGTTCCCGCAGCATTGCATACCACGCTAAACCAATGCCGATGAATTTTACCTGAACGTCGCATTACGCCAGTCCCAGCCAGCCGACACCCAGCGCGAACACCGGCGCCGCCGCGGCAACAGAATCGATCCGGTCGAGCACGCCTCCATGTCCCGGGAACAGCGTACCGCTGTCTTTCACACCGGCCGTGCGTTTGAACATGCTGACGGTCAGGTCACCGACCACCGAAATGGCGGCGACGGCCAGGCAGAACGGCAGGAACACAGCGACCGCGAGATCGCGAGCCATTGCCGTTGCCAGGGCCAGCCCGCCTACCAGCAACAGACCGCCAATGACTCCCTCCCAGGTCTTGCCCGGGCTGATGGCCGGGGCCAGCTTGACCCGCCCGAACTTCTTGCCCGCAAAATACGCTCCCGCGTCGGCTGCCCAGACGATCAACATCGTGAAAATGAGGTACTCAACGCCAAGCCGAATCAGGAAAATCAACGCCGTATACAACGGCACCAAGACCAGGAGCCCACAGATCCAGCGTACCGGCGCGGGAATCGCTGTCGGGAAGCGGAGATTCCAGAGAAATGCGACGAACCACCACGCACAGGCGATCTGCAGGATCAGTGTCGTCTGTTCCGGCCCGGCGAAGTGCACCAGCGCGAGCCCAGCCGCCACAACGGCGGTGTAAGTCGCCTTTACCATGAGCGAGGACGTATCCAGGAATCCGGTCCATTCCCAGGCACCGGCCACCAGCAACAGCCCTATGAGCCATTCCGCGTATTGCAACGGCAATGCGAACAGCACCACGGCGATCAGAATCAGCGAAATGACGGCTGTGATTATTCTCGTTTTCAGCATTTCACCGCCTCTACCTGGTCGCCCGTATGGCCGAACCGCCGTTGCTTGCCTGCGTAGTAAGCAAGCGCCATGTCGAAGTCGGACTTGTCGAAGTCCGGCCACAGGACTTCCGAAAACCAGAGCTCCGCGTACGCGAGATTCCACAGCAGGAAATTGCTGATGCGCCGCTCGCCACCGGTCCGGATTAAAAGGTCCGGATCAGGGATGTCAGCCAGCCGCAATGCGCCCGCAAACACCTCTTCATCGATGTCAGCGGCGCTGATCTCGCCGGCAACCGCCCGCCGCGCCAGCGACTGAGCTGCTTCCACGATATCCCAGCGACCGCCAAAGGCAACGGCTACGTTGAGAAACAGCCCGGTGTTGCCTGCGGTCTTCTGCTGCGCCTCGGCCATCTTCTGCTGCAGTCCGCCGCCAAGCTGCTCGAGAGCGCCGACAAACCGAAGCCTTACGTTATTACGATGCAGCTCAGCCACTTCTCGTCGCAGCGCCTCGACAAACAGGCCCATCAGGCTGCTGACCTCTTCTTCGGGCCGCTTCCAGTTTTCACTGCTGAAGGCGAACAATGTCAGGTAACTGACGCCGCGCTCCGCGGCCGCCTCGACGGTGGCCCTGACCGACTTGACCCCGGCACGATGACCCGCGTGACGGGCTTTGCCCCGTGCCCGCGCCCAGCGCCCGTTGCCGTCCATAATGACGGCAACATGGGTGGGAACGTTGGTGGGCTCGGAAGACACAAGCAGAAGCGACGGAAAGTCCGTCAGATCTCCATGAGCTCCGCTTCTTTTACGGCCAGCACTTCGTCGATCTCGGCGATGTATTTATCCGTGACCGTCTGTATCTCACCCTCGGCCCGATGTTCCTCATCTTTGCCGATCAACTTTTCCTTGAGGAGTTCCTTGATGTCATGCATGGCATCGCGACGGATATTGCGCACGGCGATGCGCCCGCCTTCGGCCTCATGGCGTACGACACGAATCATGTCCTTGCGACGCTCTTCGGTCAGCGCCGGTAACGGCACGCGAATAACGGTTCCCGCCGACGCCGGATTCAGCCCCAGGTCAGAGCCCATAATGGCCTTCTCGATGACCTGCACCATGTCTTTTTCCCATGGCGTAACCGTCAACGTACGGGAATCCTCTACGCCCACATTCGCAACCTGGCTAAGTGGCACCTGGCTGCCGTAGTACTCAACCGTTATATGGTCGAGCAGACTCGTGTGGGCGCGACCCGTACGAATCTTGGTGAGTTCGGATTGCAGTGCGGCGACGCTCTTGGACATGCGTACGCCAGCGTCTTTCATGATTTCATCCAACACGATGTTGCCCTCTTCTGTTAATCATTGCCCCTGACCAGATTCTCAGGCTGCTACCAATGTTCCCAGTTCGTCGCCTGCGATCGCCTGGACCAGCGCGCCTGCCCGCGTCAGGTCGAAGACGCGGAGTGGCAGGTGGTTGTCACGGCACATGACGATGGCCGTCGCATCCATCACGTTCAGCTTATCGGCGATCACCTGATCGTACGATACGACTTCGTATCGCTTCGCATCGGGATTCTTTGCCGGATCGGCGTTGTAAACGCCGTCGACCTTGGTCGCCTTTAGCAAGATGTCGGCGCCGATTTCGATGGCGCGCAGACTGGCCGCTGTATCCGTTGTGAAAAACGGGTTACCGGTGCCGGCCGCCATGATGACGACGCGTCCTTTTTCAAGGTGCCGGATGGCACGACGGCGTATGTAGTCTTCGCAAACAGCGTTGATCTCGAGCGCGGACATCACGCGAGCATAGACGTCGAGGGATTCGAGTGCGTCCTGGATGGCCAGGGCGTTCATCACCGTAGCCAGCATACCCATGTAGTCGCCGGTGACCCGGTCCATACCGGAACGCGCCAGGCCGGCACCGCGGAAGATATTACCGCCACCGATAACAATAGCGATTTCGACACCCGACTTGCGCGCGGTTGCGATCTCCGCCGCGATGCGTTGAATGACGCGTGGCTCAATGCCGTAATCCAGTTCTCCCATCAGCGCTTCACCGCTGAGCTTTAACAATACGCGACGGTATTGAACCGGACTGTCATTCATACACTGGTCTCATCATTGACACATGCCCGCAGGCAAATGGCCGTTGATTCTAGCGCAAACCCCGCAGATGTACACCACGGGTCTTCATTAAAATCAACGGCTTAAGCAGGCTACCTAGCTGGCGCCCTTAACCTGGGCCATGACCTCTTCCACGAAGTTGTCCGCCTTCTTTTCGATGCCTTCACCGACTTCGAAACGAACAAAAGACACGACAGCGGCATCAGCGCCCTTCAGCAGCCTGCCAACCGACAGGTCGGGGTCCTTGACGAACGGCTGCCCGACAAGCGTGATTTCCTTGAGGAACTTGGCGATCCGGCCTGTCACCATCTTCTCGACGATCTCGGGCGGCTTTCCGGACTCCGCAGCCTGCTCGGAGAAGATGCGCTTCTCACGCGCCAGCATCTCGGCCGGCACGCCGGACTCGTCGATACAGGTCGGGTTGATCGCCGCAACGTGCATGGCGATATCGCGAGCAAGCTCTTCATCACCACCTTTGAGCGCAACAATCGCGCCAATCCGCGCACCGTGCGTGTACGTACCAGTCGGGCCGTCGACCTCTACGATTTGCGCACGGCGAACCGAGATGTTCTCACCCACCTTCTGCACTAGGTCAGTACGCGCCTGTTCAACGGTGCGACCGTCGCCGCTATCCAGAGA
>Ga0224496_10002182_pt1 | contig 11741 bp, 9 predicted proteins | sample SF_Jul11_sed_USG_2_FD_168127 | JGI IMG/M metagenome (GOLD analysis project Ga0224496, IMG submission 168127) | Sediment microbial communities from San Francisco Bay, California, United States - SF_Jul11_sed_USGS_8_1 | ecosystem: Environmental > Aquatic > Marine > Sediment | place: USA... | reverse complement strand
CGGCAACAAGCGTATGCAGGAAATCGCTGCTGCTATACAAGAAGGCGCAAAAGCTTATCTTAATCGCCAGTACACAACCATTGGTATTGTGGGTCTGGTGTTATTTCTGATTCTTGGCGTGATACTGACATGGGATACCGCTATCGGTTTTGCACTTGGCGCGATCATGTCCGGCCTTGCTGGTTACCTTGGCATGAATGTATCGGTTCAGTCCAATGTGCGTACCGCAGAAGCAGCCCGCACAGGTCTAAACGAAGCACTTGCCATTGCTTTCCGTGGTGGCGCGGTGACTGGTATGCTGGTAGTGGGTTTGGGCCTGCTGGGTGTTGCTGGCTACACCGCCATGCTATTTAACGGTGCAGACGCTGATGCAGCTGTTAAAGATATTATCAAACCACTGATTGGTTTTGCCTTTGGCGGTTCACTTATTTCTATTTTTGCTCGTCTTGGCGGTGGTATTTTTACCAAAGGCGCTGATGTGGGTGCAGATCTAGTTGGGAAGGTAGAGGCCGGTATCCCAGAGGATGACCCACGCAATCCAGCCGTTATTGCGGATAACGTGGGAGATAATGTAGGTGACTGTGCCGGTATGGCAGCTGATCTGTTTGAAACCTATGCAGTAACAATTATTGCTACCATGCTGTTGGGCGCATTGTTATTTTCGACCAACATAGAAAGCGCTATTGTGTATCCATTAATGCTGGGTGCAGTTTCTATTATTGCTTCTATTATTGGTTGTTACTACGTCAAAATGCGGGAAGGTGGCACCATCATGGGCGCACTTTATCGGGGATTGATCGTGGCGGGTTGTATCGCACTGGTTGCTTATCTTCCGGTGACCGTCTGGTTCATGGCTGACATGACGCTTACACTTGGTGGTAACGAGGTAACGGGTGGCGAGCTGGTGATGCGCGTATTTTGCGCTTCTGCCGTTGGTTTGTTGTTGACGGGTTTGATGGTTGTGATAACCGAATATTACACCTCGACTGACTACCCGCCGGTGCAACATATAGCAGAATCATCCACAACGGGTCATGCCACCAATATTATTGCGGGTCTGGGCGTTTCAATGCGCGCTACCGCCGCACCTGTATTGGCCGTTTGCTTGAGTATCTTGATTGCGTATTCATTGGCAGGTCTTTATGGCATTGCCATTGCCGCGACAGCGATGCTTTCTATGACCGGCATTATCGTTGCGCTGGATGCCTATGGCCCTATTACCGATAATGCGGGTGGTATTGCTGAAATGGCGGAAATGCCCGAATCAGTGCGTGCAATTACTGATCCACTGGATGCGGTAGGTAACACAACTAAAGCGGTAACCAAAGGTTATGCAATTGGTTCCGCTGGTCTTGCGGCGCTGGTACTGTTTGCCGATTATACACATACACTGGAACATGCCGGCCATATGCTGACCTTTGATTTATCTAATCATATGGTCATTATTGGTCTTTTCATTGGTGGTCTGATTCCGTATCTGTTTGCTGCGATGTCAATGGAGGCCGTCGGGCGTGCCGCTAGCTCGGTGGTGATTGAGGTGCGCCGGCAATTCAAGGAAATTCCAGGTATCATGGATGGCACGGAAAAGCCCGATTACTCGCGTGCAGTTGACATGCTGACTAAAGCGGCTATCAAGGAAATGATGATCCCATCACTTTTACCAATTCTGGTCCCGCTATTGGTTGGTATTATACTTGGCCCGCAGGCGCTGGGTGGCGTATTAATGGGTTCTATTGTAACCGGTATATTCCTTGCAATTTCCATGACCGCCGGGGGTGGTGCATGGGATAATGCCAAAAAGCATATTGAAGATGGTTTTCATGGCGGTAAAGGCAGCGAAGCCCACAAAGCGGCTGTTACCGGTGATACAGTTGGTGATCCTTACAAGGATACTGCTGGTCCGGCGATTAACCCGCTGATCAAGATTATTAACATTGTGGCATTGCTGATTATTCCACTGTTGTAGGTATTGTATTAATTAAAAAAGCACACCAGAATTTTTGGTGTGCTTTTTTTTGGACAAATGATATTGGTATTAAAAAATATAGCCAAAGCGAACACCGATTGTATCCAGCCCCTCATTTTCTTTTGCCGCATTAGCATTTGAGATATGGCTGAAATAGGCAGAAACGGTTGTTTGGGGAGTTACATAATAGCCAAGTTCTAACGGTACATGAAAGAGGACGCGTGATCCTAATGCTTTTTGTTCACTTGTCGTAAATTTTTTTTTGCCGTTATGGACGGCTGCACCAATACCTATCACGAAAAAAATTTTTGTATTGAAATCGTATTGCCAGAGCGCATCGATATAACCGATTGAAGTGTTACCGGCAGTATTGATGGAGCCACCAATTGCTGGGCGCAGCGTTCCACCAAGAACCGTATATGAGAGCCGAAGTGTCGCTTCGATATTCAGGTCGATGCCATCCTCCCGGTTAAATCCGCTCCATAGATCACCCACATCATGGGCCAGGACACCAAATTTTACTTGATGAAACAGGTTTGTTTTGTGAGTCGCGTTATTACCTTGAGCAAATGGCGTCAATATCAGGTGCGTCAAAGTGATAATACAGACAGCGACAAATCTTTTTTTCATGCCCAAGAAATTTTTTCCGTGAAAGCGTCTGTGTTAAAGTAAATAGGTTATCCTGTGATCACTACCGGGTTTTGTATTCCAGCGTCATCTTCATTCACATTTTCTATTGTGGTTTGTATAAAGAGATGGCTGCTTGTTCAAGTCTCAATAAGTGTTCCTTTCGATAATTTGCAAGCACGCTGATAGGCAAGCGCAGCAACTGCAAGATCTCCTAGAGCAAGGCCACGAAATACAAACGCGGTACGTTCGTCATTGCTACATCGGGCTAAAATGTCACCATTTACCAGGTTTGTGAGATCTCCTGACACAATTGACGGATCTACTAGCGGTTGTTGCATCTTTGACTCTTGTTCCAGATCATCTATAACGATACGGTCAAACGCGGACATGCTATCTGCGTGCCAGGAAGCTGCCAGGTCAGTTAGCGAGGCAAATGCGCCGGGCTTTAACCATCGCGCATTAATAAATGGCGTGAGTTGTGGCGAAATTGTTACGGTGCTAATTATTAGATCGGCGCCACTTACTGCATCTTGTGCCGTGCTGCTAGCGATTGCTGAGTATCCCATTTCTTCGGCAGTGTGGCAGAATGCTTCCCGATTGACGGTCCCGCGGCCAAATGCCCGGATTTCTTTCAACGGGAATAAATCGGCAAACGCACGTAAATGGCTGTGTGCTTGTACGCCACAACCGATAAATGCCGCAATCGAAGCGTCTGGTTTTGCCAGCCTTTTAGCGGCAACGGCGCTTAACCCTGCTGTGCGTACAGCGGTTACCCAATTACCATCGATTATGGCTAGTGGCAGGCCATTATCGCTATCGTGCAATACCACCAATGCGTTAATGCTTTTGAAACCGCGCTGCGGATTGTGCGGATTTAGGAGCAATGATTTGATTGCTAAAAAAGGGGGGTCGTCGGCTGCAGATAGTGTCGCCATCATATACCTGCCATCCGGGGGCGTGACAACCGCTTTGGGTGCATTCCAAACCTGCAAATGGCTGCGCCCGCGAATCAGGGTTTCGATACCCTCGATTACTGCTTCGGTAGTCAACTGTAAATTCTCCAGCGTGCTTTGAGACAAATAGCGTAAATAAGCAGGCTGTTTAACGTTCGCTTTCTGGGTATTGTTCATCTAGTGATTTCCCCGACCTTTGATTACAATTTAAGCGGCGCTTTATATAATTATAGAACATATTTCCCGACGAATTGGCTTTGTTAGCAACAGGCTGATATAATGCTGCCCCTTGTCGCATTGACTAACGGTCTATTTTTGAGGAATTTTTATGTCTCGCGCTATTCGTAACATCGCCATTATCGCTCACGTTGACCATGGCAAGACCACGCTGGTGGATAAGCTACTGCATCAGGCTGGTACGTTTGCCAAACACCAACAAATAGCTGAGCGAGTCATGGATTCCAACGACATCGAACGTGAACGTGGGATTACCATTTTCTCCAAAAACTGTGCGATTGATTATGAAGGAATACATATCAACATTGTCGATACACCAGGCCACGCGGATTTTGGCGGTGAAGTGGAGCGTGTTTTATCGATGGTAGATGGCGTATTGCTTTTGGTGGATGCAGTTGAAGGGCCAATGCCACAAACGCGGTTTGTGACCAAGAAAGCCCTGGCGCTTGGATTGCGTCCTATCGTGGTGGTTAATAAGATTGATCGACCAGGGGCGCGCCCCGACTGGGTAGTCGATCAAACATTCGAGCTGTTTGACAAACTGGGCGCAACTGATGAGCAATTGGATTTTCCGGTCGTTTATGCTTCCGCACTGAATGGACATGCTACACAGGACCTGCAACAGACCAGCAAGGACATGCGTCCGCTATTTGATGCTATCCTCAAACATGTCCAGTCACCTACTGGTAATCCAGATGAACCACTTCAGTTACGAATCAGTGCACTGGATTATTCCAGTTTTGTTGGCCGTATTGGTGTTGGCAGAATAAGTCGTGGCCGACTCAAGCCGGGCCAAGAAGTCTTGGTATTGGCTGGGGACAAAACACCAAAAAAAGCAAAAGTTAATCAGGTGCTTGGTTTTCAGGGGCTGGAACGAATACAAATGCGTGAAGCGTTAGCTGGGGACATTGTACTGATCAATGGCATAGAAGAACTCAGTATTGGCGCCACGATCGCGGATACGGAGCAGCCTGAAGCATTACCCATACATGTCGTGGATGAACCAACGTTGACGATGAACTTCCAAGTAAATACGTCACCTTTTGCCGGGCAAGAAGGAAAATTTATTACCAGCCGCCAATTGCGTGAACGCTTGGAAAAAGAATTATTGACCAATGTGGCCATGCGGCTGGAAGAAACTGGTGATACTGATTCTTTCTTGGTTTCCGGGCGTGGGGAACTACATCTCACTATTTTACTCGAGAACATGCGGCGTGAAGGTTTTGAACTGGCAGTTTCGCGTCCCCATGTGGTGGTGCGTGAAATTGATGGTGTTAAATGTGAACCGTTTGAAATGCTTACTGTGGATGTCGATGAATCGAATCAGGGTGCAGTGATGGAAGCATTGGGCGCACGCCGTGGTGATTTGGTGGATATGGTTTCTGATGGAAGAGGGCGGGTAAGATTGGATTATCGCATACCTGCCCGTGGCTTGATTGGTTTTCAGTCGGAATTTATGACCATGACGCGCGGTACAGGCCTGATGAGCCATGTATTTGACGAATACGCGCCGATGCGGCCGGAAATCGAGCCACGAAAAAATGGTGTACTGATTTCTGCTGAAAAGGGTGACTCCGTGGCTTACGCGTTATGGAAGCTGCAAGAGCGTGGGCGAATGTTTGTCAGTCCAGGTGATCGCCTCTATGAAGGCATGGTTATCGGCATACATAGCCGTGACAACGACCTGGTTGTCAATCCAATTAAAGGTAAACAACTCACCAATATACGCGCCTCAGGAACGGATGAAGCCGTGAATTTAACACCGCCCATTCAACTTACCCTGGAATCCGCCATAGAATTTATTGCCGATGATGAGTTGGTGGAGATTACGCCTAAAACGATTCGTATTCGCAAACGTTTGCTTCTCGAGCATGAACGTAAGCGGGCCTCACGCGCGGCGGCCTAATTGATAGGCGGTGAATGATAAAAATTGGTATATTGCAGATCCCATGTGTTCATGGTGCTGGGGGTTTGCGCCGATTATTGAGAAAATCCGTGAACGTTATTCTGACCGACTAAATTTCGGGTTAATGCTGGGCGATCTACGGCCAGGTACCAAAGAACCAATAGCCTTCCCATTTTTCATGACAATCCAGCATGCTTTCTATGACGAGCAAATGGATGTAACAAAACCAGATGTCCTGGCGAAACTCGTTACGGACAAGGGTATAGTAGATCAATAATCCTTTCTGTAAGCATTTAATTTCATGTTTTAAACGCGTCCTATTATGAGAGACATACCAGAAAAAGATTGGAAAAAATGCCGATCAATGAAAGATGAATTGCTCAATATTGCGTGCTAGAGAATTCTCAAGGAACTTCAATCTGTCATAAAACAAGAAAGAAATAAAAGCCACAAAAATTATTTGGAGATTTGGAAGATTCTGAATGAAGAAGATGACAAATTGGGAAAAATGTTTGATGACATAAAGTGAAGTAATGCAGTTTATAAACTTGCTGCATGGAAGCGCCATAGACTCATCACCGATGAAGAATTGGCGCAATTTAGTGATGAAACACAAGAAATCATTCGTTTTCTTAATCGGAATTAGCATTTACCTACATTTGGTAGATTAGTACTAAAAGTTAGAAAATCTTTCTAGTGCAATTGAAAGAGGGAGTCAATTATTGCTTAGCATGCGTTGTTATGATTGGTGCCGTTTTTTTCGGCAGCGAGCCGATTGATTGCACGATAGAAAGGCCATATGCCTTTTTATGGCAACTTCGCTGCCGTAGGGTAGCTGGTATCCGTTCCGGCGCCATAAAAATCAGCATACATCAAGTGATATTGACCATCGGGCTAATTTGAAATCAATGTTGCTTCAATTTCTGCAAAGGTTTTGGCTACTTCTGTGATCGGGATAGTTTTGCCCAACTGTTTCTCGATTTGTGTCAGCGAGAAGATTCCACATATCAATGGTTCATCATGGTCATTTCTTTCAATCACCAGGGTATGTTGCCGCCCAGCATCACGCAGACTGGCGACAATATGACCAACTTTGGCACGCCGCACTTCATCGATGGAAATTGCTTCTAGTCTACTGAGTGGCGTCATAATATCAGAGACCACAATCTCATGGTGTTTTACATTCCGTTCTTGATTGAAACGTAAAGGTTTTTCCCCGAGGATATCAGTTGCGGTGATTACTCCTTGAAGAACATGATTCTCGTTTAATACAAATAGTGAACGCACGCCCCTCTGCTTCATATATAAATTAGCAGATTCAATGGTGGCCTGAGGTTCAATAGCAGCAACATGAATAAGCCGCAAATCAGTCATGATATCTAGCGCCGGTGACTCGAATGTTACTGATTTGGGCGGATCTGGTTGAAATATACGAACAGCACCGGTTAAGCGCTGCGCAGTAAGTACATGATATTCAGTCATAATAAATAACCCCCCTCTAAGCGGATAAGTACACGAAATTGAAAAGGACTCGTTCTCTGAAAGATGTATTTCCGAACTCTACGCTTATAAAATTAATGGGTCAATACTTATTGATTTAGGATTGTGTAAACGGGATAAAATGCCTTTTCCGTAATTCGATAGTCATGTTCGCCATCGGCTCTGCTCGTGTTTATCTCAACGTCAGACTCCACTGCCTGCCGCTGGGATAAGGACTCTCTGTGTAAAGGAGCCGGTATTAGGCGACCATCCCGATCAGGGAAACGCCGGAACTTTCGGTTCGGTACCTTCTATCTCTACCTGTGGTAAATGTTTTTTTACGCAGTCTTCAATCTCGTCAACCTTTTCAGGCGGCACATCGGCCAGCACTAGCAATTGACCGGCCTCAATTGCACCCTCAAACTCCTTAATTCGTCGATTGCCAATACTCATTCCTACCATTCCGCTTACCCAAGCGCCAATGCCCGCGCCCGCGAGTGTGGTCGCCAACAGGACGCCACCCGCAATGACTGTTGAGGCAGGTGGAAGGGCAACCGCAACCAAGCCCGCTAACAAACCGCTAGATCCACCAATCGCTAGGCCTTGCTCCACGGCAGGAACAAAATCAGTTTTCTGCATAAGCGTGGCTTCCGGCAGATCTTTAAGCGGCGTGCCGCGCTTAGCAAGCACATGAATGTGCTTCTCTTCAATACGTGCCAACAGCAGATCATCAACAATTTTTTGTGTAGTAGCAATATCTGGGACAAGAAAGTAAATTCGTTTCATGATAAGACCTCTCGAGCAATTAAAATAACAAAACGATACTCAATTGACATTAAATTTCGACCCATTATTCCTTTCTTCTTTGTGCTTTCATTATGAGCAGAAGGAAATAACATATCAGATTTGGAATGCCATTATTGTTTGACGTTTGGTCATAAAACTAAAAAACAAGGCCTTTTTATGAAGAAGATAATTTTCAATCTGGCGCCTGGTATCCCTTGAATAGCTTAAACATTCTTTCGGAGTTGCGTTGTAGTTCCTGGATTCCTCGCGTGACTGCACGATGCAAGCTGAATTCAACGCCATCGGGGTCTGGTCGCGAATTGGGAATCACGTGAAGAAAAAAGAATTAGCACGGTAGCGCGCAATAATCAAAGGGATTGCAGCGTATTATCATGATGCAAACGCCGACTTTTTTGTTCATGTACGGTAGGGATAATTATTATTACAGTAAAAAATTCGCGGTTGTGTTCATTGGCCTTGTTAGCTGTTATTCATCCTCCCAACTTGGATATTGCTCAGGGTTCACACCTTCCACTTCAATTACCTTTGGATAAGTGATACCTTTTTCAACATGTTTTTTCTTTCTCCCTTTTTTGATTCTAAATATCCATGAGTCTCCAAAATCAAAGTGATAAAATAGTTTCGACCCCGTGATGGGATAAACCTCATTTAACATCGTGTCCAATCCTTCTCGTTTCTCGAAACCATATTCATCCTCGTCTCCAAAAACTCTTTCTCTTTTACGCCAATTCTTTCCAACAAAAAACTCAAAAAGATGATCGTTGTCAAAACCGATTATCTTCTGAATGAATAGGTGAAGATCAAATAAATCCAAATCTTCTGGAGCTTCTATTACTCTCTTCCACTCGGAATCAGCGTACATACCTGACTCAAGTTCTATTGTTAGTGTGTATAACTCTTTCACTTTATCCTCGTTTACTATACAGCTAGCGTTCAAATTAACCGGCCTGCACGGCTTTATGCGCTGCAGAGTTAGCCCCGATTTCACAGTGCAAGATTCAAGTCAATTTCGAGGCCAGACGCTTTGAGTTCGCGAGCGAGTTCTGTCTCAAGGAGTTCAACGAGCCCGCGTAAGCGGCTAACTTTCGATTGAAGAGCCTTTGCGCTGTGGTTTTTGCCACCATTCAGCCCCAGCATTCATCGGAAAGCCGCCGTATTTGCCGATGTCTACGACGGAACTCACGTTTGGAGAATTGTGCTCCCAAATGCCTTGGAAAGAAAATTCTTTGTAAGCAGTTCCCATGAGTTTACTTGCGTCTGACTCAATTGGTCGCGATGTCAACAAATGCTCTGCTCGTTGAATCTGCTGATTCAGAAGGCGTATGCCATCAGATGGTAAGATCTCTGGGTCTCTGACGGGTAGTGCTGGTGGTTTATTGGTGATCATGTAGTGCTAAAAAGGTTAATCGCGGCGCTTACCTGTGCGGCGGGCGGCAAACATGGCTTGAAGACAACCGCATCAGGTGAAGCGCTGCGTTTCCATCGGACACGCGAAGCGCAGTCCGGTGGAACAAGTAATTATAAAGTTTCCGCATATTTACTATACCTTGGAAAAAATTGCAATATTAGCCGGATTTATTAACCGTATATCATACTGAACGATAGTCAGTGCCGGAGATTATGACATGCTAGTTGTGCCATTGGATTTAACCCAAAAACTTCAAACTTTGTTAGCGTAAATCGGCGTTCCGAAAAATCAACGCTGCTACGTTCAGACCTTGCAGCTACGCGCCCAGTTCAGGAAAGTATTCAGACATGATACGCTGACAAAAATCAACAAGATTTTGTTTGCTCAATGCGTGTTCTTTAACAGGCGACTCAATTGGATAGGCAAGTGTATTGATCAAAATGCTAAATGCTGATGCATCCAGCTTGGTCGGTTTGTCACCCATAAAATAGGGTTTGTTGGCCAAAAAATTAGACAGAGCATCTAAATCGGTGCGACCGAGTTGGAATATTTCTTCGCTACTGTGACGTCCTAGACCGTGTCTATGAATTTGGCGACGAACTAAAAACCGATAAACACTGGCAACCACATCTCTGATCAATGGCGAAAAGGTGTGGAAAATGGCTATTTTATTTATTTGCCAGTTTTTCTCGGAATATTGCCAGCGTGTATACATCGTGATCCAGAACAAGTGATCTTCTAGTAGACGTTGCATAGCAATACTGATGGCTTTTTGTGATAGACTTAAATTGGTATTTAGTTGGTCACCGTGCTTTTGTATCAAGTAACGAATGATCAAATCGCTGTCAGCAATTTTTTTACCGTCATCTTCAATGAATGGTAATTTACCTTTTGGTGCCTTAGGCGGTAAGCTTTCAATAAATTGATACGGAATGTGGGCCAGGCGCAAATATGTTTCTAACTTGCAGCAAAAGTGACTGAGGTTAGGAATACCCCAGGTACGCGCAAACTGATGCAATTTAATCATGAGCAAATCTCCTGTAACTTGTATTCTGCAAGTAACTATAAATCAGATAATCGCATATAGCAAGTTATGGCTAGTTATGTTGCTGCTGAGCCACATTCCAACTTCTGGCAGCACTTACAAAGTTAATTTAATTTTTGCTTTTGTATCTAAGATATTTTGCTTTCCCCAATGGATTATTTCCTTAAGGATAGGTCCCAGCAGGCGACCTTTATCGGTTAACTGGTAAACATAGCGAACTGGACGTTGCTGATAAGGTTTTTTTTCTAGGATACCGTATTCAAGTAGCCGTTTCAGCCGATCAGCCAGGATATTGGTTGGGATATTTTCAGGTGAAGCCTGGAAGTCTCCATAGGTGCTTTTCCCTGCAAACGCATCACGTATGATTAGTAATGTCCACTTGTCACCGAGTATATCCAATGTATTGGCAATTGGGCAGGGTGAGCGCATTTTGTGAATTTTTATCATTTCTTCAGTATGTTTCATGATGAGATTATAGTTTATTTGGCATATCACTTGCAATTCAAAAGTTATTAAAGTATAGTGACTTTTCTTTTTAAAGTCACTATAAGGAATGATGATGCAAACACTATCTATTGATTTCAATCATACAAAGAATGGGTTCGACACAGTCAGGCGCAGCGTTTTATTGCTCTGCATGGTTTGGTTTATTACCGTTTTGCTGGCTGCATTGTCTGGTGGATTTGAAATGGCTGTGGGTGAACCGCCTGTGGCTATCTTATTTGCGGTCATTGCGCCGGTTGTTATGTTTGGTGTTGGCTATATGACAATCAGCGCTTTTAGGGATTGGGTACTGATGCTGGATATGCGCCAACTGATTCTTTTGCATAGCTGGCGCATGGTCGGGGTTGGCTTTGTGTTTCTTTATTTTCACGGCCAGTTGCCTGCACTATTTGCTTTGCCAGCCGGTATCGGGGATGCAGTTGCTGCTATCGGCGCTTTGTTTCTGGGGATCGCATTATTCAAAAATTCATCGGCGGTTTCCCGTAGAAAAGTTTTTTTATGGAATACGTTTGGCCTGCTGGATTTTATTATTGCTGTTTCTATGGGTATAGCAACCCGCACCAATGAGTGGCTATACATTGCAAACCAAGCCAGCAGCGACATCATGGGCCAATTTCCATTGGTACTGATTCCCGGTTTTGCTGTGCCTTTTTACATCATTACACACTTAATCATTTATGCGCAGTTGAGGCAAAGGTAGGGCGATTCAAGCGTTGATGTACCCTGCTTTGCCAGACCATGCAAGGCAGTGGCGCGTTTACCGTAACCGCAGAAATTGAGAACGAACAAATCAACGTTGCGTCGAA
>Ga0224496_10002181_pt1 | contig 11742 bp, 7 predicted proteins | sample SF_Jul11_sed_USG_2_FD_168127 | JGI IMG/M metagenome (GOLD analysis project Ga0224496, IMG submission 168127) | Sediment microbial communities from San Francisco Bay, California, United States - SF_Jul11_sed_USGS_8_1 | ecosystem: Environmental > Aquatic > Marine > Sediment | place: USA... | reverse complement strand
CCTGGCGGATCGAGGGGTTAACCTTCAACCGCCAGGGTGTCTGAGCATCCTGCCTGGCGGCGGCCCCGAGCCGCCGCCTTTTTTTGTAGAGCCGCCGGCGAATTCGGGGCGGAATTTCAGGTAATCTTCAACTTGCGTTGCAGAACCGCGGCGATCAATGGCGCCACCGAAATGGTTTCCACCAGCTCGTCGTTTTGGATCCCGGGGTAGGTGTCGGTGCCCAGGACCTTGGCGACCGGTCCCTTGGTGAAGCGCTCCCGGGCCGGGCCGCACAACACCAGATGGGTGGCCATGGCCAGGACCTTGGCGGCCCCCGCCTCCAGGCAGCGCTCGGCGGTCTGGACAATGGAGCCGCCGGTGCGAATCATGTCGTCGAAAATAATCGCCGTCTTGCCGCCCACCACCCCGGAGACCTGACTGACCATGGTCTGGTCCCTGGCAAACCGGTCCTTGTCCGCCGCGGTGTGTGGGCAGCCCAGCCTGCTCGCCATGCCGGCCACCCATTTGGACCGCCCGTAATCCGGCGAGACCAGCACGTAATCATCGATCCCCATCCGCCGGATATGCTCGACAAACAGGGTGTCGGTCTGGATATGGAAGGTGCTGATCATGCCGCCGTGGGCGTGCAGCACCGCCTCGGAGTGCAGATCCACGAAAAAAACAAAGTCGGGCCGGGCGCGAAAAATCTGCCGGGTGCGAGTAATCCCCTTGGGAATCTCGCCCGAGGCCGGCTTGGCCCGCTCCATGGTCGAATAGCCCAGAAAGGGGACCACGACGTTGACCGAATCGGCATTCCAGTACCAACCGCCGTCAATGAGGTCGATCAGCTCCTGCAGGGCGGCGTCATCGTGGGTGGCCGCAACGATGATCAGGTCACGGCCGGCCACCTCGGTCGGAAAGACATGGGAGAGTTCGCCGTCGGCAAAGCACCCCTTGCGCATCTTGGTAAACTCCACGCCAAGCTGTTGGGCGATAGCCATGGCCAGCGACTCCGAGGCCTGGTTGGCGGTCAACACGATATTGGCAAGTGCAATGGATTTCATGAACGGGTCCGGGTTTGGTTGACAAAAAAATCAAGCGGGGCCCAACCATTGGGCATGGCCGGAATAATGCCGCACTCGGCCGGCAAAACACAAGGAAAATATGCCCACCGCGCCAGCCGACAAGACTTGCGAAATTTGTCGGTCACCCGGCAAAAATCTGGTAACATCAATTATCGTGTCTGATTTTGGCCGCATTCAAAACCAACCCTAGCCCCCTTGCCATGCTGCCATCGCCAATGAACAAGACGATTCTTTGCGTTGACGACGAACCCGAGGTGCTGGAGGCCTACCGCCAAACCCTGCAACAGGGGCCCCAGGAGGACGTCACCTTGCGGAGTCGGCTTGCGGCCCGCCGGCGCCGAACCGGCGGGGAGGCGGAGCCGATTACCACGACCGGGACAGATGAACCCGCGGGACCGGGCTATACGGTGCTCACCGCCAGCAGCGGCGAGGAGGCCGTCGACATTGTCCGCCGCCAATTGAACCGGGGCCAGCAGATCGCCGTGGGCTTCTTCGACATGCTGATGCCCGGCGGCATTGACGGTCAGGAGACCATGGCCCGCATCCGGGAGCTGGACAATCAGATCCTCTGCGCCGTGGTCACCGCCTACACGGACCGCAGCACCACGCAGATCGGCAGCCTTTTCGAGCGCCAGGACGACTGGCTCTATTTCAACAAGCCATTTACCATGGGAGAATTATCCCAGACCGCGCTCAATCTGGTCTCCTCCTGGAACCGCCGCCGCAACGAGGAGACCTTGATCAGCAACCTGCAGATGATGCAAGACGGCCTGATCTCCATTCTCGATTTCGTCCATGACCTGAACCGCATCCCCCCCCTGATCCTCGATCTCCTGCTGGAAGGCATTCTTGGCCATTTTCTGCGCCTGGCCAGGGCCGCGGACGGTTATATCCGGGTCCACGACGAAGATCAGCAACACCTGAAAATCATCGGCGCCGGCCGCTTCAAGGGGCTGGACGCGGCCGCGATCGACACCATGTCCGAACCGTGGAGCCTGGCGGAAGACGCCATCCGGGCACAAAAATCAATCGTCATCGACCGAATGGCGGCCATTCCCTTGCGCATCGGCATGCTCGTGCAAGGCGTGCTGTTCATCCAGCAGGAAACCAGACTGAAACAGGACCCCCAACTACTGGACATGTTCGCCGTCCAGGCGGTCAACATGATCCAGAACTCCAAGATTTACAAGGAACTACATCAGAAAAACATCGAACTGACCTCCACGATCAACGAGCTGCGTGAGGCCTCCGGCCAGCTTTCCAAGTCAGAGGAGTTGCGGGCGCAGTATGAAAAGCTGACCTATTACGACAGCCTGACCACCCTGCCCAATCGCCGCTACCTGGAGGCCTGGTGCCGAGAGTTGATCCCCCGCTGCATGAAACACAAGGTGCCGTTGGCCTGTCTGATGATCGACCTCGATCATTTCAAGGAGATCAACGACACCCACGGCCATATTTTCGGCGACCAAGTCCTGCGGCAGATTGGCGGGATCCTGGCCGGCGAAAAACGGGTCCACGAATTTGCCGGCCGTTACGGCGGCGAGGAATTTACCATCTTCCTCGAGGGGATTTCCCGCGAAAACGCCCTCAAGTTCGGGGAGCGCATCCGCGCCGCCGTCGAAAACCATGCCTTCACCCTGGGCGAGGTTCGCGCCCGGGTAACGATCAGCGTCGGCATCGCGGTCACCATTCCGGTCACCGCCACCAGCATGACGGCAATCATCGACCTGGCGGACGCCGCGCTGTATGAGGCAAAAAAGAACGGGAGGAACCAATGCATCCTGGCGGCCAACGATTAAACAAAAGCGGTCGGCTCGCCCGAGGTGTAGCCCCTCCAAACGAGGTAGCGGCATGAAAAATATCCGGCTGGTTTATGTCTGTGCTCTGATTTTATGGCTTGGCCCGGCCCTTTGTCCCAGCCACTTGGCGGCCGACGAGGAAGGGGAAAATTTCGCCACGATCGTCGACCAGGCGCGACTTGCCCCAGCGATGCGGGAAACAGTGATCGAGCTCTTCTCCCATCTGCACCAGCTTGAAGAGTCCTTCCGTGATCTGCGCTGGGACGAGGCCGCCCGGCGGGTGGAAAAAATCGACCTCTTCTACTCCAAGATCCTGGAGATCGCCCGACGCCAGACCACGGAAATAGAACTCTCCTACCTCCAGGCCTTTGAATTCTCCCTCTCGGAACTCGGCCGCGGCATTCGCCAACAAAACCGGGCGCTGACCGAGCGCCAGTTCCTCCTTCTCCAGCCAGAACTTTTCGACATTCTCGACAAATTTGTCACCACCCCCCTACGCTTGACCGCCAGCCGCTATTACGTTGACCTGGCCATCCTGGCCGTCCGGGAACACCGTTTCGATATCGCCCGCGACGAGCTTGGCGAAATCCGGGAATACCTTGAACAGCTGGAGGCGCGACTCTCCGCCAAGGGCCTGGACGTTGAAACCCTTAATCGCCAACTGGCCGACGCCATCCAAAAGGTAAAGGCCGACGCGCCGGACAGCCCCGCCGCCCTTGCGCGCCTGCGCCGGACACTGGATGATTTTTATCAGGCCTACTCAACCCCAACGCCCAGGTAACCGCTTTGAAGGCGATAAACCCGCTTGGCAAAAAGCTGCTACTGATCTCCGGCATTGTGCTCCTGCTGTTTATCGGCCAGAATGGCACCCTGGTGCTGGTCACCAGTTCCACGCTCTCCGGTTACCTGACCGAACAGATCAGCCGGGAGCTCACCCAAAAAGCGGTGGAGGTCAACCAGCGGTTGCTTGATGTCGTGGCCCGGAAAAAAAACCTGCTGGCGCTGCTGGCCGCCGATGTCAATTTAACGATTGCGGTCAAGCGCCATCGTTTCGAGGCCTTGCCAAGTCTGTTCGCGAATTGGCGGCAGGACACGGAATTCCAGGATTTTCTGCTGGTCACCCAAGAGGGCGACATCATTGCTCACCCCGGGGATGAATTGGGGAGCTCGGTCGCCGAGCAGGACTGGTTTGCCGAGGCACGCCGCGACGGCATTTCCCGTATCCATTACGATCCGGCCCCGGAAGCCCCCCCGTTTTGCTGGCTGCTGGCGCCGCTCGACATCTGGGAGGTCCGCTACTATCTGCTCGCCAAGGTCAACTGGCGCGAGCTGACCGCCTTTTTGGACCCGCCGCCCGCAGACGTCATGCCGCCGAATTTGAACCGCTACACCCTCATCCTGGACGACCGGCAAAACATCCTCTACCAGCCAGCCTTTCTGGGACAACCTGCGACCAACGCCGTTGCCGCCTTTTCCCTGGGCGCGGATTTTCTGGGCAGGGTCAGGGGGCTGCAAGGCAAGGAGCCGGCCACCCTGCACGACGTAAAGCTGTTGGGCGAGGAACATTGTGTCGGCTTCGCCAGTTCCCGCTTCCCGTCCTGGACGGTACTCTGCTTACGAAAGGAATCCGAGGCCCATGCCATCATAGCGAAAATTTATCGGCACAATACGACCATCAGCCTGCTGCTGCTTGCCTTCGGCTTTACCGTGATGTTTATCCTGCTTCGCAAGCTGACCGCCCCCTTTCGGCAGCTCATTCAGGTCACCAACCAGATCAGCGCCGGCAAGTACCCGGACCAGATTCAGATCCGCGCCGATGCCGAGATCATGCAGATTATTGCGGCCCTGAACCACATGATCTCCGAGGTCCGCGCCCAGAAAGAACAGGTCAACAAGCTTTATGACCAGGAAAAGCAGGCGGCGACCGAACTTGCCGCCTCCAACGCCATGCTGGCCAAGCAATCAGCCGCCCTGCAGGCCAAAAATGCCCAGGTCGAGCAGGCCTTTGCCGAACTGAGTGCCGTGCAGGAAGATCTCCTGGCGGCGGAACGGCTGGCCGTGGTTGGGGAAACCTCCGGCCGCGTGGCCCACGAGGTCCTGAACCCGATAACCGCCATCATGTTTCGGGTCGAGAAGGATATCAGCCGCTGGTCCGACCTGCAAGATGCCCTAACCGCCATGGCGGAGGTGGTGGCCGACTGGCGGGAGCAGTTCGAACAGGGCTCCCTGGCCGACTACCTGTCGACCAGCAATGAACAAGGCGCTACCTATGGCGCGGAAGATTTCGCCCTGCTGCAAAAATCCCACGAGCAGGCCAAGGCCGCCGCCGAGCAACGACAGCAGAACCTGCAATTCGTCTTCACCCAGATCCAGCGCGTCATCAAAATTATCAATGCCCTGCGGGAGTCCGCCATCACCGCCCGGACCATCGCGACCTTTCCGGTTTCCCAGCCCCTGCGGGAGGCCGTTGACCTGCTGGACGATTCACTGCGCAAACGGAAGATCACGGTGAATACCGCCATTCCCGCCCAGCCCCATTACGTGAAGGCCGATCTCAGCGAACTGACCCAGCTGTTCACCAACCTGCTGCGAAACGCCATGCAGAGTATCGACAAGAAACGCGACCATACTGGCCTGATCAGCGCCGGGATAAAGGCCACCGATGACGGCCGGGTGGAGATTCGCATCACCGACAACGGGGTCGGCATTCCCCGCGAAATCCAGGCCGGGATCTTTGATCAAAACTTTACCACCAAGGAAAAACAGGAAGGCAGCGGCCTGGGCCTTGCCATCAGCCGTCGCTTCGCCAGGGAGTATGGCGGCGAGTTGCTGCTTGAAAAAAGCGTCGAGGGGTCGGGCTCCACCTTCCTGGTTATCCTGCCGGTGTGTGCAGGGCCAGGGGAAGGGTGATCAACAAAAAAAGAAGGGGCTCACGTGGTTGCCGCACATGAACCCCCGAATGGCTGCCGGAAATAATCGTGGTATCCTGCTCCATAACCGGACAGGTCACGCGGTTATGCGTTTAAAGCGAAGGGCGGACCTGTCAAGCCAAAAGCCCGCAGAGCCGGTTGAGCCCAGCGAGATAGGCCTTGATGCTGGCCTCGATGATATCGGTGGAGGCGCCCTGGCCCATGACCCGCACCCCGTTCTGTTCCAGATGCACGGTCACCTTGCCCATGGCCTCGGTGCCGGCGGTTACCGCCTGGATTTCGTAACGTTCCAGCCGGGGCGTGCGATTGATGAGTCGGGCAATGGCCTTATAGGCGGCGTCCACCGGGCCGTCGCCCTGGGCGCTGCCCTCCAGGAGCTGGTCGGCGTGGCGCAGGCGCACCGTCACCGCCGGCGTCTTGCCGGTCTCGCAGGCGACCTTGAAATACTCCAGCTCATATGCCCGGGGCCGCAAGCTGATCTCGTCATTGACTATCGCCAGCAGATCCTCGTCAAAGACCTCCAGTTTCTTGTCGGCCACGACCAGAAAACGCTGGTAGACCTGCTCGGCCTCGGCGTCCGCCAGGGTACGTCCCAGCTCGGCGAGCCGATGCCGCACCCCGTGGCGGCCGGTGCGGGCGGTGAGCACCACCCGGCTGGTGGGAAAACCGATAGCGGCGGGCTCCATGATTTCGTAGGTCTGCCGTTCCTTTAAAAAACCATCCACATGGATGCCGGAACTGTGGGCAAAGGCGTTGTCGCCGATTATCGCCTTGTTCGGCGGCACCACCATGCCCAGGCCATCGGCCACCAGCCGACTGGTCCGATATAATTCCTGGCTGGCGATCTTGGTTGTTACCTTGAAAAAATCGGCCCGGGTTTTCAGGGCCATGACCACCTCTTCCAGGGCGGCGTTGCCGGCCCGCTCGCCGATGCCGTTGATCGTCACCTCCACCTGCCGGGCGCCGCCGGCGACCCCGGCCAGGGTATTGGCCACCGCCAACCCCAGGTCGTCGTGGCAGTGGACGCTGACAATCGCCTGGGCGATATTGGGGACGTTGGCCCGAATCTCACGGATCAGCTGGCCATATTGGGCCGGCACCGCATAACCGGTGGTATCGGGGATATTGACCACCGTGGCCCCGGCGGCGATCACCGCCTCCAGGATGGCAAACAGAAAGGCAGGCTCGGCCCGGCCGGCGTCCTCGGCGTAAAACTCCACGTCGGCGGTAAAATCGCGGGCCCGCCGCACCGCCTCCACCGCCATGCGGATGGTGGTCGCCTTTTTCTCGGCCAGGGTCTGGCCATACTTGGCGGCCTTGAACTTGCCGGCCACATGGATGTCCGACACCCCGATGCCGGTGTGGATGCGGGCCCGCGCCGCCTCGGCCAGGGCGGCGCCACAGGCCTCGATGTCGGCCGGCACCGCCCGGCTCAAACCGCAGATGACCGGGCCCCGCACCTGCCGGGCCACCTGGCGCACCGCCTCGAAATCGGCCGGCGACGAGCAGGGAAAACCGGCCTCGATGATATCCACGCCCAACAGCGCGAGCTGCCGGGCGATCTTGACCTTCTCCGTAACCCCCAGGCGGCAGCCGGCCGCCTGTTCCCCATCCCGCAATGTTGTATCAAAGACCATCACCTGTTCCATGCCCACACCTCGTTTGGCTTGAGAAAATAAAAAAGCCCGCCACGGAAAGACTCCGCGCGGGCTCATCGATAATCGACTGATTTTGGAAGTTATTCTACCGCCATAAACCTCCGGACCGCGCAAAGCTGTTTGTTCCTAGCCCTAGAAGTAGTAGGGCCGGAAGGCCGGCTAGTCGGACGCTGGCAAGCCTGGTCGGACGTACGTCGGGCTGCGGCCGCGAGAGGGCGGCGCGACAGGGCACAACGGTTATGGGATTGGCGGCTTGCGACATCTGGTTACCCCGAAAATTATGACGATAATCATTATTTAAGGCGGCCGCCCTCTTGCTTGTCAAGCACTATGTAGGGCGGGGAGCTTGGGACGAAGAGCCGGAAGCACGGAGCACTGCGCTCCCGACTGATCTGTAAAACGCAATTATATATTACCCCGGCGACCTCAAAACCCCTCACGCCACCATAATGTCCGCCAGGGTTCAGTTTTGTAGGCTTTCTTACAAAACTGGCAATCATGCTACCGACCCCGCCGCCCGCCCTTTTTGTCGTTCTTTGGCCAACTAGCTGTTTTAACTAGCCAATCTCGACCAATTTCATCCTTGGCACAGCCATTGCTCTAGAGGGTTTCCAAACCATCAACCCTGTCAATTTGGAAACAATCCTATGCAAGCAGCGATTTTTGAGGAACGTCAAAACCAGATCCATCGCAAGGGCGACAAGCCCTTTGCCATCGAGTGCGACAAGGACTCGTTGGCCGGGGCGGTGAGCCAGCGGGCCTGCGTGTTCTGCGGCTCGCGGGTGGTGCTCTACCCGATTGCCGATGCCCTGCATCTGGTGCACGGCCCCATCGGCTGTGCCGTCTATACCTGGGATATTCGCGGTGCCCTCTCTTCGGGCCCGGAACTGCACCGCCTAAGCTTCTCCACCGACCTGCAGGAAACCGATGTCATCTTCGGCGGCGAAAAAAAACTGTATGCGGCGCTCGGCGAACTCATCGACCGCCACCAGCCCAAGGCGGCCTTTGTCTACTCGACCTGCATTGTCGGGATTATCGGCGACGACCTGGAGGCGGTGTGCAAGAAGGTGAGCGCCGAGAAGGGGATCCCGGTGCTGCCCGTGCAGTCCGAGGGGTTCAAGGGCAACAAGCGGGCCGGCTACCGGGCCGCCTGCAAGGCCATGAACCGCTTGGTGGGCACCGGCGACACCACCGGCATCTCGCCTTACAGCCTCAACATCCTGGGCGACTTCAACCTGGCCGGCGAGATCTGGCTGATCCGCGAATACTTCAACAAGATGGGGGTCGAGGTGGTGGCCAACATCACCGGCGACGGCCGCATCGACGATATCAAGCGGGCCCATGGCGCGGCACTGAACGTGGTGCAGTGCTCCGGTTCCACCATGGAACTGGCCGGGATGATGGAGCGCGACTACGGTATCCCGTCACTGCGGGTTTCCTACTTCGGGGTCGAGGACATGGCGGAATCCCTCTATGCCGTGGCCCGATTCTTCAAGGATCCCGAGATGATGCGCCGCACCCAGGAGCTGGTCAAGGAGGAGCTTGCCACCTTGCTCCCCGAGCTGGCCGAGTACAAGAAGGCGCTGACCGGCAAGAAGGCGGCCATCTATGTGGGCGGCGCCTTTAAGGCCTTTTCCCTGGTCAAGGCCTTTCGGCTCATCGGCATGGACGTGGTCATGGTCGGCTCCCAGACCGGCACCAACGCCGATTACGAGGAGCTGCAATCGATCACCGACGAGGGCACGATCATTGTCGACGACTCCAACCCCCTGGAGCTCTCCGCCTTTTTGCAGGAAAAAGAGGTCGACATCTTTGTGGGCGGGGTCAAGGAACGCCCCATTGCCTATAAGCTCGGGGTGGCCTTCTGCGACCACAACCACGAGCGCAAGGAGATGCTGGCCGGCTTTGCGGGCATGCTGAATTTTGCCCGGGAGGTCTACTCCTCGGTGATGAGCCCGGTGTGGCGCTTCGTGCCCCGGAAAACCAAGGAGAACTGCCATGACTAAGATGCTGCCGCCCCGCTATCTTTCCACCACCAATGCCTGCAAGCTCTGCAAGCCCCTGGGCGCCTGTCTGGCCTTTCGGGGCATCGAGGGGGCGATCCCCTTCCTGCACGGCTCCCAGGGCTGCGCCACCTACATGCGGCGCTATATCATCAGCCATTTCAACGAGCCCATCGACATTGCCTCCTCGTCGTTGGGGGAGAAGAACGCCATCTTCGGCGGCGGCCCCAACCTTAAGCTCGGGTTGACCAATGTCACGGCCAAGTATAAGCCGGCGCTCATCGGCCTGGCCACCACCTGTCTCACCGAGACCATCGGCGACGACGTGCCCACCATTTTGAGCGAGCACCGGCGGGAACGGGGCGAGAATAGCGCTACCGATCCGCTGGTGGTGCAGGTTTCCACCCCCAGTTATTCCGGCACCCATATGGAGGGGTTCCATGCCGCGGTCTTGGCCACGGTGGAGCAATTGGCCCAAGGCGGGCCCAAGGCCGATTCGCTGAACCTGTTCTCCGGCTTCGTGTCCACCGCCGACCTGCGCTACCTCAAGGAGGTGATGGCCGATTTTGGGCTGAACGCCACCATCCTGCCCGACTACTCCGAGACCCTGGACGGTCCGGCCCTCTTGGAATATCAGCTCATCCCCCAGGGCGGCACGCCCATCGCGGCCATCCGCGCCATGGGCCGGGCCCAGGCCACCATCGAGTGCGGCGCCACCCTGCCCGCGAAAACCGGCGGCACCTATCTGGCAGAGACCTTCCAGGTCCCCAACCAGCGGCTCGGCCTGCCCATGGGCATCCGGGAGAGCGACCGATTCTTTGCGGCGCTGGAAAAGCTGAGCGGTGCGCCCATGCCGGACAAGTATGGCCAGACCCGCGGTCGGCTGCTGGACAGCCTGGTGGACGGCCACAAGTACGTATTCGGCAAACGGGCCGTGGTTTACGGCGAGGAGGATCTGGTGGTGGGCCTCACCGCTTTTCTGGTCGAGATCGGCGTGCAGCCGGTGCTCTGCGGTTCGGGCGGGCAGAGTGGGCGGTTGAAGGAGGCCATCCGCGCGGTCTGCGGCGATTTGCTCCAGGATTTGCCCGAGATTCATGAAGGGGTGGATTTCTTCGAGATCGAGGAACGGGCCGCCCAATTGCGCCCGGATTTGCTGGTCGGCCATTCCAAGGGTTACGCGCTCTCCCGCAAGGCCGGCATCCCATTGGTGCGGGTCGGTTTCCCGATCCACGACCGGTTGGGTGGTCAGCGCATCCTGCACTTAGGTTATCAGGGGGCGCAGCAGCTCTTCGATACCATTGCCAACACGCTGATCGCGGCCAAGCAGGACGGCTCCGACGTGGGCTACAGCTATATGTGATTTCTGCCATGGTTGGTTCATTTCTTTGCTTGCCTTTATACCCCCTTGAGGGGTGCAAAGAAACGAACCAAAGAAAGGGCACCCCGATCACTTGTCCCGCCTTTGGCGGGATACCCTGCGGTGCTCGACGGCGTGAAACGGGGATGAAAAACAATGAAAACAGCTCCGGTCGGAGACTGATTAATTATTATTCGATTGACGCAAAAAGGAGAAAAACATGAACATACCAGTCGCCAAGGACCTCTCCAAGCACCCCTGTTTTAACCCGGCGGTCAAGGGCCAGTTTGGCCGTGTGCATCTGCCGGTGGCGCCCAAGTGCAACATCAAGTGCAACTACTGCAATCGGAAGTACGACTGCGTCAACGAGTCACGGCCCGGTGTCACCTCCACGGTGCTTACCCCCAAGCAGGCCCTGGTCTATATGGAGAAGGTGCTGGAAAAGGAGCCCCGCATCACGGTGGCCGGCATTGCCGGACCGGGCGACCCCTTTGCCAATCCGGACGAGACCATGGAGACCATGCGCTTGATCAGCGAGAAGTTTCCCGAGACCATCCTCTGCCTGGCCTCCAACGGCTTGGCCATCAGCCCCTATATCGAGGAGCTGGCCGAGATGAACGTCTCCCACGTCACCATCACCATCAATGCGGTGGACCCGGAGATCACCAAGAACATCTATGGTTGGGTGCGGGACGGCAAGTTCGGTTTCCGGGGCCGGCAGGGGGCCGAACTTCTTTTGGCCCGCCAGCTGGCAGCGGTGAAAAAGCTTAAAGAGCACGGGATCACGGTCAAGGTCAACACCATTGTCATCCCCGGCATCAACGATCACCATGTCGAGGAGGTGGCGCGCACCATGCAGGGGCTGGGGGTGGATCTCCTGAACTGCATGGCCATGTTCCCCAATGTCGACACGCCGTTCGCCGACATTCCG
>Ga0224496_10002180_pt1 | contig 11748 bp, 8 predicted proteins | sample SF_Jul11_sed_USG_2_FD_168127 | JGI IMG/M metagenome (GOLD analysis project Ga0224496, IMG submission 168127) | Sediment microbial communities from San Francisco Bay, California, United States - SF_Jul11_sed_USGS_8_1 | ecosystem: Environmental > Aquatic > Marine > Sediment | place: USA... | reverse complement strand
GCTCTTCCATCCATTTGCACGATACCAGCATGGCGCCCTACTTCCCCCGGCTCATCGGAATTGCCCAAGGAATCTGGGATCGTTTTCGAACAACAGCCGGATATCATCGATACCATATTTGAGCATGGCTATTCTTTCTATTCCGAATCCGAACGCGAACCCGGTCCACTCCTCAGGGTCGATCCCCCCCGCGGACAGCACGTTCGGGTCGATCATCCCCGCGCCTAAAATCTCCATCCAGCCGGTCCCCTTGCAAAGACGGCATCCCTTGCCGCCACACATCACACAGCTTATGTCCATCTCGGCGCTCGGCTCGGTGAATGGGAAGAAGCTGGGTCGAAAACGAACTTTGGTATCCACACCATACAGCCTGTGAATGAACAGTTCCAGCGAGCCTTTCAGGTGACCGAAGTTTATCCCCTTGTCCACATGGAATCCCTCCAACTGGTGGAACACCGGGGAGTGGGTGACATCGGAGTCGCAGCGGAACACCCGCCCGGGGGCGATCACCGCGAAGGGTGGCTTGTACTTTTCCATGGCGTGGACCTGCACCGGTGAGGTGTGGGTGCGCAGCAGCCTGGCGCCGTTCTGGACCCAGAATGTGTCTTGCATGTCGCGGGCCGGGTGGTCGTCGGGGAAATTGAGCATCTTGAAGTTGCGCTCGTCGGTTTCTATTTCCGGGCCTTCCTCCACCATGTAACCCAGCCCGGCGAAGATATCTATCAGCTCCTCCATCACAAGGCCTATCGGGTGGAATCCGCCTTCACCCGCTTTTCTGCCAGGCAAGGTGATGTCAAAGGTTTCCTTTTCCAGCCTTTCGACCATTTCCCGGCGGCTGATGGTGGAGATCTTCTGCTCCAGGGCGGTCTCCACGGCCACACGCAGGTTGTTGATCGCCTTGCCCGCCATCGGACGGTCTTGTGGGGCCAGCTTTCCCAAGCCCTTCAGGAGCCCGATAATTTCGCTCTTCTTCCCCAGAAGCTCCACCCGGGCCTGCTCCAGCTGGGGCAGGGAATCGGCGGAAGATATCCTGGACAGAAAACCGGCTTTTAGTTTTTCCAGATCGTCAAGCATAAGGCTATTGGATATTCGGCCCGCCCCCAGGCGGAATTAAATCCTTGGCTCCCCCATGGTTTGAAAATAATTTTCGCGTTGGCTAAAAAAAAGCCGCTCACCAAGAGCGGCTTTGCCAGTCCTATATCATGCGCGGTGGGGGATAAAGGCCACCACCCGCTCCGCGCGAACCGCGGTCAAGCCGTGGCTTGCATCCCGGCTTGAGATTTGGCCAATTCCACCAGCTTGCCGAAGGCATCCGCCTCCGTCACCGCCAATTGGGCCAGCATCTTGCGGTTGATCTCCACGCCAGCCTTCCCCAGCCCCTCTATGAGGCGGGAATAGTTTATGCCATGACTCCTGGCCGCAGCGTTGATACGGACAATCCAGAGGGCTCTAAAATCCCTGGCGCGCAGCTTCCTGTCGCGGTAGTTGTCCTTCATCGCCTTGACTACCGCCTCTTTGGCGTGTCGCAGCGTATTGCCTCGGGCGTTTTGGTAGCCCTTGGCCAGCTTCATTATCTTTTTTCGCCTGGCCCTGCTGGCCGGCCCTCTTGATACTCTAGCCATCGCTCAATCCTGTCTGCTTTGCGTCATACATCAGCGCCCATGCCTCATTGTTCTAAAGGTGCGGCATGATGCGCTTTAGGTTTCTTTCATTGGCCGGATCCACGATGCCGGCATGGCGAAAGCCGCGCTTTGTCTTTCTGCTTTTGGAAGTCAGAATATGGCGCGACGACGCCTTCTTATACTTTATCCTTCCCGAGCCGGTCACCTTAAATCTTTTGGCGGCGCCCCGGTTTGTCTTCTGCTTCGGCACTATATTTTCTCCTGTCTCTCTATAACTTTTCAGCTCACTTCAACATCAGTGGACTCTGTGTCCGCGACGATATCGTTCTCTTCGTGAGTTTCTTCCTTTTGCTTCACCGGTTTGGCAGCCGCCAGCGGCGCGACAACAATCGAAAGTGTCTTGCCCATTCGTTCAGGCTCCGACTCCACCATGGCAACCTCGCTTAGGTCCCTCTTCAACCTGTCCAGCACTTTGATCCCAAGCTCCGTATGAGTGATAAGCCTTCCCTTGAAGAATACGCTCACCTTCACCTTGTCCCCCTCCGCCAGGAACCTCTTCACATGGCCGAGCTTGAACTGATAATCATGCTCCTCGGTCTTGGGGGTGATCTTCACCTCCTTGAGCCGAATTATCTTCTGCTTCTTCTTGGCGTCATGCGCCTTCTTGCTCTGCCGATACAGAAGCTTGCCGTAGTCCATGATCCTGCACACCGGCGGCTTGGCATTCGGCGCCACCTCCACCAGATCCATGTTCACGTCACTGGCATGCTCCAGCGCATCCCTGAGGGAAAGGACACCCAACTGCTCCCCATCGCTACCGACGACCATCACGGACTTACTGCCTATCTGGTCGTTTACCTTGAACCGTTTTTGTACGTTAGAAATACCGCACCTCACCAAAAGAGAAGTCGGCCCTCCCCACGTAGGGGACGTGCTCGGACGCCATCTGTTCCTTTATACAAACCTCCACTAAATACTAAATCCCTGCAATGGTAGGCACGGGCGGTTTCGAACCGCCGACCTCTTGCGTGTCAAGCAAGCGCTCTCCCACTGAGCTACGCGCCTGTGGAATTGACTAGTTTGATCATCCCATTGATTATTGTCAATGAAAATCTTCGCCCAGAAAGCGCCTCATCACGGAAACTTTCCCCTTCCGGTGTAACATATCCGCTATACGTATAAATCAACCGAATCTCCCCAATCCTTGCTCATGTCAAGATTGCACCGTATCAGGGCTGTTTTGCATTTCAGAAAAAGGATAAGCCTCTTTGCCTCTAATGGTTTCAGCCCGAAATTTCATGATTGACGGGTTTATCATAACCTATTATAATAACTGGAGTTCGCCGAAATACCTAAGGGATTGGTTTAACATCCATGCCACCAGAAACGCCGGGATCATCCGAGGAGAGCAGCCCAGAGCCTGCAAAGGCCTCCAGGGATATGCCCAATAAAGGCACGGGCGCCAAGAGCAAGGGTAACACGGGAGGCCGACCCAGAAAAAGCGTCAAGGCGAAAAAATCCAATATTATTGCGGTTTCCGGGACCACCGGCGGCTGCGGCAAGTCGACTGTCTCGGTAAACTTGGCCGCCACATTATCGGCCATGGGTCACACTGTGATATTGGCCGATCTTGCGCGAGGGACACGGCGGATCCACACCATGCTGGGAATGGAACCGCCCGGATTGAAGCTGGAAGACCATATAGCCGGCAGGGCCAGGGATCTGGCCAAAGTGGTGGTCCCCACCCTCTATGGCGGTGTCATGCTGGCAGATGGAGGAACTGAGTATCCTACCGGGCCGGACAAGAGGATAAAGCCAAGGAAAAAGCTGGTCGACAACCTGGCCGCCCTAGGCGCGGATTTCGTGGTGGTAGACCTGGGGATGCTGGATAATCACCATTCCATAGAATACTTCCTTGACGCCAACTCCCCCCTGATGGTGGTGGAGCCTTCCGCCGGAGCCTCCTCCGCAGGAGAGATATTCCACAACCTCGCTATCCGCCTGGCGCACAGATCATTCAGCCGAACGGCGAAGGTGAAAAGGGCTCTTAAGCGAATAGAGGATACCGGGGCGCCGACCGGTATGGGAATATTCGTGGCGCTGAGGGAAGCCCTTGCTAGTGATAAGAAGTTGCTAGCCAAACTTGACAAGGTCATGGCGGCGCCTTTGACCCATATCATGTTGAACAAAGCCAGATATTATGGGGATCTGGATTTGGGCCCGTCGCTGCGGGCATCTCTGGAGGAAGCAACGGGCCTGGCCGTTTCCTATCTAGGTTTCGTGCCAGACCATGGCGCCCTGCGTCCCACCCAGGCTCCTTTGCCGCCGCTTGTCTATTCCCAGCCAGACTCCAACGCTCAGGCCGCTTTCACTTCCGCCGCAGCCATTCTGGCAGGGGCGCCGGATGATGAGCTGACTAGGGAGGCGTTAAAAAAAGCAAGGGAGGAGATATCCGATGACAGCGCCAGGAGGCTTGACTCTATAAGGGAGGAGATAGAGGCGTTAAAAGCGGAAAAGCGGAATGAATTCGAGGCTTCCATGGAGCGGGAGCGCGGGCAGATGCTGGCGAGGATCGAAAACGAAATCGAATCCCAACGCCGCGGAAAGGAGCTTCGGACCCAAGCCAAGCTCAAGGCGTGGTTTGAGCAGGAGAAGGGGAAGATAGACGCTGAGATTGAGGTGTACCGCAAATCCGCCTGGGAGAGAGCCGATGCGCAGGCCCGCGAGTTTGAAAATGCCAGCCTTAAGAGGGCAGAGGACTCGGTCAGAAACATTGAGCGATCCCGCATGGAACGAATGGAGATGGAGCTATCCAACGCCCGGGAAGCCCAGGCGCGTCTTCTGGCCATTGAGACGGAGACGGAAAGACGTCGCCGGTTTAGCGAACTGGAGCAATTGTCCGCCGAGAACAGGGAGAGGCTGCGAAACAGACTGGTGGACGAGCGCGATGCGGCCATGGCCAAATTCGAGCAGGAATTGCTGGAGGCCCAGGAGATGCGCCGGCACGAGATAAAGGCGGCTGCCGTCGGCGAGGTGGAGAAGATCCGCGAAATGGTGTGGAACGACCTTGAAGCTGATCGACAAAAAAAAGCAGAGGAAATCGAGGCCCGGGTAGAAAAGTTCCGCCAGGAAAAAATGGACGAAGTTTATGTGGAGATGGAGGAATACCGCTCCCGGAAGAAAGTGGACACCGTCCAGGAGACCGACGCCCTGCGAGGCTCGCTGATCCAGGGCGCCTGGCGCGATGTCATGCTCTTCTCCTCGGCATTCGACGAGGAGTCGGACCGGTCGATGAAGCGGCTGGCCGAGGCCCAGCGCGCCCGGGCCCAGCTGGAGCGGGACTCGATTTTGGAAAAAGCCGTAAGTGACGCGGAAGAACTCTACAACTCCAGACTTCTGGAACTGACCAAAAAGTTGGCCGGCGAGGAGAGGGCCGCGATGGAGGCGATCTCCGGCAGGGTTGCGACGGAGGAGGCTCGGGCGTTGGCCGAGTCAGCCGAAAAGATGCGAATCGAGGGGGCGAAAAAGCGCGATCTGGTGAAAAATGCGCTGGTGGCTTTCAAGAACAGGGCCAAGGCCAGGATCGAATCGGAGCGCGACAGGCTGGCGATCCAGGTGGAGAAGGAAATACTGGAGCTGCGCCGTGGAAACATGGAGTCTGCCAAGGTGGAGGCTGGTAACCATTTCGCCAAGTTAAAGGCGGTGATGGAGCGAAAAATCCAGGACGAGAGAAAGAACCTGCGTACAGCGCTTGACGCGGAGATAGAAAAACGCCGGAGCGAACGGATGGACGTCCTCGCCCGGAGCCTGGAGATAGAGGAGGCCGAACATCGCCAGAAGCTGGATATGGATATAACCCAGTCCCGCAAGCATATGACCGAGGCTTTGTCCGGCGAGATGGAACAGCTCCGCCACAGTTGGTTCGAGAAGCTCAAGGCGGAGGTGGATGCCTTGAAGGCGGATATGCTAAACGCCATGGCCAAGGAAGTGGCCAATGAGCGCGCAGATCGGCTGAGAAGGATGGATCTGGCGGTGCGCAATGAGGAGAAGCTGCTGCGAAACAAGTTTATCGAAAGGATAACCGAAGAGGAGCGGCAGGCCAGGGCGGCGTTGCGCGAGCAGGTAGATGCGGAACGTAAGGCTTTGCGAGCTCAGATGAAATCAACCCTCACGCCCAGACTGGTCAAACTGGAGCAGGAGGTGGCCGCCCAGATAGAAGACAAGCGGACCACCGGGTTGGCGAAGCTGAAGAACGAGATTGCCCAAATGCGGGAGGAAGCCAGAGAGAAAATCCGCGCCTGGGACCAGGAGACCAGAAACCGACGCCAGCAGGCCATCGAGGACCGTTTTGCCAAAGAGGAGAAGGGCCGCGCCGCAAAGGTGGACGCCATAATCAACGAGCACAAGAAGCGTATGAAGCGTCGTTTCAATGCCGCTATTGGCAGGGAAAAGAGCAGGCTTGCCAATGAACTGCGGGAATCCCTTGAAAGAAGGAAAGCGTCGCTGGCGGCGAAACTGCGTGAAAAAGCGCTGCTGGAAAGAGAGCGGCTGGCGATGGTCATCAGGAGGGATGTGGAGACCCGCAGAAGCGAGAAGATGGCCGAGATCGAATCTCACGCCTCCGAGCGTCTGGAGATCATGCGCATAGAGATGGAGACGATGATCGAAAAGGAGCGGGCGGAACGTCTGCGCCAGGCAGCCATGGACGCGGCTCAGAAGCGAAGCGACCTGATGAGCGAACTGGACGCCGAGAGGGAGAAAGGGGAAGCCTCGCTGGCCGCCGTTCTCAAGTCGCGAAGGGAGAAGCTGGAAGCTCATGCCAGTGAGGAGGCCCGCTTCAAGGTGGCGGAGCTGGAAAACGAGATGATGTCCAGACTGGAGGAGGAAGCGGCCAAGGCACGGGAAAAAACTCTGCTCGAGCTCGACCGTGAGCTTGACGACAAACGTGAAAGGCTGATGGAAAGCGCCAGGACAGAGGCGCAATTGTATTCCCTTGAGGAGCGCAAGAAACTGCGCGAGGAGATTGAGCATGCCAGGGAGATCGAGCTTGCCGCCCTGCGCGAGACGGCGGAGGAGGAGATGGCCGAAAGACGCGCACGGCAGATGGCGGAGCTGGACGCAAGCCATACCAGGAACCTGGCGCGTACGGAGGAAAGGCTGAAAGCGGAAATGGAGAGCCGTATGGCCTCACTGGAGCGGGAAATGGCAGTGGAGAGGCAAAAACGGCGGGACATGCTGAACGTGGAAATAAAAACCGAAGAGCATGGACTTCGGCAGGAGTTGATCTCCGACATCATGATGAAGCGGGCGGAACTGGAGAAATCTCTGAACGAGGAAAAACAGGCCTATCTGCGCAGGTTCCGCAACGAATTGCTGAAAAGCTCCCCCATCAATAGGGAGCTTCTGGAAGAGGAGATCCGGAAGCTGGAAAAGAACTGGCCACTGAACTAACTTTCTATTCGTTTTTATCCCGGTGCCGCAGTTCCTCCTGCCTGTTTCCCCTTTTGATCATTGATTGCACCAAATCAAAATGAACTATCACTATCAGGCATGTAATAACGTACCAGAACAGCATCGTGTTGAAGCTTGCATTTGTCCATGTGACGACTATCAGGGCCACACTGCGCCACCCTTTCAACGCTACTTTATAAAACACATATATCAGCGATAAGGTTCCCATGATACCGTAATCCAGGAAATATCCCCACCCACCAATATTCAAGTAATACATGCCCGCCTGCCATGTGCCCACAGTTCTGCCGTATTCCTCACCAAACACCAAGGAAGCGGATCCAGCTCCTATGCCAAAGATCATTTCCCACGCCGTCCCCTGAAAGAAAAAAGTTAGGAAATCGAGAGCCAACTGAAGACGAACCCAGGTGCCACCTTCGAGACGCTGCAATCCGTACAACCCCTCCGAGAACAACCGCGTGACCACTTCGGCCAGCCGGGCGCCGGCGGCGCTTTCTTGAATGAGTATGACCATCATGAGGAAAAACAGGATCCCGGAAATCACCAGAACAGGGAACATAGATGCGCTGCGCCCCTTATTGTACCGGTCTTGCTGGCGCATCACATGAATCTCCTCTGCGAAGATCACCATGAGCAGAAGATATCCATACACAGACTTGAATGCGATTATCATAAATATCGATGCGGCCACAATATATGGACTTTTCTTCTCCCTGAACGCCAGGGACAGGCGGCTGTATAATATGTGAGTGGTTGCTATGATTATGGCCGCATAGGAGGGTTCGCTGGAAAATCCACGCAAACGGTAAACGTTATAGCGCAAATCATAATTTATACCATTGAGCACACCGAAGATATCCAGCTTGATACCGAGATACAAATCAATCAGGGACACCACGACGTTAAACAGGTATAGATATATCACAACCTTTGAGATAATGATAAAATCCCTGGGGGTCATGGTCCTGATCAGGTTTAGCGCAATGAAGAAGTAAAATATAAACATCAAGGAGAAAATGACAGTCGTTAATCGGATTTCCCCAAGATGGGCAAAATAGTTCACAATGATCACCAGCGCCAGCAGGGCCGGAAGAGTGTATTCAACCACCGCGCCACGGCTAAATATCTTCATCAATAACACGGGGGAGAGCGCAGCCAGAAGTATGTAAAACACTGTTATTGGAATCGTGATCAATCCCGTGGCAGTAATGAAATGCAAATCAGTAAGTGACAGTGTTATCAATAGAATGTAGGCGGCCCTGTTTCGCCTCCAGGTGTTTATGAGAAAATAATCCCCAGGTTCCCTGGCTATATCCGGGGTGGCTGGGTGAATAGAATCCTCCCGCTCCTGCTCCGTCCGATGGTCGTAATTTTTCAACATATGGTTAATATTGCCAGGAATACTTCATCTTCGTTCCAGCCCTTGAGCCATCCGCATCACCTAACCAGCCCGCCGCAGGCGCTTATACATTTTTCATGGCTTGCGGCCCCTTTGACCCAATTCGAGTATCCATGTTCAGACATTGCCTCAGCTTCCAGTCCTGACCAGGCAAATAAAGACCACGTTGGTCACCTCCGCGGAGTATTTGCAAAATCGCGCCAATATTCCAGCAAACTCCAATTTATCACAACTCTCACCCAGACTTCCGCAAATCGGGTGTGACCTTTCTGGGGACACATGATGTCCCGATACACGCCTCCAGCATATAGCCCATACCATCTTTCCCAGGCCCAGCGCATTGAATTCACGGAGGAAATCCCAATTGGCGCCCCATTTGTAATAAACCAGGTGTAAAGGCTCAAAGGGCCTCAATATTTTAAATAAAGAAATTTGGCCAAGAAAAGAAGGAGATTAAAAATGAAAAAATTAATCCACGATTCTACTACCATCATCGCAATCCTCCTCCTCTCCACAGGCTTCGCTTTTGCTCAGGACCAGGTGGAGCAATCATTCGAAAGAGCGTTTTCCCAGCAGGAGACTGAGCTTGATTTCTCCACGGTACTCGAATCCTGGGACAGGTTCCTGGCCGAACCGGGATACGACTACTTCACCAACGTCCGTTATTCCTTCGTGAGGCAGATGGGCGCTCCGCTGACAATCAAGACCAAAACCGGAAAAAGAAATCCCCAGGCTCTGGTTCTGGCCGGATGGGATGAACTCATTACCAACAAGGAGCTGAAAAAAGGAACCCCAAAGGCCCAGGCCAAGCTCGCCAAGAGGTGATTTGACCCACCTGTTCCTTCTTCCACCCGGGCGCCCTCTCCTCTCGGCCGGGTTTTTTTTTTGCGTGGAAGCCATTAAACCCATGGAAAACTTCCAGATTATTTCATATAATTCCCTTCTTTGTTTACCAGAGATCCCCATTTAATGTATCTTAAACATAAGAGCCACCGTGGGGGAGCGGGGGTTAACCATAAACCTATTGGATAAGTTGAGGGGCCAGCGGCATATGAAGGGATCTCATTTCCCGGAAGAAGTTATAGACCTGAAATTTTTTCGCGACTGGATCGCCAAGCGGAAAAAGGAGCAGGATTTCGGCGCGAAGAAAAAAACCTTTTTCGTAACCATTTCCCGGGACTACGGATGCGAGGGATGGGAACTGGCGCAGAAGGTCATGGAGCGGCTGGAAAAAGAGGCGCCAGGCCAATGGAATCTCTTCACCCGACAGATGATCGAACAGATCGTGGCCGATGAGGAACTGGACCAGGAGATGGTCCACGAAATCTCCGAGCACAAGTGGACCTTCAAGGACTGGTTCGTGGACGCCCTGGTACCCACATACCTGGAATCCCATTCCTCCCATGTGTTCAGAAAAATGAAAAACTTCATCCTGAACATGGCCGACAAAGGACACTGCGTCATCCTGGGCGCCGGCGCCCAGGTGATCACCCACCAGTTGGACCCGGAGAAATTCTATGGCGTCCATATCAGGATTACCGCCCCGCATGTGTGGAAGCTCCGCCGGGTGGAGCGGGTCTTCAAGCTCAGCCGGGAGGACGCGGAACGGAAAATAGAAGATAACCAAGACACTAGGGACAAGTTCATGGCCGACTTCACCGGGTACGACTCCCGCGAAAGCGCCCTGTACACCATGGTGCTCAACAATGCCCACTGCACAGTCGACACGATGGCCACCGTTATCGTCCACTACCTGAAACTTCAGAAAGTACTCGGGTAGACCGGGGAGCGGAACTCCAGCCGTCCTGCTTCAGTCCGCTAAGCACACTCCCCTCGAAAGAGGGGATTACCTTTGCCTCGTCAGCGTCTTCGTGGCGCCCGCAGTCGGTGTCCCGACCCTTCGCAGTCGGCGTCCCGACCCTTCGCAGTCGGCGGTGAAGGAGGCCTTTGATGATAAAATGGAGCCGACGGTCAGGATTGAACTGACGACCTGCTGATTACGAATCAGCTGCTCTACCACTGAGCTACGTCGGCGAAGGATTGATTCTAATATATCAACACCGATTTGTGAAATTACATTTGCGTTTGATCCACATTTTTATCCAGATTATTAGAGGCGCCACATATACGACACACCATATTGGGGCGCCACCTAATCGTACACATCCTTATCTCTTTGTTATTGATGGCGTTGCAGAAACAGAAGGGAGTTTGCATGATAGATGCGGCTAATAAATCATAACACCCACCCCTTCGACACCTTTATTCTGTTGTTATTATGGGAGTTACGTATATTTAGAGAATGGCACCAATTGTGCATTGCTAAGTATCAGCTACCAATAGAGCCTCCTCAAAAGCTAACTATAAAGTAGCAACAGTTGAAACCCCCCATGTTTCAGCTGATTCGGATGAAAATCCGGATAACTTAAGGCAGACGGCCTCGAGAGCTCCTCCTCGAGGCCGTCATTTTTTTTGGGTTACCACTCCCTGGAACTTGTATCAATAAATCTCATTGACCTATGGGCAAAAGGTTTGTTATGCTTTCGACTCGGGATATATATTCCACACAATATTCTTAAATGTAAACGTTTGTTACATAACAACCTGGGCGACATTATATGGGTGACCTGAAAAATCAGATATTTTTGCAGTATATTAATCGGGCGATCGACCAGGCGAGGGAAGAGTACATTAAAAAAAATACTCCAAAAATAAACAAGCGGTTTTATATAAAAGGCATTACATACGAGTTGGGCTCCTGCCGGTTCGAGGGAGGGGCTTTTAAATATGAAATAAGCTCAAAAATCCCCCAGGAGCTGATCTTCGCAAAAAACGGGAATGAACAATATTTCCGCCGGATTTTAAAAATAATGAACACCGCCCCAAAAAAACCAGCCGAGTACAAGTTGGAGAACATAGTCCAGAACACTCCTGAAATGGAGCATAAAGAGCGGGACTATGTGAAGCTTGTCTATGAATACGACGAGGGCGAATTGCACTCACCCGAGGAGGTGGATAAAAGGTTTAAAAGGCACAAGACAAAAAATATCCCTTTCCCCAATTTCGCGGGTGTCAGCACCCCCTCCGGCAAATTGGTCATTGCCATCGTAGAGGAAAAAATGGGCGATTTCGTGCGTCAAAGCATGGATAATCTCATCATGGCCAACGAGGAAGTAAGAAGTCATCTAAAATCAGAACCGGCGCCGCCATCAAATAAACCGGCTACCGCCAAGGTGAAACCCAAAAAATCCACCC
>Ga0224496_10002178_pt1 | contig 11752 bp, 12 predicted proteins | sample SF_Jul11_sed_USG_2_FD_168127 | JGI IMG/M metagenome (GOLD analysis project Ga0224496, IMG submission 168127) | Sediment microbial communities from San Francisco Bay, California, United States - SF_Jul11_sed_USGS_8_1 | ecosystem: Environmental > Aquatic > Marine > Sediment | place: USA... | reverse complement strand
GGGAGATGAATGGGAATAGAAAAGCGCGTAGGCGTCCGGCCCACCAGAGGGGCCGGGCTCGACTCCGAGAAGGCTGGCGTGCTGTTCATGGCAATGGGTGCAATTTCCCACGCCATAGCCGTTAGCCGCCATGGAGATACGGCTCACGCCGGAGACGGAGTCGCCGTGGGCGGATGACAAATATTCTCCCGCCGCCGCTGGTAGGCAAAAAAAATTCAGCAGGCAGGAAATCGGCAAGGATATAAAGGAGATATAGCGCATTTTGTCGCTGTCGGGATTGATGCTTCGCCTGATAAAGTTTCAGGAAGTAGACTGAATTTTCAATCTAACTTAATGCTTCCAGGTGGGCAAGGAGAATTGAGCATGGAAGGCAATCCGAGGGGGATGGCGCGGAGGGCCTTAATCCTCCCCGGCCAGTTTGATGAAGCGCACGATATCGGTACCCCCGAAGCAGATGCCCACGCAGCGGCCGCAGCCCACGCAGCTCGGTCGGCCGTGGTCCTTGACGTCGTAGCAGAGCTTGTGCATGAACCGTTGCTCGATGGCGCGGTTCTTCTGGTCCACCGGGTTGTGGCCGCCGGCCATCTTGGTAAATCCGGCAAAGGTGCAGGCGTCCCAGTTGCGCAAGCGTTCGCCAGAGGTATCAGACAGCCTGCGGTCGACAATGGTGAAGCAGGTGCAGGTCGGGCAGATATAGGCGCAGCCCCCGCAGTCTTGGCAGCGATTTGATAACCTTTCCCAGATCTCGCCCCCCACCTGCCCGGCCTTGAGGCGCTGGATGGCCTGGTCGGCATGGACGTTGAGTCGGAAGTTGGACATGGCCTCCAGGGAGAGCTGGTACTGACGCTGCACGTCTTCCTGGGGGGCCGGGGTGAAGTACTGTTGCCATTTTTTGAGCAGGGCGCGGCCCTTGGGGCGGCCCACCTGTACCAGGTAATGATCGCCCAGGTCGGTGAGTTGCAGGTCAAAGCCGTATTCCAGAAAGGGGCCGGATTTGGTGGCGTTGCAGAAGCAGTTGCTGAATGGCTGGTTGCAGTTCAGACCGATCAAGATCGAGTCGCGCCGTTTGGCCAGATACTGCTGATCCTTGACCCCGCCCATGAAGGCCACGTCCATGTAGAGCACCGCCATCAGATCGCAGGAGCGTACCCCGAAGTAGACCGTGGGCTCGGCTTTGCCTGCCACCGCTTGGAAGTGGTAATCGCCGTTCTCGGCGTGGTAGGTGAACAGGGTCTCCTGCTGGGGAAAGAGGAAGGACTTGATGCCGTTCTGGCTCTGGTCGTTCAGTTCGATGGGCGCCCGGTCCAGGTGGTTGATGACGCTGAACATGGTGTCGCCGTGCTGGTTGGCGACCGGCGCCACCAGTCGGTGGTCCTTCTTGATCTTGCGCAGAAAGCTTTGCAGGTGGTCCTTGCTGAGTCGGTAGTTGTCTTCCATGGCTTTTCCGCGAGGGTTATGACGCCTTTTCGATCCGTACCGCGCAAACCTTGTATTCCGGGCACTTGGCGATGGGGTCCTGGGTGTCGATGGTCAGTCGGTTGACCGGCGTTTCGCTAAAGTGAAACGAGGTGTAGACCGAGCCCTTGGCCACCTCCGTGGTGATCTGGGCCCGAATCTGGATGGCGCCGCGGCGCGAGGCCACGCACAGGGTGTCGCCGTTTCTAACCTGGAGTTCGGCCGCGTCCGCTGGGTGGATCTGCAACAAGGCCTCGCCGGATTCACGGGAGAGCATCTCGCTTTTCCGGGTCATGGTGCCGGTGTGGTAGTGATGATAGATCCGGCCGGTATTGAGGTAATAGGGGAAGTCCTTACAGGGGACCTCCACCGGCGGCTGGTGGTCGCCGGGGATGAAGCGGCCTTTGCCCCGGGTGAAGTAGTACTTGTGCAGAAACGGGGTGCCCGGGTGGTTCCGGTCCCAGCAGGGCCACTGCAAGCCCCAGGAGTCGCCGTCCAGCCGGTCGTGGCGGATGCCGCCGTAGATCGGGGCGAGTAAGGCGATTTCTTCCATGATCTCGGCCGGCGACTCATAGTCCATGGGAAAGCCCATGCGGTCGGCCAGCTCGCAGATGATCTCGGCATCGGTGCGGCAGTTGCCGATGGGGGCGATGGCCTGGCGCACCAATTGTACGCGGCGCTCCGAGTTGGTGAAGGTGCCGGTCTTCTCGGCAAAGGAGGCGGCCGGGAAGACCACGTGGGCAAACTTCGCGGTCTCGGTGAGAAAGATGTCGGAGACCACCAGGAACTCCAGGTTGGCCAGGGTTTCTTCCACCTTGTCGACCAGCGGGTCGCTCAGAAAGGGGTTCTCACCCATGATGAACATAGCCTTGAGCGGGCCGTGCTTGCCGCTGTGGGTCATGTCCATCAGGGCCAAACCCGGCTCGGCCGAGAGCTTGGTCTGCCAGACCCGCTCGAATTTTTCCTTGAAGTCCAGATTGTCCACCGCCTGATAGCCCGGGTAGACATTGGGCAGGGCACCCATGTCGCAGGCCCCCTGCACGTTGTTCTGACCGCGCAACGGATCGACGCCGGTGAACTCCTTTTCCACGTTGCCGGTGAGCATGGCCAGGTTGGCAATGGCCTGGACGTTCTTGGTGCCCACCACATGCTGGGTGATTCCCAGGCAATAACAGATCACCGAGCGCCGGGCCCGGCCATACAGCTGGGCGGCCTGGCGGATTTTTTCCAAGGGTACACCGGTGATCCTTTCCGTCTCGGCCAGGTCGATCTTGTAGAGCATGTCGCGCAGGGCCGCGAAGTTTTCGGTGCGCATGTCAATGAACAGATGGTCGGCCAGGGACTCGTCGAGAATCACCCGCATCATGCCGTTTAGTAACGGGATATCGGTGCCGGGGCGCAGTTGCAGATGCACGGTGGCCTCCTCGGCCAGCCGGGTACGGCGCGGATCGATAACGATGAGCTTGGCGCCGTTGTCCACCGCGTCCAGCATGCGGCGGGCGATCTGGGGATGGGCCTCGGTGGTGTTGGAGCCGGTGGCCAGGATGACCTCGGCCTGCTCGATCTCGTTGATCGAGTTGGTCATGGCGCCGGAACCGAAGGTGGTGGCAAGACCTGCCACGGTGGGCGCGTGTCAGAGCCGGGCGCAGTGGTCGACGTTGTTGGTCTTGAGCGCCGCCCGGGTGAATTTCTGGAGCAGGAAGTTTTCCTCGTTGGTGCACTTGGCCGAGGAGAGTACCCCGATGCCCTTATGGTCGGTGGCCTCGCCGATCCGGATAAGTTTGCGGGCCGTGAAGTCCAGGGCCTCGTCCCAGGAGACCGGCACCAGTTCGCCGTTCTTGCGCAGCAGGGGTTCGGTGAGTCGGTCGGGATGATGGATGAAGTCGTGCAGGTGCCAGCCCTTGACACACAGGTTGTTGCGCGACACCGGATGGTTCCGGCTGGGCAGCGAGCCGGTGACCCGGCCGTTTTCCTCTTTCAGATAGACGCCGCAGCCGCAGCCGCAGTAAACACAGGTGGTCAGTACGTGCCGCATGGAGCCAGAAACCTCCGGGTAGAGATGGCGGTGGTGGAACACATGAGGATATCGTATAGATAACAGTTGGTTTTTGCAAGGAAAATGGCAAGGCGAAAAAGATGCGTGGTCGGGCGGGGGGGCCGGTCGAACGGCCTGGCCGGTCTTGTGCGGACCAGCCAGGCGAGGGTGATTGGCTATTTATCGAGTTTGGCCCAGGAGTCGCGCAGGGTGACGGTGCGGTTGAAGACCAGGTGGTCCGGGCGGGAATCAAACCGGTCCACGCAGAAGTAGCCCTGGCGCTCGAATTGGAAGCGGGCCTCGGCCGCCGCCGTGCTCAGGCCCGGTTCCACTCGGCAGTTGCTGAGAACGGTCAGCGACTCCGGGTTGAGGCAGTCGAGGAAATCCCCGCCGCTTTCCGGGTTCTCTTCCCGAAACAGCCGGTCATAGAGCCGTACCTCGGCCGGAAGGGCATGGGCGGCCGACAGCCAGTGCAGGGTACCCTTGACCTTGCGGCCGTCCGGGGCCGAGCCGCCCCGGGTTGCCGGGTCATAGGTGCACAAAAGTTCCACCACCTGGCCGGCTGCGTTCTTGACCACCTGGTCGCAGGTGATGAAGTAGGCGGAGCGTAACCGGACCTCGCGGCCCGGCCCCAGGCGGAAGAATTTTTTGGGCGGCTCTTCCATGAAATCGTCGGCCTCGATGAAGAGTTCGCGACCAAAGGGCACGGCGCGGCTGCCCAGCTCCGGCCGCTGCGGGTGGTTTGGCACCTCCAGCTCTTCCACCTGGCCTTCGGGATAATTGGTGATCGTCACCTTCAGGGGATTGAGCACCCCCATGACCCGGGGGGTGGTGTCGTTCAGCTCTTCGCGCACGCAGTGCTCCAGCAGGGCCACATCCACCATGCTGTTTGACTTGGCCAGGCCGATCCGTTCGCAAAAGGCACGAATGGCCGCCGGCGGGTAGCCGCGGCGACGGATGCCGGACAAGGTCGGCATGCGCGGATCGTCCCAACCCGCGACGTGGTGGCCGGTGACCAGCTTCAGCAGCTTGCGTTTGCTGACCACGGTAAAGCTTAGGTTCAGGCGGGCGAATTCGATCTGCTGCGGATGACAGGGGACCGGCAGGTTGTCCAGGGTCCAGTCATAGAGCGGGCGATGATCCTCGAACTCCAGGGTGCAGAGCGAGTGGGTGATGTTTTCTGAAGCGTCGGAGATCGGGTGGGTATAGTCGTACATCGGGTAGAGACACCATTTGTCGCCGGTACGATGGTGGCTGGCGCGCAGGATGCGGTAGAGCACCGGGTCGCGCAGGTTGATGTTGCCCGAGGCCATGTCGATCTTGGCGCGCAGCACCCGGGAGCCGTCCGGAAATTCGCCGGCCCGCATGCGGCGGAACAGGTCGAGGTTTTCTTCCGGGGTGCGGTCGCGATAAGGGCTGTTTCTGCCCGGTTCGGTCAGGGTGCCGCGATACTCGCGCATCTCCTCGGCCGACAGGTCGCAGACATAGGCCTTGCCGGCCTGGATCAGGTGTTCGGCGTAGGCGTAAAGCTGGTCGAAATAATCCGAGGCATAGTAGAGATGTTCGCCCCAGTCAAAGCCGAGCCAGCGGACATCGTTCATGATTGAATCCACATACTCCTGCTCTTCCTTGGAGGGATTGGTATCGTCGAAGCGCAGGTGGCAGCGGCCCTGGTTCTCGGCCGCCACTCCGAAGTTCAAACAGATGGATTTGGCATGGCCGATGTGCAGGTAGCCGTTGGGTTCGGGCGGGAAACGGGTAATGACCTTGCCGCCATGCTTACCGGATTCCAAGTCTTTGGCAATGATGTCGCGGATAAAGTCGGAGGGGTGCGGCCGTTCTGGGGTGCTCATGGATTTTTTTCCTGGCGTTGCGGGTTGAGGTGCCCGAGCGATTGGTTTGCCGCCGGTGCAACCGGCATAAGGGCTTAAATATTTAAGCCCTTTTATAGCTTTTTTCCCGGTGCGCATCAAGGGACGGACAGCTTAAAAAACAATTTTCTTTTTATCACCCGACCTGATTTTGTGATAAGATGAATCGTATGGGCAGCTTTATGCTGGAGTAAACAATTTTTCCGTAGGAGGCGAAAATGGTCGTTAACCCAACCGATGTTGCGGCATTGTATGCCACCAACAACCTTGCCCGTCAGGACCGGTCGCCGCAACCAGCAGAGGGCCGGGCTCCGGTCCAAGAGGGCGCCGGGGAAGAACCCGCGGTAAAGGCCACCATCTCGAAAGCCGCATTGGAAACCGCCCGGGCGGTGCAGCAGTCGGACTCGGCGTCCGAGGACAGCCGCGCCGAAGACGTTACGCGCCGGGAAGAACAGACCGCGGCAATGCGGGATGAGGAGCGCGGCGAGGGCGAGGCCCCTCAAGGGGGTTCGCGCCTGGATGTGGTTGCCTAGGCTAATTGGGGAAGGAAATTGATAAGTCGCGAGGAGGCCCGATTCGGGCCTCCTTTTTTTTGGGTGCGGCCGGGCCGGCGGCTCAGAACCCGATTTCCTGGAGAAAGCGATCGTCCTTGGTCCAGTTTTCCCGGACCTTGACCCACAGGTTGAGCATCACCTTCTGATCCAGCAGGGCCTCGATATCCAGGCGGGCCGCCTTGCCGATCTCCCGCAGCTTCTGGCCCTGTTTGCCGATCAGTATCCCCTTCTGGGATTTCTTTTCCACAAAGATCGTGGCATGAATGGTGACCAGTTGCCGTTCCTCGTCTTCCTTGAAGCTGTCGACGGTGACCGCCGTGGAGTAGGGGATTTCCTGGCCGGTGCGCAGGAAGATCTTTTCCCGGATGATCTCGCCGACGATGAAGCGTTCGGTGGCGTCGGTGGGAATGTCTTCCGGATAGAGGCGGGGCCCGGTCGGCAACAGGGCCAGGATCTCCTTGATCAACAGGGCGGTGCCGTCGCCCGCCAGGGCGGAGAGCGGCAGCAAGGCATGGAAGGGGTGCAGGGTCCGATAAGCCTCCAGCATGGGCAGGAGTTTTTCCGGCGGCACCAGGTCGATCTTGTTGAGCACCAGCAGGGCCGGGGTGGTCGACTCCTTGAGATACCGGGTGGCCTCGGCCTCTTCCTTCTTGCTCGGTAGGGGAAAGGTAACGTCGACCATGAAGACGATCACGTCGACCTCGGCCAGGGATTCCAGGGCGATGCGGACCATGCTGCGGTTCAGGGCGCTCTTGGCCCGATGGATGCCCGGGGTGTCGAGGAGCACGATCTGGTAGTCCGGCTCGTTGACAATGCCCAGGATGCGGTTGCGGGTGGTCTGCGGTTTGGGCGATACAATGGAGATTTTCTGGCCCAGCAATTGGTTCAGCAGGGTTGACTTGCCCACGTTGGGGGGGCCGATAAGCGCCACCATGCCTGATTTGATCTCTTTGACGTTGGACTGGTCCATGCTGGTTTCCAATGGTTGCGTGGAGGTTAACTTCTGGTAGTCTGTGGTTTCGGGAGCATGGTACCCGAAAAAGGTGACAAAGGCGACAGGAGTTGGTAACAATGTCGCTTCTCTTTTGGGTCCCCCCCCCGACGCCGAGGATTTTCGGGGGGCGCGATCTGCTTTTCGCCATCGGTTGGCCGCCCTTCAAGCTTGATGCCTGGCGGTTTTGTAATATCGGGAAAACAGTATGAGCCTGCAGGGCAGAATCATCGAATACGTGGATCACGGTAAGTTTATCTGCGCCTATGTGCAGGAAGACTCGGGCAAACGGTTGCGGCTGCTCAATCAGAACAGCCGGGAGGTCAACCTGCCCCAGGCCCGCGTGGTGCACGAAGACTCCCGGCCCACGGCGGGCGGCGCCAAGGATGGGGTGCTCGCGGTGCTGAAGCAGGTGGCAGCCACCCGGCAGGCCCTGACCGGCGAGGTCGCCTTGGAGGAGATCTGGGAGTTGGCCAGCGCCGAGGGGCAGGAGGAGTTTGCCCCGCGGTTTCTCGCCGAACTCTGTTTCGGCGGGGCGACCGGCGACGATCAGGTGGCCGCCTTTCTGCGTTGCGTGTTTGAGGACAAGCTTTTTTTCAAGTACCGGTCCGGCAAGATTCTGGTCAATCCCTCGGAGGTGGTTGAGCAGCAACGGGAGCGGCTGGCCAGGGAAAAGGCACAGGAGGCCTTGCTGGAGAACAGCGCCCGGGGGCTGACCCAACTGATGCAGGGTGAGGAGCCCGTCGACTGGCCGGAACGGCAAAGGTGCCTGGCAATCCTGCGGGATTATTATCTGCACGATAACGAGGCCGCGGAGAGCGCCTTGGCCCGGGAGCTCCTTAAAAATGCCGGGCTTACCCGGCCGCATGATATCTTTTATCTGCTGGTCCGGGCCGGGGTCTGGCAGGCGGACGAGAATATTCCCCTGTTGCGCCATGAGGTGCCGGTGCGGTTCAGCGAGGCGGCCCTGGCCCAGGCGATCGAGGTGGGAGACCCGACGGCGGCCGAACTGCTGGCCGAGAAGCGGCGGGACCTGCGGGAGCTGGACCTGTTTACCATCGACGGGCCACTGACCAGGGACTACGACGATGCCCTGCATCTGGAGCGGCGGGGCGAAAACTTTCTGGTGGGGATCCACATCTCCGACGTGGCCCGTTATGTCCCGCCGGGCACCCCTCTTTTCGAGGCGGCCCTGGCCCGCGGCACCACCCTCTATTTCCCCGATTCGGTGGTGCCCATGCTGCCCACCGAGATCTCCGAGGGGGTATGCAGTCTGGTGGCCGGCCAGGACCGGGCCGCCCTGAGTTTCCTGGTCACCCTGTCACCGGCGGCCGAGGTGTTGGACTACGAGATCGTGCCCAGCGTGGTGCGGGTCAAGCGGCAGCTCACCTATCCGGGGGTGGATGCGGTGGCCGACACCGATCAGGAGATCAAAACCTTGGTCGAACTCACCGGAAAATTGCAGGCCCGCCGGGTCGAGGCCGGCGCCCTGATTCTGGCGGTGCCGGATGTCGATATCACGGTGGGCGCGGCCGGGGTCGAGGTTAACCTCAACCCGGTGGATACGCCGGCCCGCAGTCTGGTGGCCGAGTTGATGGTGCTGGCCAACTCCCTGGGGGCGCAATATGTGGGAGATCGCGAGGCGGGCGGGTTGTTTCGGTCCCAGGCCCCGCCCAAGAAAAATATTCTCCACGGCTCCGAATCGGAGTTTTTTCCCACTTACCGGCAGCGCAAATATCTCTCGCCGGGCAAGCTGCTCACCAAGCCGCAACCCCATAGCGGGGTGGGGGTAATGCAATATACCACCCTGACCTCGCCGATCCGACGCCTTCTGGATCTGATCATGCAGCATCAACTGATCTCGCTGATCCGGGGCCGAGGGGAGTGTTTTGAGCGGCGCCGGCTGGAGGAGTTTGTCGACGCCATCCAACGCCTGCAAACCAGATCGCGGCTGGTGGCGCAGCAGCGGCGGCGTTACTGGCTGCTGCGTTACCTGGAAAACCGGGTGGGTGAAAGGTTGGAGGCCCTGGTGTTGGAGCGCGGCCCCAAACGGATAAAGATGGTGCTCACCGATATCCTGATGGATTGCGACCTGCCGGTAAATTCGGCGATCGCGGCCCGGCCAGGCGATACGGTGCGGCTGATGCTTGCCAAGGTCAACCCCCTGGATGACCTGCTGCGGCTGGAGTGGTGAGGACCGCGGACCATGGTCCTTTTTTTCTCAAGGAAGGCGAAACCCGGCTCATGAGTGTAAAGCAAGTCAAGGACAAGCTGCATGGGGTGACCCTGGAGCAGATCGTCAACCACCTGGTTGCCCATTATGGATGGGAAGAGTTGGGCAAACGGATCAAGATCCGGTGCTTCAACAGCGAGCCGTCGGTGAATTCCAGCCTCAAGTTTCTCCGCAAGACACCTTGGGCCCGGAAGAAGGTCGAGGGACTGTACATTGCCACCAAGCGGTGGAAGAAGGGGACCGAGGGCGGATAAGATTCCCGCTTTCGTTAGACCACCCGCCGTTTTGTTGACGATTAATCGTAGATAAGCACGGTCCAGCGGCCGAGGATCTCCTCGGTGGCCTCATCAAGTTGATCGGCCACTTCGTGGATCTGGTATTCGTTGCCGCACTTGGTGCATTTCATGCGGATGCGGCGGCAGCTGCGGACGATCTCCAGGGCGGCCTGGCAGCCCTTGCACTGCATGGCGGTAATCTGGCGGGATGCGCCGAACATGCTCAAGCCTTGGCCATCATCTCTTGGCGGGTGAACACGGCCTTGAGCGGGAAACCCCGTTCGGCCAGGGCCTCGACCCCGCCTTCCTGGCGATCCACCACCGTGGCCACCAGGCCCACCTTGTATCCCACCGCCTCAACCCGGTCGATAACCTTGAGCAGGGTGCCGCCGGTGGTGACCACGTCTTCCAGCAGGGCGACCGTGCAGCCTTCCGGCAGGTTCTTGATCCCCTCAATGTATTGCCCGGTGCCGTGGCCCTTGGCCTCTTTTCTAACGATGAAGGCCGGGATCGGCTGCTTTTCCAGAAAACTCACCATGGAGACCGCGGTCACCAGCGGATCGGCGCCCAGGGTCATGCCGCCCACCGCCTGGATCGGCTGGTCGTGATTCTTGATCAGCTCGAAGAGCAGGCGGCCGCAAAGGTAGGCCCCCTCGGCCGACAGGGTGGTCTGTTTGCCGTCGATGTAGAAATCGCTGGTCTTGCCGGAGGAGAGGGTAAAGGTGCCCTGGCGGTAGGATTTCTCAAGCAGGATCTGTTTCAGGCGTTCTCGGTCGTCCACGATAACTTCCTTCCGTTGTAGTGATTGGCGTGCGGTGGTGTGGGGTGGCTGAAAAATTTCCGGCAACTATAACTTGCCCTCCGGCGATTGGCAAAAAGAATCTGAAAAGTCTTGCTCCGGGGCACCGGGCGAGATATGGTTGACCAGGCAACTATTGTGGAGACAACTAATGGAATGTTGTGCGGATCAAGAGCCGTTGTGTCGGCTGATTTATTGTAGCGGGCAGGAGCTGCGCACCCTGGCGGAAAGGGTTCTCTGCCCCCATGCCCTGACCGTGGAACAGTTTCACCTTTTGAAGGAGCTGTCCACGGATTGCGGCCTGACCCAGCGTCGGCTTGGCGAGCTGGTCGGCAAGGGGCCGGCCAACCTGACCCGGATGCTGGATCGCCTGGAGGCCAAGGCCTTGGTGGAGCGGCGCCCCGACCCGGCGGATCGGCGGGCCTCGCTGGTTTTTCTTACCGACCAGGGTAAAAATCTGGTCGGCGAGGTGGTCGGGGTCTTCGAGTCGTTCGCGGCCGGGCTGGTGCTGGGCATCTCCGAGACTGAGCAACAGGCGATCCGGGTTGCCTTTGGCAAGCTGCGGCGAAATATTGAAAAACTGTCCAGGGAACTTTAGTTGTTGTCAGATGTTGATCAGCGCCGGCTTTCGGCGGCAGTCCCCCTAGTTAATCGTTTCCAAATGAGGTGCGTTGTGCGAATTGTCCGGATCCTGTTAACCGTTATGTTGCTGGCCGTGGCCGCCGGTCACGCTGTTGCCGCCCAGGAAATGCCGCCGGCCAAGGTGGTGGTGGCCGAGATTGGTCGCCGGGAGGTGAGCGAGAATCGGGCCTTTATCGGCCTCCTCTATTACGACCGGCAGAGCAAGGTGTCCTCCGAGGTCGCCGGACTGGTGGCGGCCGTGCAGGTGCGGGCCGGCGATCGGGTGCGGGCCGGAGAGCCCCTGGTGCAGCTCGACACCGAGATCCTGGAGCAGGATATCGCCCTCGGCCAGACCCGGGTGGAGCAGATCGAGCTGCGCATCCGCCACGCGGAAAAGAATTATCGCCGCCTGGAGCGCTTGCTCTCCAGCGAGGGGGTGAGTGAAAAAGAATACGAGGATGTGCGCCATATCTACGAGGACCTGATCAAGGAGCGCCAGATCGTTGCCGAGCAATTGGCCAAGCTTCTGATCACTAAACGCAAGAGTCTGATCCTGGCGCCCTTCGACGGCGTGATCCTGGAAAAGAATGTCGGCAATGGCGACTGGGTGCAGCAGGGCAAGGAGCTGGTCAGCCTGGGGTCGGTCAACGACCTGCTGGTGCGGGTGCCGGTGGCTGAAACCGGGCTGCGCTTCGTCCGCTTCGGCGAAGCGGTGGTCGTGGTGCTCAATGCCTACGATCGCGAGCTTGCCGGGATCATCGAGGGCGTTGATCCGGTTGCCGATCCCCAGACCAAGAATGTTTTCCTGCGGGTGCGGATCCCGCCGCAACCCGAGGCGGCGGCCAACATGTCGGCCACGGTTTTTGTGCCCACCGGCGCCAAGCGTGAATTGGCGATCATTCCCCGCGACGCCCTGGT
>Ga0224496_10002176_pt1 | contig 11754 bp, 7 predicted proteins | sample SF_Jul11_sed_USG_2_FD_168127 | JGI IMG/M metagenome (GOLD analysis project Ga0224496, IMG submission 168127) | Sediment microbial communities from San Francisco Bay, California, United States - SF_Jul11_sed_USGS_8_1 | ecosystem: Environmental > Aquatic > Marine > Sediment | place: USA... | reverse complement strand
CGCCGCCCGCGACGCGGTGTGGATCGTCGGGGGGCGCGAGCACGCACGGGCGCTGCGCAGCGCGACGGGCCTGCCGGGCCGGCGCGTGCTGCTGGAGCCCGCGCGGCGCAACACCGCGATGGCCGTGGCGCTGGCCGCGACGCGCATTGCGGCGGAGGATCCGGACGCGGTGCTCGCGGTGCTTCCCGCCGACCACCACATCCCCGATGCGCGAGCCTTTGCCGCCGACATCCGGCGCGCCGCCGCCGCCGCGCGCGCCGCCGCGGTGCTCGTGACGTTGGGCGTGCGGCCCACGCGCGCGGACACGGGCTACGGCTACATCCACGTGGGCGCACCGGCCGGACGCGGGCACGCGCGACTGCACCGCGTGCGCCGCTTCGTCGAGAAGCCCGACGCGGCGCGCGCGCGCCGCTACCTGCGCCAGGGAAGCTATCTCTGGAACGCCGGCATCTTCGTCTGGACCGCGCGGGCGATTCTCGAGGAGATCGAGCGCTGGATGCCGGAGCTGCACCGGGCGCTCGGGCCCGTGCGCGCCGAAGGGCTCCGGCCGCGCGCCGCGACGCTGACGCGCGCCTACCGTCGTGCGCCGTCGCTGCCCATCGACGTGGGGGTCATGGAGCGCAGCCGGCGCGTCTGGACGCTGCCGGTGCGCTGGCACTGGAGCGACGTCGGCACCTGGGCGTCGCTCGCCGCCGAGCTGGGCGTCGCGGCGGGCCGCTCCCATCGGGTGGCGGGCGAGGTCGTCCACGACGATCGCGGCGGCAACCTGATCTGGGGCCAGCCGGGCCGGCCCGTGGCGCTGCTCGGCGTGGAGAATCTGGCGATCATCGACACCGGGGACGCGCTGCTGGTGGCCCGACTCGACCGCAGCGACGAGGTTCGCGGTATCGTTACGGCACTCAAGGCGGCGGGCCGCACGGACGTCACGTAGAACGGCGCGTGCTCGACCCGCCGGTCCCACGCCGAGGAGAGCCGGGAGAAGGCATGTCCACCGCGCAACGCAACCAGGACGCGCTCGAATCGCTGCGCAACATCGGGCTGTTCTCGTCGGTCAAGGACGAGGATCTGACTTCGGTGGCCTCGCTGCTGATCGAGCGACGCTTCCCGAAGCACAAGACGATCGTCGAAGAGGGCTTGCCTGGCGATTACATGTACATCATCTGCGAGGGACGGGTGAGCGTCTCGAAGCTCTCGGACGACGGGCGCGAGAAGATCCTCGAGTTCCTCGAGGCGGGGGACTTCTTCGGCGAGATGTCCCTGCTCGACAACGCGCCGCGCTCGGCCAGCGTGCGCGCGCTCGTCGAGACGCGCGTGATGGCGCTCTCGCGCACGGACTTCCTCGCCGTGCTGCGCCGCAGCCCGGATCTCGCCATGGCGGTCATCCAGGAGCTGACCCGCCGGCTGCGCCAGGTGGACGAACAAGCCAGCAGTCTGTCCTTCCAGCGCGTTCAGGAGCGCACCCGCGGGCTGCTGCAGCGGCTGGCGAAGGAAGAATCCGCCGCCCAGACGGGACGCCGCGCCACGCCTCCGCTCACGCACCAGCAGATCGCGGACATGATCGGCACGTCGCGCGAGACGGTCACGCGCGCGCTCAAGGATCTCAAGCAGCAGGGCTGGCTCGCCCAAGAGGGCAAGCGCTACCTCGTGCCCAGCGAAGACGCCTGAGGCGCGGGCGCCTCAGGCGCTCTGACGGGCGCGCCGATGACCCGTGGGATGGCCCACGGCGATCCGCACTTCGCTGCGCGCATTCTCGGATGTCTCAGCTCGGGCATTCTGGGGATCGACACGGCGGGAAACGTGGCGCTCCTCAACGAGGGGGCGCAGCGGATTCTCGGCCTCCCCCAAGGGAGCCCGGATGAGGCAATCGGGCATGACTGCCGGGGTGTCCTAGCGGCGCAGCCGACCGTCGCGCGGCTCCTGCTCGAAGTCCTGGACGGCCGGGAGGCCCTGTCGCGGGCAGAGCTCGTGCTCGAGCCGGTCGGAGCCTCGCTCGGCAACACCATCGGCTTCACGCTCACCCCGCTGCGCGACGCGGCGGAGCAGATCTGTGGCGCGGCCATGCTGTTCCGCGATCTCACGCCCTTCGAGCGCGGCGAAGAGCAGGCGCGGCTGCGCGACCGCCTGGCCGCGCTGGGGCAGATGGCGGCCGGTCTGGCCCACGAGATCCGCAACCCGCTGGCGGGCATGGAGCTGATGGCGGGACTGCTGCAGCGCCGCCTCGCGGATCGGCCGGAAGAACGGCAGCTGGTCGCCGAGCTGATCGGACAGCTGCGCCAGCTCGCCGCGACCGTCACCGACAGCCTCGAGTTCGTGCGCCCGATCTCCCTCGAGCGCAAGCGCATCGATCCGCGCGCGCTGCTCGAGACCGCTCTCGAGCAGTCGCTGGCGCGCGCGCCGCACCCCGATGCGGTCGAGCGGCGCTACGCACCGGAGCTTCCCGCGCTGCGGGTCGACGCGGATCTGATGGGCATGGCGCTCACCAATCTGATCGTCAATGCCTGCGAGGCCATGGCTGGTGTCGGTGCACCCGCCGGGTCGCGCCTCGTGCTGGCGCTGTGCGAACGCGCCGCGCAGCGTCCGGCGCGCGCGGTGCGGGTCGAGAGCGCGGGCGGCGCGCGCCCCGAGACGACGGCGCCCGAACGCGAGGTGGTGATCAGCGTGTGCGACAGCGGCCCCGGCATTCCGCCGCCACTGCGCGAGAAGATCTTCTACCCCTTCTTCACCACCAAGCCGCGCGGCTCGGGCATCGGGCTCGCCAACGTCCAGAAGATCGTCGCCGCTCACGGGGGCAGCGTGGCGCTCGAGTGCCGCCCGGGAGGAGGCTGCACGTTCCGCCTCCATCTCCCCGTCGATGCGGAGCGGGAATGAGGGAGAGGGCCGCCGCACGCATTCTGGTCGCGGAAGACAACGACACGCTGCGCCGCGTCATCGTGCAGGCGCTGCGCGAGACGTGGGGGTCGGTGGAGGAGGTTGCCTCCGGCGAGCGCGCCATCGCGCGGTTGTCGGACTCGGGCGAGGATGCCTACGACGTCGTCGTCACAGACCTGCGGCTTCCCGGTGCGGATGGACTCGCCGTGCTGCGCGCGGCGCACGCGCGCGATCCCCGCACGAGCGTGCTGGTGATGACCGCCTACGGCACGATCGACAGCGCGGTGGAGGCCATGCGCACGGGCGCCTTCGATTTCGTGCAGAAGCCATTCGATCTCGAGCAGCTCGAGCTGCGCGTGGGGCGCGCCGTCGATCAGCGCCAGCTCCTCGACGAGGTCGAGGTGCTGCGCGCCGAGCGTGCGGGCCGGCGCGCGGCGGGTGCGATCGTGGGGCGCTCCGCGGCGCTGCGCGACGCGATCGATCTGGCGCGGCGCGTGGCTCCCACGCGCTCGACCGTGCTGATCACGGGCGAAACGGGGACGGGCAAGGAGCTGATCGCGGGGCTCATTCACGACGCGTCCGCGCGCGCCCGTGGCCCCCTGGTCAAGGTCAATTGCGCCGCACTGCCCGAGACCCTGCTCGAATCCGAGCTGTTCGGACACGAGCGGGGCTCGTTCACGGGTGCGGATCGTCTCCGCAAGGGCCGCTTCGAGGAGGCGAGCGGTGGCACGCTCTTTCTGGACGAGATCGGAGATCTCTCCCCCCCGATCCAGGCCAAGCTGCTGCGCGTGCTCCAGGATCAGGAGTTCCATCGGCTGGGTGGCACGCGGGTGCTGCGCACGGACGCGCGCATCGTCACGGCCACCAACGGCGACCTCGAGGCGCAGGTCCGCGCGGGAGCGTTCCGCGAGGACCTCTACTTCCGCCTCAACGTCATCCGCCTCCACCTGCCGGCGCTTCGCGAGCGCGAGGACGACGTGGTCGATCTGGCCCACCACTTCCTCGGCGCGCTCTGCGAGGCGCTCGAGCGGCCCATCCGCGGCTTCACCGAAGCCGCGCTCACGCGCCTGCGCAGCCACCCCTGGCCCGGCAACGTGCGGGAGCTTCACAACACGATCGAGCGGGCGGTGCTGACCTGCGAGGCGTCACGCATCGGGCCCGCGGATCTCTCGTTCGCGCGCGCCTCGGGAGCCTCGCTCGAATCCGCCTGGCGGCCCGCGTTGCCGCCGCCCGGCTGGACGCTTCGCGACGTGGAGCGCGCGCTCGTCATCGAGGCCCTGCAGCGCGCGGGATACGTCCAGAAGGAGGCCTGCAAGCTCCTGGGCGTGAGTCGCCGCAAGCTCAACTACATGATCCAGCGCATGGGCATCACCCACGACTCCTGGCGGCGCAACCGAAGCCCGGGGAGAGGTGGGGACCCTCCGCTGCGGACCCCTTGATTCTGCGGCCGGTTGGTTGAACCCTTGCGGCCAGGCCGGTTTCAAAAATCTGAGGTGGGATCCCCTGAACGCCAACCTCTCCCGCGCCGGCCGCGACATCGGATCGACAGAGGAACGACGCATGCGCAGCAATCTGGCTCGAATCATCGCCTCCGGGCTTCTCGCTCTCGCACTGGCCGCGTGCCAGTCGGATGCCGAGAAGATCGACACGCACATGGCCCGCGGCGAGGCCTTCAGCGAGGCCGACAAGTGGGAAGAGGCGATCATCGAGTACAAGAACGTGCTCCAGATCGATCCCAACAGCGCCCAGGCGCACTTCAAGCTCTCTCAGGCGTACCTGAACGCGAAGAAGGCCCGAGAGGGTTTCTGGGAGCTGCGCGAGACCGTGCGCCTCGATCCGTCGAACCACGTGGCGAAGCTCCAGTTTGCACAGCTCTCCATCATGGCCGGCGAATACGAAGAGGCGCTCGCGCGCGTGGACGAGGTGATCGCAGCGGATGCCAGCAACTACACCGCTTATCTCATCCGCGGCCAGTCGCTCGAGGCGCTCAAGCGACTCGATGAAGCGCAGGCGGCTTTCGAGATGGCCGTGAACGTCGATCCGGAGCGCCCCGAGTCGCTCCTGATGTTGGGGAACTTCTATCAGCGGCACGGCGATCGCGCTGCGGCGGAGCCGCATTACGTCCGCGCGACCGAGGTGGACCCCCGCTTCGAGACGTTCCTGAATCTGGGCAGGTTCTACGCGCAGGATGTGGAGCGGACGCACGACGCGGAGGTCGAGGCGGCGCTGCGCAAGGCGATCGAGCTGGCCGAGGGCTTCGAAATCGCGCGCGGTTACGGCGCGCTGGGCGGTTTCTACTTTGCGCGCGATCGATTCGAGGATGCGGTCGCGACGATCGAGCAGGGCATTGCGAAAGCCGAGGATCCGCTCGATCTGCTCTACATGCTCGCGCGCATGTATCGCGCCAAGGGAGACGACGCCAAGGCCGACGCGCTCGCGGAGCGCGCGACACAGCTCAAGCCCGACGATCCGCGCCCGCACCTGGTGCTCTCGGCGCTGCGCGGTCGGCAGGGAGACTTCGCCGGCGCGCTGGCGGCCGCGGAGAAGGCGGTGGAGCTCGCGCCCGACGACGAACGGGCGCGATTGCGCAAGGCCGAGGTGTTGATCGAGCTCGGCTTCCGCGACGGCAACGCGGAGATGAAGCAGGAGGGGCGCGCGATCGCGGAGAGCGTGATGAAGGACGAGCCGTCGAATGCGGGGGGCCTGTTCGTGATGGCCAAGCTCCACCTGGCGGAGGGGCGCCCCGAAGAGGCGATCAAGGCACTGCGGGCGGCCCTCGACGCGCGCCCCGAGTGGGCGGAGGCGCACTTCCTGCTCGGCACCGCGCTGGCCGCGACGGGCGAGCGCACGGCGGCGCGCACGGAGCTGGCGCGCGCCCTCGAGATCGACGCCGGCTTGATCGAGGCACGCCGGGTGCTCGCCGAGGTCCACGCATCGTTGGGTGAGCACGAGTACGCGGTGGATGAGGGGCGGCGCTATCTGAAGGCGATGCCGCAGTCCGTCTCCACGCGCGTGCGCGTCGCGCAGAGCCTGGTGATGATGGGGCGCTTCGACGAAGCGCTGGCGGAGGTCGAAGCCATCGACGAGGCCGACCGCGACGCGCCGGTCCAGTACGCGATCGGTCGTATCTACCTGGCGCAGAAGGACGACGCGAAGGCGCGCGCCCACCTGGTGGCGGCACTCGAGACGATGCCCACGAACGCGGAGATTCTGAACAGCCTGCTGATCCTCGACGAGCGCGCCGGCAAGCTCGAGGACTCGACCGAGCGCATCCGACAGGCGGTCAAGGCGGATCCGGACAACGCGGATCTGCAGCGACTGGCGGGCAGGCTGGCGCTGCGAGAGAACAACGCGGCGGAGGCGGAGGCGGCGTTCAAGCGGGCCATCGAGCTCGACCCCAACGACATCGAGGGCTACGGCCAGCTCGCGAGCTTCTACGGCGCCACGGGACGCAGGCAGGAGACCATCGACGTCTACGAAGAGTCGCTCAAGGTGGCGCCGAACCAGCCCAAGATCCATCACATGCTGGGGGTCCTCTACGAGTACGGGGGGCAGCGCGAGCGCGCGATCGAGCACTACGAGGCGGCGATCAAGTGGGCGCCGGATCAGGCGCAGTCGAAGAACAACCTGGCCTACATCTACGCGGAGAGCGGGGAAAACCTGGACCGCGCCCTGGATCTGGCCCAGTCGGCCAAGTCGCTGATGCCGGACGACCCGAACGCGGCGGATACCCTGGGATGGGTGCTGTATCGCCGCGGTGTGCCCGTGGCGGCCATCACCTACCTGAAGGAGGCCGAGGCGGGCCTCGCGCCGGACGACGAGAACCTCGGATTGGTGCGGCATCATCTGGCGCTCGCCTACAACGCGAGCGGAGACAAAGAGCGGGCCCGCCAGACGCTCGACGACGCCCTGGCCGCCCGGGAGGCGTACCTCGAGGCCCAGAAGGCACGCGGGGCGAAGCGGGAGGCGGAGCCCGCCTGGTACGCCGAGGCGCTCGATCTGCGGGAGCGCCTCTAGCCGCCCGGTCCAGAAGCGTCGTCCGACAGTTCGCTGGGGAGCGGTCAAGCCCACGCCTCCCGCGGCCGATACGTCCGCCGGTGCGTTCCGGTCGGGAGCGCGGCATGCGGAGGGAGACCATGGGTTCGACGAAGCTCCTGATGTTCGCGCTGGCAGTTTGCGGGCTGCTCGCGGCACCCGTGCTCGGTGCGGACGATGCGTCCGAGCCCGCCGGGATCGAGGCCGAAGTCCTTGAACCCCAAGGGGAATCCGCGGACGCGGCGGCGCCGCCCGAGGCTGCTGCTTCGCTCCAGGAGGCCTCGGCGGACGCGGCCGACGCAGTCGCGCTGGCGGTGGAAGAGGCCGAGATGGAGGCGGACGCTCCCGGGACGACTTCCGCCGACGCAGCCGAGGCCGCTGGTCCCGAGCCCGGCGCGCTGGGCGAGATCTCGGACGCGATCGCCGTGACGACGCTGCCGGATGAATCTCCGGACGCGCTGGAGGACGCCGCCGTCCCGGCCGCGCTCGATCCCGACGCCCAGGCGACGGGCGAGATGACTGGCCCGGCGCTCGCGGTCGAGCAGCGTGTGACGCTCGGCCAGATCGGCTACGACGACCAAGGGCGGCGCGGGCGCATTCACGTGGTGCAGCCGTCCGACACGCTCTGGGACATTTCGGAGGCCTATCTCGGGACGCCCTGGGTCTGGCCCTCGATCTGGGACGACAATCGCAACATCGTGAATCCCCACAGGATCGAGCCGGGCGATCGCATCTGGATCACGCCCACTCTGATGCGTCGCGTGAGCGCAGCCGAGGCCGAGGCGTTGCTCGCCAATCGGCCGCCCGAGCCGGCCGCGCAGGAGGACTTTGCGGCGGCGCTGGATGCCGACGCGGAGCTGCCGACGCTCGAGGAGATTGCGCCGGAGATCCCGACGGTGCCCGAGGAGCGTCTCACGATGCGCGTGGCCGATCGGGAGAGCGCGGGCCTCATCTCGGTGCGCGCGATGCGCAGCGCGAGCACGATCATCGGCAAGGCGCCGGATCGCGTGTTGCTGAGCCAGGAGGACGAGGTCTACATCGGTCTCGGCGAAGGTCGGGTCCAAGCGGGCGATCAGTTCACGATCTTCCGCACCGAAGAGCAGGTGCACGATCCGGACACGGGCGAGCTACTCGGCTACCACGTGGAAGTGTTGGGTTGGCTCGAGGTCCGGAAGACCTACCCCGAGGCCTCGACCGCGGAGATCCGCATGTCGATTTCCGAGATCGAGGTCGGAGATCATCTGATTCCGCGAGATCCGCTGCCGGCGCGCATCGCGATCCTGGACAGCCCGCAGGGCGTCGAGGGCAAGATCAGCTTCTTTCCGCAGAAGCGCGTGCTGATGGGGTCGAGCGACTACGTGTACCTGAACCGGGGCAAGCAAGACGGCGTCGATGTGGGAACGCCTCTCGAGGTCTACCGCGCCGGCTACGAGGTGCGCGACGCCGCGCGTGCAGAGCGGGTTGCGGTGCCCGATCGCGTCATCGCCGAGCTGTTGGTGGTGCGCGCGGACACCGAGGCGTCCGTGGCGCTGGTGACGCGAACGGAGACCGAGCTCTCGATGGGCGACCGCTTCCGGGCGATGGGCCACCCGTAGGGGCGTCGACTCCGCGGCCGCGCTTGCTTTCGGCGCGGGCGCCGGGCACTCTCGCAGGGCCCCGGTCCCGCGGAGCCGTGCGTGTCCTCTGTGTGCCGCGCGCCGTTCGATCCGGCTGCGCCGGGTGCGGCGCGGGATCCGGAGCTGCGCGCCTGGGTGGGCGTGCAGCTCGAGCTGGCCTGGCTTCCCGAGCGAGCGGTCGAGACGCTTCGGGAAGTGGGCGACCCGGCTGCGCTGCTGCGCCGACTGCGTCCTGCATTCCGCATCGACGCGCCCCGCGTCGATCACGCGCTCTCGGCGTTGGCCGAGGCGAACGCGCGGCTGCTGCCGTACTCCTGTGCCGCATATCCGTGGCGCCTTTCCCAGCTGCGTGATCCCGCTCCCGTGTTGAGCGTGGTCGGTGCGTGGTCTGCGCTCTCGGCCCCCGGTGTCGCGATCGTCGGCGCGCGTGCGGCGACCGCATACGGCCGCGCCGTGGCGCGACGCCTCGCCGCGGATCTGGCCCGCGCGGGTCTGGTGATCGTTTCGGGGCTCGCCTACGGCATCGACGCCGCGGCCCACGAAGGGGCGCTCGAGGCGGGGGGCAGTACGATCGCCGTCCAGGCCTGCGGAGCGGATCAGGTCTATCCGCGGCGACATCGGGATCTCGCGGCGCGCATCGCGCGACAGGGGGCGCTGGTCAGCGAGCTGCCCCCGGGCGCCGCGCCGCGCCGCGCGCACTTTCCGCTGCGCAATCGATTGATCAGCGGGATGGCGTGCGCCCTCGTGGTGGTCGAGGCGCGCGAACGAAGCGGATCGCTCGTGACCGCGCGCCACGCCCTCGATCAGGGCATCGACGTGTTCGCGGTGCCCGGCCCGATCACAGCGCCGACGAGCATCGGCACGAACCGTCTGCTTCGCGACGGGGCGCAGCCGCTGCTCGGCGCCGACGACCTGCTGGATGCGCTCGGCCTCGATCCGGTCCGCGCGTCTCCGTGCCGCGTGGCGCCTCTCGCGCCGCACCTGCAGCGCATCGTGCGCGCGCTCGAGCGGGGCCCGCTCGCGCGCGACGAGCTGGCGCGCGCGCTCGGGTGCACACCGGCGGTGTTGGCTCCGGACCTGCTCGAGCTCGAGCTGGAAGGGCGCGTGCAGCTCGATCGCGACGGCCGTTTGCGCGGAGTGCCCTGAGCTATGCTCCAGTTTTCCCCCGGGAGATCCGATTGCACGTCGTCGTCGTTGGAGCGGGGCTAGCCGGGTGCGAGGCGGCCTGGCAGGCCGCGAAGCGCGGTCTCGACGTCACGCTGGTCGAGATGAAGCCCGTGCGCTTCTCCGCCGCCCACCGCTCGCCAGATCTCGCCGAGCTGGTGTGCAGCAACTCGCTTCGCTCGAACCAGCTGGGCAATGCCGCGGGGTTGCTCAAGCAGGAGATGCGGCGACTCGACTCCCTGGTGCTCGCGGCGGCCGACGAGGCCGCCGTGCCCGCCGGGCGGGCGCTGGCGGTCGATCGCGTGGCGTTTGCGCGGCGCATCACCGACACGCTCGAGTCCCATCCGCGCGTTTCGCTGCGGCGCGAGGTCGTGACGCGCATCCCGGAGGCGCCCCTGGTGATTCTCGCCACGGGCCCTCTCACCGACGCGGAATTGGCGCGAGACCTCCAGGCGCTGCTCGGCGACGCGTACCTGTATTTCTACGACGCGCTGTCCCCGATCCTGTACGCCGACTCGATCGATTGCGACGTCGCGTTCCGCGCGTCGCGCTACGAGGAGGGCGAGGGAGATTATCTGAATCTCCCGCTGGCGCGCGCCCAGTACGACGCCTTCGTCGACGCTCTGCTCGCGGCCGAAACGGTGCCGCTCCATGCTTGTGAAGCCGATCTCTACTTCGAGGGCTGTCTGCCGATCGAGGAGATGGCGCGGCGCGGCCGCGAAACGCTGGCCTACGGCCCGATGAAGCCGGTGGGCTTGATCGATCCCCGCAGCGGATCGCGCCCGCACGCCGTGGTTCAGCTCCGGCAAGAGGACAAGCAGGGGCTCCTCTACAGCATGGTCGGGTTCCAGACCAAGCTGCGTGTGCCGGCGCAGAAACGCATCTTTCGCGAGCTGCCGGGTGCCGCGGGCGCCGTGTTCGCGCGTTTCGGCTCCGTGCATCGCAACACCTATCTCAACGCACCGCGACATCTGACCGCGGAGCTCGAGGTCGCGAAGCGGCCCGGATTGTTCGTCGCGGGGCAGATGGCGGGCGTCGAGGGCTACATCGAGTCGGCGGCGCTCGGACTGCTGGCCGGCATCCACGTGGCCTTCCGCGCGCGCGGACTGGCGGCGCCGCTGGCGCCCGCGGAGACGGCGCACGGCGCCCTGTTGAGGCACCTGCGCGAGGCGGATGCCCGTGGCTTCGAGCCGATGAACGTGAACTACGGACTCTTTCCGCCGCTCTCGCCAGCGCCCGTGCGCCTGCGCCGCCGCGCGCGCAACGAGCAGCTCGCCGCGCGCGCGCTCGAAGCGCTGGAGCCGTTCGTCGAGCGCTGCGCAGCGGGGGCCGAATCATGAGGGGAAGGGCGCGCGACGCCGCGCGGGGCAGCGCCTGGGGCGACGCGCTCCGGGAGTTTGGCCTGCACCTGGGTGCGGAGCGCAACGTGTCGCCCCATACCCGGCGCGCCTACCAGGCGGACGTGCGTCAGTTCGCCGCGTTCGTTGGAGAGAGCGTTCCGCCCGGCCGCGTCGCGCCCGAACACGTGCGCCGTTATCTGGCGAGCCTGCACGCGCAGCGTCACCCGGCCACGCTCGGCCGCAAGCTCGCCGCGATTCGCACCTGCTTCCGCTTTCTGCTGCGAGAGCACCTGTGCGCCTCGGATCCGACGGCGGGCATTCCCGGGCCGCGCGCCCCGCGCCGGCTGCCCCGTCCGTTGCCGGTGGACGACTGCGTCGCGCTGATGGAGGCGCCCGCGCCCGCGCGCGACAGCGAGGAGAAGCGGCGCCGCGACTGCGCGCTGCTCGAGCTTCTCTACGGTGCGGGTCTGCGCGTGGGCGAGGTGGCCTCGCTCGACGTGCGCGATCTCGACCTGCATCGCGGCGACGTCCGCGTGCTGGGCAAGGGCGGAAGCGAGCGCGTGGTTCCGGTGCCGAGCGAGGCGCGTGCGGCCCTCGCGGCCTATCTCGGCTCGCGCCGCGCGCCCGGCCTGCTCTCGCAGCCGCTCTTCACGGCGCTGCGCCCGCGCCGGGACGGACCGCGTCGCCTGGGTGTGCGCGACATCCGGCGAATTCTCAAATCGCGCGCGCGG
>Ga0224496_10002174_pt1 | contig 11761 bp, 10 predicted proteins | sample SF_Jul11_sed_USG_2_FD_168127 | JGI IMG/M metagenome (GOLD analysis project Ga0224496, IMG submission 168127) | Sediment microbial communities from San Francisco Bay, California, United States - SF_Jul11_sed_USGS_8_1 | ecosystem: Environmental > Aquatic > Marine > Sediment | place: USA... | reverse complement strand
ACCACCTGCCATAGTCATCAGCAAGGGGCTATAAAATGCGGAATGGCGTAATGCCATAATATTCAGTATCGACATAATCAGGAATAATTGATGTTATATTTCAAATGATTGTCTACGAACCCGGCTAATAACCAGTAATCCGTCAGCTTTTGAACGCAACTGACAGAATAATATCATGCACAAGTATCATTAAGCATAATCACTGTGTTTGATCTTACTGGCACCATCCTGTTTCCATGCATTATCTAACCGCGCAGTATTAGAGTCTAAGAATTATAGACAATCCATGATATAGTATGCGGTTATCTAAACCTATCAGAAACAATAACTCCATGCTGTGCCGAACCGGCAGGTTATGGGGTCAGCTTAAGCTAAAAACAAATGAGGTAACCCAAGTGCTGTGTGCAGAATCTGTTAAAATTCCACCCAAAATACTAATTTCCGCAACAATTTTTGCATTAGCGGCAATAGGTCTCGCCTTCATAGTACCCAGTATCGAAGTTGCCTGGGTATCAGCCATCTTGTTGTTAACTATATATCTATTTGCCTTCGAAATCGTGGGTGTGGATGTCGCCGCTATCAGTATTATGGTCATCTTAGGGCTCAGCAGCCTGTTTGCCCCCATTATGGGCCTTGAACAGGGACTCATCGATACCAAATTAATCTTTAACGGTTTTGCCAGTAATGCGGTCATTTCCATAATTGCGGTCATGATTATCGGTGCCGGCCTTGATAAAACCGGCATCATGACCAAAGTGGCCGCTTTTATTTTAAAAACAGGTGGCACAACGGAATCCAGAATCATTCCCATTATATCCAGCACGGTCGGCATTATTTCCTCATTCATGCAGAATGTCGGTGCCGCCGCCCTGTTTTTACCCGTCGTCAGCCGTATTTCAGCCCGCTCCGGTCTACCTATGTCACGCTTACTCATGCCCATGGGTTTCTGTGCCATCCTCGGTGGTACGGTGACCATGGTCGGCTCAAGCCCGTTGATCCTGCTCAATGACCTGATCCTGGCATCTAACCACGCCTTACCTGCCGAACATCAGATGGAAACCTGGTCATTATTTTCAGTAACCCCCATTGGACTGGCACTGGTTGCCACCGGCATTATTTATTTTGTCGTTGCTGGACGCTTTGTTCTGCCCACGAGTAAAGTTGAGGATGGCACAGCACACAAGACCATGGACTATTTCGAAAATACATATGGCGTTGACTATAATCTATATGAAATTACCGTACCCTATGGCAGCCGCCTGACAGGAAAAAGTCTTGAAGAAATTGAAGAGGATTTCCCGGTTCGTGTTATTGCCATGGATAAAGGTGATGGATTACGTTTTGGAACTGATAGCATGGACCGTACTCTCGGTATTGAGGCTGGCACAGTACTCGGTGTACTTTCGGATGATGATGTTTTTAGTCATTTTGTTCAGGCCAGTAAAGTCGAAGTAAAAAAAGATCTGGATAAATTTTCTGAAGCACTGATCCCTTCCAAAGCGGGTATCGCTGAGGTTGTAATCGCGCCAGGTTCTGCACTGATCGGCAAGACAGCCAGAGATATCTTCATGAGAAAAACCTATGGTTTATCTTTGCTGGCCATACATCGTGGCGGTGAAACCATTACCCGCGAAGGTGGCGGTGTACGCGAAACACCTTTCATGTCAGGTGATGCACTGGTTGTTCATACCACCTGGTCGGATCTGGCACGACTGGAAAAAGATCGTAACTTCGTGATCATAACAACTGAATACCCTCATGAAGAATCACGACCACACAAAGTATTATGCGCTGGCGTTTTTTTTGCCATTGCGCTGAGCATGGTGCTATTCACCGATCTGCGTTTATCCATCGCATTGTTAACCGGTGCAGTGGGCATGATACTAACCAATGTATTATCCATTGAGGAGGCCTATCAGGCCGTTAGCTGGAAAACGGTTTTTCTATTAGCCAGCTTAATCCCACTGGGTCTTGCCGTAGAAACCAGTGGAACGGCAGCCTGGATTGCACAGCAAACGCTATCTGTACTGGGTGGTCTGCCTATCTGGGTATTACAGGCGGCAATTGCGGTATTAGCAACCTTCTTTACCCTGGTAATGAGTAATGTGGGCGCTACCGTTTTACTGGTACCACTGGCAGTCAATATCGCCATTGGCGCGGGAGCAAATCCAGCTGTGTTTGCATTAACCGTAGCCATTGCAACATCAAATTCATTCCTGATACCAACACATCAGGTAAATGCCCTCATCATGGGACCGGGTGGTTATCGCGTACCCGATTTCATGCGGGCAGGCGGCATTATGACAATACTGTTTCTACTGGTTTCACTGACCATGTTAAATATTATTTTCTAGCCCAGCGGAAATCTGTAATAGCCTGGAATTATCGTCACGGATAACCCAGGCTATTATCACTCGTTATACTTCACCCTGAAATTCTTTTTTGGCAATGCCGCTCAAATTATCTACTGACTAAGTTACCGTCATTCAGAACCACGAATTTATGCGCCGCCATGCATCCGACTTTTTTGCTCTTGCATTAGTAACCAGCACATACAAGACACAAACAGGCTTAGAAACCGAGCATTTGATGCATGAAAAAAATATCAACGATATTCAGCTGACCATCGTTATTAATATCAGCCAGAACGGATTCAAAGACTGTCGGTATTTCAAGACCCAAAATAATTCAGTGCAATACCACCAGATCACCCAGATTAATCACACTATCGGAATGACCTCTTGGCGCAAGATGACCTTTACTGGGCACCAGAGGATCAAAACCATAAATGATTTCATCACCATCTAACACGCCATCATTATCTGAATCAGAATATTCGAATGCAACAGAAACCAAGGCATTAAACCTGACAAGATTATGTCATTAATGTCATCGGATTAAAGATGCAATTTCGATGGGCATAGTTACTGCAATAACTCACGTACAACACGAAAGCCAGTATCATCACTCTGTCGGGTAGGAAAATCACGCCAACGATTAGCGGAGCGTACTTCTCTGGGGGGAAAACTCCATGCACCACCACGAATCACACGTTTGCCACATCCAGGCTTATCCAGTGGACGACCATCAGACGGTGCCGCTATAAAATCCGTGTGGAAACAGTCAGACACCCATTCAAACACATTACCGGCCGTATCGTGTAAGCCAAAGTCATTGGGGGGTAACTTTCCCACAGGCGCGGTTTTTTCCGCATCCCATATTGATCCGCAGCCAGCACAATTAGCCTGCGCTGGTAGTAACTCATTCCCCCACCAGTAACGAGTAGTAGATCCGGCTCGCGCGGCATATTCCCATTCGGCATCGCTGGGTAATCGATAATTCTGCCGGGTTTTACGACTTAACCATTCTGTATAGGCACGTGCATCGTTCCAGCTGACATTGACAACCGGTCGCTGCCCTCGCCCCCAGCCCGAATCATCAGGTTTTTCACGTCGTGTATCATCACAGAAATAGTCATATTCAGCGAAGCTGACTTCATACAGGCCGATTGCAAAAGCAGGCAGCTTTACTGACGACAATGGTTTTTCATCGCTATCACCATCACCCTGAAAATCACCGCGTTGAAAATCGCCGCCTCGTAACACAACCATCTCAGGTCCTGACCGCCCGCCGATCATCTTGTCCTGAATCAAACTGGCAGGGTTGAGTCGGCGACGATAGTTAAAATCTGTCTTACCTAGCTGATAATTAACGTGATAACCAAGGCTGATAAAATCAGAGACAGGAATTTTGAGTGGCTGCCCATAACGCGTCACAGCCTCAATATCCTGCACGGCTAGCAGCTGCCCCTGATAATAGGTCCTGTCATTGAACGTTACCTGAACACGGATCTCATCACTCTGATCAGATGAAACGAAATCAATTAGATAGACATCATTATGTGAAATAGTATGGATGGCGGTGGTAGACTTGAGCATAAAATCATTCAGCTGAATATCCGCCAGAAACCGATCACCATTAACCAGTTCAACCGCATCAGAGCTGATACGTTGTTGTCCGCGGATTTTACGTGGCGGAAAACTGATCGTTGCAACATCATCAAGATGAAGTTGCAACACGGGTTGCTGGCTACGAAGAATTATAATTTCATGACCAGACAATTTACCCGAAAAACGATCCCCAGGCCGGGTTATAACTAAATCATTCTGATCAGAAGAGCCAATATGAAGCTCGGCCATTTGATGATAAGGAATAGAGATTTCGCCATAGTCAGTATTAAAGACAAAAACCTCCTGGGCAACGGTACCATGGTGATAATCACCATTTTTCATAGTAATAACGTCAAAACCAATAGCTGACCGCGCGTTTACTACCTTAAAAAGTAAACAGCTACTAATTAACAGACATATAAAAATTGATCTAAGCATATATTGATTCATTTAAAAAAATACGCTTTAAAGTGTATTCTTTGTGCATAATGTTAACCAGAGGCCAGTTATGACTAAGTCAATATTGCTTGATCTGAATCAGACATTAAATCCTGACTGAGTTGCTTAATAAACAAATACTTATATAGATATCCTATACTATTAAAATAGTATAAGTATAAAACTATATATTGTAATGTAGTTATTGGCGTCACGACCCTTCCGTAGAGCACCATGATGAAAGATGAAAAACCAGCCCTGGATAACAGTCCTGGCAACAAGATTCCTGAAGAGCGATATATCTCCGATCCTGAATATATTTCCAGGGTGATAAATCAGTTTATCCTCAATGAAGATAGCAATCCAACAAAAATAAGTTCATCTAAAACCAGTAATAGCCAACACTACAATCGTGATCATGTAATTACCGCATTAACAAATCTACAACGGGTTTTTAAACCCCGATATACCCCCGGCCAGTCAGTCAATATCAATACTGATGAATTTAAATCCGCACTAATGAACAGTATTGCAAAACTGGAAAAAGTTTCCATACCTAAATCCATGAATCAGATTGACAGTAGAACCATCGATTTTGTTGAAATGATTTTTGGTGCTTTCCTAAGAGACAAGAATGTATCTGATGCAATAAAGAACCTGTTATTGTTACTTCAAATACCAATAATTAAAACAGCATTAATCGACAATAAGTTCTTTAAAAAAGAGAATCATCCGGCAAGGCATGTATTAAATAACATAGCCCATCTGGGCATTGGTATAGAAGACAAAGAAAATACTATTTATAAAACCATGCAGTATATCATCGAGCAGATATTACACAGTTTTGATACAAATATTGAAGTATTCAATACAGCTAATCTTTCACTCAACAGACTTTCAAATATTGAACAAAGCAAACATAAAAAAACCGAAAAACAGACACAACATCTGATAAAAATGGAATATGCTCGCCAGCTGGTACTAAAAGAACTTCAGTTCTACACCTTAAATATAAACATACCAGCAATTATACAACCACTGATACTTTGCCACTGGTCATCATTAATGTTTAATCGATTCGTTAATTATGGTAAAGACAGCATTGAATGGCGCGAAGCTGTAGGTATACTTCGTCTGCTAATAAAATCATTAAGACCTATTAAGACCAAAGAAGACTGGATCGCTCTGCGAAGTATTTACAAAGGCATTGTAAACAGTATCCGTTCATGTTTGAACAATACACATCAGAACAAAGAAAAAGTATTCATGGTCACCAGCAATCTAAATAATTACTACACTAAAGCACTATCAGAATCAGAGTTTGCAACAGACAATGATGAGAAACCACCTGAACCAGAAAATATTAATATACTCGATAATTTTAAAGACAGGGAATTCAGCGACTTTGGATTAAGCCCTATCGAGCAACAGGCCGAACATTACAAAGCACTTATAGAACAAATGCCAGAAATTCTACAAATTAATACCTGGTTTGAGGTTTTTACAGATTACAACCATCCTGTACGCCGTCTAAAATTATCCATAGTAATGGAAGAACAGGGAAAATTAATATTCGTGGATTACATGGGTAACAAGGTTATTGAAAAAGATTTAAAAACTTTCATGACAGAACTCAGGAATGATCAGTCCAGGTTAATCAATGATCACTCCATTTTTGAATATGCATTAAGCATGGTAATTATTTCCATAGCCGCCACGAATTAGACTGATAAGATCGACTACCAGACCCATTTTCACAACTATACATAGGAGTATCAAGAAGGCTAATATATCTTTTAAACAGCTCTACTATTTAGATATAATTACGCTAATATCAATCATACCAAGCTCTTTAACGGCAAAACTGATACAGGAATCATAAACTTATTATGTTCTCACAAATCATCAAGCTATTCAGGGTATTAAGCTCAGAAACATCACCCATGCAGATTAGCGCCGCATTTGCACTATCCATGATAGCAGGGCTTACGCCACTTATAAGCCTGCATAATATTATCGTTATATTTCTACTACTAATATTCAGAATCAACCTGGCCGCTTTCATCCTGGGACTGACATTCTTTACAGGCATGGCATATTTGCTTGATCCGACATTCCACAAAATTGGTTATTCCATCCTCAGCAATCAGGACCTCAATGGCCTTTGGACTGAACTGTATAATATAACTATCTGGCGAATTAGCGGCTTTAATAACACCATTACCATGGGCAGTCTGTTTATATCACTGCTTGCTTTTCTACCTGTACTGATACTTACCCATGTACTAATTAAACGCTATCGCACCCATATACTGATCCATCTGGATAATTCCAGAATATTTCGCCTGCTAAAGAGCAGCAAAATTCTTACTCGATTAATTAGCATGTCTGAATAGGATATCAATATGAAAGCAATACGCTGGCCGGGGTTTATAACGTTCACAGTACTAACGACTATGGTCGTTGCTGGCTGCCTGCTGTTCGCCGGAACAATCACAAAATCTATTCTTGAAACCACATTAACCAGCATAAATGGTGCAAAAGCCAATATTGATTCAGTTAAAATAACCTATAATCCACTCGGCTTAAACATAAACAACTTACAGATAACCGACCCAGAACGCCCCTTGACCAATTCCGTTCAGATTACTCAGGTACGTTTTTCCATATCCTTAGGTGATTTATTATTAAAAAAAATTGTCGTTGATGATATGGCAATGGATGGCGTTCAAATCGACACGCCAAGAAAGTCATCTGGTGCCATCAACAAAGAAAAAAACAGTAAGAAGACCGACACCGACTCTGAAAAATCAATAGCTGACTTTGCTGTACCCGATATTGCGCTACCTGATGTTGGTGATTTAATTAAAAAAGAACAATTAAATTCAGAAAAACTAATAAACGATTTGAATACAGATCTTGATTCAACACAGTCAAACTGGAAAATCATCAGAGATGACCTGAATGACAAACAACGCTGGGACAGCTTTCACACTCGCTATGACAAAATAAAAGCCGATATGAATGGCAATACCGCACAGAGAGTCACCGCACTTAATAATGCAAAATCGTTAACTGATGACCTGAAAAGTGAAATCAAAAAAGCGCAACAGGCTCGTAAACAATTTGATGAAGACAATAACCGCCTTAGCGAGAAATTTAAGACGGCGAAAAATGCACCAAAAGACGATATAAAACACCTTAAAGAACAGTACAAACTTAATGACCCCAATGCCCAGAACATTACCCAGCTTCTATTTGGCTCACAGGCAGCAGAATATCTTGCCATTGCAGAGAAATGGTATAAACGCATAAAACCCTACATTGAAGATAGCCCTGAAGAAAAAGCAGAAAAAGAAGCACATCAACGAAAACAGGGAATGAATGTCAAATTCAGGGAATTTAATCCAAAACCTGACTTTTATATCCGTAAAGCTTCAATTGAAGCACTATTACCACGCGGTCAATTTACTGGCTCAATAACAGAAATATCGTCTGATCAGTCAATTAATAAAAAACCGATGCACATACTTCTAAGTGGCAAGAACCTGCCTCATAGAGATAGCGAAACAATTTCTGCAGAATTCAACTATATCAATAAAAATAAAGGCTACAGTCAATTTGACTATAATATAAAGTCCTATCAGCTTGAAGATGTCAGCATTTCAAAAAGTAAAGCACTATCACTGACAATGCAAAAAGGTCTGATGTCTCTGGACTTAAGTTCACGCCTTGAAAATGCACGTTTAACAGGCATCAGTAAAATTGACTTTAATCAGGTTCAGTTTAAAACAAATAAAGAATCTACCGAAAAATCTTTTTCATCGATGATGGCCACATCATTTTCAGGTATTAATCGATTCAATCTAAATGCCAGATTTTCAGGATCCCTTCATGACCTGAACATCAATTTACAGTCTAATCTTGATAATCAACTTGGTGACCAGCTAAAAACACAACTGAAGCAACGAAGTCAGCAATTTGAAGATCAGCTTAAATCAGGTATTGATGAAAAACTCAAAGCACCACTGGCTCGAATCGAAGACAAACGACAGAAACTTGATCAATTAAAAACAGATGTTGATAACCTGGAAAAAGAACTTCAGGCGAAACTCGATGATATTGAGAACAGAATCAAGCAGGCCAATAAATCAAGCACTGAAAAAAAGAAAGATGAACTTCAGGACAAACTAAAATCAAAACTTAAACGCTAATTACTGGCTGGGGCTAATCACTAGCCCCGTTATTTTTATCAAGTGCAATAAATTTAATCAAATCATCTTTACGACTCATAGCGTCCTTATAACCAAGATTAATTAACTCACGGCAGAAATATTTCTCAAACATCAGGTAACTCATTAAACTACTGCCTTTATTATCAACAGCACCAACACCCCGTAAGAAAAAACGAATTGTACGCGGCAACCCCATATAATGTTTCATTGAAATCGCCTGTAAATCTTCACTTGGTGAAACGATCATAACATCGACAGGTCGCAAATTGACATCATGCTCAACCAGTTGATGACTCGGTATAAGCTCAATGGTTTTATTAACTCGACGCAACCTTTCAAGATCTGTTTCCAGACTATCAATAAAAATACTATTAAGAATATGACCACCAATCTGCGCTAAAGACGGATAAGCAGGCACACTGGTACCTTCTTCAAACTCTGCACGACGATTTGCCACACCAATCACTAATATCTTGTCAGCCCCCATGTGAACCGCGGGACTAATGGGTGCAATCTGACGCATAGAACCGTCACCATAATAATCATTACCTAATCGAATCGCAGAAAATATAAATGGAATGGCAGATGATGCCATCAGATGCTCAATAGTTATCTCTTCTGGACGACCAATACGACGTGACCGTTCCCAGGGAGCGATCTCCTGTGATGTATGATAAAAAACCACTGAGCGCCCAGCACCATAAGCCGAGGCAGTAATACCAATAGATTCCAGTACACCTGAGTCGATCGATTCCTTGATTCGCTGACATGGCAAGTACTTTGCCAGTAATAAACGTAAAGGCGCACGATCCAGAAATGATGCAGGATTATGTTTGCCTAGACCACCTAGCATAACGCTTAATAACCAGTGAGCACCGCTTTTCATAATACCGATAAAATCAGATCTAAAAACCTGACTGACATGAAAATTACGCCAGATACGCTGCAGACGCATCACCGCATCACAGAACCTTGCACCGTAAATCGCCAGCGCTGCAGAATTAATGGCGCCAGCTGAGGTACCTATAATAATATGGAAAGGATTACTTGAGTCTTTAGGTGCCAGCTCTGAAATTGCCTTGAGTACACCCACCTGATAGGCAGCACGTGCGCCACCTCCCGTCAGAATAAGAGCGATTTTTTTGGGCTTGTCAGTTTTACTCAAAACGCCAACTCACATAAATGTATATATAGCGAGTATAGTAAACGGCGCATCAATAACACGGTTATTAAATGATTATTTGGAGACAACCCTGCTCTTTTCATTGTTATATTTATAAGCAATTAAAACAATACTCATAATAATAATTAGAAAAGCACAGACAATAAGAGGCCAATTATTTGTTAACAATGCATGAATTAACCATGATAAATTACCCAGAACGGCCAGTATCAGCATTAACATGGAAATATCATTAGTCATTTTAGTTTTAAACGCCTTAACTAACTGAGGCGCAAAAATTAGCGTCGTCAATATGGAAGCCAGCCAACCAAATAATTCATCAACAGCCATTAATTTCACCGTGTAGTGATTAGATGTAAGGAGTATAGTCATTAAATCTGATCAAGATCATCAATATTGTAACCATACTGCCTGATTATATCGCGTGCAGAATCCCCATAACGCCTGACCCACTGAGCCAGTACTGGTAAAGTAATTTTCCCACCTCTGGCAAGCTGCCTGTCCAGACGTTGCAATCCCTCATCAGAAATACGATTTTCTCGTGTAACACCCGGCGTGGTTCGATGATCAGACATAATAGCTCTATATTTAGATACAATTATTATACAGCAGGCTAGTGTGAATCTTCACCCCATAATTCTTTAATACGTGCATCACGGCCACAACTATAGCGATAAAATTGGTAGCGATAAGAATTCTTTTTATAGTAATCCTGATGGTATTGCTCTGCAGGATAAAACCCGGTCAACTGAATCAGCTCGACTTTTAATGGCTCAGGGAATGGCTTACTTTTATCAATCATCATCATTGATCTAAGAGCAGCAGTTTTTTGTTTGCTATTATTATAAAAAATCGCTGGCCTATATTGAGAGCCACGATCGCAGAATTGACCATCATTACGTGTCGGATCAATATGCCGCCAAAAATAATCAAGAATCTGATCGTAACTAATTTTATCAGGATTAAAATTAACTTTTACAACCTCAAGATGACCACTGGCACCAGATGATACCTGATTATAAGTCGGATTTTCAATCTGGCCACCGCTATAGCCAGAAACGACATCGACAACACCATCCAGCTTTTCAAAATCAGCTTCAATACACCAGAAGCAGCCACCCGCAAGCACAACCGACTCCTGAGCCGTAGAGGCCGCATAAATCAATGGGTTAATGAACATCAACAATAATATTACCGACGTAATTCTCAGACTCATGCAGGATTACCTTCTTAAATTAATAATGAACATAGGTTAATGTGAAATTAAACACCGAGCCCTTTCCAGGTTGACTCTCTACCCAGATTCGCTGCCGATGTAATTCGATAATTTTCTTTACTATAGCCAGACCAAGTCCGGCATGACCACTACTACGTTCAGGACTGTGTGCCTGATGAAAACGTTCAAATATAAGCTGCTGTTGCTGATCATCTATACCGGGGCCACTATCACAGATAAGCACACGAATTAAATCATCATCAGTAACAATTAATCGAATTGCTATTCTGCCGTTATCATGAGTGTAATAAATAGCATTTTGCAGAAGATTATCAAGAACCCGTTCAATCAAGGCAATATCAGCCAGTACAATCGGATTTTCATCATGGTTATCAATTTCTATATCAATATTTTTTTCGCCTGCCAGCATGGAGAATTTATTAACCACATCATAAATTAGTTCCATGATAGTGAACTCCTCGAGTTCCGGTGCATGTTCACACGCCTCCAGTTTCGCCAGTTCAAAAAGATTATTGATTAATTTCTGTAAGCGCTGCGTTTGCTTAATAGCTATAGACAGATACCTGTTTTTTTCATCGTCATCAAGAATAGTACCTTTAAGCTCTATAGTTTCGAGATATCCCTGTAATGCCGCCAATGGCGTTCGCAGGTCATGAGAGATATTAGCCACCATATCACGACGTAATTTATCCTGTTGATTCAATGCTTTCCATTGTCG
>Ga0224496_10002173_pt1 | contig 11763 bp, 12 predicted proteins | sample SF_Jul11_sed_USG_2_FD_168127 | JGI IMG/M metagenome (GOLD analysis project Ga0224496, IMG submission 168127) | Sediment microbial communities from San Francisco Bay, California, United States - SF_Jul11_sed_USGS_8_1 | ecosystem: Environmental > Aquatic > Marine > Sediment | place: USA... | reverse complement strand
TCGGCAATCTACTGCAACGCCTTGACCTTCACCCGATTGGCATTGCTAAGAATCCGTTCCCGGAACCCGTCGTTCTCGGACAAACGGGCGCCTTCAGGAAGGCCTTCATCGTATTTGCCGGTGAGCATTCCCATCGCCAATGGCGACCAAACGACGAGGCCCATACCTGCCGCATCGATAACCGGCATGACCTCGTTTTCGACCCGTTCTCGATGCAGCATGGAGTACTGCGGTTGATCGACGATCGGTGGATGAAAAGCGTTCTCATTGGCGAACGCCACTGCCTCGGCAATCTTGTCCGCCGGCCATTCTGAGGTGCCCCAATAGGTCACTTTCCCCGAGTCGACCAGACCCGAAAACGTCGTGACGATCTCTTCCATGGGAACCGTATCATCATGCCGGTGGGCGAAGTAGAGGTCGAGATAATCGGTCTTGAGGTTCCGTAAGGAGTTGTCGATCGACTCGCGGATGTGTTTGCGGCTCAGGCCCCGATCGTTGACGTCGTCGGACATCGGCCAATACACCTTCGAGGACATGACCAGCGTGTGGCGGGGGTAGTCGGCCAGAACCCGGCCCATCACCTGCTCCCCTTTGCCGAGTGCGTAGACGTCGGCGTTATCGAAGAAGTTGACGCCACCTTCATAGGCGACCTGGGTGATCTTCTTGATAACCGACAGATCTTCGACGGAATCGCCATAGGTAGTCCACGCCCCGAGAGCGATCTCGGACACTTTGATGCCCCATTTGCCAACGTTGCGGTACTTCATGACGCCTCCTCGATTGATCACTCACACTAGAACACCGCCATGGCGCTACCCGGCCCGTGGTAACTTCAGTCCATGGATCTCTACGCACGTGTCAACATTCTCGCCGGGCGATCGGTCCGGCTTCCGCGTGGCAAAATCAGCGACGCCATAACCCTTGACAACGACCCAGTGGGGCGAGCCCATAGCTGGGTGAGCCAGGGCGCCGACTTCATCCACGTCGTCGATCTCGACGCGGCCGCCAATCGTGACTATCGCAACCGCGACCTCATTGATCGCCTCATCGGCGAGGTAAAAGTCCCCGTGCAGGTGGCCGGAGGAATCCGTTCCCAGGTCGAAGCTGCTCGTCTCATCGACTCGGGAGCCTGGCGGGTGGTGATGGGAACCGCCGCCATCGAAGACCAGACCATGGTCTATGACCTGTGCGCCAAATACCCTGAACACATCGCCGTTTCGCTCGATGTCAGACCGAACGAGGAACTCGCCACGAGAGGTTGGACGCAGAACAGTGGCCGCTTCCTCGAGGAAGTCCTCCTGGAAATGGCCTCGGCGGGCGTCGCCGCGTTCATGATCTCCGAGGCAGGACGCGACGCACTCGTCGAACCACCGGACAACTCCATGATGCGCGACGCCCTGGCCATCGTCGAGGAGCCGATCATCGCGGCCGGAGGCGTTCGCCATCTCGATGATCTGCGGTCACTGATGGCGCTCCAGAAAGGTGGCCACCACCTGAGCGGCGTGGTCGTTGGACGCGAAGTAACCCACGGACGGTTCACTCTCGAACAAGCCAAAGCCGTTATCGCCGAGGGCGTACCTGAAGAAGCCGTCGACCGAGTCATCGAGGTGGCTCCCCACATCGCCGACGCCGCCGACCAGTTCCGACGGGTCGCCGCCGAGTGTGAATTGGCCGCCTCCGAGGCACGGACCGCCGCGGTCCGTCTGATGGAGATGGATGTCCCCAAGGGGTCGGCTCATGCCTTTGCAGCCCATGGACATCTCAGGAAGGCCGACGGCATGCTCGACGACCTGGCGACCCTGCACGCCGATCGAGCCGTCAACCAATCCCCGCCCGCCTAGAGAGCAGCGGCTTCTCGAATTCGAGAACCGTCATACTCCACGATCGTCCCTTCGTCGAGTGCGTCGGCCGCGGCCAGGATGCGCTCAGCCCACTCCATTGCCCATCGCTGGTTTTCGTTGGTGGCTTCGATGCCGTTGTCCCTGACCAGGGCATCGAAAAATACCGACCGGAACGGGGCGTGACCGAGGTGGGTGAGGTCGGCGACCCGGGCATATTGACATGACCCACCGCTCCCGATTCCGGTGAAGGCTCGGCCGGCGGTCCCGGTTGGATGGCGGGAGCGGGCGGGGCGCACCAGCTCGCCTTCAACGGTTTCGAATACTTCCTCGGTGCCGAGCCGGATCGCTACAAACACTTTCACCAGACCTCCATGACTTGGTCTGATCAACGTATCCCACCCCTGTGACAGAATCTCACGGCGCGCCCAAACCGGACGACAACCTACTTCTGGGGAGCGTGAAACGCAGGAATCCCGGTGATGACCTGACCGAGGATCAGCGTGTGCATTTCGTTGGTGCCCTCATAGGTGTAGACAGATTCGAGGTTGTTCATGTGACGAACCACCGGATACTCAAGGGTGATGCCGTTGGCGCCGAGCACCGACCGCGCTTCTCGAGCGACGTCCAGGGCCATCCGCACGTTGGCTTTTTTGCCGAAACTGACCTGGGAAGGATGTAGCCCGGTGGAGTCCTTCAACCGGCCCATCCGCAATGCCACGAGGGTCGCCTGGTTTACGCCGATCATCATCTCGACAAGCTTGTCCTGGGTGAGCTGGAATGCGGCGATCGGTGTCCCGAACTGTTCACGTGCCAACGAGTAGCTGAGTGCCGCTTCGTAACACGCCCTGGCCGCACCCACCGCACCCCAGGCGATGCCATACCGGGCTTCCGAGAGGCACGACAAGGGACCTTTCATCCCCGAAACCCCCGGCAGCATGGCTGACTCAGGCAGGCGGACATTGTCGAAGACGAGTTCACTGGTCACCGAGGCACGCAACGACATCTTCTTATGGATGAGGTTGGCCGAAAAGCCCGGGGCGTCCGTCGGCACGACAAACCCACGAATCCCGTCTTCGGTTCTGGCCCACACCACTGCCACGCCGGCGATATTTCCGTTCGTGATCCACATTTTCGAACCGTTCAGAATCCAATCGGATCCATCACGTTTGGCATTGGTTTTCATCGACCCGGCATCTGAGCCACTGTCCGATTCGGTCAACCCAAAGCAGCCGATGACTTCGCCCGACGCCATACGCGGAAGCCACTCTTGCTTGTGCTCCTCGGACCCGTATTTCCAGATCGGGAACATCGCCAGGGATCCCTGCACGGAAACGAGGCTCCGCAGCCCGGAATCTCCCGCCTCGAGCTCAAGACAAGCCAAGCCGTAGCTGACCGCGTTGGTTCCGGCGCAGCCATATCCTTCGAGATGCATGCCGAGCAGGCCGAGTCGGCCGAGCTCTTTCGTAATCTCGATCGGGAAGATGCCCTCTTCGAACCAGTCGTCGATATCCGGCAGGATCCGGTCGGCGACGAACTGGCGGACCGTGTCCTGGATCATCCGCTCTTCGTCGGACAGTTGCGATCGCAGGTCGAGAAAGTCGAGCGGGTCAGGTTTCGTTGCCATCAGGCCTCCAAAGCGGCATGTCGTTCCGCCAGTCTATTGCCTGGCGGTGAGGCCCGAATCGCCAACCGCACGCGGTTCAGCCATTCCGTTTCTGACGCAGGGTCCGTTGAAGGACCCGATCACTGTGGTCTAATTCGTAACATGCGGCAACAGATCCGAGCGCTTTCCGACCGGCTCGTCACTCTCCAGCAGCCGATCCGCATTCTCGATGCGATCGGATGGGGCGACGATGTTGCAGCCGCATTCTTCGAACGCGGCCAACGCGCTCAACCCGACATCGACGCCGACTACTACCGAACCCGCAAGCCGCTGCGATTCGAACCCGCCCAGCAGCGAGGGGGTTTCGAGACCCTTCGGTCCGATGTGAGCACGCAACTGGGCGAGTCGCCGGTTGCGACGTTGCTGCTCGGCCGGATCAACGAATACCTCCGCGTCATTGATCTTCTCGAAGCTCGCGGGACACCAGAGTTCGCAACGATCTCCGCCGAGTTGTATGGCGCTCCCACCGATGAGCTCCATCCCGGAGGCCCGACACTGGCTGAGCTGGGCACGTTGATGACCGACTCGCTAGCCAACATCGATTCTGGAGCCTGGGAGTCTCCCGAGGGCAACCTGCTCGACGCCCATACGAGCGTCGACATTCTCAAGGCTCGCTTGGAAGGGGTCTGCGGGACCGAGCAGGTACGGGTCATGATCGACGACGGAATCGTCGCCGACGCGGCCGCCGGCGGCGACTACATCAAGCTACGAGCCGACGCACAGTTCTCCGAACGGGACCTGCGCATCCTGGAGGTTCACGAAGGCTGGGTGCATGTCGTCACGACACTCAACGGCCGCAGCCAGCCATGGTGCACGTTCCTCGGCAAGGGAACCCCTTCGACTACCGCCACCCAAGAGGGCCTGGCCGTATTCACCGAGATCACGACCCTGTCGTCAACGCCCGATCGGCTCCGCAAGGTCACCCGGCGCGTCACCGCCATCGCCATGGCTTATGACGGCGCAACTTTCCTGGATGTCTATCGCTGGTTCGTGGGCGGTGGCATGACCGAATCCGATGCGTGGTCGTCGTCGGTGCGTGTATTTCGAGGTAGCGGACCCGCCTACGGCCCCTTTACGAAGGACCTTTCTTACAGTCGGGGATTCCTTGAGGTGTACGATTTCATGCGCCTGGCGGTCCGTCGTGGGCACGTTGATCGGCTACCCCTGCTGTTCGGAGGAAAGCTGGCGGTGCGAGAAATGGGAGCCGTCGCAGAGTTGGTGAGTGACGGACTGGTAATCGGGCCCCCAATCGTCCCTCCCCACGTAAGTGATCTCAACGCTCTCGCCTCATGGATGGCCTATTCGAATCTCCTCAATCGAATCGACCTGTCGCAGATGGAACTGCATTTGCAGTCCGCCCTCGAATAGCCAATCCCGGGACCCCGCCTAGAACTGCTGATCGGCCATACTGAAACCGTGCCTGCTCTTCGCCTCGGGCGCTTTCGCTTTCCCATCAGCAAAAGCGCACCATTCGGTCTCGCCGTTGCCGATCTCGTTTTGAGCTCACGCCGCTTCGTCAAAGCCGCCGAATCGAACGACAATCGCCATCTGCACGGCTTGGAACGGGCCTTCGCCAGGCGCCTGTTCACCAGGCTCGATGTCACCATGGACGTGAAGGGCCTCGAGCACATCGAGTCCAAGCAGAACTACCTGGTGGTCGCCACGCACGAGTCTCTTCTGGATCCGATTGCCCTCCAGCATTTGCCCCTCGACCTCAAGTTCATTGCGAGAAGCGACCTCTTATCCGAGCCGCTCATCGGGCGCTACCTTCAGGCCTCCGGCCAACCCATCGTCAGCCCTGAGCAAGGATGGCGAGGGATTCGCGATGTCATTTCTGCGGCTCCCCGACTGGCCGAACGACACGAACATCTCGTGATTTTCCCGCAAGGTTCGATCCTCGGAATCGAACTACAGTTTCGCGACGGATTGCATTGGTTGGCCGAGCGCCTCGGTTGGTCCATCCTCCCCGTTGTCATCACGGGAAGCCACCGCGTCTGGGAGCATCCATTCGCACCAACCGTTCGATTCGGGAAGCGGATCAGCCTCAGGATCCTGCCGCCAGTCTCGTGCCACGACCTCGACGTTGCAGCTCTTGAGGACACCATGCGCGCTCAGGCCCTTTCGGCCACGGTCGCTCCTGCCCGCCGATTCAACCCTGATCGAGATGGCTGGTGGGACGGCTTCGCCTACGAGGTAAATCCTCAGTTCGCGCACCTAGCCCAGCGGGTTGCCACCCGTCGGGGTCGCTGATCCAAAACGACTCTTGACCCCAGCACTTGACGGGAATCCGAACCAGGCACCCAAACCGCGTCCACCACTGTGCCAGAATCGACTTGTGCTCTACCCATTCGTCTTGGAACCGATTCTCGCTCATAAACCGTGGGGTGGCGACCGCCTGGCTGCCTACGGGAAGGCCGTGGTGGCCGGCGACCGCATCGGCGAGAGTTGGGAGATCGCAGACCTGGACCTCGACGCGGACGGAACGGTTCCGTTCGGTAAGTCACGGATAACCAACGGGTCGATGGCTGGCGAAACGCTGCGAGGGCTCATGACCGAGCATGGCACCGAACTGCTCGGCTTCACTCCGCCGTCCACCCCTTTCCCGCTGCTCATCAAGCTGCTCGACGCACGAGAACCCCTTTCGGTTCAGGTTCATCCAACGGCCGACTACGTGGCTCACCATCCCGACACCCACATGAAGACTGAGTCCTGGTACGTGATCGAGGCTGAACCGGATGCCTTCATTTACAAAGGTTTCAAACCGGAAACGACTCCAGCAGACATCACCAGGACCGCCGGCACCTCCGAAATCGTCGGCTACCTCCAGGAGGTACCCGTACAGGCTGGTGACGTCCATCACCTTCCAGCAGGAACCGTTCACGCCCTCGGCGCCGGGGTCCTCGTCGCCGAGGTGCAAACCCCGAGCGACACCACCTTTCGCCTCTACGACTGGACCGCCGAACATGATCGGAAGGATCGCCGCCTACAGATTCCCGAAGCCCTCGCCTGCCTGTTATACACGTCTCCCGCCGAGTTGGCCCGACCTGAAGATGGCCAGGCACCGTTGCTCGAAACCGACCATTACTGGCTCAGAGAACACCGCCGCAACCGCGGTCCCTGGACGAACGAGAAAAACGATCCGAGTCGGCGTGCCAGAATCCTGATGGTGCTTAGCGGCGCGATCACTGTCGGCGAAGTTGCAGCCAAGAAGGGAACCACGGTTCTGGTTCCTGCCTCCTCACCCGCCGAAGTCCATGTGTCCTCGACAGCTACCGTGCTTGAGATCGGAATCGTCGATTAGCTACCCGGGCCGTTGGGCCGGGTCGAATAGTCGGGTCTCGTCACGACCGGCCGCCACCGGCACGTAACCGGGCACAAGCTGCTGCGGTGTATCCAGGTATACCTTCGCTTCGGGGACCTGGGCGAACCGTCCATGGCTCCAGCGGATCTCCACATGACCGTTGACCTCGTGTGGGCGTCCGTCGAGTCGGTCTTTGAATCGTGCCGTCCACTGAACGACCGGTTGACCGCGTGACAGGTCCGGCGACTGCTCGAAGCCCAGGAAGTTGTAGCGCTCCCGCAGATCCCATGGGGTCGACACCCGGTACCGCATGTCCTGGCCGTCAGCCGACTCACCCAGCACGAAATACGGTGCCGATTGCAGACGGAGCAACCTCCACACCTGCTGCTCTCGCGCGGTCTTGCGCTTGAGTTGGGCGGCCCATCGGGCGGAGGACTCAACGGCTACTTCCTCGGCGAAGGCGCCGTAGATGCCGGTCATGTGGCCCGGCAACTGGCGGGGCAGGCTTCGTTTGAGGATCTCCCGGTGATCCTGTTCGAGGTCGGTGACGAGCGTCGGCAGATCCGCCCCGGCTTCCTGGCGAACTGCTTCGTAGAAGGCCTGATACGTCTCCCCCGCCACTTCGGCGAACCAGTCGCCAGTTGTTTCGGTGCGATCGGACAAGAGGCGGTCGAACAGGTTCGACGGCGACGAGTTGGTGAGGATGTTCGAGCCGTACTTACACGACACGAGGTAGACGTGATCGACCCGCAAATCGGCAGGAATCTGTTCGTAGCCAGGAGGACGATGGCCACCTTTCCACTCGACAACCCATGGTGGCCGGCCCCGCAAACCCTCGGGTGAAGCCGCGAACTGGCTGCCGTTCCGCCAAGCCCGTTCGAACAAACTGGCGTAGGTGCCAGTCCGGTAGGCGCTTTCGAGGCGTTCGTATTCGTCGACACCAACGTTGCGTAGCCCGGGCGGGCGCACCCCCAGCCCATGGCGAAGGTCCGAAAAGCCGAACATGGCCAGTCCGGTGACAATCTCGGTGATTTCAGTTTTGAGTGCGGGCATCGCTGCGGAACAGTTTCGTGAACTGGAGCTGGGCACCGATCAGGTCGGTTGGGAGGTCTTTTTCGGTGAAGATGTGCCGGTAGGTGTAAACGTCGATCTCGACTCCACGCAGGTCCATCCAGGCGCGCACCGCGTCGCCCCATCGCTCTTCCAGCAATGCGTCGCGAACCTGAACGGCCCCTTCCTCTCCGAGTTCTGCAGCGTGGGTTTGGGCGACGAGCTCGATGGCCAGCACCCGGTGAAGCGTTTCGATGTCCTCGGCCAGGTACACGTCAGGTGGGTCGTTGGCCACGACCGCGTAGGCGACGCCAGACATCAGTCGTCTTCGGAGGGTGGCAACAAATCGAATCCCTTTTCGATGTCCTCGTCAGACCAGAACCCAGGCAGCGATACGTCAGCACCCTTGGCATAGGCCCGCAGCCGGGCGACGCCGGTGGGGTCGAACATTTCTATGGCGTCGAACACGCTCCACGGCCCGACCGCCCGCAACGCCTTGTCGCCAGGACTGTTGGCCTTGGGGAGGTTCGAGGTGACAATCAGCAATTTGGCGTTGGGCTCTTTGGCCTTGAGCACGTGTGCCCGACCCAAGGTCTTCCACAACGTGTCGGTGCGGATCAGCCCGGGTCGAACCGTGGTGAAGGCGCCTGACACGTCGACGTAGAAGAGTTGCTCGCCACCCTCGTCTTCGACCAGGAAATTGAATTGCACGCCAGCTTTGGGCAGTTTGACGTCTTCCTTGATGATCTTGAATCCCGACTCTTCGAGTACCGCCTGTGCAAGGTCCTGGGCTTTCTTGCCTTCCCGGGTGGCGCGTTCCTGGAAGTGCTCGGCCCGTTCTTCATGGGTTTCGAACAGTTCGATGGGAAGCGGCTCGTTGTCGATCGGCATGAAAGCCCGACCGGTGGGACGCCGATGTTTGGTCGCTTCGTACCGTTCCGACGCAATCCTGACGTAGTCCTCATCGAGGTCGAACCCGACCGAACGGCGTCCGCTGCGCATCGCTGCCACCATCGTCGTACCCGATCCCATGAACGGGTCGAGCACCAGGTCGTTCTCATATGTGTACAACTCGATAAGCCGCCGAGGCAGTTCAACCGGGAACGGGGCCGGATGGTGTACCCGGCGGGCACTTTCGGGATCGATCCGCCAGACGTCGAGGGTCGCCTCCATGAACTCGTCGGTCGACAGCGTGTTCTCGTGCGGATAGCCCTCGGTTTCGCGTTGCTTGGCGCTGCGCGCCCGGTCAAAACGACCTTTCGATGCGACGATCACCCGCTCGGTGATGTCGCGCAATACCGGGTTGGCGGCTTTGCGGAACGAACCCCACGCCACCGATCCGGTCGCCCCGTCGGCTTTGTGCCAGATGATCTCGCCCCGCAACAGGAGTCCGAGGTCGTCCTGAAGAATCTTGATGACATCGGCCGACAGACTCCGATACGGCTTACGACCGAGGTTGGCGACGTTGACGGCGATTCGGCCACCCGGTTCGAGCACTCGTTTGCAGTCGGCAAACACGTCTTTGAGCATTTCGAGGTACTCGAAGTACGACGTCGGGATCTGCGGGGTGGGGCCGTGTCCCCCGTCAGCCCCGAGCACCGCCTGTTCGTATTCCTTGCCGACAAAGTAGGGCGGTGACGTAACGACCAGCGCCACCGATTTGTCGGGGAGGATGTCCATGTGCCGGGAGTCGCCGTGCACGCACGGCGGATCCGGCAGGATGAGCGTGGCAGGAGCGGGTCCTAGTTCATCGTCGTCGGACACATCTGGCGGCGTGAAGCGGGCATAAAAGGCCGAGGCATCGTGGTTCTCCCGTTTGCCCACCCCAAACGCCGACGTTTCCGTCGCGCGCCGAACCTCGATGTCACTCTCATCAACCATGTCGTCAGGTTACCGCCCCCCACCGACACTTTTCGCGACCTCCCGGTCAGGTGACGTCCCAGCGAGCCGATGGTGGGCTATCCGGGTGGGTGAGCATTGGCGACTTCGCTGATGATCCGGGCCAGCTCCACCGGCTTGGACCACATCGGCCAGTGGCTGGTTGGCAGGTCGATCCAGGTCACATTGCGCAACTCAGCGATACCGGCCAGGAAGGCCCAATCGGGGTGTTCGCGGGCGTATGTCTGGTACTGATCGGACGTGAACCCGGTGCATATCAGGGTGCTCGGGATGTCGCGGCGTGCCTCGTTGGTCAGCTCAGCACTCTCGCGCATGATCGCTCCCGGTTCGGGCACGGCCCGCTCGTAGAACCGCTTCTTCTGCGCATCGCTCAGCCCGTCGAGGTTCTCTTCGGCTTCGATCTCTTCCCAAACCATCGGTTTTTCGACACCCACGAACCCGGCGTCAAGGACCCCAATACCGGGGGCGGAGTCGACATATACCATCGCCGCGATCTGCTCAGGGACTCTGTCGCTGGCGGTGTATCCGGAGAACCCTGAGGCGCTATGGACCACCAGGACGACCTGGCTGTCGGCCGCCCGGACCGCATCGCAGATTGCGTTGACGTGGTTCTCATAGGTGACCCGTGAACGGTCGGCATCCGCCGACTCGAGACCGGGAAGTGTGAGAGCGGTGACGTCATGGCCGTCGGAACGCAATGCATCTGCGACCTCGTCCCACGCCCAGGCGCCGAGCCAGAAGCCGGGAACCAGGACGATCGGTGCAGAAGTCATGGCACGAAGCTAATCGGGCCACTCGAACGGCAACGTGTTTGGCGAGCCTCGAACCTCAAGGTGACTCGCGTCGCTCCCCACCGAATCTCTTCACCACCCACCCCGGTACCTGGCGCCTAGAATCCGATGAGAGCCGGCACCGATGGGTGAACCTACAGGCAAAGGAAGACCATGAAAGCTGTTTTCATGGAACAGCACGGCGACCCGTCGGTTCTCAAATATGGCGACCTGCCCGACCCAACTGCGGGTCCTGGTGAAGTCGTCGTCGACATTCATGCCGCCAGTGTCAACGGGGCCGACTGGAAAGTGCGCTCCGGGGTCACTGCGTCGATCACGGATTTCCCACACATACTGGGGCGGGATTTCTCGGGAATTGTCAGCCAACTAGGCGCCGGAGTGGGCGATTTTCAGGTTGGCGACGCCGTATTCGCCGTCTGCGACGTCGGCGAGGAAGGCGCCTATGCCGAGAAGATCTCGATCAAAGCCGACCTCGTCGCGAAAAAGCCAGCCGACCTATCCCATGTTGACGCGGCGGCGCTGGCCCTGGCCGGCCTGACCGCATTGGTTTCCGTCGAAGACACGCTGGAACTTCAATCCGGTGAAACGATCTTGATCCAGGGCGGAGCTGGCGGGGTGGCCAGTTTCGCCATTCAGCTTGCCAAACACATCGGGGCACGGGTCATCACGACGACCAGCGCAGGCAACCGCGCGTATGTTCGGAGCCTGGGCGCCGACGAGATCATCGACTACAACGAGCAGGATTTTTCCGAGGTCGTGTCAGATTGCGACGCGGTGCTCGACACCGTGGGTGGAGATGTAGCCCGTCGGTGTTTCGCGGTTCTCAAACCGGGTGGCCGGGCCGCGTTTCACGCCTCAGGCATGACCGCTCCCCAACCTGATCGAGATGACGTGCGTTCCTTGAGACCGAACGTCGCTCGTGATCGCCGTCACCTAGCCCGGATCGTGGCACTGATAGAGGCCGGCGCGGTGCGTGCACCCGAGATAACTCTTTACCCACTTTCGGAGGCGATAGCCGCTCACCGGGTGAGCGAATCGCGCCACCTACGCGGCAAACTCGTGTTCGAAGTGCGCTGACACCGCAACGTTCCTCGTCACGGAAACACCGATCGGATGGCGAGGATGAGACCGATGATGATCATGGGCACGCCGACGACGGCGCCGATCACGGTGAGGCTGATGATCACACCGGCGATCATCAAAACGGAACCGACAGCC
>Ga0224496_10002172_pt1 | contig 11767 bp, 9 predicted proteins | sample SF_Jul11_sed_USG_2_FD_168127 | JGI IMG/M metagenome (GOLD analysis project Ga0224496, IMG submission 168127) | Sediment microbial communities from San Francisco Bay, California, United States - SF_Jul11_sed_USGS_8_1 | ecosystem: Environmental > Aquatic > Marine > Sediment | place: USA... | reverse complement strand
CGCAGCAACAACTGGGTGGGCGCCGCGGTTTTCGCTGGCATCGCCGCGCATTACGGCCTGCGCTAAGCTTCGGCGATGGCGCTCGAAACACCCATCGCAAATTTCGAATTCTCCGCCGGACCGCTGCGCGGGACGCAGCTGTCCCTTTACGGTGCGCGCCTGCTGCACCACGGCGTCGGCCACATGGACAGCATGGCGTTGCGCGCCATAGCAGCGGTGCGCGTCGGCTATGAGCGCGACGTGCGGCGCATCGGCTGGGGTGCGTTCCTCGCCCTGCTGGCGGCTCTCTTCTTCGCCGTATCGGGCTCGCTGGCGAGCATCGCCGTCGAGGCGGCGGCCGAGATCAGCGGCGCGAACGCGGTCGCGCAGTTGCTGCGCGGCACCTTGCACGTTCTCGGGGCTCTGGCCAGCCTGTTGCCGGCGGTGGGCGTGGCGTGCGTTCTCGGCGGCGCGGCGCTCGCCGTCTTCGGCTGGATCGGCACCACCACGCTCGTGCTGTCCCTGCCCGGGGTCGATCGCGCCTACGCCGTACGCGGACAGAGCCGCATGCTGGCGGATTTTGCCGAGCTGGTGGCGGAGCGCGCAGGGCAGAGCGGCCGCTGAGATGCATTACGCGGACCTGCGCGGGTTCCTCGGCGGACTCGAGTCGCTGGGCGGAGTGAAGCGCATCGCTGAGCCGGTTTCGCCGCGGCTCGAGATGACCGAGATCTGCGATCGGGTACTGCGCGCGGGCGGGCCGGCGCTGCTGTTCGAGCGGCCTGCGGGCTTCGCCATGCCAGTGCTGGGAAACCTTTTCGGGACGGTGGGGCGCATCGCGCTCGCCATGGGCATCGAGTCGGGCGCCGATCCGCGCCCGGCGCTGCGCGACCTGGGCAGGCTGCTCGCCGCGTTACGCGAGCCCGATCCGCCCAAGGGCCTGCGCGATGTCGTCGCCAACCTGCCCCGCCTTGCGCGGCTCGCGGGCAAGGTGTTCGACATGGCGCCGAAGCTGGTTTCCTCGGCGCCGTGCCAGGAAATGGTCTGGGAGGGCAAGGACGCCGATCTCTCGCGCCTGCCGGTGCAGACCTGCTGGCCTGGCGACGCGGGCCCGCTCATCACCTGGGGGCTTACCGTCACGCGCGGCCCGCTGAAGCCGCGCCAGAACCTCGGCATCTATCGCCAGCAGGTCGTCGGCCCGAACCGCGTGATCATGCGCTGGCTCGCGCATCGCGGCGGCGCGCTCGATTTTCGCGACCATCGGCTGGCGCATCCAGGAGAGGCTTTCCCGGTCGCGGTGGTGCTCGGCGCGGATCCAGCGACGACACTCGCCGCCGTGACGCCGGTGCCGGATGCGCTCGGCGAATACCAGTTCGCCGGCCTCCTGCGCGGCGCGCGCACCGAGCTCGTGAAGTGCCTGGGCAGCGACCTGCACGTGCCGGCGCGCGCCGAGATCGTGCTGGAGGGCGTGATCCACCCGGACGACGACGCGCTCGAAGGTCCGCACGGCGACCATACGGGCTACTACAACGAAGCCGAGCGCTTCCCGGTGCTCACGGTGGACCGCATCACGCTGCGCCGCGATCCGGTCTACCACTCGACCTACACCGGCAAGCCTCCGGACGAGCCAGCGATGCTCGGCGTGGCGCTGAACGAGATCTTTGTGCCGCTCCTGGCGAAGCAGTTTCCGGAGATCGCCGACTTCTACCTGCCGCCCGAGGGCTGCTCCTACCGCCTCGCGGTCGTGAGCCTGAAGAAGCAGTACCCGGGCCACGCCAAGCGGGTGATGTTCGGCATCTGGAGCGTGCTCCGGCAGTTCATGTATACGAAGTTCATCGTCGTCGTCGACGACGACATCGACGTGCGCGACTGGAAGGAGGTGGTGTGGGCGCTCAGCACGCGCGTCGACCCGGCGCGCGACACGCTGATCGTGGAGAACACGCCCATCGACTACCTGGATTTCGCCAGCCCGGTGGCCGGCCTGGGCTCGAAGATGGGCATCGACGCCACGACCAAGTGGCCGGGCGAGACCTCCCGCACCTGGGGCCGCCCGATCGCCATGGACGCCGAGGTGAAGAAGAAGGTGGACGCGATGTGGAAGGCGCTCGGCCTCTAGATCAGGCTGCGGCGCGCACCGGGGAAGCCTGGTAGCGCTGCAGCAGCTCGCCCTGCTTGCGCCGTGCCGCCTCGACGCTCTTCGCCTTGACGTGGCCGAAGCCGCGGATGGTCTCGGGCAGCGAGGCGATCTCCACCGCCAGCGCATGGTTGTCGCGTGACAGGCTTCGCAGCAGCGTCTCCACCGTGGTTTCGTACTCGCCGATCAACGCACGCTCCATGCGCCGCTCCGCACTGCGCCCGAAGATGTCGAGCGACGTGCCGCGCAGTCCCTTCAGCCTGGCCAGCAGGCCGAACGCACGCAGCATCCAGGGCCCGAACTGCATCTTCTTCGGCTCGCCGGTTTGCGGGTCGGGCCTGGCGAGGAGCGGCGGCGCGAGGTGGAAGCTCACCTTGAAGTCGCCCTCGAACATGCCCTCGATCTTCTTCATGAATTCGCCCGTGGCGTAGAGCCGCGCCACCTCGTACTCGTCCTTGTAGGCGAGCAGCTTCGCGTAGTAGCGTGCCACCGCCTCGGCGAGCCTGGTGCCGCCGACCGCGTGCTGCTCGGCAGCGCGCACGCGCTCGACGAGCGCGCGGTAGCGCGCGGCGTACGCGGCATTCTGGTAGCCGGTGAGCAACGCCGAGCGCCGTTCAACGAGCTCGCCCAGGTTGCGCGAGAAATGCTGCTCGATGGGGATCACGTCCGCCGGCAGTGCGATGCGTCGCACGCGCTCGAGGTCCACCGCCGCGCGCCGGCCCCAGAGAAAGCTCTTCTTGTTGAACTCGACCGCCACACCGTTCAGCTCGATGGCGCGCTCGATCGCCTCGCGGCCGAGGGGCACCCAGCCCTTCTGCCAGGCGTAGCCGAGCATGAACATGTTGGTGGCGATGGAGTCGCCCATCAGCGCCGTGGCGATCTCGGCCGCGGGCACCAGATCCACGCCCTTGCCGCCGCAGGCTTCCGCGATGTCGTTGTGCAGGTTGGAACCGGGCAGCTGCCAGTCCGGATTGCTCACGAACGCCGCCGTCGGCGACGTGGTGGCATTCACCACCGCGCGCGTGCGGCCGGCGCGCATCCTGTCGAGTGCGTCGGCGCTGGCGCTCACCACCAGGTCGCAGCCGATAACGAGGCGCGCGTCGCCCGTGCCCAGGCGCGCCAGGTGCACGGGATCCGCGCTCGCCGCGATTCTGACGTGCGACATCACCGCGCCGTACTTCTGCGCCAGGCCCGACATGTCGAGCACGGAGACGCCCTTGCCCTCGAGGTGCGCCGCCATGCCGAGGATCTGGCCGATGGTGATGACCCCGGTGCCGCCGATGCCGGTGACCAGGATCCCGCAGGGCTCATCCAGCGCGGCGGGGATCGCCTCGGGGAGCACCGGGAAATCCTCCCCAGCCGCGCGCGCACCCTGCTTGCCCATTTTCAGCTGCCCGCCTTCCACGGTGACGAAGCTCGGGCAGAACCCCTTCACGCAGGAGAAATCCTTGTTGCAGGTCGACTGGTTGATGGTGCGCTTGCGTCCGAACTCGGTTTCCAGCGGCTCCACCGAGAGGCAGTTCGACTTCGCGCTGCAATCGCCGCAGCCTTCGCACACCATTTCGTTGATGACCGCGCGCTTGGCCGGATCGGGGTAGGCGCCACGCTTGCGGCGCCGGCGCTTCTCGGAGGCGCAGGTCTGGTCGTAGATAAGCGCCGAGACACCGGGCTGCTCGCGCAGCATGCGCTGCACGGCGTCGAGCTCGTCGCGATGGCGGATCTCCACGCCGCCCGCCCAGTTCGTGCCCGCCGGGTACTTGTCCGGCTCGTCGGTCACGAGCACGATGGGCTTCACGCCTTCGGCCGCGATCTGGCGCGAAATCATCGCCGGGTCGAGCGGACCGTCGTGGTGCTGGCCGCCGGTCATCGCCACGGCGTCGTTGTAGAGGATCTTGTAAGTCATGTTGACCTTGGCGGCCACCGCGGCGCGGATGGCGAGCAGGCCCGAATGGAAGTACGTGCCGTCGCCGAGGTTGGCGAAGATGTGCTTTTCCTCGGTGAACGGCGCCTGGCCGATCCAGGGCGCGCCTTCCGCCCCCATGTGCGTGAAGGTGGACGTATTGCGGTCCATCCACACGGCCATGAAGTGGCAGCCGATGCCCGCCGTGGCGCGGCTGCCCTCGGGCACGCGCGTGGACGTGTTGTGCGGGCAGCCGGAGCAGAAGTAGGGCTGGCGCAGCGCCGTGACGCGGGGCTTGGCGAGTGCCTTTTCCTTGAAATCGAGGAAGGCGAGCCGTTCCTTGAACTGCGCGCCGAGCCGCTCGGCGAGGCCGAGCTTTTCCAGCCGCTTGGCGATGGCGCGCGCCACGATCGCCGGGTTGTGCTCGTAATGCGCGGGCAGGAGCCAGGTCCCCGCGGGCTGGCCCTCGGCGCGGCTCCATTCGCCGTTGTCGTCGAACTTGCCGACCACGCGCGGCGAGCGCTTGCCCGGGTCCCAGGTATAGAGCTCTTCCTTGATCTGGTACTCGATCAGCTGGCGCTTTTCCTCGATCACCAGGATCTCCTCCAGACCCCTGGCGAAGCGCCGCGCGCCCTGCGGCTCGAGCGGCCAGGACATCGCCACCTTGTATACGCGCAGCCCGATGTCGCGCGCCATGCGCTCGTCGATGCCGAGGTCGGAAAGCGCCTGCATGGTGTCGCCGAAGCTCTTGCCCGTGGTGATGATGCCCAGGCGCGCCTCGGGCGCATCCCAGACGATGCGGTCCAGGCCGTTGGCGCGCACGTAGGCGAGCGCAGCGTAGACCTTCCAGTCGAGCAGTCGCATTTCCTGCTCGAGAAAGCCGTCGGGCCAGCGGATATTCAGCCCACCCTGCGGCATGGCGAAATCCGCCGGCAGCCTGACCTGCACCCGCTCGGGATCGACGATCACCGAGGCGCCCGATTCGACCACGTCGGTGACGCACTTGAAGCCGATCCAGCAGCCCGAGTAGCGGCTCATGGCGTAGCCATGCAGGCCGAAATCGAGGTAGTCCTGCACATGCGAAGGATTGAGCACCGGGATGCAGCAGGCCTTGAGGATGTGCTCGCTCTGGTGCGCGAGCGTCGAGGACTTCGCCGCGTGGTCATCGCCGGCGAGCACCAGGACGCCGCCGTGCCTGGACGTGCCGGCGGAATTGGCGTGCTTGAACACGTCGCCACAACGATCCACGCCCGGGCCCTTGCCGTACCACATGCCGAACACGCCGTCGTACCGGGCGCCCGCAAACATCCCTACCTGCTGCGTGCCCCACAGCGCCGTGGCGGCAAGATCCTCGTTGACGCCCGGCTGGAACCTGACGTGATGCGACGCAAGGTGCTTCTGGGCGCGCCACAGCGACTGGTCGAGCCCGCCCAGAGGCGAGCCGCGGTAGCCGGATACGAATCCCGCGGTGTTCAGTCCCGCGCGCTGGTCGCGCTCACGCTGCAGCAGGAGCAGGCGGATGAGCGCCTGCGTCCCAGTCATGAAGACACGGCCTTTTTCGAGCGTGTACTTGTCGTCGAGGGAGACCTCGGCGAGCTTGCGGGCATCGACCGGTGCATTCATCGATATGCCTCCGTGGCTAGGTCAGTTCTACCACAGCCTTAGACAGCGGCGCGCGACTTGATTCGCGGAGCCGCATGTCCTGTTGCGGGCGGCGCTGCAGGCTGGTCCCAGTAAGGCTCGGGGCCGAAGGACTCGGCAAGAAAATCGATGAAGGCGCGAGTCTTCGCAGGCAAGTGCCGCCGGTGCGGGTATACGGCGTAAATGCCCACGTCGGTGCCGAAATCGTATCCGGGCAGCAGCGGCACCAGGGAGCCGTCCGCGAGCTGCTTGCGCACGTCCCAGGTGGACTTCAGCGCCACGCCGAGCCCCGCCACCGCCCAGTCGCGCAGCACTTCCCAGTTGTCGCACGCGTAGCGCCCGGTGACGCGCACCGTGCCGCGCTTGCCGACCGGGCTCTTGTACTCCCAGGCCATGGCGAAGCCGTGTTCCCAGCTCGCCACCAGGCAATTGTGCCTGGCGAGGTCCTGGGGCGTCTTCGGCTCACCGTGCGCGCGCAAGTAGTCCGGGCTTGCGCATACCACGCGCCGGTTGGGCGCCAGCTTGCGCGCCGCAAGCGAGGAGTCCTTCAGCTCGGCAATGCGCACGGCGAGGTCGAACCCCTCTTCGATCAGGTTGATCGAGCGGTCCGAGAGGCTGAGCGCCAGCTCGACCTTCGGATAGCGCTGCGCGAAGCGCGGGATCAACGGCGCGATGTGCTGGTGCCCGAATGACGCGGGCAGCGCGACCTTGAGTACGCCCTGGGGCTCGATGCGGCGCGAGGTGACGGCGGCATCGGCCTCGTCGATTTCGGCGAGGATGCGCAGCGAGGTCTCGTAGTAGCTCGCCCCTTCGTCGGTGAGGTGCAGGCTGCGCGTGGTGCGATTGACGAGGCGCACGCCGAGGTGCGCCTCGAGCGCCGCGAGCGTGCGGCTGACGACCGCCGTGGACACGCCGAGCTCGCGCGCCGCCGCCGACAGGCTGCCTGCCTGCACCACCTTGGAAAACACCAACATGCCATGAACCACGTCACGCATACCTTTGCTCCAATCGCAAAAGACCTTTGTTATAGAGGCCTATTCTAAATCAATCTGCAAAGCCCTATATTTGCTGCGTTGCAGTAGACACAATGAAAAGGAACAGCAGATGAATGCGTTTGAAATCGAGCAGATTGAGAAGGACGTGAGAGCCAACTTCAGGCTGCCGCTGTCTTTCGAGGGATGGGCTGAGGTCGAGCGTCAGGCTCGCCAAGAGCGCGCCCGCGTGCTGGCGGGGGGCGTTGCGCGGCTCTTCTCTTCCCTGTGGGCGAGACTTTCGCGCTTTGGCCGCGGCGTGCGCAATACCGCCGCCGACTGCACCAGCGCAAGGCTGCACCACAGCTAGAACCACCGATTAGGCAGGCTCCGCCGCGGCATCCTCCTCCCTCCTCCTCCGCGGCGGGGCTGCGCCTAGCCTGCGCGTCCCGTCGGATCGCCTAAGCAGGCGCAAGGACTCTTCCTCCCGCATTTCGCCGTGCGCGCTTGCGTGCCTCGCACGCGGCGTTCGTTGCGGCAATTCGCTTGAGTGATTGTCAGGACCTGGCACCGGTGGTCGTTTGCCGCACGACGGAAAAGCGGATAATGTGCGCCGCGCCGCCCTCGTACGGAGTTTTGCCATGGGACGCCCGGAAAAGATCCGCCTCGGCGACGTCCTCGTCGCGCAGAAGGCGATATCGCAGGAGCAGCTGAGAGTCGCGCTCGAGCAGCAGAAAAAGAGCGGCCGGCGGCTCGGGCGCGTGCTGGTCGAGCAGGGCTTCGTCAACGACGAGCAGATCTGCGAGGCGATCTCGCGCCAGCTCAACATCCAGTACGTCAACCTGAAGTTCTACAACTTCAATCAGGACGTGGTGCGGCGCCTGCCTGAGGCGCAGGCGCGGCGCTTTCGCGCGCTCGTGCTGGAGGATCGCCGCGATAGCGCCCTGGTGGGCATGGCCGATCCGACGGATCTGTTCGCCTACGACGAACTCGGCAGGATCCTGCAGAAGGACATCGAGCTGGCGGTCGTGAGCGAAGCGGCGCTGCTGCAGAACGTCGACCGCATCTACCGCCGCACCGAGGAGATCTCGGGGCTCGCCAAGGAACTGGAGCGCGACGTCGGCGACGCCTACGTGGATTTCGGCGCGCTCGGCGCGGGCGCCGAGGATGCGCCCGTGGTCAAGCTCCTGCAGAGCGTATTCGAGGACGCGATCCAGGTGAACGCCTCGGACGTGCATATCGAGCCGCAGGAAACGGCGCTGCAGATCCGCTTTCGCATCGACGGCGCGCTCAACCCGCAGACGCAGGCGGATTCCAAGATCGCGCCGGCGCTGGCACTGCGCCTGAAGCTGATGGCGGGCCTCGACATCTCCGAAAAGCGCCTGCCCCAGGACGGCCGGCTGAACGTCATCGCGCGCGACCAGAAGGTCGACGTGCGCATGTCCACCATGCCGACGCAGTACGGCGAATCGGTGGTGCTGCGCCTGTTGAATCGACGCGCCACGCGGCAGTCCCTCGACAGCCTGGGCATGCCGGCGCAAATGCTCGAGCGCTTCCGCGAGATCATCCAGAGGACCGCCGGCATGGTGCTGGTGACCGGGCCGACCGGCAGCGGCAAGACCACCACGCTCTATTCGGCGCTGTCGGAAGTCAATACGCCGGAACGCAAGATCGTCACTGTCGAAGACCCGGTCGAATACCGCCTTGCGGGCATCAACCAGGTGCAGGTCAACGAAAAGATCGACCTTACGTTCGCCCGTGTGCTGCGCTCCGCGCTGCGCCAGGATCCCGACATCATTCTGGTGGGCGAGATTCGCGATGAGGACACGGCGCAGATCGCGCTGCGCGCGGCGCTCACCGGCCATCTCGTGTTCTCCACGCTGCACACCAAGGATGCGGTGAGCACCCCCATCCGCCTGATCGACATGGGGGCACCGAGCTACATGGTGGCAACCTCGCTGCACGCTGTTATTGCACAGCGGCTGGTGCGGCTGAACTGCGAAACCTGCAATATGGAATACCAGCCGGACGCCCACGAATTGCGCTGGCTGGTGGCCGAGCTTGGAGACGGCTATACGGCCCACAAGTATTTCCGCGGACGCGGCTGCTCGCATTGCAACGGCACGGGCTTTGCCGGGCGCATCGGCGTCTACGAGATGCTGGAGATGACCCCGGAATTGGCGCGCGCGGTGCTGGAGCGGGACCCCAATGCCTTCGCCGAGGCGGCGCGCCCGCAGATGAAGGGCGCCCGGCTGATCGATCGCGCGCTCGAGCTCGTGATCGGCGGCCGCACCACCGTCGCCGAAGTGCTCAAGATCGCAACGCAGGTGGAGGAATAGCGTGCCGAACTACGCCTACCGCGGGCGCGACGCGCGCGGCGGCCTGGTCAGCGGCAGGCTGGAGGGCGTCGACTCCGGCGCCGTTGCCGATCAGCTGCTTGCCATCGGCGTGACGCCGGTGGACATCCAGCCGGTGGGCGAAAGCGCAGCCATCGCGGCGCCCGAGTGGTGGCGGCGGTTCAGCGCGCCGCCGATCAGCGACGTGGACGTGATGCTGTTCTCGCGGCAGATGTACGCGCTGCTCAAGGCGGGCGTGCCGATCATGCGCGCGCTCGCCGGTTTGCAGCAGTCCACGCGCAATACGTCGCTCGCCGAGGTGATCGCCGACCTGCGCACCAGCCTGGACTCCGGCCGCGAGCTCTCGGCAGCGATGCGCAGCCATCCGAAGGTGTTCAGCCCGTTCTACATCAGCGTCATCCGCATCGGCGAGGCGACCGGCGAGCTGGACCAGTCGTTCAACCGCATGTTCGGCTACATGGAGTTCGACAAGGAGATCCGCGACCGCATCAAGGCGGCGGTGCGCTATCCGATCATCGTGATGGTGGTGATCGCAGTGGCGGTGGCGGTGGTGAACTTCTTCGTGATTCCGGCGTTCGCCAAGATCTTCGAGGCGCAGAAGGTCCCCCTGCCGCTGCTCACCCAGCTTCTGATCGGCACGTCGAATTTCTTCCTGGCCTTTTGGCCTGCGATGCTCGGCGGACTCCTGGCCGCCGTCCTGGGGGCGCAGATCTACATCGGCACGGAGCAGGGGCGCTATCAATGGGACCGCTGGAAGCTGCGCATCCCGCTGGCCGGCCCCATCATCCTGCGGGCAACGCTCGCGCGCTTCGCGCGCGGCATGTCGCTTGCGGTGCGCGCGGGCGTGCCCATCGTCCAGGCCATGTCGGTCGTGGCCGAGGTGGTGTCCAATTCCTACATGTCTTTACGAATCAGCCAGATGCGAGATGGCGTGGAGCGTGGCGAAAGCGTGCTCCGCACCGCGACGGCAAGCGGGATCTTCACGCCAGTGGTTCTGGAGATGATCTCGGTCGGGGAGGAGACCGGCGAGCTCGACGATCTCATGAATGAAGTCGGCGACATGTATGAGCGGGAGGTGGACTACGACATCAAGAACCTCGCCGCCAATATCGAGCCCATCCTCACCGTCGCGCTCGGGGTGATGGTCCTCATCCTCGCGCTGGGCGTCTTCCTGCCGATCTGGGGCCTTGGCAACGTGCTGCTGAAGAAGTGATCCCCGCGAGCCGGCAGCGCAATTACCTGCAGTCCGGACTGTACGTGATCGTCGTCGGCATACTCGCGGCAGTCCTTCTGGAGCGATTACTTACTTACGCTGAGGCTGCTGAAAAGGCTGCAATGGAAGCCACACTGAGTCGCCTGCACGCTGCGCTCTATACGCGGGCCGCTTACCTCGCCATGAGTGGCAAGCATGAGGCCATTGAGGCGTTCGCAACGCGCAGTCCCTTCGTTTCGGGCGCCATGAACGCACCGAACTACGCGGGTGAGTTCGTCGGCCTGCCATCGACGGTGGAAGGCGGGACCTGGTTCTTTGACCGGGTGCGAAACGAGCTCGTCTACGTGCCCAGGCTGACGCGGCACTTGCAAGCGGATGCCGACGACCAAGCCCTGCCGCGCCTGCGGTTTCGACTGGAGGTGTTGGGGACCTCTAGGACGGCGTTGACCGGGATCTCGCTGCGGCCCGTTGGCAGGCCGCACTGGGATCCCGTGCCGTGAGGATTCTCACGCAAGTTCTCAGAACATGCCGGGAACCAGTTGACACATATTGGCATTAGCCGGTTGCGAGGTCTGACGGCCGGGGGTAATATCCTGCTCCAAGGTAGGGCGGTGGGGTCAAGAAGAAAGCAGGGCTAAGACCCGGCCACATTCAACTCAATTACGGGAAGGAGTGCCATGCGCAAGATGATCCAAGCGGGATTTACCCTCATCGAACTGGTCGTGGTGATCGTGATCCTCGGGATCCTCGCCGCGGTCGCCGTGCCTCAGTTTATCGATATATCCAGTAGCGCCCGGCAGGCGGTCGCGGATGCGGGCTGCGGCGCGGTGCAGTCGCAGGCCGTCATTTACTACGCCTCGATGCGCGCGGCAGTTCCGCAGTCGAGCATCGTCAACGGCGTAAACGGTGCGTCAACGGGCGTGTCGGTTGCGCATACCGGTGGCTGCACTTTCAGGGCCACTGCCGCGGGTGGGACTGAGTTCAGGGATTGCACTGTGCCGACGCCGGCCATTTGCAACCCAGCTCTCTAAATCTCGCTACGTTTTGAGTTGACCCAGGGCCAGCCTGCCAAGGCTACGCCGGTTGGCGCATATGAAGGGGGGCTACCGGCCCCCCTTTTCTTTTTGGCGCTCGCGTTCGCGGGCGCCGGCTCGTATTACGGATCGATCGCGTTCTGGGCGGCATCGGTCTTGATGCTGGCCGCCGCCTGGCAGGCCGAAAGATCGGAGTGGGGGTCGTCGCGGTTAGGTCTGGCCGCTGCGGCGTACGCAGCGGCAGTGATGCTCAGCGTCTTTGCCACGAGTTCCGCCTATACGGCCGCGGGGCTGTTTCATCCGCTGATGCTGGCGCTCTCATACCTCGTGCTGCGCGGCTGCGCCCATCGCGACGAGAAGGCCATAGCCTACGCAACGGGCGCGTTCGGTTTGGTCGTTGGCGCCTGGGGACTCCTGCAGATCGGATTCCTCGGTGTGGCGCGCGCCAGCGCATTCTTCGAAACGCCGGCGACGTACGCGGTGGTTCTCAGCTTGATACTGGTGCCGCGCCTGGCCGCTGTGGCCGCGGGCAAGCGCGAAG
>Ga0224496_10002171_pt1 | contig 11768 bp, 14 predicted proteins | sample SF_Jul11_sed_USG_2_FD_168127 | JGI IMG/M metagenome (GOLD analysis project Ga0224496, IMG submission 168127) | Sediment microbial communities from San Francisco Bay, California, United States - SF_Jul11_sed_USGS_8_1 | ecosystem: Environmental > Aquatic > Marine > Sediment | place: USA... | reverse complement strand
TAACGCGATTGGGGCCGCGTTCCTCTCTATTTTGCCGGGAATGGGCCATTTATATTTAGGCGTGAAGCGCGCACAAGTCTTTCTGGTCTGTGGTCTGGCGTTGCTGGTGGTGGCCAAGTTTTTTTGGCCCATGGGGTGGTTGTTTTATATTCAGCTCGCGATTTTTTCTGGGGTCGATGCGTTTTCCTTTGCTAAACGAAATCGGGGACTGTTTTAACCTAGAAACAGCAGTTGGGCGCGAAAAAGCTGTGCAAACTATTTATGTGCATAGGGAATTTCTACAACTCGTGGTCACCTTACGGGTGATGAGAGATTGTTGAAATTTCCTAGGTGCATGAAGAGGTTGTGCAGACTTTTGTGATCCAACTGCTGTTTTTAGGTTTAATTCCTGTCTTCGGAGAAATGGCCAATGCGGGGTATGATGCGAATACTTGTATGGGTTCTAACTGTTGCCAGTCTTGTGGGGCTGTTCGCGGGGGGTATGACAGAGGTTCGTGCTGAAGACCGAGTGCGTGAGCTGTACGTCACTGATGTGTTGACGTTTCCAGGAAAGCCTGTCCAATTGCAAGCCCGTCTGACGGAGCAAGGGCCCGAAGGGGAGCAGGGCCTTGCGAAAGAGCCGGTCGAGTTCTTTCTGCAGGGGCAGGCGGTTGGTGAAGTTGCCACTGATGCGCAAGGTTGGGCTCGGTTAGATTTTACCCCGAAAATGCGAGGGAATTTAGAGCTACGCGCGAAGTGGGGGACTTCTGCTAAGCGCGAGATGATTGAGGGGAAGGGTGTGCTCTTGTCCTGGGAGCGCAGACGTCCTATTTTGCTCATTGATTTGGCGGTGCTGATGGAAGGGGAACTCGAAACAGAATCTCCCCGATCTGAGTTGTTTCCTGACTCTGGTTTGGTCCTTGGTGAACCCCAGGCAGCGGCTCCGGCTGAATTATGGAAGCTGGCGGAGTTTTATTATAATCTCGTGTATATAGATCGAACGGGTAAAGGGCGGGTTGAAGCCATTCAGTCCTGGCTTCGCAAGAACAAATTTCCTCCGGGCATGATTCGAACGCTTCCTCAAACCCCTACGGCATTACCCGACGTGTTGCAGGCATTACAGGAAGAAGGATGGGAAAATGTGAGTGGGGGAATTGGGCAAACGGTCGACTTTGCGGAAGTATTACTCAAAAACCGTTTACAAGCCATCATATTACCGCGTCCGGGCAATCAGGCACGGTTTCCACGGCGGGCCATTCTTTTGAATGATTGGTCTCGGGTGCGCCGGTATTTGTAATCAGGATTCTCCTCAAGACAAAGAAGACGTTGATGAAGGCTGCGCGACCGAAAACACGATTTGTGTGCCAGGAATGCGGGTACCAGGGCCTTCGCTGGACTGGCCGATGCCCGGAATGTGCGGAATGGAACTCCTTGCGGGAAGAAGTGGCTCGAGAGGCCTCGGCCATGAAACAACGCACCGTCGCTGGTGGCATACCTGAGGCAGTGCCGATTGAGTCCATCACCCAGACACAAGAATTTCGCCTTCAGTCCGGCATTGAAGAATTAAACCGGGTGCTTGGCGGCGGGGTCGTGCCTGGGTCGGTCGTCCTCATTGGCGGAGATCCTGGTATCGGGAAAACAACGTTATTACTGCAAGTCCTCAATTCGTTGGAAAAGACCGGGGAGGTTGGGTTGTATGTCTCAGGTGAAGAATCTCCCCAACAAATCAAAATGCGAGCGGACCGATTGGGCATTCACTCTCCCAATCTGTATGTTGTGGCGGCCACAGCCCTCGAAGAAATTTTCCGTGTCGCCGAAACGGTCAATCCTCGGGTGATGGTGGTGGATTCCATCCAAACCGTCTTCACCGGTGAATTAACGTCTGCGCCGGGAAGCGTGAGCCAAGTCCAGGAAATCGGGTGCCAACTCATGTGGTATGCCAAGCGAACGAATGTGCCGGTGTTTATTATTGGGCATGTGACCAAAGAAGGGGTTCTTGCCGGGCCACGTTTGTTGGAACATATCGTCGATACCGTATTATATCTTGAAGGGGATAAAGGTCAAAGCTATCGCATCTTACGCGCGGTCAAGAACCGGTTCGGACCGACGAATGAAATCGGCGTCTTTGAAATGAAGGATGAAGGGCTCATTGAAGTCGATAATCCTTCAGCCATGTTTTTGACGGGGCGGATCGGGACGAGTGCCGGGTCGGTCGTCGTCTCCAGTGTGGAAGGCTCCCGTCCTTTATTAGTGGAATTGCAAGCCCTGGTATCAGAAACCAGCTATCCCATGCCAAAACGGATGGCCAAGGGTGTGGAGGTCAATCGTGTGTCCCTCTTATTGGCGGTGATGGAAAAGCGGTTGGGATTGCATTTTACCGGGTATGATGTCTACGTCAATGTCGTGGGGGGGCTTCGGATTGATGAGCCGACGGTCGATGTGGGGATTGTCTGCGCGGTGTTATCTAGCTTCCGGGAGGCAGGCCTGGATTCTCGGTTGGCGGTGATGGGTGAAGTGGGCTTAGGAGGGGAAGTGCGGCCCGTTCAGCATGCCGATCTTCGAATACGAGAAGCAATGAAACTCGGGTTTACACGATGCGTAGTACCTGCCGCCAATCTTGAACAATGGAAGCCCATTGAAGGGATAGACGTGGTGGGAATTCGAGAAATTGGAGATATTTGGGAAGCGGTCTCCTGTTCTGTCACATAAGCGGTCATACACCATGATGGTTCCAATCAATCTGAAACAATTGAGATTACATTCATGCTGGGCTAGAGGTTTGTGTGTTGCCTCTTTCGCCTTTCTGGCTGGCTGTGCAGGCGTGTTTCCGGGGGCCTATACAGCGGTTCCCGAAGAGCAAGGCCGGCAGGTGCTAGAAGCGTTGAAGCAGAAGGAAGACACGATTCGCACGCTTCGAGGGTTATTTCAGGCCTCTGTTTCTGGTTCTGGCCTTCCATTTTCCCAGCGTTTTAATGGAGTGATGTCGTATGTCAGCCCCGATCACGTCCATTTACGAGGGTTTTTACGCTTTGGCGTTCCGATGCTGGATTTTAATCGAGAAGGGAACGCGTATGAACTCTATTTGCCGGCTGACAATCAAGTCATTACTGGACAGGTTGAGGGTGGGGCGGGTCAGACGCAATGGGACCAAACTGTTCAATTGAGTATTCGAGCGCTTGATGCCGTGTTAGGGAAAATTGCCGGGCTTTCCAAAGGGGAGATTCTGGTCTGCAATGATACGGCGCATTACCGACTAGATATGGTGGCCATCCCCACTGGAGACACGACATCGGCAGAGGAATTTCTTGTGCGTACGTGGGTTGATGCCCAAACCTTAGATGTGATCTCTATAGAATATACACGGTCTTATGATGATGTCGTGGTATCTGTGGAATGTGAGGATTACCGGGAGGTTAAAGATCCGGCATTTGCAGCACAGGGCCGTATCCGGTTGCCCTTTGTGGTGAAAGCCACTGATCATCGTACCAGCGGAGGTTCCATTACCCTCAATTTTCAAGAATATGTGCTTAACGCCGTGTAATGGATAGAGGCCTTTGATGTGCAGACATATAATCAGGATGGACCATGCTTGTCTTAGCTCTTGAATCGGCGACCTCACGCCCGAGCCTGGCACTTTTGAATGATCAGAAGCTTTTAAGCTATCGGGAATGTGATTCCAGTGGATCTCTGACCCCGCAGATTATTCCTGCCATTCATGAGCTGTTGGGAGGAGCTTCAGTGAAGGTAGCCGATCTTGAGGGATTAGCTGTCTCCATTGGGCCTGGGACCTTTACGGGGCTGCGGGTGGGCCTGGCCACTATGACGGCTTTTCGATTCGCGTTGGGTATTCCCTTAGTGGGAGTTTCAACACTCGAGGGCTTGGCCTGGAATCTGCCAAATACTGTGGAGTTGCCAATTCTCAGTACCGTGGCCATTCGTCCAGACATGGTGTATTGGGGGCTTTTTAGATGGCGCGAAATGCATTTGCTGTCGATGCAGACGGACCAAATGGGAAAACTGTCTGATGTCTGTGCAGGTCTATCGGAACCGACTCTTGTCTTGGGAGATGGGTGGATACGAAATCAGGCATGTTCAGGAGTGAACTCTGGCCTGCTGGTCGAAGGGCCACCTGAAGCTCTCTGGCCATCAGCCGTGGGTGTGGGACGTGCAGGATTGGTATTGTTGAAAGGAAATAATTGGCTTCCCGAGGGCTGTACACCGCGCTATATCCAACCTTCATATGCCGAGGCCTCTTCTCAAGCCGTTGGCGGACGCCGAGGGTCTGTGAAGGAACAACCGTGAAGGGCCATGATCCCTTGGAGAAGCCAGTCAAAATTGGAGACGCCCAAGGTATGACCACCGGTGATGCCGACAATTGTTGGACGATCCAATTGGCGACACTTGAGCATCTTGATGCGTTAGTCATTCTCGAAGAATGCTGTTTTTCCGTACCCTGGTCCCGAAAAAGTTTTGAGGCTGAATTGACGGGAAACCAGTTTAGCCGGTTGCTTATGATTAATCATCCAGACCCTGGGTATGAAGATCACGCGATTGGGTATATTTGTGTTTGGATGGTGTTTGAGGAGCTGCGCGTTCTTAATCTGGCCATTCATCCAGAATTTCGTCGTCGCGGATTGGCATCACAATTGGTCGATAAAGCGATTCGTCTGGGAACGGAAGAAGGATGTTATCGGGGAATGCTAGAGGTTCGAGCCTCCAATGCCGCCGCAAGAAAACTCTACGAACACTTTAACTTCAGGCAGTATGCGATTCGGAAATCCTACTATACGAATCCTACTGAGGATGCTATCCTTATGACCGTGGAACCTTTTGGGCGCCACCTTCAAAGCGGGGTCAGGAACGCGGGCGAGAAGGTGGTCGATAGCGAATCATTCACTCAAATTAAGCCTGAAACAAGTGAAAGGAGCGTACCCTATGGTGACCGATGAACAGATTGCAGAGGCCTTACGGACTTCCAATGAGGAGTTTCAAGAACTGGAAGAATCACATCACCGATTAGACGCTGAATTGCAACAATTGCTCAAACGCCATGTGCTCACGCCCCAAGAAGAAATCACCAAAAAACACCTTCAAAAAGAAAAACTTGGCAAGAAAGATCGGATGGCGGCACTCATTCGAGAGTCACGCGCCACCTTAGAGCAAACAGGTACAAACGGGTAAGTCATGTTTGGCGTGCTTCAACATCGGTTCTCTCACTAATGGCGACATTTTCTCCAACCATGGCCATGAATATGGTGGTGCATCCGCTCCAGCGCCATATTAAGGAAATCAAGCGCCGTTTAATGGTGGTCGGGGCCACGATTATGGTGTTTTTTATCCTGGCCTTTTCCTACTCTGGTATGTTGATCGAATGGTTTAAGCGACCGTTCGAAGACGATTTGATTTTTTACGCTCCCGCCGAAGCATTGTTTGCCTCCATTAAAATTGCCTTTTTAGCGGCGGTCATCCTCAGTGTCCCCATGATTCTCTATCAATTCTGGAAATTTATCGAACCATCTTTACTCCAGCAAGAGCAGCGGTGGGCGGTGCCTCTCTTTTTTCTCGGTTTGGGGTTTTTTCTCCTGGGGTTGGTGTTTTGCAACCTGATAATTTTGCCGCTGGTCATCAACTTTTTCGTTACTTTCGGGATGGATCGAAATATTACTCCGGAATTAGCCGTAGGGATGTATGTGGATTTCAACGTCAAATTTCTCTTGGCCTTTGGCTTTGCATTTGAAATTCCATTAGTCCTTTCCTTATTAGCACGTGTGGGATTGGTCCAAGCCGCCGTCTTAATTCAATATCGGAAGCATGCGGCCATGGTGGCCTTGATTCTTTCAGCCGTGATCACCCCGGATGCCACGTTGTTTACCATGCTTCTCATGGCCGTCCCCTTAATAATTTTATATGAGATCGGGATATGGGGTGCCAAGATGTTTGGGCGAATTCCCAAGCCGGCCAAAGATGCTCCAAGCGATGATGGACCTGCTGAAGGCATGCCCGATCAACCTCCTGGGTGATAACGAATGAAGATGTTGAGGCGGAGCACCGGAAGGCCCAGCAAATGTCCAGGGTAGGGACTCAATTGATTCTGTGCCTGGGGGTTCTCCTGTCTCTGATCCTACTGACGGGATGGGCTGAAACGCCTGTTCCTCCCACCTCGTGGACTCTCGTATCAAATGTTCCGTTGATTCATCCAGAGGACTCAAACCAACGTCGTCAGGGAGCGGCACCAAGTATTCAGACCCTCGTGGCCACTCCGGATGGGATCGTCTATGCGGGTTCCTTTGGAATGGGATTATTCCGAAGTGCGGATAAAGGATCGTCTTGGGAATCTCTGAATCGCGGGTTGACCGATCCGTTTATCCTCAGTCTTGCGGTCATGCCAGGGGAACATGTATATGCGGGGACCATGCGAGGTGGAGTATATCGTCTTTCCTTAAAGGGTGCGAAATGGGAATCGCTGAGTCGGGGCTTAGAAGAGACGGAGGTGAAATCCTTCCTTGTGCATGAAAGACGTGTCTATGCTGGAACGGGACAAGGTGTATACCGGTGGGAGGAAGCCGAACAACAATGGGTGAAAACCGGCAGTGGCTTAGAGCAAGTCTTGGTGCAGGGTTTGGCCATGATGGATGACGGGCGTCTGTTAGCGGCCACTTCCGGGAAAGGACTCCATCATTTTCAACTTGAACAGTCTGATGACAGTAAATGGATTGATTCGAAAGCCGTCTTTGTGGATCCTCGTGAACGGTTGCCACATCGGTATATTAGGGTGGTTGCGGTGAATCAAGCGCAGCATATTTTTTTAGGGACCCAAGATGGCGGAATTTTTCGGAGTCTCGATGGTGGAGCGTCATGGTCTTCCATCAGTCGCAACCTTCCAAATGATTCGATTCGTGGAATTGTGCCGGTTGAGAAAGATATCGTGGTGGCCACAGGCAAGGGGATATTTCGATGGAAGCATAATCAGCAAGAATGGGTGTCCATGAATGAAGGGCTGACGCGATTAGCCATTCAAGGTTTGCTGGTTACCAGCTCAGGGGATTGGTATGTGGGGACCAGCAGCGGGGCATTTCGGAGTGACGATAAGGGTGCCCATTGGAAGAATATTAGCCAAGGGCTCGGGATGCAGATGGCGCCCATTGGACCGTATGATTAACCCGAGTTCTTCGGCCCAGTGAAAAGCAAAAAGCAAGGAGAGAAGACAGAGGAATAGAGCGTGGATGAACGACAAGATTCTTTCTCTCTTGCTTTTTACTTTTCCCTCCTGACGACTTCTGACTTCTCACAATCTAATATGAGGTACAAGAAAGGATGAAAACATGAGTGACGTGACGGTGAGTGAACAGACGCGATTAAATTTGGCGATTCAGGTCGAAGGGGAGTCCTGGGGCAATATTGAGGTAAAGTTTTTTCCTGACTTGGCCCCGAACCATGTCAAAAATATGGTGACCTTAGCCCATAACCATTTTTATGATGGAACCACGTTTCATCGCGTCATTCCAGGGTTTATGATTCAGGGGGGCGACCCCAATAGTAAGGAGACTGATCGATCGCGACATGGTTCCGGAGGGCCAGGCCATCGCGTGAATGCTGAATTTAGTAGCCATCCTCATACACGCGGCACGTTGTCGATGGCGCGGGCGCAAGATCCCAATAGCGCCGGTTCGCAGTTTTTTATTTGTGTGGCGGATGCCAATTTTCTGGATGGGCAATATACGGCATTCGGAGAAGTGGTCAGCGGCATGGAAATTGTTGATCGGATCGTGAATGTGCAGCGTGATGGCAACGACAATCCGCTTCAGCGAATTGAGATGAAGGCCAGCGTAATTGAAGCCAATGCCTAAAGGATGGAGGGCTGGTTTTTTTTTGTTTCTTGTGACGGGGGCGCTAGCTGGTTGTGCCGCCCCACCGTTGTATTCCTATCTGGTGTATGAAAATCCTACCGCCTTTGTTCGGTTAGAAATTTCGCCATGGGTTGATACCGATGATCCTCAAACCTGGAATGCGCATCCCGCCACACTTTCCCGTCATCAAATCCAAAAAGCCTTGCGTGGTCTTCGGGTCCGCGAACATCGGCCGGTGCTGATCCGATGGATCAGTGGGGTAGCGCCGATGGAGCCAATATTTCATGAGGAAGAGATTGAGTTGTTATGGCCTCGGATATTGGAAGGGGTGGAAATGGCGGTGCCCCAGGAATTAGTCACGTTTTATGTGAGTCACCCGATAAATGCCACGAAACGCGAAGTGATCTCAGGAGGCCTGTATGTCACTGAGGGAACGCTGCATATTATCATAAGTAACTATCGAGCGACGTATGCGATTCCCCCTGCAGGGATGATTTATGACCGTCGGTATCCGCTGTTGCCGTTGGGGCCAATGGCGGTAGATATTCTCTACGAAGCGGAGGAAGAAGATCTGGTGATGGCTAAAGAAGAGGGGCTGTTTGAGGCGCTGTTTGGAGATGCACGGAGTGGGGAAATCGAGTTAGATCTGTCTCGGCTGTCGATGATGAAAATGTAAGATCAAGCGGTGAAACCGTAGAGGGGGTGAAGCATCAGAGCGTTGAAGGCTCAGACCTCACCCAATCTACCTGAGGGCCTCTTCTTAATGATGGGCTTCTGCAGATTTGACTCCGTGCCCGGCAGGAAAACGTGTTTCCTGCATTTCCATCCCTGTTCCTGCAAAAAAAAATGCAGTTTCCCTGGGTGGGAAATGCTATCCTGGCTCGTATCCAAGAGAAGAATATGGCGGAGGTATTCTTGGGGTAATTCTTTTCCCTCTTTGGTAAAGCCCTCGGTTGTATAGCCTGTCATATAGTGATCTTCGGGGGGGTTGAAAAAATGTTTAGGCATATTGGCAGCCAATATCTCCGCTATGCTGGACGGGAAGGTCAAGGGGCATGAGCATCCTTCCAAAAATTTCACCTGGGTGCAAGTCTGAAAATTTTTACGATAGCCTTACCTGCTCGATAATAATGAGTCAAGAACAATTCGCATCGAGAATCCAGCGTCTGGCAGGGGGTGGTATCATGCCTTGCCAGGCCTTTCTTGTCGTCAGGCACCGGTGAATCCAATGAACAAATCGCCATCTTCTCCAAAAAAGTCTGCTTCGTTACCCACGAGGCCTTCTCTCGAGCCGGTGGCGAATCGATTGGCAGCCATACGAAAGGCACAGGGTGTGTCTCAAACGGAATTAGCCACACAGGTGGGGATCACTCGACAAGCGATATACGCCATTGAGGGCAATCAATATGTACCCAGTACGAAAATTGCTCTGCAGTTAGCGGGAGCCTTGCATTGCCAAGTCGAAGATTTGTTTAGTCTTCAAGAGCGCGAAGTCGTGGTTGAGGCAGAGTTGCTAAGAGGGGCATCGAATCAGAAAGGTCCCATGCGCGTGAAGCTTTCGCAAGTGGGAGGGCGGTTATTGGCGCGTCCAATGGCAGACCTGGGAGAAATGTTGAATTTCGTCATGCCCGCTGATGGGGTCATCTTAACCGAGGCTTCTCGTCAGTCGAGCAAGAAACACGCGCAGGTGAAGGTAAAACTCTTACATGCCCGCGAAGTGATAGAACAAGGCCTGGCGATTGCCGGTTGCGACCCGGCATTATTTTTGGCAGGGGAACATGCGCGAAAAATCAATGCCCTCGCAGGCGTGACCAATTGGACCATGGGAAGTGCCAATGCCCTGCGCGCCCTGCAAAGGGGTGAAGTGCATATGGCGGGATTGCATCTAGTCGATATGAAATCAGGAGAAAGCAATATTCCTTACCTCAAACGCCATCTGCGTGGGCAGGATTTCATCGGCGTACATTTTGCCTCGTGGGTACAAGGGCTACTCATTCAGTCCGGAAATCCAAAGCAGATTCGTACCGTTCAAGATTTGATCAAGCCTGGCGTTCGCTTGATCAATCGCGAAGTTGGATCAGGGGCACGGTTTTTCTTAGACGCGCTCATTGAAAAAGCTGGAATGACAGGAGAGACGGTCACAGGGTATGACCATGAAGTGACGTCTCATTTAGAAGTTGCCCGTCATATTCGAGATGGGATGGCCGATGTCGGTGTGGGTATCGAAACCGCCGCGCATTACTTCGGATTAGATTTCATACCCCTCCGGGAAGAGCGATACGACTTAATCATGCGAACCGACTTTCTCAACACCCATCCCATGGCCGCAAGATTTCTAGATGCCGTGGTCAGCCACCCCTTCCGACGAGAAATCGAAGCCCTCGGTGGATACAACCTTACCGAAGTCGGCAAAAAGCTTGAATGGTAAAAGAGGACGTTTTGACTCCCCCCCATCCGTCAATCATTTCCCTGTCTATAGTCGAGACCGTCATGCCCGACGTTCGTCATCGGGCGTCGCTCCCCCCTCCGTCATCCACGCAAGTCATTAAGCCTGCCCCTGCAGTCGTAGACAGAGGAATATCCATCTTCCCCGCCTTTATTGTCACCCTGAGCCAGGGGCGAAGGATCTGTGCCCAGCCGCAACCCCGCGCATCGAAACCCTACGGCTCTCCGTCATTTCCCCCGGCAGTAAGGAGACATCCATCTTTCTTCTCGCAACCAATCGTGACCTGGAGCAAACCGACAAGAAAAATTTCCTCCCTCTTCAATCCGATGGCCTTCAAAGGCAAACAGGGGAGGGGGAAGGCTTGTGAAGCGACGAAGGCCAGGAAGAGGTACGATGGGGCATGGCCGTGCTCATCTTTTCGGCAGGCACGGAAGGAGGGCTAGTTTGAAGGGAAGGTTCTCAAGCCCTCCGCCTCTTCAGGCCAGCCCAAGGTTTCATAAGTCAATACGCATGCCTGACCCCGCATACGTCAACCATTCTGAACAATCAGGAAGGTGGGAAGAGTCGTAGGATTAGGTGGGTAGGGAAGCCCGGACTGAAATTTTCGGGTTAGTTCAGCAAAGAAAGGAGTTGCTTTAAATCTGATCATTCCGTAGTTGTCTGAGTAACCTTTCTACTGATGTGGCGATTCCAGGCACTTTGTTCTGGGTCACGTCCCATATAATGTGAACATTTAATCCAAAGTAGCCATGTGCAATCACATCTCGAAAGGCCGCAGCCTTAGACCATTCAACCTCAGGCATCATCTCGTGGATTTCAAGAGTCAAATGCTTGGCAGCTTCACCAATAATTTCCAGATTGCGAACGACGGCATCAAAAACCAATTCATCCTTTCGAAAGGTTTCCAGTGTCATCCCTTTGGTGTAACGAAGAACTTTCTGAGCTGCGTCAAGAATATCTTCCAGGAAAAACGTGGGATCACGCGACACGAATCAAATCCTTTTCAATGAGAGGTCGCATGCGTGGCTTCACGGTATCATCAATGACTAAATCGACTTTCGCATGGAACAGGTTTTCCAAATAAAATTTTAGATCCATATAAGTATCGAAGGTGGGGGGCGACTTGAACTCCACAAGCACATCGATATCGCTATTTTTGTGCATTTCATTTCGCGCAGCGGAACCAAAGATGCCTAACTTCTTGATGCCAAATTGCCGCACCATCTCCTCACGGCTATTCGCTAATAATGAGAGCAGGTTGTTATGGTTCATGGCATCCCCTCCAAATACAATCACATTGCTGGCCGTCTAAAAAATGTCATTGGGTTCCTGACAACGATGGGACTCATAAGAGAGGCCCAGTGTCATTGTTCTCCAGGAACCATAGCAAAAATAGTTCCGTTTCGCATTATCGCCTGTAATTCATGGAGAAAGTTCGTCTACCCCAAATGGACCAATTACTCATGATCATAACACTCAGCATGACCTACGACTTA
>Ga0224496_10002170_pt1 | contig 11769 bp, 9 predicted proteins | sample SF_Jul11_sed_USG_2_FD_168127 | JGI IMG/M metagenome (GOLD analysis project Ga0224496, IMG submission 168127) | Sediment microbial communities from San Francisco Bay, California, United States - SF_Jul11_sed_USGS_8_1 | ecosystem: Environmental > Aquatic > Marine > Sediment | place: USA... | reverse complement strand
CAGTTTTTAAGCGGATTCTTATGGCTGGCTGGCTTCTGCCCTGGCGCTTCGCGTGCCTGTTTTTCGCCCTCTTCGGGGCGAATATTGCCGTGGCGGGGCAGATCGAGGTGCTCGTTGTAGACCCGGATGGGCAGCCGGTACCCGAGGTTGCGGTCTTCATCGAGCAAGCGGGTATCTCCGCGGTAACCGATCGGGCCCCGGCACCGGCCGTAATGGATCAGCGCGATGTGCGATTCGTTCCGCACATCCTGATTGTTGAAAAAGGCGCAGAGGTCGAGTTTCCGAACAGCGATGTCATCGCGCATCACGTGTATTCATTTTCAAGGCCGAACAATTTTGTGCTGCCGCTGTACAAGGGCACACCGCCAAATCCGGTCCACTTCATGCACGACGGAATAGTGACGCTCGGATGCAATATCCACGATGGCATGCTTGGATACGTTGTTGTCGTCGATACGGAAGTTTTTGGACTGACGGACGCTCGCGGTACCGTGGTCCTGTCTGTCGATGACCGCGCGGGCGGGTACGAGATCAACATCTGGAGTCCTCGCATCCGCGATTCGAGCGGCCCGTTAGCGCAGAGCATCACCAGCATCCCGCCCGGTGGTGTGAGGTTTGAACTGAAAAAGACCCTGCGTCCGCCTCACGCCGGAGAATCGGAGTCGGTGCAGTGGGACGAATACTGACAGCCACATTGCTGCTGTCAGTGCTGCCGGCTACCGCTTCCACAGTCGAAATCGCGGATATGCTGCAAGTGCACATCGCAATCGAGGGATACGCCAACGATCTCGGCAACGATAGCTACTGAGCGTCAATTCCAGCTGACGCTCAGGGCGCGATTTTAGGACGACCTTGTCGCGATCGCCGGCGAGATATTGCTGGCCCTTCTCGCTGGTCCAGCGACCGCGGCCTGGCCCACCATCAGCAGGGCAATCATCGCGATCGGGATGACGTACCAAGCCAACGGTTCCAGCGAGAATGCTTCGACCATAACCATGTTAAGTGCGACCGACAGGATGCCGCCGATCGTCAGTCCAATCGCGCTGACGATCAGGTTCTCGGTCATGAAATAGCGCACGATGGCCGGCTTCGTGGCGCCCAGCGCGCGGCGTATTCCGATTTGTCGCGTGCGGCGGCTGACGTTGAAACTTGCGAGACCAACGATGCCGAGACCCGTGATGACGGTCAGTAGCATTACGACGAACGTCAGTATCCTGATCATCGCGGTATCGCCGACGTAGGCAAGTTTGCGAACCTGTTCCATCGTGGTTACATCGCGAATGAGGCGATCTTTGCTGCTGTTTGCCAGCAGTGCCTCTATTTCGGGCATCAGCGCATCACGGTAGCCGGGCTCTGTCCGGATGATGTAGCGCTGGAAATCGGAGTACCGACGCTGGGGCACCAGCATGGTGCGCTCGACTCCAGTCCAGCCTGGCCATGGTGCCTGCATGCGTTCGATAACGCCGATGATGTTCACTGGGTCGTTGTCGTTAATGTAAATAGTCTTGCCAACGACTGAACCTTCTTCGTCCGGAAATATTTCCTTGGCGAGCGCTTCCGTAATGATGCCGGTCGCCGGCCACGTATCATCGTTCTGCACCTGCCATGAGACCTGGTTCGGCGTGAAATTCGCGCCGTCAATCAGGGTGGCTGCGAAGGTATCCAGACCGTATTCGTCGACAAAATAAATGGCAGAGCCAATGGAGTCAGGTGATTGGCTGCCGGGTTCTGTCTGCAATGACATTGACCAGCCGCCCTGGCGCAGCGGAAATGAATTCGACGCCACCGCGCTTCTTACGCCGGGCACGCCGCGTATGAGTGCAAGGTCTTCATCAATGCGAATTTTCATCAGGTCGCGATCGAACTCGTCGAACCATGCGCTTGCCAACGCGAAGGTGTTGGCTTCATCCAGCCCACTCTCACGGCCGACGTTGTTGGCGCGCTCCTGCATGATAGCGAAGGCATTAACCATGATCGTCATGGTTACAGCAATCTGCAGTGCGATCAGTACAAAGCCGGCTTTGTTTTTCAGCATCGCCCGCCAAACAGGTCCTATGTCCATGATTTTCTCCTCGGTTCTTCGGGCGTGTTACTGAATACGCAAGGTGGTTGCCGGAGACACGCTGCACGCGCGCCACGTCGGGTACAAGGCCGCAGCCAGGGTTGAGACGATAGCGAGTAGTACGGCGTAGAGAACCATGGTCCAGTCCATGGTCATGAGATAAGAAATGAAGTCGTACTCGGAGAAGACGTTCTCGAGTCCCCGCAATCCCAGCCAGGTCATGCCGATTCCGGCAAGGCCGCCGGCGATGCCAACCATGCCCGCTTCAATAAGATATTGAGTGAACAGCGCCGACTTGCTCGCACCCAGGGCGCGCCGCAGGCTGATATCACTGGTTCGCCGCATGACCTTCGCGAGCAACAGGCCGATCGTGTTGAGCAGACACACCACAAGAAACAGCACAGCGAGGCTTAAAAGGACGTTCACGGTATCGTCGACGACCTCGCGATTGACCATCCACTCGGCCGGTGTGCTGAGGCGGTTATTCACTTCGCGCGGAAAGCGGCCAAGCGCTTTCTGTTGCTCGACGTAGTCGTCCAGGAACTGCATGTAGTTGTCTCTTTCCGACGCACTTGAGAGCTCAACCCACATCTGTATCCAGATACACTCCGAAGCGAGGTAGGCCTCGTAGCCGGCGCCATCCAAAGGTTTCCAGCAGCTGTTGTTGCCCGAACTTCCCCATTCGCCCGAAATGGCCAGTGAAAACGGCGTGTAGATTTCTTCGGCCCCCTCGTAAGGATTGTTGTTGAGGTCGTAGAACTTCGGCATCGGCCTCCACTCCGACAAAACGCCGACAATCCGGTAAGGCTCCTTGTTCATGGTCATCATTCGGCCCACCGAGTCCTCACCGCCAAACAGGCGCTGATTCATTGCGGCGGACAGGACGACGACGCGTTCTTCGGCTCGATCGGCACTGGCATCCCAGCCACTGCCGTACTCGAAGGGCACATCAAACATGGCAAAAAAGTCTGCCGTCGTCGCTCGTACTTCCTCCTGGAAGGGACGGGCGTCTTCGCCCTCCGGTTGTACGACGCGGTCGGACTTGAAACTGATCGTCTGCCGAAACGCGCGCCCGGCCTGGTGCAGGGCCGTCGCATCCAGGTAGGTGACTTGCTCCGGTGGCTCGTTGGGATCTTCGTAAGGATCGTCCGGGTTCCAGTTATCGAGCTGCACGTGATACAGGAGGTCGTTTTTGTGCGCGACAGGATTTCCGCTCATGACATGGCGCACGGTCACGATCGACATGCAGGCACCGATGCCGATGGCGATCGCGGCAACCATGAGCGCACTGAGTGCCGGGTTGGCGCGGATGCTTAGGGAGCCGAGCTTCAGGTAATAACGAAACATATCGGATCTCCCTTAGGCGGACGCCGCTGCAGCGAAGTGCAGCTCGGGTGGTCCGTCACTGATTTGTCCGTCGCGAACAAAAATATTTCGCTTCGCCCGGTCGGCAAGGGTGAGCTCGTGCGTCACCATGATGATGGTGGTTCCCGAATCGTTAATCTCGGCCAGCAGGTCGAGCACGCTATCCGCCATGTTCGTATCGAGATTGCCTGTCGGTTCGTCGGCGAGCAGGAATCGCGGTTCGCCCGCGAGCGCGCGAGCGATGGCGACGCGTTGCTGCTGGCCGCCGGACAGCTGCGCCGGATAATGTTTCATGCGCGACGTCAGGCCCACCCTGTCGAGACACTTTTCAATGCGTCGCTTGCGTTCGTCGGCATTGAAGCCACGATAACGCAGCGGCACGTCGATGTTGTCGAAAACGTCGAGCTCTGGAATCAGATTGAAGCTCTGGAATATAAAGCCGATTTTTTCGTTGCGGACTTTGGAACGCTCTTTGTCATTCAGCTTCGAGATGTCCCGGCCGTCAAGCTCGTAGGTTCCAGCGGTCAGTTCTTCGAGCATGCCGGCGATGTTGAGAAACGTGGTCTTGCCCGAACCCGATGGGCCCGTGACGGATACGAATTCACCTTCGTCAACAGTCAGGGAGAACTCTCGCAGCGCATGCGTCTCCACCGTGTCCGTGCGGTACGTTTTCGATACTTTTTTCATATTCAACATTTTGCTGCGCTCCTTAGTCGGTCAGCAGAACCGCGTCCGCACCGCGGAACGGGTCAAGATTTGAAACCACGATGGTGTCTCCGACCTCGAGGCCGGCAAGGATCTCGACGTCGCCAAGACTGCGGGCCCCGGTTTCGATCTGCCGTCGCTCGGCTGTGCGATCCTTATTGATTACGTAAGCGATACGCCCGGCGCCGCTGTCGAGAAACTGACCGCGTTGCACCATCAGCACGTCTTTGAATTCGGCCAGCAGGATCCGCGTCGTGAGTCTTTGGTTCTGGCGCAGGTTGGTCGGGCCGTCACCGTTAAACCGGATGCGGCTGGCAACCTGGTTGTTGATGATCTCGGGTGAAACAGCGACGAGCTGACCGTCGTATCGCTGGCCACCCACCTGGATCTCGGCCTGCATGCCAAGCGCAAGGTCGTCGGCGTAGCTTTCCGGAATGAGCGCGTCGATTTCAAAGCGCGTGAGATCGACGACGGCCATAACGGGCGTGTCGCGCGACACGGCCGACTTCTGGGCAACAAGCAGGTCGCCGACGATGCCATCGACGGGCGACTTGATAGAAAGGTCATCGACCTGGCGCCGAAGATCGTCGACCAGCAATAGTTGTCGACTGACCTCGAATTCGCTGGCGCGAATCTCGAAGGCAAGCCTTTCGTCGAACAGATCTGCATCGGCAATCGCATGCTGATAAGCGAGCTCCGCATTGCGCAGGTCGTCCTGCGCTTTCTCAAAATCGATGACGGGAATAACACCCTTTTTGTTCGCTTCTTCGGCCCGCCGTTGTTCACGTTTTGCGGCTACGAGAGCGACATCGGCGAGATCCGCTGCCTTGCGCTTTTCAAGCGCGAGCTGACGAGACTCGATGCGTTGCCGCTCGAGTTCGACCTTGCGTTGCTCCAATGTGGATTCTGATTGCTGCAATGTGCTGGCGAGATCGGGACTGTCCACGATCGCCAATACCTGTCCGGCAACAACCGGCTCACCCGCATCGACCTGCAGGGTGATGGATCCCGACGCCGTTGCGTAAAGCGTGGGACTGACGGCGGCGACTATACGTCCCTGGACCGATACGTCCCGGATGAGATCGCCGCGCGTGACGACGGCAGTCCGGACGCGATCGACAGGCACGCTGATGGTGGCATCCGCCCAGCGCTTGACCCAGGGCGCCGCGAACAGGATGGACGCGATTACGGCGACGCCTATCCCGGCGATGATGAGTTGGTTACGGCGTGGATCCGGCGGCGCCAACCGTACGTCCTGCGCCGACGTGTCTGAGATTTTCAGTTTTCCGTCCCCCGGCATCCAGTCAAACAGCGAATTTGTACTTTCTTGAAGATTTAGATGCATGAGGGCGAAATATAGTTTGAACCTTACGTAAGTCATTGAATATCAGACATCTGCGCTCCTTCTCACGCTGCCGAAAGCGGAGGCTGAGCGTGTAAGATGAGCAACCGTGCCACACGGCACTCCCGGAGCTTTAAATGCGCCTTGGTAACTTCCTCGCGAGCCCGGTGCTCGTATTCGTATTGATGGCGTGCGCGCCAACTGACACTGACCGCCGACCGCAAGCCGGAGCGGCCTTTCACAATCTGCTGGATGAACACTGGGCTGCCGCAAGCGCCGAGAAAGTGTTTTTTCGCTCGGATCCCGATGCCTGGCGAATGGATGGCGAGCTCTCCGAGCACACGCCGGAGGCTCGCGCCAGGCGCCAGCAATTTAATGAAGCTGTATTGGGCAAACTTGCCGATATCAGCGTCGATGAGCTCCGTCCTGACGATCAGTTGTCCTATCGCATTTTCAAGTATGAACGCGAAGCCGAGAGGGAGAGCTACCAACAACCGGTTCACCTTTTTCCGATCACGAGCCAGTCCGGTTATCACACCTACTTCGCCGAAGCGCCATCGAATATGTCGTTTCTTGCAGCCGCCGACTATGACGACTATCTGGTGAGCCTGGCGGATTTCAGGCGCTATAACCGTGAGTACATCGATGTGCTGCGTGAGGCTGTTCGGTCGGGTTACACGCACTACTGCGGAAGCATTTCAGGCTATGCAGCGACGATTGAGGCACACATCGTCGCCGATGCAGAGCAAAGCCTCCTTTACGTGCCGTTTACGCGTTTTCCGGGCAATGTGAACGACGACCAGCGGGCCGAGTACACGCGCAAGGGTGTTGAGTTGATCGAATCAGTGATCGTGCCCGGCTACGAAGAATTGCTGGACTTTTTCGTAACGGAATACCTTCCGGCATGCCGGAAAGAGGTTGGCATTACCTCGATTCCCGGCAGCGGTGACTACTATCGATACCTGATTCGCTACTTCACGACGACCGACATGACAGCGGAAGAGATCCATGAACTCGGCATATCGGAGCTGGGCCGCATTCGGGCCGAGATGCAAGACATCATCGATGCTGTTGGCTTCGAGGGTGACTTCCGGTCGTTTGTTGATTTTCTGCGCGAAGACCCGCGGTTCTATGCCCGGTCGGATGAGGAGTTGCTGGGACGTGTTGCACTGATCAGCAAGACCGCCGAAGGTGAATTGCCGCGTTTCTTCACGCTGTTGCCGCGAGCGACCTACAAAATAGTCGGCAACCCGGAGCGCGGTGCGTTCTACATGCCACCGAGCGGTGATGGCACCGATTCGGGATCCTATTTCATCAAGACTGGCGATTTGAAGGGCACGCCGTTATACACCATCGAAGCCCTGTCGTTACATGAGGGTGTTCCCGGGCATCACCTGCAGTCGGCGCTTGCGCAGGAACTGAACCTACCCGAATTTCGGCGCGATCTGTACCACTCCGCTTTCGGTGAAGGCTGGGGGCTTTACTCGGAGCGTCTCGGTAAGGAGATGGGCTTTTACAAAGATCCGTACAACGATTTCGGCCGCCTGACCTACGAAGCGTGGCGCGCGTGCCGGCTGATCGTTGACACAGGCATGCATGCGTTCGGATGGTCACGGCAACAGGCCGTGGATTTCATGCTGGCGAATACGGCTCTCAGCGAATCGAAGGTCAACAGTGAAATCGATCGCTACATCACCTGGCCGGCCCAGGCGCTTTCTTACAAAATCGGCGAACTGAAGATTCGCGAACTGCGTGCGAGAGTGGAAGCGGCACTCGGTTCCTCGTTCGACATCCGGCGTTTTCACGACGTGGTGATTGGCAGTGGGTCGCTGCCCATTGCCGTGCTGGAACAAATAGTTTCTGACTGGATCGCCGCTGAAGTCTCGCGCGATGAATAGTGCTGAACGCGGGATCAGTCGTGCTCTTCGCCTCGATTGGCGACCTATAATTGAGTGTGGAATCCGAAACCCGAAAGCAGCATCACTTTAACGCAAAGCGAACGTTGTTCGTGTTAATCGGCGCGATGCAACTGGCTGGCTGCACTAATGCAGGCAACGCCGTCGAATTCTGCCTCGACGGTGAGTTCGATTTGGGGGCGCGATATCAGGGCATGCATCCGGCGCCAGGCGAACGCTACCCGACGCGCTTTTGTTACGTCACGGATGACACATCGGGACGCATACAGTTCAGCGGCAGCGGCCAGTCAAACCCGGATATGCAGGGAGAGTTTGTCGTTTCTTACTTCGTGCCGGATACAGTGCGTATCGTGAATCGCGAAGCTCCGCCTGACATTGAATTTACCGGCAAACGCATCATCTACGAGGCCTTGCGACACCGGCGCGTGGACCCAAAACTTTTCGTTGCCGAGCTTGAAGCGCACCCCGAGTGGATAGTGGGAGAATCGGACGACGGTTGGCGCACAGTGAACTACCCGGGGAGCCCATTCGAAAGCCGTGTGCGCGTTGAAGCGGGAAAGTTAAGTGAGGTGCGCACGCAAGCCGACGTGCCGCTGCGCGGTCGCGTGCCGGTTGTGTGGCGATGGCTGTGGCCGGATACCGGTGCGCCAGAGGTCAGGGTGCTGATCGAAGACGATGTTGTGTTCGCAGCGCAAGCCAGCTGGCGAGAACTGAGTGCCCGGGAAGCCAGGGACTTATGGCGGCTAAGTGACGGCCGGGAGGCCGTCACGCTGGACGGCGATCGCTGGCCGGCCAAAATCGACATGCAAATGCAGACCATCGTGGACGGCGTCTACCTGGTAACCGGGGTCCGAACAGGCTTCGCTCATATGGTTCTTGAAACCGCTGGTGGACTGGTCGTTGCTGACGCTCCGGCTGGTTGGGTGGAATTGCAGCAATTGCCGCCTGCGGACCTGGTGCCGGGCTATGGCATTAGCCGACTGTCAGAGAATTTCGTCGATTTCCTGGAAGCAAGTTTTCCGGGTACGCCGATCCGTGCCGTCGCGATAACGCATGCACATGACGACCATGCCGGAGGAGCTCGTGCATTCGCGGCCGCTGGCGCAGACGTTTACGCGCCGGAGCACGTCGCAGCGTTTCTGTCCGACGCGCTGAATCGCACAACTATGCCCGAGGATCGTTTGACTCGGCAGGGCGGGAAGGTAACGATCACGCCGGTCCACGATCGACTGACCCTTGATGATCAGAACAATACGATTGAGCTCATGGTTTTGTCGCACGGCCCGCATGTCTTCGCGGCCCTCGGTGTCTGGGCGCGGGATGCGGGCGTGTTCTTCCAGTCTGATTTGCATGTGCCGAATTCGGACGCAGAAACGCCGCGGGATGATCGGGTTGCGACGGAGTGCTGGTTCGCGGCATGGGCGGTCGCTCACCTGACACCCGATACCATCGTCATCAATTCACATTCCCGGCCACAGACGCCGGTAGCGCGACTGGCCAGGTATTCAGACAGCGAGTCCTGTCGAGCGCTCGCGATAAAATAAACAGTTCGTTGTTTTGAGCGGGCGAGATAAACTGCAGCGATGTCGCCTATTACCCTGATCGGAATTCTTGGCCTAGTCGCTGTCACCGCATGCTGGGCACTCGCAGTCGTGATGTACCGTGTTGGAGGAGCCGGCACTGTTGCCCGCAAGCTTGCTTTCTTGTTAGTGGTCGAAGGGTTTGTCCTCGTTACCGCCGGTTATCCCGAATTTGTATTACAACTGCCCGACAACTTTTTTGAGACTCGTGAGATCTTGTACTTTTTCATGGGGGTTGTACACCACGGGGGCGACGGACTCATGGTCATTCTTTACCCGCCGTTTCTGGCGCTTGCGCTGAATACGAGCCTGACCCGCCCATTTGCGAACAAACGCGTTCGCATCGGTCTCGCTCTAGCGATGGCCGCGCTGGTACTTGCCGTCGTTTTCATTGGATCAAGGCTCATCATCACGCTGCTGTATTCGACGGTGACGCTGCTATTTATCTACGCGCTCGTGGCTTCAATCCATGCCTGGCACACGGCGGATGGGGGCCTGGCCCGTGAACGCGCCGGGATATTTGCACTTGCTTTTGGTTTGCGGGACCTTGGCTGGAGCATGGCCTATGCTATTGCTGCCTGGTATATGTGGACTCAGCCCGACCTGACGGCATTAACTGCCGTCAAGTTGCTGGGGAAAGCGGTCTATGCGCTTGGCACGCTGCTCGCAGTCCCGCTGATTGCCTATGGCATCCTGCGTTCGCATCTTTTCGACATCGATCTCAAGATTCGCTGGACGATCAAGCAATCGACATTGGCAACAGTCGTCGTGACGTCAGTGTTCCTGCTGTCCGAGGGGGCAGATCGTTTTCTCTCGGCCGAGTTGGGTAACTGGGCCGGTCTGCTGGCGGCCGCCGTAGTCGTGTTTTTCCTGACGCCGCTGCAGCGCTTTGCCGAAAGCGTCGCCAGCGCCGCAATGCCCAACACCAGGAACACACCGGAGTACGCGACGTTTCGCAAGATGCAGGTTTATGAAGAGGCCGTCTCGGAGGCCCATACTGAAGGCGGCATCTCGGAAAAAGAGCGGGCTTTGCTCATTCGCCTGCGGGACTCGCTCGGGATATCGCCATCGGATGCTGAGGCTATCGAGCGCGAGCTGGTAGCGCGCCAGCCAGGGTTCGCGTAGCTACTTTCGACGAGTAGTGCCTGGCGCGCGTTAAACCGTGTTGCCCGCAGCGGTTCGGGTTCTATAATTGGTTGTGGAATTCGAAACCCTGGTCCGGAACAGGAGCCGCCTGTTCTGGATCCTCAATATTGGCGGCTGGACCGGTTACGCGATTGCCGCGTGGCTGGGTGCGCTCGCTCACGAAAAGCCCGAAGCCTACTTCGCCGTTATCGCCGCTACCGCAGTCACCGGTTTGTTGTTGACCCTGCCGATGCGTTCTCTTTTCCATCGTCTTTGGTCCAAGTCGATAATTGCACTTTCGACCACGATGTTGCTGGTTTGCTACGTCCTGGCTCTTGGCTGGCGCTGGTTACAGAATTACCTCTATTACGACTGGGTGAAGAACTCCTGGCATCCCGATGACATCATGGAATATGTCGGTGGCGTGATGGGCTCTTTCTATATCCTGCTGTGCTGGAGCGGCCTCTATTTCGGCATCAAGTACTACCAGCAACTGCAGGAGCAGACGGAGCAGACACTCAAAGCAACCGCTGCCGCGCACCAGGCGCAACTCAAGATGCTGCGCTACCAGCTCAATCCGCATTTTCTTTTCAATACGCTGAACGCAATCTCGACGCTGATTCTTGACGGCGCCAATGCGACGGCGAACAGAGCGGTCAGTCGTCTTAGCGACTTTCTCAGGTACACACTCGATAACGACCCGATGAGCCAGGTGACACTGGGGTCAGAGTTGGGTGCGATCGACCTGTATCTCGAAATCGAGAAAGTTCGATTCGGGGACCGCCTCGTGATCGAAAAATCTATCGAGAGTCCAGCGGAAAAGGCACTGGTGCCGAGTCTCATACTGCAACCTTTGATCGAAAATGCGATTAAATACGCTATCTCCCCCAGCGAGGAGGGCGGCACGCTGCGAATATCGGCGCGCGTGCAACGGGGAGTGCTGGTTCTGCAGATATCCGACACCGGGCCGGGACTTGGCAACGGACAGAGCGAACACAAGTCCAGCGGCGTAGGACTCAAAAACACGCGGGAACGCCTGCTGCAGCTCTACGGTGAGGCGCAGGCATTCACGCTGGCACCGAATGAACCGTCGGGCCTGATCATAACCATCAACCTGCCCTACGAGGAAAGCGATGCTTAAAGCCCTGATAGTGGATGACGAGGAGCTCGCCCGGCGTGGTCTTGAGCTGCGGCTCGCGAAGTACGATGACATCGAGATCTGCGCGCAGAGTCGAAATGGCCGTGAGGCGCTCGCGGCCGTTCGTGAACATGCGCCCGACATCATGTTCCTGGACGTGCAGATGCCCGGCATGGACGGTTTCGATGTGCTACGCAACCTGTCGACGAGCAATATGCCGGCAGTCATCTTTGTCACGGCGTATGACGAGTTTGCATTGAAGGCCTTTGATGCGAATGCTCTGGACTATCTTCTCAAGCCGATTAACGACGATCGACTTGCAGAGGCAGTCGAACGCGCGCGCCACGGTTGCGACGAAAAACAGGCTGACGAACATTGCAACAAGTTGCTGAAATTTGTCTGCGAACTGACCGGCCAGGAATTGTCGCTGGAAGCCGCACTGCAGGCGGCAGTCGGAAACGGGCAGCGGTTTCCGAAAAGGCTGGCGATTCGTGATGGTGCGAAGACCACCTGCGTCGACGTCGATGCCATCGACT
>Ga0224496_10002169_pt1 | contig 11770 bp, 15 predicted proteins | sample SF_Jul11_sed_USG_2_FD_168127 | JGI IMG/M metagenome (GOLD analysis project Ga0224496, IMG submission 168127) | Sediment microbial communities from San Francisco Bay, California, United States - SF_Jul11_sed_USGS_8_1 | ecosystem: Environmental > Aquatic > Marine > Sediment | place: USA... | reverse complement strand
CGGTTTTGTCCAGGACCATGATATCGAGCCGATGTGCGATCTCCAGTGCTTCACCATGACGAATCAAGATGCCTTGTTCTGCCCCTCGGCCCGTTCCCACCATGATAGGGGTAGGCGTGGCCAGACGGCGCAGGGGCAGGCAATGATGAGGACCGCTACGAAAGTGAGAATGGCATACGTCAGGGCAGGTTCAGGCCCCAAGTTCCACCAGAGAAAAAAAGCCAATGCCGCAATCCCTAAGACCGATGGGACAAAGATGCTGGCGGTATAATCGGCGAAGCGTTGGATTGGCGGCTTTGAGCCTTGGGCTTCCTGAACGAGATGGACGATTCGTGCCAGAACGGTATCTTTCCCAACGGAGGATGCTGTGAACAGAATGCTTCCGGATATATTGAGGGTGCCGGACAAGACTTTGGAGCCTGGCTCCTTTTCTATGGGTAGACTTTCGCCAGTCAGCATGGCTTCATTGACTGACGCGTGCCCTTCAGTCGCAACCCCATCCACAGGTATTTGTTCGCCAGGTCGAACGATCAGGGTATCCCCTGGTTGAACCAGATCAATCCAAATGTCTTCATCCTCCTGTCCTCGCCGAACTCTGGCCGTTTTGGGCTGCAAGCGCATGAGTTTGTGAATAGATGATGAGGTTTGATTCTTGGCCTGTGTTTCAAGATATCGCCCCAAAAGGATTAGGGCAATAATCATAATGGCCGTATCATAGTAGACTGCTGCGGGAATTCCTTTGACTTCAAAGATTGAAGAAAAAAATGTGGCGAAGGCGCTATACCCAAAGGCGGCTAAGGTTCCGACGGCAATGAGCGTGTTCATGTTGACTGATCTGTGGAGAGCCGCCTTCCAGGCCGCAGCATAGATGGGGCGTCCGGCCCAAAGTAATACGAAGCTCGTCATACCAAATAATGTGAGGTGACGTGTTTCTAGAGTAAGGGAAGAGAAACCTGGAAGAAGTTTCATGGTTCCCAACATCACCAATAAGCCAATGATTCCGCTCAGGATGGCTTGCTGGAGTAACAGTCTGGCCATTGATTCTTGCGTGTGAGGAAGGTTGGTATTGAAAGAACCTTCTTTTTCTGATTCAGAAATGATGGTATAGCCTGCGTTCGAAATAGCCTGTTGGAGATCAGAATGGTTAATGCCAGAAGCCCAGGTTGAAAATGTAGCTGTTTCCGTCGCCAGATTGACCTTCGCCGAAAGTATTTCAGGAATACCCAGCAAGGCTTTTTCGACATGGCTGACACAGGAGCCACAGGTCATTCCCCCAATCTTTATGGTGTGTGATTGAACAGGGACATCATAGCCAGCTTCTTTTACGGCCTGAGTCAATAGATGTGGAGTGGTGGTGTGTGGATCGAAATCAACGGAAGCGGTTTCGTTTGCGAAATTCACCGAAACCTCAGAAGCACCTTTCATTGATTTCAAGGCTCGTTGGATGTTATTGACGCATGACGCGCAGGTCATCCCACGAATAGGGAATGAGGCATGTGTGAGATGAGTCGTCATAGCGTTACGTGGTTAGTCGACGGATTCGCCCATGATGTATCCAGCCTCTTTGAGTGCTGAAGCCATCGATTCATAAGTCAACACGGTTGAATCGTATTGTACCTGTGCCTCATGTTTTTCAAGGCTCACTTCGAGTTTTGAGATGCCAGGTAAATTCTGGAGTGCCTTTTGTCGTACGCAATTGCCGCATGTCATACCCTGGATGGGAAAATGCTGTCGTTTATTCATTCTTCTTCTCCTTTCTCTGAAACATTCTATCGACCCACCGTATAGAGTGAACGGAGTTCATCAATAATTTGTTCGGCTTTTCCCTTCTGAATGCCATCCACCACACACGTCCGGAGATGGCCATCTAGAAGGAGTGCTTCAAGCTTCTCAATGGCTTTTCGAATGGCATGCGTCTGTTTGAGGATGTCGACGCAATACCGGTCTTCCTCCAGCATGTTCCGGACTCCCTTCAAATGACCCTCGATATAGGCCAATCGTTTCATAGCATCAGAATGAATTTCTGGGGTCATTAGCCTTCCTTTCTGAACTTCTTATTTGGGTCGAATACCCATTCCCACTGGGTATGGGTATGGTGTCATATCATGATTCCTCAGTCAATGAGATTCCTGCTATGGCGGGTGGTTGAAAGTAAACATTCAAGCAATACGGAGCTTTTTGGATGTCAGGCCTTTCTATGAAGTCGAAGAGGTTGACTCTATAAGATAAGGCGCAATCTCATTATAAAATGGGCGTTTGAAGTGTTCCTGACAGAAGGATTGATCGAAGAATTTGGACATCTCAGATAGGTCTTTTGTGGCATTTATGAATTTTTCGTCAATGTCGTTGACATTGTTCTTTCAGATTCATTTTTTTATATGAGCATTTTGTTTGAATTTTGGATCGTCGTTTGCATTTTTGGGGTGGATTGTCATTCTTTTTGACAAACTTGGATTTCGGTTCAAGCATGTGTATCCCTCGTAAGGACTGCAGGTAGTCTGTGTTCTACAGAAAAGGAGAAAAAGGAAAGGTAAGAGTTATCTGGACGACTGGTGGTTTGTCCTTTGCATCTTTGATAACTAGCAAGTGTTGGATATGTGTTATGAGAGTCACAAAGGAGGCGTGCACAGATGTTCCAATTTCTTCAAGATGAACAAGGGACAGCCGCAATTGAGTATTCCCTGCTTATCAGTTTAATTGGGCTTGTTGTGGCAGGCGCTCTTCATGCTCTCGGTGCCAATTTAGTTGATGCATTTTCCTCCGTTAGCGAAGGATTAACACCCGTTCATGTGATTGTGGAGTGCTCCACGAATTCTGGACCAGGGCTATGTTAGATTTTTCTCAACTGGACTTGCCCCCAATGTTGGGCCAGAGATTTTGAGAAACTTTCCACTCCCCTTGCTGCTTAACTTCCCCATTCATGGGCCTGTTGGAGAAACTCCAGAGGAGTGAGATCTCCTAACGCCCTGTGGGGGCAACGCCTGTTGTATTTCTGACGACAGGCTTCGATCGTCGCCTTGGCCTCGGCCATATCCAGAAACCAGTGCTGATTCAAACACTCCTGTCTGACGCGGCTATTGAACGCTTCGATACACGCATTATCGGTTGGTTTGCCCGGTATGGAGAAATCCAGCTGAACTCCTTGGCTATAGGCCAAGAAGTCCAGATCCGGCGACACAAACTCCAGACCATTATCGACTCGAATGCATTTTGGCAGACCATAATCCTGACTCGCCTGTTCCAAGGCCTGGACAACATCGCTCCCGCCATAACACGTCCCGACCCCAATGGCAGGACAGATCTTACTATAGGTATCGACAACGGTCAGCATTTTGAACCGATGGCTCTCAATCAATTGATCGTAGACAAAATCCATGGCCAACCAGACATTGGGAGCCGTGGCATTACTCCGCTCACCTCGAACTTTCACCGCCACAAGTCGCTTGGGCGGTTTCGGCCTCAAAACTGCAAGCCTTCCGCTCGATAGAGCCGGTAGACCCGTTTGTGGTTAATCATATAAACCTCCCGTCGCAGAAGGACGTAAATGCGGAGATACCCATACGGCGTTCGAGTTTCGGCCATCTGCCTAATCTTTTTTGGCAAAAAGGCCTGCGGATCTCGTCGAGACCGATACTGGAAGGTGAAACGTGTCGGCTGCTGCACGCCACAGGCCTGCCGCGCACTGACTGAACATTGTGCCCTCCACGTATCTACCACCACTCGACGCTGAGAAGGCCTCAAAAAGTTTTTTCGCACCACCTCCTGTCACATTTCTTTGTCCAAGGCTAAGTCAGCCACCAGCGGCTTGAGTCGCTGGTTTTCCTCTTCTAACTGACGGAGTCGCTTCATCTCCGTGGGCATCAGCCCCCCGTACTTCTTTCGCCACCGGTATTACGTTTGTTCACTGATCCCCAGGTTGCGACAAATTTCCCCGACGGCCACGCCTTCATCAGCTTGCCGCAAGGCCTGAACCACCTGACTTTCTGGAAATCTCGATATCTTCATGGGTCCAATCCTCGCCCATTAATAGAGCCCTAGTTTAGTGGATTTTCTCACAAAGACTGGTCAAAATTTCTGGGATGGGAACATGGAAGACATTCGATAGTCAGGTTTACTAGGGGGTGTTTTGAGACGTTACTTTAAAAAAGACTTGGCCTTTGGTTTTTTTAAGAAATTCAACAGGTTGTAATTTTCCTTACGATGCCAGCTTTACACTTGAAAAGTGCCCCTTCTTTTCATGGTTCTTAAGTCTTCGACTCCCTCTGCCGACAAACATGGAAAAACGGAGGGAGTTTCTTTATGTTGCTACGATTACTTGTCAGTATTCTTGTATGCTCAGCCTGGGGGTGTGAATCCCTTTCGATGAGCCATCGCACTTCAGAAGCCACGCAATCGAATCAACCCAAACCCACCCTGACCTCTCTTTCAAAGGCAAAAGCTTCTGAATCCTCTGCATTAACCGAACGTATGGTAATACCGAACGAGGCAGCAGGAGAAAGCCTTGCACAAGAAATAGAAGGAGCAGAGCCATTTCCAACCATCTATTTTCCGTTTGATAGTTGGGAAATAACTCCTGAGGTTGGGGATCGTTTAGATGCTACGGCTAAATGGATGACTCATTTTTCCACCTATGGACTGATGATTGAGGGACATGCCGATATTCGTGGAAGCGAAAGTTATAATATGGTGCTAGGAGTAAAGCGCGCCAAGGCCGTTAAAGATTATCTCGCGAATTTGGGAATCCCACGGACTCGATTGGATATTGTTTCATATGGGAATTCGTTAGTGCTCTGTGATGTTGATGATGAGTATCGCTGCCACCAGTTTAATCGACGGGCTGACCTGTTGCTGGAATAAGCGATCTTCCCTTCAGAGAAACCAAACTCTTACCGAATCCTTTTCGCTCCAATGTTCCTGGCTTGCCTTGGCCCCAAGGTAGGGCCAGCATAGCTTCTTTTCCCAAAGGTCCTGCGCCGGATTTGCCTGTATTCTTGGGCTATTCTCTCCGCCTTTTTAGCACGGTAGTTGTTTTCTTAAAATTCTCCCCTCGTCCGTCAAGTTCCCAGTTTTAGCTTCCTACATTATCGTCATTTTACAACTCCCTGATATCGGGTACTTAATTTCCGGCAAGTGAATAGCCTCACGTCGTTTTTAAGGTGCGAAGATTCTCAAGAATTATTGACAACGTTTTGCAGGCTATGGTATTTGCAATAGACTTGCAATAAAGATTGGCGCCTGATTGCTCTGAGCTATTACTTTCTTAAAGGTTGTGACTGATGTTAGAGCCAACTATTGGTAAGGGGCTGCGCGCGACGGGGCGCCGAATGACTCGTACCCGAAAAGCGGTGTTAGGACTTTTAGAGCATACCCATCAACCCTTGAGTGCTTCGGAAATATATTCGCAATTACAGGAAAACCATGTCGCCATTGATTTAGTGACGGTCTATCGGACGGTGAATGTGTTGAAGGAGCTAGGCCTCGTAGTGCAATTAGACCTTCATCAGGAAGGCCAATCCCGCTATGAGTTAAAGGAAGGGCGCAAACACCACCATCATATTCAATGTCGAATGTGTGGGAAAATTGTGGATTTGTTGTTGTGCCCCTTAAAGAAACTGACAAAGTTGATTGAAGAACGTACACAATTCATCGTAGATGATCATACCTTGGAATTTGCGGGATTTTGTCCCAAGTGCCAATAACGTAAGAAAGCCAAATATGAGTGTCATTGGCCAAAAACTCTCTAAAGCTGGATCAATTGCTTCTCTTATTTGTGCGGTGCATTGTGCGGTCACCCCCTTTGCCTTACTGGCATTGCCTGTCATTGCGGCCCATTCTTGGGATGGGTTGGATGGTGTCTTAGGATCTTTTTGGGCGGAAAAGACCGAATGGGTGTTCTTGGCCGTGATTGCGCTCTTAGCGGGCTTTGGCTTATTGGCCACCTATCCTCGTCACCATGATATTCGGCCCACGGTTCTAACTATCCTGGGGCTCTTTGTGTTGACCATTTCACACCTTTGGATAGAGGCGGGGAGTGGAAAAGAAATTTTCCTGGATGTTCTTGGTGCCTCGTTAATTGCCTGGGCTGGTTTTTGGAATCGCCGTCTTTGCCATAATTTGGGTTGCCATACTCATGCGCATTTGCATGAATCAGCCTCCCCTAGAATCGAACCGATTCCTGATTTATCCCCCCATTCATAATTTTCAAGCCGTTTCTGAGCCCTGATCACTTCAGTCTACTTTCTTACCTCAGCCAAGGGGCTTCTTGGCGAAACTGCCTGATCGGAGTTTCACCTGAAATTCTTCATATTCTAATCAATCGACAATAAAAAGCCCCTCTCCGTTTTGACAGGAGAGGGGCTATATTTATTGGTGAAGGACTTAAACGGTGCCTTCTTTAGTGAGTCCTGAAACGATTGAAAGATTACCCAGATACGGTGGTTTTGTTCGTGGATTTATCCAACGTCTCTGCTAGTTCATCAAGCAGATGTTCGGTATCTTCCCATCCGATGCAGGCATCAGTAATTGATACCCCCCATTTCAGGGATTTCCCGACTTCCCATTTTTGATTGCCAGGCTTAAGGTTGCTTTCGATCAAGAGGCCCATAATGGCAGATTGGCCTTCGGTAAATTGCTTTACAACGGATTGGGCGACCGGAATTTGTCGTGTATGGTCTTTTTCGGAATTGCCATGAGAGCAATCCACCATGACAGGACGGCGAATGTCTTCTTTGGCGAGGCATTGGACGGCTTCCGAAATATCCTTGCGATTGTAATTGACGCGTCCCCCTCCACCGCGAAGGACGATATGGCGGTCAGGATTGCCATTGGTTTTAATGATGGAGGTCAACCCTTCGGCATTGACGCCTATAAAACTTTGGGGATGCCGGGCGGCAACCATGGCATTGAGGGCGACCTGGAGTCCCCCGTCGGTCCCATTTTTCAATCCTACCGGCATGGATAGGCCGCTGGCCATTTCCCGGTGGGTTTGGCTTTCGGTGGTGCGTGCACCAATGGCGGACCAGCTAATCAAATCGGAAATATATTGAGGCGTGACGGGATCAAGAAATTCAGTGGCACAGGGCATGCCCAGCTGGTTGATTTTCAGTAAAATGGAACGAGCCAGTTCGAATCCTCCTCCGATATCACATGAACCGTCCAGCTTGGGATCGTTGATGAGGCCTTTCCAGCCAACCGTGGTACGGGGCTTTTCAAAATAGGTTCGTGATATGACCAAAATGTGGTCGCGAACACGATCCGCAACCTGTTTGAGTTGTTCTGCATACTGAATGGCCGCCTCAGGATCATGGATGGAACAGGGGCCAATGATAACGGCCAGACGGCGAGTATCTTTTCCATGAAGGATATCACGGATTTCTTGTCGTGCCCGTAGCACCATTTGGCCGGTCTCATAGGGGAGGGGAAGTATCTCCTGCATGTGCTTGGGGGCAGGAAGGGGGGCAATGTCAATAATGTTTTGGTTGCTAATACGCTCGGCCATGGGGGACATCCTTCGTCAAGATGAAATCGAATGATCTAAGAAACGCTAAAAATCAAGAAAATTGATAGATATTGTAATCAGAAGCTCTATTGTCAGGCAACTGGTGCGTACGGTAGTTGTCCGAATGGGTAAGGGCTCCGGGCCTCGTCATCCTGATTGTTAGAAATAGTTATGTGGGAAATTTCCGAACGGAGGACATGGTGGAAAAGACCCAATGGTTTTTTGAGATGCTCTCCCAGGCCTTCTGGTGAAGTGAACGTTCGCAGATTATAGGTTAGGCGGTTGTATTGACCAGATTGGCTTTTTGAGACGTTTACCACTGCAAGACGTCTTGTTGGGCAATATCTTTGTCGGTTTTAAAGAGGAACTGAATGCCTATCACGAGATCGTTGGTCGGATGCACCCATTCGATGGAGCCATGGATTTTTGATTGGTGATTGAAGCCAGGCAATCGACAGCTTAAGTAAAGATGTAAGGCTGAGACTTTTGGCCAGGTCGAAGGGTCAATGGTGAATTGACAGCCGGTGGGAGAGAGGTTGCTTAGTTGCACCGGAAGCACGGCTAGAATATGACCCGTTCTACTTAAAGGACGAACGACTCCAGGGATGTCTACGGTCAGGCGAGGAAATGAGCGAGGAATTTGACGCAGGATCGTCGAGGGAGCCTCTAAGCGAATAGCCGGCGGAAATGTGAGGAATTCTTGAATCACTGTTTCAAATTCATAAATCTCTCCGTCAATATAGGAGCGACCCTTGCAACGCAATCCTTGTGACAGTAAATCTAGCTCTTGATCGTTGGGTATGGCACAGAGAAGAGAGTGATCCGGCCCTAAGCCTAGGAGGGATGATTTGATTAAGATATTTTCTGGGCTGGTCGAAATGGTTAACCAAAGCACATTTGAGCCCATGGCCGGGTAGCGAGAGGTCGTACTCATCAGACTCTTTTCGGTTAGAATGTTTCATGTTACAAGGCGAAAAAACAAGATACAAGATTGAAAGAGAGGAATAAGTACGAACAGGGATGAATGTGCAGGAATCTTATCCAATTTCTTTAATACATGAGGCAGACATACGCCGAACCAGGAAGCAATTTCCTTTCCTTCAAGAATCCGATGGCAAGCCGTGCGGACCTGGATGACAAAAAGATGTGACGGGGCGACAAGGTTGAAAGGTAACTCAGGCTGATGAAGATGATGGGGCTGGTGGGTGGTTTGAGATTTCTTGGATCAGTTTATCAGCAAGATCTTGAGAGGAAATGGCGTAGGTGCCTTTTTTTAAAGCGGCTTGAATCTGCGTGATTCGTTCTTTCCGAATATCCGGTATGTCAGCCATGGCTTTGGTGTATTGCTGGATTTCCTGTCCGACGGGAGAAAGAGCTATGGACTCTGATTGTTGCGACGCCATCGAAGGTTCAACCTTCTTGGGTTCGACAGAAGCGTGAGGGGTTTGATTGGAAGGAGAAGAAGGGATGGCACAGGCTGGCATCGACGGAAGATGGGTAATGGGGGGAATCTTTGGTGTGTGCATGTAGGAAATCATAGATAAAAATCAAGAAAGAATCAACTAAAGCATTCCAATGGAATATGTGGCTTCGGCACGAATTTCAGAACTTCAGGTCATTGATCCTGGAGAGATTCGGCGCGTGCAATTAGCGTTACCTGATGATGTCGAAATTGGGGGAAGGCGCTATGTGATCCATGATACCATGCGGCCGGGGACAGCGTTTTTAGCAAAGCCTTGGGGTAGTCGGACGGAGAAGTATCGGCGACGAATGTATACCAGGTCGAATGCGTCCAGCAATGAACCCAGGCTCTTAGAGACATTTATTAATGATACACATCTTGCTCAAGCCGATACTTCTATGTGGTGGCAGTCGGAAGATGCGGATAATTGGTATAAAAGCGGAAAGGGAATTGATGTTCGTTTGGCTGTCGATGAAGGAGCTGGCATCGCCACCGTGTATGAAAATACGAGCATGTGCAAGGAAACGAACCTTCGCTTAGAACCTGATGGAGAGTGGGAAGATCGTCGGTTGGTGTGTGTGGCGTTTGGAACTGGTGTGACGCCGTTTCTTTCTTATATTCGCTATATGGCCGATCAGGAATGGGCCAAAAGAGGTGGGATTCGTGGTGGGTCTTTGACTCTGATTGCCAGCGTACGACATGAAGGACAATTGATGTTGCATCAGGAGCTACTGAAGATGGCGCAAGAGTTCCCGCAGCATTTTCGATACATACCGGTTTTAACCCGATCCTGGCCAAGTGATTGGTCGTCTTTAACAGGTCGAATCGTTCGCACCACAGTTCTACCATCTGGCGAGGAACAGATTGATCCCACGCCGTTGCTCGAACTAGTTCCGAATCTTTCGCAATGCGATTTACGTATGTGTGGAAGTGTCGCCGCCTGTCGTCAGGTGATGCGGGGCATTAGAGAGCACAACATTCTTCCTGTGACCGTACGAACCGAGTCGTGGTAGATAATTGGGAAACGCGGCTGATGAAGCTTGGTTCTATCTGATGGATGGGCGTGTAATTGAATCGGGAATGGTGACGTTGGGGCGTTTCAGGAGCCGAATCACCGGACGCCCGATAAAGGAATGATGGCCACAAATCAGGCAATGGATACTGAGAGTCACCAAAAGTTCTTGCTCTAATTGTTCCAAATTCACGGTCCGGGATCCACAGCGGGAGCACCGAGGGTGTTTGTCGACCTGTGCGGATGTTGGAGAAGCTTTCGTCGTGGACTTTTTTCTCGGGCGTCCTCGCTTGCCAGGTGTTGGGGGGATATTCTTCATGAGCAGTCAGTCCTTCATCAAAGTTTGTTCACCACTTCCCGATGTTTCATTAACAAGTCTTGTGCCAGAGATAAAAGGCAAGAATATGCATGAATCTCTTCTAAAAGACAGGGAATTCACTACCATTTCTGGCAAGGTAGGTAATTTTTTCCATTGGCACCCGGTCGAAATGTGGAGAGGAAACTCCTATTGAGAATCTACCGGGAGCGAGGGTCGGCATCCGACTGGGCTAAGATGGCATCGGCGCGGGCTAATAGGTTGGCGGCTTCGGTCGGGCGTTTGGCTTCTTGTAGGACCCGGGCATATCGCTGAAGAATAACCGCAATATCGGGATGGTCCGGACCATTGATGGATTCTTTGATGTGCAGGGCGCGTTGATACTGGTCTGCGGATTTCTCGTATTCTTTGCGATCATGATAAAAGTCGGCCAGGCTATATAAGCTACTCAAGAGGAGGGGATTTCCCGGTCCTAATGTTTCGGCATGTTGAATGGTGGCTAATAACTGTTGTTCAACCAGAGGCGGCTGAGTTTTGGTGGCTTGGTGGTCTTGGGGATATTTCTGGGAGTGATGGTGACAGGCTGAGATAAGGGCACACAGAAGGAGTAGACTTGCACACAAAATAAATCTTAGGAGTCTTGGGCTGAGTTGTATCATTTTTAAAGAAATAGGGTGCGAGGCAAAGTGCATAGATTGACTTCTATGAATTCTATGAACTTCAGATGGTCTCCTGCAAGTCAATCATTAGTTGGGTCGTCTTTCCCTCCTACCTATGACAGTAAAAGAGTGATTATCGTTTAAAAAGGGGAATTCAATGCCGGTTATTTGGTGTTCGATTTCGTCCCATGGATTTGGGCATGCCGCACAAGTCATTCCCATCCTTAATGCCCTAGGCGTGGTTCTTGAGGATTTACAGGTGATACTTCGGACCTGTGTGGCCCCTTCTATTTTTGAAGAATATTTGAAAGTTCCCTGGGAGTTGCAGCCCGTCCCCCAAGACATTGGGTGTATTCAAGGAGGTCCGCTAGACATAGACGTTGAAGGGACATGGTCGGCGTATCAAGAGTTTCACGGAAATTGGAATCAACGAGTTAGTCATGAAGTCCAGGCGATGAACGAGGTTCAGCCACAGCTTGTGATTTCTAATATTTCCTATTTGGCTATCGCGAGTGCATTTCAAGCGCATTACCCCGCAGTTGCGATTGCCTCGCTTTCATGGGATCAAGTCGTAGTTCCATATATGCAAGGAACGAATACTGATCACACGGCCATTTATGAACATATTCGCCAGGAATATGGTAAGGCCGATCACCTCATTCGGCTGTATCCTGGTATTGATATGCCAGCGTTCCCCTCGGTCACAGATATCGGTCCGTCTTTTCCACTTCTCGGAGCGCCGTCGAAGAATGTACGAAAAATCCTGGCACTAGAGGATGGAGAAAGACTGGTGCTCATTGCCTTTGGAGGTATCCCGCTGATC
>Ga0224496_10002168_pt1 | contig 11772 bp, 9 predicted proteins | sample SF_Jul11_sed_USG_2_FD_168127 | JGI IMG/M metagenome (GOLD analysis project Ga0224496, IMG submission 168127) | Sediment microbial communities from San Francisco Bay, California, United States - SF_Jul11_sed_USGS_8_1 | ecosystem: Environmental > Aquatic > Marine > Sediment | place: USA... | reverse complement strand
CGCCAACCACCGACAGGGGAATGAGCAGGTACAGGATGTCCATTCAGCCTCACCCTGCGGGCGGCGCCTGCGCCAGCCGCAATGAGTTGAGCACCACCAGCACCGAGCTGCCGGCCATGCCGAGCCCGGCCGCCCACGGCGGCAACCAGCCGACCAGCGCCAGCGGAATGCAGGCGGCGTTGTAGAGCGCCGCCCAGGCCAGGTTCTGGCGCACCACCCGCACCGTGCGGCGCGCCAGAGCGAACGCGTCGGCCACGTCGCCGATGCGGCTGCCGAGAACGATCGCATCGGCATGCGACTGCGTCACCGCCGCGCCATGCGCAAAGGCAAACGACACGTCGGCGCGCGCCAGCACAGGCGCATCGTTCAGGCCGTCGCCGACCATCGCCACCACCCGGCCGGCGGCCTGCGCCTGCGCCACCGCCGCCAGCTTGGCCTCGGGAGTCGCACCGCCACGCACGTCGTCGATGCCGACCCGTTCGGCCAGAGCCTGCACCTGGTCGGGCCTGTCGCCCGACAGCAGCACGACGTCCAGGCCGGAGGCGCGCAGACGATCCAGCGCCGCAGCCGTGTCGGGGCGCAGCTTCTCGGCCAGGTCGAACGCTGCCCAGGCTTCGCCGACCGGGCCGAACCAAAGGGCCGCACCGTCCGACGCATCCCCGGCGCCGGCCCGATCAGACTGCCGCACACCGGCCTCCACCCACCTCCGGGACCCGAGCCGGAAAACGCGACCGTCGCCGGCTCGCGCCTGCAGGCCGCTGCCGGCGTGCTCGGCCACCTCGCGCCAGGGCACAGCGCCTGGCAGTGCCGCGCCAAAGGTTTCGGCCAATGCACCCGCCATCGGGTGCGCCGACAGCGCCGCCAGCGCGGCGGCCTGCGCCTGCAGCGCCGCTTCACTCACGCCGGCCAGCAGCGCGGCGGGCAACAAGCGCGTGGCATGCAACTCGAGACGGTCTTCGGTCAGCGTGCCGGTCTTGTCGACGAAAAGGGTGTCGGCCTTGGCCAGGGCCTCCAGCGCCTCGAGGCGCTGCAACAGCACGCCGCGCCGCGCCAGCGTGCCGGTAGCCGCCAGCAAGGCCGAAGGCGCCGCCAGCGAGATCGCGCACGGACAGGTGACGATCAACACCGACACCGCGACCCAGACCGCGCGCGACGGGTCGATCACCGACCAGGCGGCGGCCGCTAGCGCGGCCAGCGCCAGCACCGCCCACAGGAACGGCCCGGCCAGCCGGTCGGTCAGCCGCACGCCCGCCGGGCGCTGCATCAAGGCGCTGCGCATCAGCGCGACGATGCCTTCGTAGCGGGTGTCGGCGCCGATCCGTTCGACGCGCATCAGCACCGGCGCCAGCAGGTTCAGGCTGCCCGCCACCAGGGCGTCGCCGGCTTGCTTGACGAGCGGGCGCGACTCGCCGGTCAGCAGCGCCTCGTCGGCTTCGGTCTGCCCGTCGAGCAGCACGCCATCGGCCGGAAAAGCCTGGCCGGCCAGCACGCGCACGCGGTCGCCGGCACGCAGTTGGCGAACGCCGACCACGCTGACCTGCCCGTCGGCATCGACGCGCTGCACGCTCTCGGGCAGGCGCGACAGCGCACGCTCCAGCGAATCGGCCACGCGGTGCCGCGCACGCAACTCCAACGTGCGCCCGCCGAGCAGGAAGAAGACGAACATCGTCAGCGAGTCGAAGTACACCTCGTGGCCGAACAGGCCGCCCGGCTCGAAGGTCGCCGCCGAACTGGCGACGAAGGTCACCAAAATGCCCAGCGAGACCGGCACGTCCATGCCGATGCGGCGCTGGCGCAGCCGCTGCCAGGCCGACTGGAAGAACGGTCGGGCGGAAAACAGCAGCACCGGCAAGCTCAGCAGCCAGCCGGCCCAGTTCAGCAGCTTCAGCAGATCGGGCGCGATCTCGCCCGGCGCGGCGAAGTAGACCGGCACGGCCACCATCATCACCTGCATCATGCAGAAGCCGGCGACGAACAGGCGCCACAGCGCGAGTCGGTGCTCTGCCTGGCGCAGTAGGCGGGCCGGCGCAGCGGCGTCCGGCACGGCACGGTAGCCGGCCTGCTCGATCGCCTCGACCAGCACCGAAGGCCGGGTCTGGCGCGGGTTCCAGCGCACCTCGGCGTGTTCGGAGGCGGCGCTGACGCGCGCGTCCTGCACACCCGGCACTTTCAGCAAAGCGTCTTCGATGATGCCGGCGCAGGCCGCGCAGGTCAGTCCCGACAGCTGGAACTGCGACACGGCCACCCGCTCGCCGTCCGCGGCCTGCAGCCAGCGGGTGAACAGACCCTGCTCCTGCGGGTCGTCGAGCGCGGCAAGGCGCGGCGCGGGTTGGGCGAACGCAACGGACATGAATTGGGCAACGGCGCAGCGGGCCGGCAATGGCCCAGGTGCAATCTACCGAGGACGGTGCGGCGCAATCTTGATATTCATCAAGCCAGATCGATCGACGCGAGCACCCCGAACCCGGGTCGCCCCGGATCGTCACGCGGCCGGCGCACTGGCCCCGTCGAAGTCGCGGCGTACGCCGCGATGGCGCCTGTAGATGCTGCGCACCCAAGCAGCGCCCGGGTGGTCGGCATAGCGGTCCATCAACTGGCGAAATCCGCGCGCCACGGGCTGCGGGCATGACATCGGCGAGTCGTCGGGCCGGATCAGCACCGCCAGTGTCGACGCCGCGGTCAGGTCGGCGACGCTGAAGCGGTCACCACACAAGTAGCCGGTGGCGGCGCCGCGTGCGGCGACGAAGTCGAGCGCCTCGGTTCCGGCGCGCAGACCGTCTTCGATCGCCTCGGCACCGGTGATGCCATTGCCCTTGCGCACCATGCCGGCGGCCACCGGCACGGCGCAGGCGTAACCGAGCCGTTTGAGCAGCGGCGCACCGTCGGCGAAGATGCGCGCGAAGTAGCCCGGCTGCTGCAGCAGGGCCTCGAGCACCGGGCGGCGGATGCGCGGCGTCAGGTCGTCGTCGAACCAGGCCTGGATGCGCATTGCCTCCGTTCGCAATGCGGGGTCGGCCGGCAGCAAGGTCGGCTCGGCATGATGAGTCTCGAGCCAATCGATGATGTGCGCCGAACCGGCGAGCGCCTCGCCGTCGTGCAGCAGCACCGGCGTCATCGTCTGGCCGGTGAGCCGTTTCACCGTCGCCATGTGCGGGCCCGGCAGCAGGCTGCGGCGCTGGTGCGGCACCTGCTTGATGTCCAGCGCCCAGCGCACCTTTTCGTTGTACGGCGAATGGCGGAATTGCAGCAGTTCGAGCATCGACGCCTCCTCGCAGTGCAGGGCATCGTGCATGGTATCGCCGCGGTGCCCCCGTGGCGGCGTAGACTGAAAGTTTCCGGCCTGAATGGAGCCGACATGACCGATCACGCATCGCCCCTTCGCCGCGGCGCCACAGCGCCCGAGTTCAGCCTGCCAGGCACCGACGGCCGCGCCTGGCGCCATGCCGATGCGGCCGGCCCGAACGGCTTGGTGCTGATGTTCATCTGCAACCATTGCCCGTACGTGAAGGCGGCGATCGACCGCATCGTGCGCGAGGCCGTCGCCCTGCGCGAGATCGGTGTCGGCGCAGTGGCGATCAACAGCAACGATGCGGCCGCCTACCCCGACGATTCGTTCCCGAACATGGTGGCATTCGCGCGCCGGCATGGCATGGACTTTCCCTACCTGCACGACGAATCGCAGGCGCTGGCGCGTGCCTACGGCGCGGCCTGCACACCCGAGTTCTTCGGCCTCGACCGCGATCGTGTGCTGCACTACCACGGCCGCCTCGACTCGGCGGGCCGCAATCCGGCAGACGCCGACACGCGGCGCGAACTGTTCGACGCCATGCAGCAGCTCGTGCAGACCGGCCGCGCTCCGCAAGACCAGGTGGCCAGCATCGGCTGCTCAATCAAGTGGCTGCGGGCATGAATGCCGCCGGCGCGGCGCCATCCGCAACGCCGTCGCCGCGGCGCGGCTTCGAACTGCTGGGCATCGACCACATCGTGCTGCGCGTGCGCGACGTGCTGGCGATGCAGCGTTTCTATATCGACGTGCTCGGCGCAACGCTTGACCGCGTGCAGGCGCAGATCGGCCTGGTGCAGGTGCGCGCCGGCCGTTCGCTGATCGACCTGGTGCCGGTGGACAGCGTGATCGGCCGTGAAGGTGGCGCCGCGCCCGGCGCGCAAGGCCACAACGTCGACCACTTCTGCCTGCGCGTCGAACCGTTCGACGGGCCGGCGCTGGTTGCCTACCTGCAAACCCACGGCATCGACGCCGGCTCGCCCGCGCGGCGTTATGGCGCCGACGGCACCACCCTGTCGGTCTACCTGCGTGACCCCGAAGGCAACCGGGTCGAGTTGAAAGGCCCACCGGGGCAAACCTGAGGCGTGCCGCCGCAGCAACGCGTCGACGTCAACCCGCTTCACTTCCACCCGGGCAAGGCCATTCGGCACGCCGCTGCTGCTGCCGCGGTGTCACGCCGGCTCAATGCTCGTGCCGATGGTGTGCATCCGGGAAGTGGGTGTGCGAGTGGCTCATCGGCTCGTGCCGATGGACATGCGTATGGGGCCGGTTGGATGCACCGGCAGCGTGGTCGTCGTCATGCTCGTGCTGGTGATGCTCGTCGTGCACATGCGCGTGGCTGTGCTCCATTCCCGCATGGTGGTGCGCGTGGCTGTGCCGTTCGGTGACATGCAACCACACGCCCACGGCCATCAGCGCGCCGCCCAGCATCAGTTCGGTCGTCACCGGCTCCTTCAGCAACAGCACCGCGAGCCCGGCGCCAAAAAACGGCGCGACGGAGAAATAGGCGCCGGTGCGCGCCGCGCCGAGTTCGCGCAACGCGACGACGAAAAGGATCAAGCTGGCGCCATAGGCCAGCAGGCCGAGCACGCCGGCGGCGAACACGGTGCCCGCATCGGGCCTGGCCGCGCCCGCCCACGCGGCCAGGCCCAGGTTCACCGCGCCGGCCACCAGGCCCTTGCTCATCGCAATGAACGAGGCATCGGCAAGCGCCACCTTGCGCGTCAGGTTGTTGTCGATCGCCCAGGCCAGGCAGGCGCCGGTCACCAGCAGCGCCGGCACGGCGCCGCCGAAGCTTGCCCCGCCCTGCCCGGCCAGCACGACCGCGCCGGCGACGATGGCCGCCATGCCGAAGACAATGCGCCGGTCGGCGTTTTCCTTGAACACGAGCCAGGCAAGCAGCGCTGTCAGCACCGCCTCCAGGTTGAGCAGCAGCGACGCGCCCGACGCAGGCATGCGCGCCAGCCCCGCCATCAGCAAGACCGGCCCGACCACACCGCCGGCCACGATGGCCAGCGCCAGCCAGCGGCCGTCGCCCGGCGCGAGGCGTGCCGGCGGCGCGCGCCGCAGCAGTCGCCACAGCAGCAGGCCGATGCCCGAACCGGCATACAGCAGGCCTGCCAGCAACCACGGCGAGGTGTGTTCAAGCAGCAGCTTGGCCAGCGGCGCGCCTGCGCCGAACAGCGCCGCAGCCAGCAGGGCCGAACCGACACCGCGGGGAAGTGCGCTTGCCATGGTCAGGCCATCGACCGCTTGCCGCCGACCGCCGTCAGGCCGCGCCCTTGTCAGCGCTGGCACGCCGGAGTTCGAGCACGCCGCTGCGCACATGCAGGTCGCGCTGCGGGAACGGGATCTCGATGCCATGCTCGCGGAACTTGTCGTAGATCGCGAAATTCAGCGCGCTGATGAGCTTGCCCTTGCGCTGGACCAGGCTCGAAGACCAGACCCGCAGCTCCAGCTCGAGCGCGCTGTCGCCGAACGCCATGAAGCGCACCACCGGCGGCGGGTCCTCGAGCACGTCCTCGTTGGCGGCGGCCACTTCCAGCAGCAGCGCCTCGACCTTGCGCGCGTCGCTGCCGTAGGCCACGCCGACCGACACCCGAAAGCGCACCCGGCTGTCGTTGTGCATCCAGTTGACGACGTTCTCGGTGATGAACTTGGAGTTCGGCACGATGATCGTGATGTGGTCATTGGTCAGCACCGTCGTGCTGCGCGCGCCGACGTGCACGACGTCGCCCTCGACGTCGTCGACGACGATTCGGTCGCCAATCTTGATCGGCCGCTCGAACATGATGATCAACCCGCTGATGAAGTTGCTGACCACGTTCTGCAGGCCGAAGCCCAGGCCAATGCCCACCGCGCCGGCCAGCACGTTGAGTGTCGTCAGGTTGATGCCGGCGCTTTGCAGGATCACCAGCAGGCCCAGCAGCAGCACGACGTAGCGCGTGATCGACGCCACCGCCTGGCGTGCCCCGATGTCGAGCCGGGTGCGCACCAGCACCCGGTCGGCCAGCCACGCGCGCAGCCGGCCCACGCCGTAGAACAGCGCTGAGATCAGCACCACCACGTACAGCAGGGTCCACAACGAGTAGGAAACGCCCGCGACGCTGAACAGCGTGAAGTTCAGCGCCGCATGCGCCTTTTCGATCCAGGCTTGCAGGGGTTCGATCATCACTCGGTCTCCGGAGGTGTCGGTCACGGCCCAAACGGTGCCGCCGGCGCAGCGGATTGCCGCAGGGCGTGCGCGCGGCGAGCATAGCCGCTGGCGGGTGGGGCGCGGGATTCAGGCGCCTGCGCCCCGCCTACCGGATCCCGCCCTGCGTCATCTTCTTCAGGTCGAGGATGCGATCGACCTCGTCGGCGGGCAGGCCGGACTCGGCCTTGACGACCTCGCGCAGCGGGCGGCCCTGCAGCAGCGCTGCCGTGGCCATGCGCGCCGCGGCGTCATAGCCGATCGCCGGCACCAGCGCGGTGACGGTGGACAGGTTGCGCTCGACCAGTTCGGCGCAGCGCACCGGGTCGGCCTCGATGCCGGCGATGCACTTGTCGACGAAGTTGCGACAGCTGTTCGTCAACAGCGTGATCGACTCCAGCACATTGCGCCCCATCATCGGGATGGTGGTGTTCAGCTCGAAGGCGCCCGACAGGCCGCCGACGGTCACCGCGGCGTCGTTGCCGATCACCTGCGCCGCGACCTGCACCACCGACTCGGCGATCACCGGGTTGACCTTGGCCGGCATGATCGACGAGCCGGGCTGGACTTCGGGCAGGCGGATCTCCATCAATCCGCTGCGCGGGCCCGAGGCCATCCAGCGCAGGTCATTGGCGATCTTGGTCAGGCTCACCGCAATCACCTTGAGCGCGCCCGACAACTCGACCAGCGCGTCGCGCGCGGCCTGCGCCTCGAAGTGGTTCTCGGCCTCGCGCAGCATCGCCAGGCCGGTGCGCTCGCGCAGGTCGGCGATGACGGCCGCGGTCATGCCCGCGGGCGCGTTGAGCCCGGTGCCCACCGCGGTGCCGCCCAGCGGAAGCTCGGCCACGCGCACCAGGGCCGACTCGACCCGCGCGCGGCCCAGCGCGATCTGGCGCGCATAGCCGCTGAACTCCTGACCGAGGGTGACCGGCACCGCATCCATCAGGTGCGTGCGCCCGGACTTGACGACCGGTGCGAACTGCACCGCCTTGTCCGCCAGAGCGTCGTGCAGACAGGCCAGCGCCGGCAGCAGCCCGTCGTTGCACGCCTGGCATGCCGCGACGTGCACGGCGGTCGGAAAAACGTCGTTCGACGACTGCCCGGCGTTGACGTGGTCGTTCGGGTGGATGCGCCCGGCCCCGGGCGCGCCGCCGAGCAGCTCGCCAGCGCGGTTGGCAATCACCTCGTTGGCGTTCATGTTCGACGAAGTGCCCGAGCCGGTCTGGAAGACGTCGACGACGAAGTGCCCGTCCAGGGCGCCGTCGATGACCTCGCGCGCCGCCTGGTCGATCGCCTCGAACTGCTCGCGGTCGATCACGCCCTGGCGCAGGTTGACTCCGGCGGCCGCCGCCTTGATCTGCCCCAGCGCCTTGATCAGGGCACGCGGGATCGGCTGGCCCGAGATCGGGAAGTTCTGCACCGCACGCTGCGTCTGCGCACCGTAGTAGGCGGCCGTGGGCACCTGCAACTCGCCCATCGAGTCGGTTTCGATCCGGTACTCGCCCATGCCGGACACCATACGCCGGCCGGGGCCTGGGGCGCAAGCGGTTAGAGCCGCAAACCATATTGCACTCGCAAATTGCATTGACCGCGCGGTTCGCACTCAGTAGATTGCATTTCAGCGATACCCTTCATCGCTGCCGCACCCCAAGAGGCCAGACGTGCAACCCTTCTCGCAGACGCAGTTCGAATCAGCGTTGACCGCTGACGACGGCGCCGAAGCGTCGGCGGGAGAACGCGCCGAGTGCTGCTGCGGATCGCGATGGGCCTGATATCGCGATCCAGGTCGGCGCAGCAGCCCGCCGATGCGTTCGGGCCTTTTCATCGTGTGGCCGAATCGGGCCACAACGGCGTGCCGATGGGGCCGCTGAACGGCGCACGGGCCTGACCATGCCGACACCCACGCGGACACCATTGGTGGAGACCGAACTCGCCCGCGAAGCCGCCCTGCCGGCCAGCCAGATGCACGCCGAGCAGGTGCGCATCTGCGGCACGGTGCAGGGCGTGGGCTTCCGGCCATCGGTCTGGCGCATCGCCAATGAACTCGGCATCAAGGGCGCGGTGTGCAACGACGCCCAAGGTGTGCTCATCGACGCCGTTGGCAGCCGCGAACAACTCGACGCACTGGCACGGCACGTTCGCGACGAAGCCCCGCCGCTGGCGCGCATCCGCTCGATCACGCGCGTGGCCGTGTCTCTGCCGCAGCCGTTGCCGACACGCTTCCTGATCGGCGCCAGCCGCGCCGGCACCACGCCGCTGACGGCCGTGGCCGCCGATGCCGCGACCTGCGCCGAGTGCGTCGCCGAGATCTTCGACCCGTCTGCGCGGCGTTACCGCTACGCGCTGACGAACTGCACGCATTGCGGCCCGCGGCTGTCGTTCGTCACCCGCGTGCCCTACGACCGGCCACAGACGACAATGGCCGGCTACCCGATGTGCGAAGCCTGCCGCGCTGAATACGAATCACCGGCCGACCGGCGCTTTCATGCCCAGCCGATCGCCTGCCATGGGTGCGGACCCAAGGTGCGGCTGAAGCGGCTCGACGGCCGCGCGTTCGCGCTCGACAGCGACACCTTCCTCGACGATTGCGACGCCGCCGGCACCCTGCTGGCACGCGGCGAGATCGTCGCGATCAAGGGGCTGGGCGGCTACCAGCTGGCCTGCGACGCGACAAGACCCGCATCCGTGGCCCGGCTGCGAGCGCTGAAGCGGCGCGAGCGCAAGCCGTTTGCGCTGCTGGCCGCCGATGTGAACGCAGTGCGCGATTGGTGCCAGGTCAGCGACGCCGAGGCCAATCTGCTGCAGTCACCCGCCGCGCCGATCGTGTTGCTGGCGCGGCGCCGCACGTTGCGAGCGCCCGGCATTGCCGACGCTGTGGCGCCCGGGCTGACCACGCTGGGCTTCATGCTGCCGAGCACCGGCGTGCACCACCTGGTGATGCGGCGCATGAAGCGGCCGGTCGTGCTGACCAGCGGCAACCTCAGCGACGAGCCGCAGGCGGTCACGCTGGAAGAATTGGCGCAGCGCTTCGGTGCGCGCCGGGGCGATGCGCACCCCACGGCCCCGGCAGCCGCCAGCATCCAGTTCGTGCTTGACCACCACCGGCCGATCGCCAGCCGCATCGACGATTCGGTGGCACGTGTGGTCGGCGGCGAACCGCAGGTGCTGCGCCGCGCGCGTGGCTTTGCGCCGCAACCCATCCCGCTGCCGCCCGGCTTCGAGGATGCTGCACCGGTGCTGGCCTACGGCGGCGAGCTGAAGAACACCTTTTGCCTGCTGCGCGACGGGCAGGCCGTGCTGTCACAGCACATCGGTGACTTGGCCGACGCGGCCACGCAGGCCGACTACCGCCGTGCACTGCGCGACGTGTGCGGCTTTTTCGCCTTCGAGCCGCAACAGCGTGCCTGCGATGCGCACCCCGAATACCTGTCCACCAAGCTTGCGCATCGAGAAGCGCAGCACGCCAGGCAAGTCGCCGTCGAGGTGCTGCACCACCATGCGCACATCGCCGCCTGCCTGGTCGACAACGGCTGGCCGCTCGACGCCGGGCCGGTGATCGGCGTGGCGCTCGACGGCCTGGGTTATGGCCGCGAAGAACACCATGGCGACGGAGGGCCCGACCTTGCGGGCGACGGCACCGGCGGCCGCGGCCAGCTTTGGGGCGGCGAGTTCGCGATCGCCGACTACTGCCGCTTCGACCGCCGCGGCACCTTCAAGCCGGTGCCGCAGCTCGGCGGCGAGATGGCGGTGCACGAACCCTGGCGCAACACCTACGCCCACCTGATGGCCGCGATGAAGTGGCCGGCATTTGAGATGAACTTCGGCACGCTTGATCTGCATCAATATCTCGCCGCGCAACCGCGTGCGGTGCTCGACGGCATGCTGCTAAAAGGGGTGAACTCGCCATTGGCCAGTTCGTGCGGACGATTGTTCGACGCCGTCGCCGCCGCGATTGGCATCTGCCGCGAACACGCTGCCTACGAAGGCCAGGGCGCGGTCGAGCTCGAAGCCGCGGTCGATCACGAGGTGCTGTGCTCCGAAGACGACGAACCCGGTTACCCGTTTGCCATCCAACGCCTGAAGGAAAGCGGCATGCCCTACATCGAACCGCAGCCCATGTGGGCCGCGCTGCTCGGCGATCTGCTGCTGAAGACACCGGTGCAGACGATGGCGGCACGATTCCACAAGGGGCTGGCGCAGGTGATCGTCAAGATGGTCCACAACGTGGCGCGGGCGCACGATACCGGGCGGCCGCTGGCCCATGTGGCGCTGTCGGGCGGTGTGTTCCAGAACCGGGTGCTGCTCGATCAGGTGGGGGCCCGGCTGCGCGACGCCGGCTACACCGTGCTGCTGCACCGGCGCGTGCCGTGCAACGACGGCGGCATTTCGCTCGGGCAGGCGGCAGTTGCGGCGGCGCGCGGCCTGTCGAATTGAACGGCCTTGCCAGGACCAGTACCGGCGCAACCACGACGAACAGGAGAACTCAGCAGATGTGCCTCGGCATCCCCGGCCAGATCGTGGCGATCACCAGTCACACCCACAAGCTTGCGATGGTCGAGGTGATGGGCGTGCGGCGCGAAGTCAACCTCGCCTGCGTCGTCGACGACGAGCACACGATCGACTCGTGCATCGGCGACTGGGTGCTGGTGCATGTCGGCTTCGCAATGAGCCGCATCGACGAAGACGAAGCAAAGCTGACGCTCGACGTCCTGCAGCAGCTCGGCGAGGCGCAGGCCGAGTTGCAGGCGATGCGCGACGCCGATGCCGCGCTGATGGCGCCGTCACCTTCGCCGCCGCGGCATTGACGCCATACAACACGACACCACCATGAGCAGCAACGACAACGCCCTCGCCAGCCTGTACCCGCACCTTGCAGGCGACGCCGCGGCGAAGACCGCGCCGACGACGATGGACGCCGCGCTGCGCGAGTCGGTGCGGCACAAGGCCGATCAAAGCGTCAAGGTCAAGCAGCAATTCTTTGCCGACGAAGCCGACCGCATCGTGCAGGCCGCGCACCTGCTGGCGCGCTGCTACCGCGGCGGCGGCCGCCTCTACACGATGGGCAATGGCGGCTCGAGTTGCGATGCCGCGCATCTGGCGGTCGAGTTCCAGCACCCGGTCACCGCCGGCCGCCCGGCGCTGCCGGCGCTCAACTTGAGCCAGGACATGGCGATGATCACCGCGGTGGCCAACGACATCGGCTTCGCGCATGTCTATACCCGCCAGGTGCTGGCGCATGTATGCAGGAACGATGTGCTGGTCGGCATCTCGACCAGCGGCAACTCCGACAACCTGC
>Ga0224496_10002167_pt1 | contig 11775 bp, 10 predicted proteins | sample SF_Jul11_sed_USG_2_FD_168127 | JGI IMG/M metagenome (GOLD analysis project Ga0224496, IMG submission 168127) | Sediment microbial communities from San Francisco Bay, California, United States - SF_Jul11_sed_USGS_8_1 | ecosystem: Environmental > Aquatic > Marine > Sediment | place: USA... | reverse complement strand
TCCGGCATATATTATTCGGGTGTCGGGGATTCGGACCCGGCGTTGGGTAGAAGACCACGAAACTTGTTCGATGCTGGCCGAGCAGGCAGCTCGCCAAGCGCTGGAACAGGCCGGTTGTACACCCGAGGATCTTGACGCGATTATCGTCTCAACCACCTCACCTGATCTGTTGTTTCCTTCCACCGCTTGCTTGCTCCAAGATCGATTAGGGGTTTCTGGCATTCCGGCATTTGACTGTTCGGCCTCCTGCTCGGGGTTTTTGTATGGCCTGTCGATGGCCGATCGTTTTCTGCGTGCTGGAACGTTTCGCCGATGCTTGGTGGTGGCCTCGGAAGTGAAGTCACGATCGTTGGATTGCGATGATCTCAGTACGGCTATTTTGTTTGGAGATGGTGCGGGCGCGGCGATTGTGGAGCTTTCGACTAAGGCTGACTTTGGCATTGTCAGTATCCGATTGCATGCGGATGGGCAATATCATGACTTGGTGAAGGTTGCCGGCGGGGGCTCTCGGCAGCCCTTATCTCAAGTGGTTCTGGACAATCGGGCGCATACCTTACGCATTCAGGGTTCGACGTTGTTTCGAGTGGCTGTTCGACGGTTGCAACAATCCATTATGGGTCATCTGGCAAAGGAACAATGGTCAGTCGCAAAACTTGATCAGGTGATTTTTCACCAAGCGAATGTCCGGATGATCACGCATTTGTGCCGAAGGCTTGGAATATCCGCAGACCGATGTGTCTCTATGATGGAAGACGTGGGCAATACCTCGTCAGCATCCTTGCCGATGGCCCTTGATTTTACCAATCGTCATCAGCGACTAAAGGAGGGAAGTCACATCCTGCTGGGTGCGTTTGGGGGCGGATTGACCTGGGGAACGGCCTTAATTCGTTGGGGTTGATTCCTGGTGAATAATTCCCTCTTTTCATGGAGATGGCATCGGTAAAATAGGCATAGGATTTGGAATGTTGATGATAGCGTGGACTTTCATGTCATGCTAAAATGACGCGTTTAACAAGAATAATTATTGGAAGGAGAGCGGTTTGAAAATATATTTAGCCAATCCGAGAGGTTTTTGTGCAGGTGTAGACCGGGCCATAGAAATCGTCGATTTATCCTTAAAAACCTATGGTGCACCTATTTATGTCCGTCACGAAATTGTGCATAGCCGGCATGTGGTGGAATCTCTTCGGGGAAAAGGGGCGATCTTTGTTGAAGAGCTGGATGAGGTGCCGGATGGCGCCATCGTCATTTTCAGTGCCCATGGAGTGGCCAAAGCGGTCTGGGAAGAATCGACACGACGGAATCTTAAAGTCATTGATGCGACGTGCCCCTTAGTGATTAAGGTCCATAATGAGGTCAATCGGGATTATGCTAATACGTATGAGTTAATCCTTATTGGTCATGCTGGACATCCAGAAGTGGTGGGGACGCTTGGGCAGGTGCCAGATAAGTTTCATTTAGTGTCGTCCGTGGCGGATGTCGAAGCGTTGGAAGTGGAAAATCCTCTCCATTTATCGTATGTCACCCAAACAACATTAAGCGTGGATGAATGCCGGGATATTGTGGCCGCCCTCCATGATCGGTTCCCCGGTATTAAGGGACCGCACCAGGAAGATATTTGTTACGCCACTCAAAACCGCCAAAATGCGGTCAAAGAACTCTCTCGTTTTGTTGATGTAATTTTCGTGATTGGTTCTCCGAATAGTTCTAATTCCAATCGATTACGGGAATTGGGTGAGCGGTGCGGAATTCCCTCCTATTTGATCGATTCTTATCAAGACATTCAGCTGGCCTGGCTTGAAGGGGTGAATGCGATAGGTATTGCCGCTGGTGCTTCTGCCCCGGAGGTGCTTGTTTCGGAAGTCATAAAATTCTTAAAAGAGCAAGGGGCTGAAGGTGTTGAGGAGCTGACCGTCATTGAAGAAAACGTAGAATTCCTTCTTCCGAAGGAATTGTTGATGGCGAATAGATTAAAATAAGTGTTGCTTGAGGTGCCCTCGGCCTTGCTAGGGGTCAATGACCGATCTTCCTGATTTTTCCCTTCCCTTACAAAAAGCGAATATTCAGGTTTTGGGGCTGTTGTCACCCCCTCATGGTCGAGGATACCCTCGATCATGGTCCTAGATATGGGATAGCGCCTTACCGCTACCCACAGTATTTTGTGGAATTTTTTGATTTTTGGGGCCTCTTGTGGTACAGATTTAGAGTTTTCAAGGCGAGATTAGTGAGAATGAAAAATCCTATGTTTATCTGTGCCCTGGAGGGATCATGAATCTACGTACTCTCGTGGTGAATGGATTTAAGTCCTTTGCCGAAACCAAGGTAGATTTTCCAAACGGCATTACGGCGGTGGTTGGGCCCAATGGGACCGGTAAGAGTAATATCGTGGATGCTATTTTATGGACAATGGGTGAGCAAAGTCCAAAGAGCTTGCGAAGCGAGCGTATGGAGGATGTCATTTTTAATGGGACAGAGCAGCGCAAGCCGATGGGCATGGCTGAAGCCTCACTCATTTTTTCTGATGTGACACCCCAAGAGTTGGAACCCGTTTCAGCCTTAGTTGAAGGGTTGGAGCAAACGACGGATGTCATGATCACTCGTCGTCTCTACCGTGATGGGGATAGTGAGTATTATTTCAATAAAATTTCTTGCCGTCTCAAGGATATTCGTGGGTTTCTTTGGAATGCCCGGGCAGGCACACGAGGGCAGTCGGTGATTGAGCAGGGCAATATTGAGCAATTGTTAAGTGCCTCACCCCAGGAGCGTCGCGAGTTTATTGAGGGAACAGCAGGGATTATTCGCTATAAAAAGCAAAAAGCGGAAGCGTTACGAAAATTACAGAGCACCGAAAATAATTTATTGCGAGTTCGAGATATTTTAGGGGAAGTGCATCAACAACTGCGTGTTCTGACGCGGCAGGCGAAACAGGCGGAAGAATATCAGTCCTTGCTCCGCGAGGCACGGGATTTGGAGGTGCGTTTATTAACAGGGGATTTCCGACGGTTTTTTGCAGAGCATTGTGACGTAGAGAAGGAATTGCAGGACTCCGAAAATCAGGAAACCGCCTGTGTGGCAGAAGAAGTTCGGCTTGTGGCAGAGCAGCAACAGGTTCAGCTTGAGTTGGCAGCCGCGAATGAATCCCTTCAGGAGGCCCAACTTGAATTTCGAGAGATTGAGCAACGTATGTCACAGGCATTTACCGAAATTCAAATTGAACGCAATCGGTTAGAGCAATACGAGCAGCAGCATGCGCAAGTTCTTGAAGAGCGAACTCGACTTCATGCCAACGGGCAAGAGGTCGTGGAGATGCTTGAATCCCTGCGAGAGCGGATAGCGCACATTCGCGGGGAAATGGACGTTCTCGCCACATCCATGGCTGAAGGCGAGGAAAATATGGCCGTGGTGATGGCGCGTCGTCGAGAAACCAAAGAAAAGGTTGATCAAGGGCGAGAAGCGATGTTGGCTTTGGCGGTCGAAAAAACCAATGTTGAGAACCGTCTTCGGAGTCTTGGAGAAGGTCAGAGTGCCACTGGCCGACGGGTGGAGCGTTTGGCAGCCGAACTCATGCAATCCCAGATTGATCAAACAACCTTGCAACACGAACAGGAAACACTTCAAGAACAACGGGTAGCGTTAGAAGGCCAATTAGGGGTGTTACGCACGCGGCAGGAACAACTCGAAGTCATCTTGCAAAGCCATCGTGAAACCCGGCAGGAACTTGATCATAAGATTGTGGAACTTCAAACACAGGCCGCTGGCACAGAGTCCGAGCTCAGAGCGCTTCAAGGTATTTTCCGGGAAGAATTGGGATATGGACAGGACGGAGAGGGTGCGGAAGCCTCGATTCGAGAGCATTGTGCCTGGATTCAGGCAGCTTTGGCGGAACGAATGGAAGTTCCCGAAGATGTTGAGCAAGCCGTGGAGGCGGCTTTCGGTGAACATCTGAAAGCGTGGATCGTTCATTCACCGCAAGAAGCCCAAGAGGCTATTGCGCAATTTCAACAACAGCAATTAGGGAAAGGCCGCTTTCTTCCCTTACAGATTCCTCGTCCTCATGATCTGGCTATTCCTCGTTGGTGGGAGACCCTGGAGCACGATTCAGGCGTCAAAGGATTGGCGCAAACCTTTGTGCAGGCCTCAGCTGACTTGAGACCCATCGTAGATGGGTTATTACATAACACGGTTATTGTCGAATCGTTAGGTGGCGCGGTGGCCCTCATGGAGAAGTATCAGTGGTTTGAGGGGGAAGGGCCGTGTTTGGTGACGTTGCAGGGGGAGGTGGTGTCTCCTCTTGGAGTGATCAGCGGAGGGTCGAGCAGGGAAGCCGGCGGGTTGTTACGTCGACGGAGAGAAATCCTGCTATTAGAAGAAACGCTTCAGGCACTTTTAGCTGAATTCGAGGGTGTTCAAGACGCACGAAAGGCACTTGGTCATGATATTGAAACCGTGTCGACTCAGTTTGAAGAGGCCATTGCAGCCATTCGGGAAAAAGAAATGCATGTGTTTTCTGTACAAAAGGAAGAGCTGTCGAAGGAACGGGCACTCCCTGATCTTTTGCGCCGCTTAGAGATTCTTCAGCAAGACCGTGAAATGGAAGAGTCTGAGTTAGGACGAATGCAAATTGAAGAAGTGGCTGTCAGGAATCAACTAGAAACCCTAGAGCGTCGACGGATCGAGGAGCAGGCGACTCTTGATCGGTCCCAAGAAGCCCTTCATGAGCTGGATCAAGAGCAGGAAGATCTAACCACTTCTCTCAACGACATCAGGATGAAGCATCACACCTTGCATGCACAGTCTGGCCATGAACAGAGTAACTGCGAGAGATTGGAACGTGAAGAGGACAATCGAAAAATTCGGATTCAGGAGATCGATCAGCAATTAGAGCAGCTCTTTTTTCACAGTCGGGCAAGCCAAGAAAAACGGCTCAAGAATGAATCGTTAATTGAAGAGTTGGGTGGGCAAAAGGAATTGAAGGGTGAGCATTTGCGGAATTTTCAAAACCAGCATGCAGAATTTCTGGAAGAGGTGAAGCGGCTGGATTCGTTGATCAGTCGTGCTCGAGAGGCCCTTTCGAAGATTTTTAAATCACGTGGCCCCATTGAAGGGCATTTGGCTGAAGTGCGAACAAGGCTTCAAGCAGTTGAAGAGACTCTGACCGTGACCTATGAAATTTCCACCGAAGATCTGAAGTTTTCTCAGCCTCAGGACCTGGAAGTGAATGAGGCGCAAGATTCAACTGAAGATGACGAAGGTCCTGAGCAATGGCGTGAGCACTTGCAACGTATTCGGAAGAAGCTTGAACGGATCGGTCCGATTAATTTGGCCGCGATTGATGAGCATGTCCAATTAGAAGAGCGGTATCAATTTTTGTTGGCACAAGAAGAAGACTTAGCTGGTTCGATTCAATCCCTGCAAGAAATCATTCAGCGGCTGAATCAAACCACCAATAAATTGTTTGCGGAGACATTCAAGGAATTGCAAGTGAAGTTTAATGAAGTGTTTTCTGCCTTATTTGCTGGAGGGCGAGCCGAGTTGGTGCTAGTTGACGAATCGGCGAATGCTACACAAGACTCAGAGTCCGGAAATGTTGCAGAGGGTACTCTGGATGGGAAGGAATCCGAATCATTCAAGCAAGAACCAGGGGTCGAGATTGTGGCGCAACCACCTGGCAAACGTTTGAAAAGTATGAGCATGCTCTCGGGTGGTGAAAAAACAATGACGGTCATGGCGCTGTTATTTGCCAGTTTTTTAATACGTCCGTCACCATTTTGTGTGTTGGATGAGGTGGATGCTCCGCTGGATGAAACCAATGTGGTCCGGTTCGGGCAATTTTTGAAGCAAATGGCTGATCGCTCGCAATTTATCGTGATTACGCATAATAAGCGAACAATGGAGGTGGCCAACTCTTTATTTGGTGTGACGATGGAGGAGCCTGGAGTGTCCAAGCTGATTTCAGTTCGTCTTCATGAATTACATGAGGTCGGTTGAAGGGGTTTTGAATCAACCTGGTGTTTCTCGAGCACATCAATATAAATACAAAAAAGGCCCCTTCCTGACAACAGGAAGGGGCCTTTTTAAAATGACATTGAAGGAGGAGAAAAGAAAGGAGCTAATTCCTCACACCGCTCCATACTTTTTCGGGATCAATTTCTTTGTCAGGATTCAGTTCTTTTGCTTTTGCAAGAAGCACGTCTGTGGTTTCTGGAATTTCTGGATCGGGAATGCAGCAGTCATCCACAGGGCACACTGCAGCACATTGCGGTTCGTCAAAATGTCCCACGCATTCCGTACATCGTTCATAAGTAATGACGTAGACCGTATCACCATCTCCCTGTCCTTCTCCGACGGCATGCCCAAGTTCTTCAGCGGCACTGCGGGTTTCAAAAATAGCTTCATTGGGACATTCGGGTAGACAGGCACCACAATTAATGCATTCTTCGGTGATTAGTAACGACATAATTCCTCCTTCACAGACAAATAAAAAGCAACGTCAAATTTACTTAAATTGGGCTGAACAGTTTGCTACAAACGGAACTATTCAAAGTATCATGCGAATCGACTCGCAATTTACGACCAAGGAAAATTGATTGTAGCGACTGAATTTTCAATGAGTCAACCGGACAGAAGACCTACCAGCTAAGCCATTCGGCCCCATTGGTTTCCGAGAGGTGTGAAAGGTGAAATGGAATGTGAGTTGGTGCATTGAGGGCGGTCTTCCCTATAATCTGATTGCTGTTAGATTGATTGGGTGTTGCATAAGACTTAATCTGTCGCTGACCTTCCCATTTCGTAGATATTTTCCTTTCCATCCTCAGCATGATTATTCGTCATTCTAAGCCTTCAGTCGCTTCCGCCTATGGCGCCCTGACAACTGCAGCAATGGTTTGGGGTGGATCCGTCGTTGCGCAAAAAGTAGCCTTAGGTCCTTTTTCTCCGGTCGAAACGTCGGTGTTTCGTGGTCTTGGTGCCTTAGCGATCCTCGTTCCCCTGTGGATCTGGAAGGAAGGAGGCGGTAGGTTTTCGAAGTATGATTGGGGAATGTTTGGGGTATTGGGGTTAGGTGTCTTAGGCAATCACCTTCTCATATTATTTGGTTTGCAATTCATTGGGGCCGGAGCAGCAGGTGTCATTATTGGAGCAAGCCCGGCCATTACGGCTTTCCTGTCTTCCTTGATTTTGAAAGATATTCCACTTCGATTAATTTGGCTAGGATGCCTGGTTTCTTTTGTTGGAGTGGCGGTGATGACAGGGCAAAGCGGGATACAAGGGGCCGGGTCTGATCCTATGCTGGGAGGGGCACTAGTTCTCTCTGGGTTAGTCAGTTGGGCTCTCTATACTATTGGTTGCCGTCGGACCATGGATCGATTTTCGCCTTTGACAGTGACCTGGACGACGCTGATGATGTCATTGTTGGTTGAAATCCCTTTGCTCGGGTGGAATCATAAAATGCTTGTGGCAGGCGTTGAGACCGTTTCGCTGTCCGGCTGGGTAGCGTTGATGTATGTTATGGTGTTTGCTACGGCGTTGGGGCAACAGGCGTGGCTGTATGGGGTTGATGGGGTAGGGCCATCTCGGTCCGGAATTTTTGGAAATTTAGTTCCAGTATCTGCGCTGGTTTTTTCATTCGTGATTTTGGGCGAACCGGTTGGCGTGAGAGAAATAAGTGGAGTAGGATTGATTGTGTTAGGCGTATGGCTTGTGAATCAACGAGCATAAGCCAACCGGACAAGTAGGGTACGGTAGAGTCGAAATAATGACGGAGAGGAAAAGAGCGTATTATGTTGAAGGAACGTATCGAAGAAGTGACGCGCGTCAATGAGTTGTTTTATCAGGCCTTCGAAAGCCTAGACGTGGGACTGATGGATTCAATATGGGCCCATCAGGAATATGTAACCTGCATTCATCCAGGGTGGAGTATTCGAGTGGGGTGGCCAGCCGTCCGGGATTCATGGGTTGTCATTTTCAATAATACATTTTCCATGGAATTTGAGTTAACGGAACTACAGGTGCAAGTCGCAGCTGATATTGCGTGGGTGATTTGTACGGAAAATATTTCCAGTCGTGTCGGAGATTCCCCTCAAAACAGTCAGGTTGTGGCCACGAATCTATTTGAGCGGATTGGAGATGAATGGAAGATTATCCACCATCATGGCTCTCCCCTTATGGAGTAATTGGTTGGGAGAGTTAGGAGGGCGTCGTATGGAGAACCGTATGGGTCCATTCCTCTACAATAGTGTCACGTTCGTCCATTGGCATGGCGCTGTATTTTTTGAACATGCTAAGTCCACCCTTTTTTTTACGCCACATCAGAAACTGCAAAAAATGCTCTTTGCATAATGATTGAGTGCCGGCCGGCGCATAGATCGTCTCAGTACATCCGCCAATTAAACAAGAATCGCTATTCATCGCCTGATCTCCTTCAAAAGTCTTAAAGATACTGTTGCTTCTTGAAGTATGCCGAACTAGATAGACTCAAGGCAATCACTTCGGCATAGATAGGTCTGTTTCATTCGGAAAATGAATGGAGGGTGTGAGTTCCCTTGCGTTCTCACGCAAAAGGCGGGTATCGTAGGTTCCCTATTCACGTGGGTTGAAACCCAAATAGATTCATTGTGTCCTTCAGCAAAGGAGTGTGTTTCGTGTTGACAGCTAAAGATGTGTTTGAAAAGACAAGAGATGCCGCCCTCGGCGCCACAGATCAGGATGAAAAGCCACTTCAGGTTGATTATGCCGCCTTAGAAAGGAAAATTGAACGAGCGTTGGCGGGACGAAAAGTGGAGTTACTCCATATTAATAAATTTCTTCCCGAGGGTTACGAAGATCAAGGCCGCTTCAATACGATTGTTATGACCAGCGGCAATGTCCTTTTTGATATGGTCATCGGAGATTCATATTTTCGGTATGATGTGTTTTCCTGTTGTGATCTGGATAAAATCCAATTAATTGATGGCACCTGGGACAATAAAGAAGCGCGGACGGAGGATGCATTCTTAAGTTTGCGACTCATGCATGGAGATGAAGCCCATATTCTGTTGGCGCTCAGTGACGATCACCGTGAACCAGTTTTGGCGATTGCGGATAAGATTTCTCAAAGTCGGCATCCTGAACGTGCTTCCTGAGTGGAAAGAGGGCGAGGATTCCTGATGCCTTGCTAGAGGCCTATTGGGGTAGAGTGAAGGGCAGGGCGGTCACAGAGACGTGATACTTTTTGCCTTGGGTTTCGACCTCTAATTGGGTGCCGGGTAGGGTGAAATCTCGCAATGAAAATCCTAAGGCAATGGGCTTTTGCAGGAGGGGAGAGAAGGTCGAACTCGACACCCATCCGACTTCTCGTGCGCCAGAAAATAGCGTAGCTCCGGCCTCAGGAAGCTCATCTTCTGTTCCTTCAATGACTAAGCCTACCAGTCGTCGTTTCACTGATCCGTAAGTGTCCATTCTTGCGACGACTTCCTGCCCGGGATAGCATCCCTTAGACAAGCTAAAGGCGATCCCTTCCAAATTAGCTTCGGGAGGCACAATCCGGTCGTTGATATCAGGACCCAATCGAGGCAAGCCGGCTTCAATCCTCGCAGTGTCAATGGCGGCTTTCCCAATGGGTTTGAGCCCTACAGGCTGTCCTGTCTTCAAAAGATGGGCCCACACAGATGCAAGCGCTTGGAGAGGGATGAACAGTTCAAAGTCCCCCATGCCGGTTTCTTCGGTTCGAGCGAGAAACCCCTCGGCTCCCTCAAAAGAAAAAGGCAATGATTGGAGTGAGCCAAGGTTTTCCACTTCGATTTCCAATGACTCTTTCAAAATTTCGGTGGCTTTCGGTCCACTGAGAAGCAGGAGGCCCTGGTTCTCGCTGCCTTTGATCATTTTGGCCTTCGTGCCATAAAGCAGAAATTTTTTAAGAGCCGCATGTGTTTGCTCGCCCACTTCCCCAACATCTTCGATGACGACCTCATTCGGGCGGATCAATGCTCGAAAGTAGGACAATATTTTCCCCTTGTGGTCCATAAAGGTGGAATACCGTCCCTGCCCGGGTTGGAGTGGGAGGATGTCCTGACTAATAATACTTTGCAGCCAGGTGATCCGATCATCACCCGTGACAATCACTCTCCCTCGAAACGATAAGTCCATGAGGCCTGCGCTGGAATGCAGGGCCTTATATTCCACCTGAGGGTTCCCATAATGGGTCGGAATCTCCCAGTCCCCATTGGCTTGAAACGTGGCTCCGAGAGCCTGATGTTGTTCGTGAAGAGGAAGCGTAATCATGAGGCGGCCGAGGAGGAGGTGAGTTCCTCAAAAAGTGCGAGTGTACGGGCTGAGAATTCATTGCGAGAGACCACTTTTTGAATCCCGAGGTCTTTTGCCAGCTTCCATGATCCGACTTCTTCATGATTGGCGAAGGCCAGGATGGGAAGGGATGCCGTTTCGGGAGTAGCTTTAAGGGCTTTCAGGATGTCTGGGGCATTCAATCGGTCGTCATTCATGTTGACGATAATGCCGATGGGCTGACTTTGGAGAGCTTTTACCTGCCAGTCGTCAGAGGTGCGGAGGCGCTCGAGTTTATAGCCGGCTGGCAAAAATGCATCACGAATCTTGGTGTAGAAGAAAATATCACTTACCACAACTAGAATAGTTTTTGTCTCGTTCATGTGAAAATAGCCTTATAGGTTTATTAATTCATTAATGTGAGGATGCGCATTAAGGCTTGTTTGGCCGTCTTGTACTCGGGATTCATGGCTAGGGATTTTTTGTAGGATTCGACCGCCTGGTCCCATTTCCCTTGCCGTTCGTAGACACGGCCAAGATTCATGTGAGGAAAATTGGGGTTTTCGTAGCGTTTGGCTTTCATGGCTTTTTCCAGCCAGGGGATGGCTTCTTCCAACTGATTAAGCTCAATCAGATAGACACCAATATCGTTATAGGGATTTCCAAAGTCCGGGTCCTGGCTAATGGCATGGTGACATTCCTCAATGGCTTCGTTGAGTTGTCCCATGAAGCTGTACGTCCAACCTAGGAACGTATGGGCCTCCGCTGTTGGATGGGTGTCGAGGGATCGTTTATACACCTCGACCGCTTCTTCTAATTTTCCCTTCATTTGAAGTTCATAGGCTTGCTGAAACAGATTCCAAGCTGAAATCTTGTCCTCTTCCTTCCCGTCACCTTGGTCTAAAAAATCTTGAATATCCATAGTTTGCGTTTGCTAGGGCATTTTACCTAATGTGCTATGCCTTGTTTATTCCCCTTTAAGCTTGTGGTGAACGAGTTCTGCTGCGCGGCGACCGGATAAGAGCATGGAGCCAAATGCGGGCCCCATGCGTGGTGTTCCATCGACTGCAGCGACGGCTAAGCCGGTCACAAAACAATTCGGGTAGATTTCACGGGTATTCTGCACCACGAGCACTTCGGACTTGGCGATCCACATAGCCCCATTCCCAGGAACTTTAGCATGAAGGTTGCGGCGATTGAGAAGATTGACCACTATGGCATCATGGCCGGTCGCATCGATGACGATTTGGCTTTCGAGCGCAATGGGATCCACATGGATAATGTCATGCCCAGCCATTTCAGCCGTCGTATTGTTGACGACGACACCTCCCAAAGTTCCTTCTTCACGCACAATCAAGTCTAACACGCGTGTGAGGTTCATGATTTTGGCGCCAGCTTCATAGGCGGCGGCAATTAAGCGGGCCGTGGCATGAGGTGGATCAACGATGGTCATGCCCTCACATTCTTTAATGGGTTTGTGGGGAATGCCCAGTTCTTCCAAGATGAGATCGGCTGGCG
>Ga0224496_10002166_pt1 | contig 11776 bp, 7 predicted proteins | sample SF_Jul11_sed_USG_2_FD_168127 | JGI IMG/M metagenome (GOLD analysis project Ga0224496, IMG submission 168127) | Sediment microbial communities from San Francisco Bay, California, United States - SF_Jul11_sed_USGS_8_1 | ecosystem: Environmental > Aquatic > Marine > Sediment | place: USA... | reverse complement strand
TCCTTTGGCTGTCCGCACCACCAGGTGGCCACGCTGGGAATCTGAAGTCCTTCACTAAAAAAGAATCTGCATAAGGTTGGTAAAAAGCTTAACAGGACTTCACTGTCCACCAGTCCGCTGCCGAGCGCATTGGCCATAGTGACATGCCCGGCCCGAATCGATTGCAACAGGCCGGGAATGCCCAACGTGGATTCGGTGGTCAATTCCAGTGGATCGCACAAGTCTGAATAAATGCGCCGTAAAACCAGATCAACGGGTTTTAAACCGTCGACAGTTTTCAGAAAGAGCCGGTCATCTCGAACGGTCATATCCGATCCCTCCACGACGGGATAGCCCAGGTAGCGTGAGAGATAGGCATGTTCAAAGTAGGTGGCGTTTTGCGGACCCGGCGAAAGCACGACGGCCAAGGGATCGTCTCGTTGGGAAAACCGCAGAAAATGTTCGTTAAAGGATTGAAAAAATGATGAAAGCCGCTGGACATGCGTATCGTCAAACAGATTGGGTAAGGCCCGTGAGACGATGATCCGATTTTCCAAAGCAAACCCCGCGCCGGTGGGGGCTTCCGTGCGATCTCGCAAAACCCACCATTGCCCGTCTGGCGCTCGTGCCACGTCGAAGGCGAGGAAGTGTAAATGCGTGCCTCCGGCGACCGGCACGCCATGGCAGGGCTGCAAAAACTGGGGATTCCCGAAGACCACGGCAGGCGGCAAGGCACCGTTTTTCAGCAACTGTTGCGGGCCGTACAAATCACTCAAAATGTGGTTGAGCAGACGAGCCCGTTGAATCAAACCCGTTTCCAGTTGTTGCCATTCTTCTTGACTGATCAGCAGGGGGAATAAATCCAACTGCCACGGTCTATCCGTTTGTTGGCCGTTCTTCCCGGCCAAATAAGTTACCCCGTCATCTTTCAGAAGACGGAGCGCAGTCTCGTGGGCTTTCTGCCGATGGCTCTCTTCCAGAGTGGAAAAATTTTTCAGGAAGTCCTGCCAATGTGGCCGGACCGACCCATCCGGCGCGATGAGCTCATCAAAGGTATCGGGTTGAGGCTGATACATGGGACCTACGAACGGAAGGTATTCCGGCGATTCAGGAGAAGGAGAAGCCGTCTGGCGATTCATCAAAAGAGATCTCGCTTGCTCAAACTTGCCATTACCTTACCGCAGGGATCGCTCACTGTCTACTGACGGGTCAGGTTGGCCATCGAAGGTCCAACGTGCAGGGAAATTCGGGACGGGAACGGTCTTTGGGTTCGGGATAAGGGCCGGCCGTATGTCCGAAGGGTTGAAATCTGGCCAACCGACGGCTTTCGGCTTCATAGGCATTCACGGGGAATTGTTCGAAATTGCGTCCACCCGGGTGTGCGACATGATACGTGCATCCAGCCACAGCCCGTCCGGTCCATCGGTCATAAATATCGAAGGTCAGGGGAGCATCGATCCCGATGGTCGGATGCAGACTAGCTGCTGGCTGCCAGGCGCGGTAGCGTACGCCTCCAACCGCTTCCCCTTGCCGTCCGGTGGGGATAAGAGGAACCCGTTTCCCGTTACACACCACCATATGCCGGTGTTCGGTCTCTCCTGAAAGTTTGATCTGTAAACGCTCCACCGAGGAGTCCACATACCGGACCGTGCCACCTGGGGCCCCTTCTTCTCCCATGACATGCCAGGGCTCAAGAGCTTGACGCACTTCAAGGACCAGACTACCCGATGTAATGGAACCGTACTGGGGGAATCGAAACTCCAGATGAGGGGCGAACCAGTCTTCTTGTAAGGCATAGCCGGCGCGGTTCATGTCTTGGATTACCTCGTGAAGGTCTTGTTCCAAAAAATGAGGCAGCATAAATCGGTCATGTAGTTGTGTGCCCCATCGAGCAAGAGTGCCTGGATCGGGATCTTTCCAAAAGCGTGAGATCAAGGCCAGTAGAAAGACCTGTTGGACCAAACTCATGCGTTCGTGCGGCGGCATCTCAAAGGCTCGAAATTCCACGAGACCCAGTCGGCCGGTGGGACCGTCGGGAGAATAGAGTTTGTCAATGCAAATTTCCGTGCGATGGGTGTTGCCGGAGACGTCGATCAACAGATTGCGAAAAATCCGATCGACCAGCCATGGTGGAGGGGGCGGCCCGTTGTGCGGGAACGGCACCTGTGCAAAGCCCAGTTCCAGTTCATAAAGGGAGTCATGGCGGGCTTCATCGATACGCGGGGCCTGACTGGTCGGACCGATGAACAGGCCCGAGAAAACATAGGAGAGGGACGGGTGCCGTTGCCAATAGGCAATCAGACTGCGTAACAAATCTGGTCGCCGTAGGAATGGGCTGTCTGCCGGAGTTTTTCCACCAAGCACCACGTGGTTGCCTCCACCCGTTCCGGTATGGCGTCCATCCAGCATGAATTTTTCAGTGCCCAATCGACAGAGCCGGGCTTCTTCGTAGATGCCGGTGGTGATGGTGACCATGTCGGACCAATTGCGGGCTGGATGGATGTTGACTTCCAGGACCCCGGGGTCTGGGGTCACTTTCAAGACGTTGATCCGTGGATCATACGGAGGGGTGTATCCTTCTAAATGAATAGGCTGGTTCAATTCCGCCGCCGTGTCCTGGATAGCCGACACCAGGTCAAGATAATCTTCGACCGATTCCACGGGAGGCATAAACACCCAGAGTTGTCCCTTCCGGGATTCAACCGCCAAAGCGGCTCGGACGGCCCGCTTGGTGCCGGAGCCTGTGACTTGCCCCCGTACGAGTTGAGGCTGGTCAGGCTGGTGTTCTTGTCCACCTTGACTCCGAAGAAAGGGTTGCCGGTGAGGATCAATATCGGGAAGTGGACCACGCTCTTCGAAGGGATCGGTGGGAATGATATAGGGGTATTCCCCGGGTGCAAGGACCGGAAGGGAAGGTAGAGGTAATCGAAATCCAATAGGCGAATCGCCGGGCAATAAAAATAAATGCTTGGTTCGGGTGGACCAGGGTTCGCTCATCCACCGACGTTTGCCGTCGCGGGCATTCCAGCGTTGGAGGGGAAGCACGTAGCCTGCCGGGGTTCCTAGGCCTCGTTCAAAGACTTTGGCCAGACGGGCTCTGGCCATGGGATCATCGAGGTTATTGGTGGCCGGGTCGATGTTTTCCGGCAGTTTGCGTTCCTGCCCGATGAAATGCCATGGGTCTTCATAGACTTGATAAATGGTCTCCGCACCCACGTCCACACGCCGGGCAATTCCCTGAATGAATCGTTGAGCGTCTTCGGGAGTGGTTTCCGAAGTCGGCTTCTCCTCGGGAATCAGGTGGTCATTCTCCCAGATCGGGGTGCCTTCCTCGCGCCAGTAGAGCGCAAGCGCCCATCGTGGCAATTGTTCGCCGGGATACCATTTCCCTTGCCCAAAATGCAGAAGCGCGCCAGGGGCAAAGCGTTGACGAAGGCGTTTAATCAGCGTGGCGGCTAATTGCTGTTTGTTGGGGCCCACGGCTTCCGTGTTCCACTCGGGCGCATCGGGATAGTCAATGGAGACAAAAGTGGGTTCCCCTCCGATCGTGACTCGGACATCGTGCTCGACCAATTCGGCGTTCACCCGTTGTCCGAATTGATCAATCGCATGCCACTGCTCGTCGGTATAGGGTTTGGTGACGCGCGGCGATTCCAAAATGCGGGTGACCGACATGTCATGAGAAAAAGCGGTTTCGCAGAATTCGATGGGTCCGCTAATAGGTGCGGCTGTCAAAGGATGCGGAGTGCAGGCTAATGGAATGTGCCCCTCTCCGGCGAGTAGGCCGGATGTGGGATCGAAACCCACCCATCCCGCGCCTGGCAGATAAGCCTCCACCCAGGCATGCAAATCGGTGAAGTCCCGATCGGTGCCTGACGGTCCGTCCAACGATTTCACATCGGCCACGAGCTGGATCAAATACCCGGACACAAACCGGCTGGCAATGCCCAAATGTCGAAGGATTTGCACCAGGAGCCAGCTGGTATCGCGGCAAGAGCCTCGACCCAGGGACAAGGTTTCATCCGGTGTTTGCACGCCGGGTTCCATGCGGATGACATAGGCGATGCGCTCTTGCAATTGCCGGTTGAGGCCTACGAGATAGGGAATGGTGGGATCCTGGCGAGGGCGTTCAAGTTGGTTCAGCCATTCCTGGAGACGGGGACCGGGGGTGTCCGTGGCCAGATAGGGAAGCAGGTCATGTTTGAGGAGGGGCTCATAGTCAAAGGGAAGCGTTTCGGCATCAGGCTCCAAAAAAAAGTCGAAGGGGTTATAGATAACCATGTCGGCCACCAGATCGACCTCGATGTGAAACTCACGAATCTTTTCAGGGTAGACGATCCGTGCGAGGTAATTGCCGTGGGGATCCTGTTGCCAGTTCAGGAAATAGCCTGTGGGCTCGATTTTGAGGGCGTAACTCAGAATGGGCGTGCGGCTATGGGGCGCCGGCCGTAACCGGATGACCTGGGGACCCATTTGGACTAACCGGTCATAGCGATAATGCGTGTGATGATTGAGTGCGACGTGGAGCGCCATTACGAATCGATCCTCGACAGATGTGAAAATTGAGACATGAACGAAAATATGAAATTTCAAAAAACTTGCGCCCAATCTTAGCATTGCTTCGAGGCGTTTGACTAATTGTGGAAATGAAAGAACGTTGAAACGCCTGTGTAGGATGGGCGTTCAGGCTTTGAAGTCGCATGAAAATTTCCTATCCTCAAGCGAATATGTTATGCTGCCGTCCAAGCGATCGACATGGAACATGTGACGAACAGGCGAATATTTCGCAAAGGACGGGATGGTGAAATCGTTATTTGACCGATATCAAATGAAATCCGGGTTCGATGAAATGTTCGAGTCGGCAAATGTCCCGCGGCGACATTATCGGCGTCTCGTCGAACGGTTACGGAATTTCCCATTGAAAGATCTGGAATTAAAACGCCGGCAGGCGGATCAAGCCTTTTTGCGGCAGGGAATCACGTTTACCGTGTATGGTGATTCACAGCAAACGGAAAAGATTTTTCCCTTTGATCTGATGCCACGGATCATTCCCGATTCAGAATGGCGATTCATTGAAGAGGGGATTCGTCAGCGGGTCAGGGCCTTGAACATGTTTTTAGTGGACTTGTATGGCGACCAACGGATTCTTAATGAGAAGGTGGTTCCACGTGAGCTCATTGAAAGTTCTGTACATTTCCAAAAAGATCTGGTGGGATTCTGTCCACCAAAAGGCGTGTTTATCCATGTGTCAGGAATAGATCTGGTACGCAATCATGAAGGAGAGTATTTCGTCCTGGAAGATAATCTTCGAACCCCTTCAGGGATTTCCTATGTATTGGAAAACCGCCTGGTCATGAAACAACTGTTTCCGAATCTGTTTGCCGACATGCAAGTCCGGCCGGTGGATCAATATCCCACTCAATTACTGGAAAATCTCAAAGGCCTGGCTCCCCTTGGCAAAGAGAATCCTACCGTCGTTCTCCTGACTCCCGGTGTGTTTAACTCGGCGTACTTTGAGCATAGCTTTTTGTCTTTGCAAATGGGCATCCAAATGGTGGAAGGCCGGGATTTGGTGGTTGAATCGGACAAAGTCTACATGAAAACCACGCAAGGGCTGGAACAGGTGGATGTCATCTATCGCCGTGTGGATGATGCCTTTCTCGATCCGGAAGTCTTTCGCAAGGATTCTGTGCTAGGCGTTCCCGGCCTGGTCCGTGCCTATCGGGCAGGTCATGTGGCGTTAGCCAATGGCATCGGGAACGGCATCGCGGATGATAAGGCCGTCTATACCTTTGTGCCCAAGATGATCGACTACTATTTAGGCGAGAAACCGATTTTGCATAATGTGCCGACCTATCTGTGCGGGATTCCGGAAGACCGGAAGTATGTGTTGGACCACCTCGGGTCGCTCGTGGTCAAAGCCGTGGCGGAATCTGGCGGCTATGGCATGTTGATGGGGCCCAGTTCAACCAAAGCCGAGCAGGAGGAGTTCCGGAAGAAAATCGAGGCCAATCCTCGAAGCTATATCGCTCAGCCGGTGGTGACCCTCTCTCATCATCCTTGCGTGGTGGACGGGGAGGAGAACTTGAGACTGGTGGGTCGGCATGTCGATCTCCGCCCGTTTGTGCTCTGGGGTGAAGACATTACATTATCGCTTGGCGGCCTGACACGCGTGGCCTTAAAGGAAGGTTCGTTGGTGGTGAATTCCTCCCAGGGTGGCGGAAGTAAGGACACCTGGGTGCTCTATGGAGATGAGTAAGAAGCCATGTTGAGTCGAACCGCGGAATCTTTTTTCTGGATCGGGCGTTATGTGGAGCGGGCCGAATATATCGCCAGGTTTGTGAATGTGCATTATCATTTGCTGACGGAGATTGCGACTCGTGAAGATCAGGCCAATATCTGGACACGATACCTGGAAGACACCGGCGAACTGGAAGCCTATCAAGCGATTTATGGGGAAGTCCTGACCAGGCCGGTCATGGAATTTGTCACCCTTTGCCGGGACAACCCCAACTCGCTGACCAATCTCATTGCCTGTGCCAGAAATAATGCTCGTGGCATTCAGGATCAGTTGTCCAGTGAAGTCTGGCATTTCATGAACGACTTTTATTTGAGTCTCAAAGGGAAGACGGAATTGGATCTGTGGTCGGATACCCACGACTTGCTCAGGCATGTGCGGAATACCTGCTACACCCTGGATGGGGTGATGGGAGGCACTATGGTGCACGATGAGGGATGGAACTTTTACCGGCTGGGAAAGAACATCGAGCGTGGGGGACGGACGGCGCGTCTCATCGATATCCCTGTCCTGAGTGACCCGACAACGGAACCCCGCAGGATTTCGGAATATCATCAGTGCTTGGCGGCGTTAAAATCCGCCAGTGCCTTTGAAGCCTATCGAAAATTTTACTCGGCGCAGTTGGTGCCCAAAAGAATTGTGCAGTTCCTGCTCTTTCACAATAAATTTCCCCGATCGGTCCGTTTTACAACGACACAAACCAGTAAACTAGTGGAGCGGTTGGCGGGAAATAGCCGAAGGGCCGAAACCAGGCAGGTGATCAGGTTAAGCGGGGCGTTGGCGGCGGATCTGGAATTTGGCAGCTTAGAAGAAGTCTATTCCACCGGTTTGTCGGCGTTTCTGGCCCAGGTGCTTGAACAATTGGATCAGCTCTCGAATCTGGTTGCGCAGGCTTTTTTCCGAACCAGTGGCTATTCGACATCCTCCCAATCTCAATCCCAAGCTGTGTAAAAGTCTTGATGAGGGCAAGGGAGGTTGTGAGAACATCCTGAGCCTTTGAGATATGATCCTCTGTTCTGAGTTGTAGTCCTTGCCCTGCTGCGGTATGCTTTCCCCGTTTCTTTGAAAATATCTTGCCATTTCCATTGGCAGGCAAAGAACGAATTCATGTCATGTGTTCTTTGCTCCCAGGCCCTTCAAGCGTCCCATGTCTGAACTGTCTGTTCTGCTGGTTATTCCTCCTCTGACGCAACTCAATACGCCATATCCCTCCACGGCGTATTTAACCGGTTTTCTACGGTCACAAGGGTATCGCACGCACCAGGCTGATGTGGGCATTGAAATGGTGTTGGCCTTGTTCTCCCGGGACGGGTTGAGTCGGGTCTTTACCGAAATTCGGAAGACCCCGATTGACGAGCTGCCGGGTGAAGCCCGGCAAATGTTGAGTGTGGAACGGGCCTATCTCGAGACCATCGATCCGGTGATCAAATTTTTACAGGGCCGGGACCCTACCTTGGCATCACGCATTTGTCAGGGAACGTTTCTTCCGCAAGGACCACGCTTCTCTGCGACGGATTCTGAGAGCCGGGAATCGGGCAATCGTTCACATGATCAAACCGACCGGGCCAAACATCTGGCAACCTTATACCTGGAGGATCTGACCGATCTGGTTCAGGCGATCCTCGTCCCCCACTTTGCGTTAAGCCGGTATGCGGAATCGATCGCCATGCAGGCGACGACCTATGACCGTCTTGAAGAAGCCTTGGCCCAACCCATGAGCCTTACCGATGAGTGGATGGTCGAGGCGCTCTGGCGGCATGTCGAACGGCATCAACCTTCTGTTGTCGGATTCTCAGTGCCGTTTCCCGGCAATCTGTATGGTGCGCTTCGGATGGGCCAGCAGTTGCGAGCGCGAAGGCCGGAGATCAAGGTGGTGCTTGGAGGAGGGTATCCCAATACGGAGTTGCGAAAAGTGAAGGAATCCCGTCTGTTTGAAGTTGTGGATTTCGTGACGATTGACGACGGGGAGCGGCCCTTCCTTTGTTTGTTGGAATATTTGCAAGGAAAACGATTGGAGGGGGATCTTTGCCGGACGTTTCTCCGTTCGGGTCAGCATGTCATCTGGCTAAACGGAGCCGGGGAGCCGGACGTTCCGCAGGCCCAAGTGGGAACTCCGACGTACGACGGGTTACAGCTGGATCAGTATATTTCCGTGCTGGATACCCTGAATCCTATGCACCGCCTCTGGTCGGACGGTCATTGGAATAAGTTGACCGTGGCGCACGGGTGTTATTGGAAACAATGCACGTTCTGCGATGTGGGGCTGGATTACATCGGCCGGTACGATGTCTCTCCCGGCGAATTGTTAGTGGATCGAATCGAAACCTTGATCGCCGAAACAGGGCGGCGCGGGTTTCATTTTGTGGATGAGGCTGCCCCGCCGGTTGGCTTGAAGCAACTTGCCCTGTCCTTGCTTGAGCGGGGAGTGACGATTTCCTGGTGGGGCAATGTCCGGTTCGAATCCGCGTTCACGCCGGATTTGTGCCGGTTGCTGGCCGCCTCCGGCTGCATTGCGTTGAGCGCCGGGTTGGAAGCAGCCTGTGACCGTCTGCTGGCCCTGGTCAAAAAAGGCATCACTGTCGACCAAACCGTGCGGGTGGTTCAGTCCTGCCGGAATGCGGGAATTCTCGTGCATGCCTATCTCATGTATGGGATTCCCAGTGAGACGGTCGGTGAAACGGTCGAAAGCCTCGAACGGGTGCGCCAATTGTTTGCCCATGACTTGATTCAATCAGCCTTCTGGCACCGGTTTACGACCACGGCGCACAGCCCCATTGGATTAAATCCCCAAGCCTTCGGTATTCAGCTTGTCGGGCCTGAGTTTGGAGGGTTTGCGGAAAATGATCTGGTTCATGAAGATCTCCATGCGTCAGTGCCGGAATGGGTCGGGGAGGGGCTGCGCACGGCGCTTTGGCATTATAAAGAAGGGCTTGAATTGACCCGGGATGTCCGGGAATGGTTTCCGGAGCGGGTGCCCAAACCCAAGGTGCAACGGACCTGGGTCAAACAGGTCTTGGAAAGCGATCAGCCGGAAGATCGTTCACGCCATGAGCGAAAATTTGTGTGGATCGGCGGACAGCTGGATGTTGAACGGGGAAAGGGCGAGCAGTATCGAATCATGTTGCCCAATCGAACGACAGACGAAGAAGTCAGATTGAAACGAGGCCAAGGCGAATGGTTCCTGAATCTGATCGAACGCGCCGTGCCCGTTCACCAACCGGGTGGACATCGGTATCCTATCTATAAAGAAGTGCGAGCGGGCTTTCCCTTTGGAGGACCCAAAGGATTCGACAAGTGGTGGCAGTCCGCGTCCGCCCAAAAAGCGCGCGCCGTCGGGCTGCTATTAGTCTAAGTTTTTCCTCGGCTAATTGAGCATTTCCTGAGAAGAGAGTAATGGTGACATACCTCTGTCATGTGGGTTGGACTCGGATCCTTCGATTCTCTCAGGATGACAAACATTTACCAGAGGCAAGTGCCAGCCTTTCTTGTCATGCTGAGCTCGGCGAAGCAAAAAGACTGGCCTAGATGCCGATTCCCCACTACGGGTGAACCAGAGACAAAAATCATTGGCTATTTCCTATTGTCCCCTTCCCAAGGTATAACCAGTTCAATATGAAGGTCGGTAGGCTATTTCTGAAACCAGTATCATAAGGAGGCATCATGACCACAGCACAGTATCCACGCAGTCCAAAAGAACAAGTCGGCGGTCTTTGTCATCTCGGTCGGTTGATCGACAAGGTCAAAATGCGCCATGCAGGAAAAATCCAGGATTACAATTATCTCACCGTCGGGTTCGATAAATATCTGCTGGATAAATTGGAAATCAAAGGTGAAGATTTTGAGAAGCGGGTCCTGCAGGGCGGCACGGACGCAGAGATCGCCGACTGGGTCAAAGCCAATGGCAAGGCTCTGACGGATCAGGAGAAAGCAGAGTGGAATAATATGGTTCTCACGTTTGGCCCAAAGGCCCCAATGGCGCAGCAAGCCTTCGATCGGAATTTAGCGGCGATAGCAGAAAAACGTGGGGTACCCGTAGAGCAACTCGCACACATCAAAACATGGTTCGAACTCATCGAACATGACGAAGGTCGGATGTAAAAAATAAATTCCAGTGTAAGTATGGAAAATAAATACGAAATTCAGTGGAGAGTTGAATCTCTTGCTCAAATTTCGATGGTACAGGAAGTGACAACCGCCTCCTGTACCTTAAATGGGATTTCTTTCTCAAGGGCATCTCTAAAAACTCCTGACAAACGGCTCCAAGTATGCGATGCTGCGCTTCCAAGGAGGAAGCACCATGTCGATACCGCACCAACTTGGATTCTTTGATCTCAGCACGCGCTATGAGGCCCTCAGTCAACAAGGCGATCCTCTCGAACAGTTGGCGCATGTGGTCCCTTGGGAGGCCTTCCGGCCGACCTTGGCAAAAGTCCTTCGCCGCTCCAAGCGGAAAAAAGGCGGTCGGCCTCCCTTCGATGCCATTTGCATGTTCAAAGTCCTCGTCCTGCAAGCCCTGTATAACTTGTCCGATGATCAAACGGAATATCAGATCCGCGATCGCCTGTCCTTTATGCGCTTCCTGGGTCTCGATCTCGACCAACGGATTCCCGATGCGAAGACGATCTGGTTGTTTCGCGAAACCCTCGCCCAGGCCCACGTCGTGGAGACCCTCTTTGCACAATTTGAAACCTATTTGGCTGAGCACGGCTTACAACCTCGGGGTGGGCAACTGATTGATGCCTCGCTGGTCCCCGTGCCCAAGCAACGCAATACCCATAAGGAAAATGCCCTCATCAAAGCCGGTGAGTGCCCCGCGGAGTGGGAGCGTCAGCCAGGCAAGCGGCGGCAGAAAGACACGGACGCTCGCTGGACGGTGAAGCATGGCGAGAATCACTATGGATACAAGAACCATGTGAATGTAGATAAGAACCACAAACTGATTCGGCAGTATGCAGTCACCGATGCGGCGGTCCATGACAGTCAGGTCTTGGCGGCAGTGCTGCTGCCAGCTGAGGCGGGACGAGATATCTGGGCCGACTCGGCCTATCGCTCCGAGGAAATCGAAGCGCAGCTCCAGGTCAGGCACCTGCGATCGAAGATTCACCGAAAAGGGTACCGCAATCAGCCCTTGACGACTCGACAGAAGGCGTACAACCAGGGCCGCTCTCGTATTCGCGCGCGCGTCGAACATGTCTTTGGTCATCAGGTCACCGCGATGGGCGGCAAGCTGGTTCGCACCATCGGGCTGATTCGAGCTCGTCTCAAGATTGGGATGAAGAATCTAACCTATAATTTTCACCGGTATCTGATCCTCTCCGTTCCGCAGAAGGCCCAGGTGGGTTGAGAGAAAGAGGAAGTAGCCGTGGTGACGACCTCAGTAACCGGCTGGAATGCCACTTAGCCTCATTGCCAAGGACTTCTGGAAACCGTCGCTCCAAACGAGAGCGAGGAACTCGGACAAAACCAAGGGTTTTTAGAGGTGCCCTTATGCCTTATTTC
>Ga0224496_10002164_pt1 | contig 11781 bp, 8 predicted proteins | sample SF_Jul11_sed_USG_2_FD_168127 | JGI IMG/M metagenome (GOLD analysis project Ga0224496, IMG submission 168127) | Sediment microbial communities from San Francisco Bay, California, United States - SF_Jul11_sed_USGS_8_1 | ecosystem: Environmental > Aquatic > Marine > Sediment | place: USA... | reverse complement strand
GAAGGCTGCCTTTGTCGAGAAACGGTATGCCGAGTTCGAGTGCAAGGCGAGCACAGTCGGTGACAGCGTATTCGGCCAGCATCTCGGGCGCCGGCTGGTACTCGCCACCCAGCGCTTCTGACAGATACAGCCGAAGTTCGATGTCATAACTCGCCGCGAGATTCGGCAGGTAGTGAGACAGGAGGTAGGAATAGGGATCGTCGAGCTGCAGAAACACGGAAACGACGTGCTTGCGCCCGGCGAGCTGCCGGCGCTTTTCGGCAAGCCAGCGATTCATTCTGATGACGCCCGGCCTGAACATCAGTTCCAGCGCCAGCGATCGAATTTTTCGCCTGAAGCTCATTCCTCGTCCCACGTCGAGCTGGGTTTCCAGAGTAACTCATCGAGATCCGGCGCCCATCGATATTTTCTCATGTCGACTTTGCCGTCGATGACCGTGACACCCTCTTCCCGCAGGCGATCACGTTGCAAGCGAAAATGCCTGCTGTCCGGTTCGAATGCAATTCTGCCGGATGACGTAACAACGCGGTGCCAGGGCAACTCCAGATCTTTCGGCGCATGGCGGAGTGCATAGCCGACTTGCCGCGCCCCGCGAGGGACGCCAGAGATCTCGGCGATCTGCCCGTAATTCGCGACACAACCCCGGGGGATGTCCTGTACGGTTTCCCGGATGCGGCGCAATCGCGTTTCGCGATCTGGCACCGGCACCTCAACTCAACCCCAGGCGCGCCTGGATCTCGCGCTTCGCATCCAGCAAAACCGTGTCCCGGTCGAGCGTGTCCAGTATCTGTTTGACCACCCGCTTCGGGCCGCCGGCGCCCCAGGACTTGCCCGCTGCAAGGTATTCAGCCGCGGCCTGGCCGACGAGGTAAGTGCTGTAATACGCAATCGCGCCTTGTGCACCTGCCGTCAGGATGGTCGACAGCCCGATAGTGCCGACCTTGAGGGCACTCGATACAAAATGCAGGGCCCACACGGTACCCATGAGTGCCGCCGATTCCGCCATGATGACTTTCACTATGGACCCGGCTTCTTTCTGATTGAGCGGCAAGTCGTACACTTTCGACAGGTGCACGACCATGCCGACGTCAATGAAAGCCGCCGCAAACAGGTCGGCTACCGGTATCGGATTGAAGGCGACCGCAATACCCTTGGCGACGCAGTAGGTGCGCACCAGCTTCTCACCCAGCTCCCGCCGCGCCGCCAGTATGCGTCGGCCAACCTGGTCCGACAGGTCGGCCGCGAACAGGCTGGCGTTTAGTGCGGCAAGTGTTTTTCCTTCCGCTTCGAGTATTTCCCACAGTTTCAGGCGCAGCACTGCAATGTCCGGTTCGCGTTGCCGCGTGTGTTCCAGCTCTTTGCCATCGGCTCCGATCTCGACGACGATTTGCGGTCGCGGATGTGCGGCGACAGCAAGTACATGTTGTGGTTCGATGATGCCGCGTGTCTTGTTGCGTACGGACTGTAGTAGCGCTTCTCGCTCGGCGCTTGTGTAGAGATCCGACTTGTTCAGTGCCACCAGTATCGGTCGGCCCTCCGCAATCGCCGTTTTTAAAGCCTCGAGTTCGGTGTCCGTGATGTCGCCGTCGATAACGAAAATAATCAGGTCCGAGCGGCCAGCGACTTCCCTGGCGAGCGACTCGCGTTCTTCACCGCCGGCCTCGTCGAGCCCGGGAGTATCGATCAGGAATACTCCGCCTGCCTGGCGTTCGCTCCAGGCTTGCATCGATGAGTACCGGGTTTCTCCGTGCACAGGGCTGACGGAAAATTTTTCTTCGCCGATGAGCGCGTTCAGCAGGGAGGATTTGCCGGTACTTACCCGACCCAGCGCGGACAGGTGCAAGTGACCGTGATCGAGTTTGTCGAGCATGGCCTCTACCGCTTCGTAATCACGCGACAGCGATTCACGAACGCCTTCGGGAAGACGCGCGTCGTTGATGAGATCGCGCAAACTCTCACGTGCAAGGCTCAGGTGCCCGGCGCCATCGTCGTCGACATCGCTGTCGTCAGCGGGTTTTTTCGTCCAGCGCCATTTTGACAACGCGGCGTACGCCTGCTTCCAGATGCTCACTGATTCCTTCCTCGAATTCTTTCGCTGCGGTTTCGGGAAGCAACTCGCCATGTCGCTCTAAAGTCAGCACGAGGCTGCGCCCAAGCGCATCGAAAATCAATCCGTAGGCAACGGCGTGTGCGAGGCCTCCAACTACGGTACCCAATCCCGGGAATGCCTTGAGGCCGTTGCCGGCCACCGCCATCGTCAACGGCAATGCCCGTCCAACCCGACTTTGACCCAGCGAAAGAAACTCTTCAACGTCGAGGTCGCGCGGTGCGGCACCGTAGAGTTTGCATAGCTCGTGGGTCATCGCGGTGCCGATGTAGCCCTGCACGAGTATGTCGGTGCCGGGACTGACCGACGCCATCGCACCGATAACGGCCTTGCGTGTCGCGCTGCGGATGATCTGCTCCGAGCGTTGCCGCCGATACTCGCTTTCCGCGGCATCGAGTTTCTCGGCTGCGATTTGAAACACGGCACGCTCGCGGCGCGCGTCCAGCGGCTGCGCATGATCGCCCAGCAGGCGATTGATCGCGACGACCAGCACGCCAACGTCGGCCGGACGCTGGCGACGTTTGGTTCCTTCGCGGCCGTCCGGCAATCGTTCGACAACCTCGCTCTCGCCACCGGCACTCACCGCGACGACGTGGTCGCGCCGCACTTCACCACCGAGTTCGTCGATTCTTTGCAGCAGCTTTTGCAGCAGAGTTGCACGTTCGTCGGCCGAGTATCGATCGGCCTTGTTCAGCACGACGATGACGGGCTTGTCGAATTGCAGCAACTGCCTGATGGCATTGAGTTCACCCCGGGTCAGGTCGCCGTCGCAAACGAACAGCACCAGGTGCGAGCGCCGGGCCTCCTCGGTCGCGATCTCACCAAGCCCGCCCTCATACCCGCCGATACCCGGGACGTCGGTGAGCAGAATTTCGGTGCCGGCGTCACTGCGCCAGCGGTAATGCCGAACATCGACGGTCGAGCCCCCGACTACGTCGATGACAACTTCCGCTTCCGGAACCAGCGCTTTGATCAGGGAACTCTTGCCGCCGCTGATCTCGCCAAAAAAGCACAGGTGAATGGCCCCCGCCGCCTGGCGCGCAGCGAGGTCCCGAAGCTCGGCCTGTGCCGCGCGGGTATCCACCCCGGCGGCTTCGGCTTCATGCAGTCGCTGCCTGATGTCGGCTTGGGACAGTGCCTTCGGCTTGCGCTCGGCGACCGGCTTTTTTTTCACGACAAGTCGCCAGATCAGCCATACCGCGGCCAGGGCCAGCAGGAAAACGACCGTAAGGTAGGCATACAGGAACAGGGGCGGACCGGCGCGCAGACGATCCCAGACATTGAGCGCCGATTCCGTAATAAACAACAGCGCCCCGGTGCCAACCACGAAAACCAGCAGCACGGCGACCGCGATAGCGACGCGTATGAATCGATCGAGCTTCATAAGACCTGCACGATACCGGATATCGGGTGCCAAATACGCCGCATATAAGGTGACAGTGACCTTATACGGGTTTTCATATAAGGTGACAGTGACCTTATACGGGTTTTGGCTCTATAGCTGGGATTGTACCCATCGATCGATCTTCGCTTCGAGCATCGACAATGGCATGGCGCCGTCTTTCAGGACTTGTGTGTGGAAGTCCCTGATATCGAACTTGTCGCCCAACGCCGCTTCGGCCTTGCTGCGAATTTCGCGGATCTTGAGCTGCCCGACCTTGTACGCCAAGGCCTGCCCCGGAATCGCCATGAAACGCTCGGCTTCCGATATCGCCTGCGCCTCAGGCCGGGCGGCATTCGCCACCATGTAGTCGAGCACGTCCTGGCGCGTCCACTGTTTCGCATGCAGCCCCGTATCGACCACCAGCCGGACCGAACGCCACAGCTCCGCGTTCAGCGCGCCGAAATACTGGTAGGGATCCGTGTAGACGCCAAGCTCCTTGCCCAGCGATTCCGCGTACAGGCCCCAGCCTTCTGAAAATGCCGTGAAACCGCCGAAGCGACGGAAGCCGGGCAGAGATTCGTTTTCCCGTTGCAGCATGATCTGGAAATGATGCCCGGGGATGGCCTCGTGCAGGAACAGCGATTCCATCGCCCACTTGCCGCGCGACTTGATGTCGTAGGCATTTGCATAAAATATTCCGGGCCGCGAACCGTCGGGCGTACCCGCCTGGTAAGAGCCACTCGACGAGGATGCCTCCCGGAACGGCTCGACACGGCGAACTTCGAATCCCGTCTTTGGCATGATATCGAACAGCTTCTTCGTCAGCTCCGCGATGTGCCCGGACATGTCCCGGTAGCCCTGGATCAACTCTTCGGCATCGTCGTAGAAGAACTGATCATCGGTATTCACAAACTCGAAGAACTCCTGCAGCGTGCCGTCGAAACCGACTTCATCCATCACACCCTGCATCTCCTTGTGAATCCGGGCCACTTCGTTCAAACCGATCTGGTGAATTTCCTCAGGCGACATGTCTGTCGTTGTGCGCAGCCGCACCATGTACGCGTACCAGGCTTCGCCATTGGGCTGCGCATACAACCCGACAGTCTCGCGAGCAGCCGCGATGTACTCATCGCCCAGGAAATTGCTGATGCGCTGATAAGCGGGAATGATCGTATTGCTGATCTTGTCGGCGTACGCCGCCGTCAGGCGCGCGCGATCTTCCGCACTGAAATCCTCGGGCATGTTTTGTACGGGCTTGTAGAAATCACTGAGCGTGACGTCATCGAGAATGTGCGCATCGATCTGCGGCACCAGTTTCTCCATGAGTATGCGCGGCTGCGTGACGCCCTGCTTGACGCCCTCCTTCATGTTCGTGATGACCTGGTCGATGTTGATCGAGAACTGGTCCGCGCGGCTCAGGAAGTCTTCATAGTCCTTGACGGTCTTGAACGGATGCGCGCTCGTCCCGCTGCCCAGTTGCACGAAGAAATTCGTCATGGAGTAAAACTGGTTAATCGGCTGAAGCTCAAACGGGAATTGGTTCCCTTCAAGCGATTGTTCCCTGTTGAGCTTGAACAGGTCGTAACTCAGCTGATCCTGGTAGTTAAGCTGTTCGCGATCGATCTCGAGCAACCTGGCCAGGAACTCTTCATCCATCGCCTTCGCCGCGGCAATGTACTCAGGACTGTTGGTATTGGCCATGCGATCGTTGTAGCGGTAGTCACCGATAAACGTCGCATTGAGCGGATTCATTTCCAGGTCGCGCTCAAAATGTTCGTCAAACAGTGCGTGTAGCGCCTCGCCGGCATCGATGGCAACCGTGTCGGTTGCACCTTTATCCTGCGACTCGCCGCAAGCAACAACAACGACAAGAACGGCGAGCAATGCCGCGACAGATTTATTCATTGGGGGACCCCTGCTTTGGAATCAGGCGATCATAAACCCTAGGTCACGCTGTGCAAAGTTTGTGAGGCTCGGGGCAACGATTTCCAGGTCGCTATCCGCAACACCGAACCATTTGGCAAGCGTCGCGGCGAACTGATCGGCCGAAGTCGACGGAATCATTCGCCCGCCACCGACGTCTTCTGCGCTGCCGATTTCAAGCACCGGATAACTGCCGTAAATGTCACGGCCGTTGACGGCGCCCCCCAGCACGAGCTGGTTGCCAGCCCAGGCATGGTCGGTGCCGTCGCCGTTCGAGGTTAGAGTCCGGCCGAAATCCGATTGGGTAAACGTCGTGACGCTGCTCGCGACGCCGACTTCCACGGTCGCCGCATGAAACGCTGCAAGTGCGTCGTTGATGTCCATCAACAATCTTGGTTGCACGGTCTCCTGGTCGTCATGCGTATCGAAACCACCCATACCGACGAAGAAGACTTGCCGCTGCATCTGCAGATAGTTGCGCGCCGCGATAATCCTGGCAACGGTGTTGAGTTGCGTGCCAAGCTCCGTTCGCGGAAACGGCGTTGTCACTGCTTGCGCTTCAGGCGTCGCCATCGCCGCGGTCACGGTCGCCGCCGCATCGATCGCACGGCGCTGGATTTCGGCAAAGCCGCGCTCGTAAATTGAATCGTACCGGGCATCGACGATGGCCTCGAAGGCCGCGCGATGCCGGATCTGCTGATCCTGCAACCACCAGCCCAGCCACTGGAATTCCTGCGGCCCCCCGGCGCCCATGACGTATGGAAAAGTCTGCTCGGCGGACTGAAACAGGTTGGAACCGTGCAGCGATGCATTGATCGCCATCTGTTGATTGGGTACTTCTGCACGAATCAGGTCCGCCATGCGACCGGCCCAACCCGTCTTGCTCGTGCTGCGGCCTTTCAATGACGCCCACTGGTCCTGCTGGTCATTGTGCGAGAACAACTGCGGCGGCAACAGCACCGACTTGTTGCGATATTGATCGAGACTGGTCGGTTCGATCAGCGGGCCGACATTGCTGACGAACGCGACCTGGCCCGATTGAAACAGTGCCTGCAGTCCACCCATCGTCGGATGCAGTCCGAAAGGCTCGTTACCCGGTGTGCCGGGCTGCGACAAGGGATTGATCGGCAGCAGGTCGTCTCTCGGGATCGCAAGGTTCTGCCGCGAGGTCGCGTACGCGTTGTACTCCGCCGTGCTGCGCGGGACGAGCATATTGAACGAGTCATTGCCACCGTGCAGGAACACGCAAACCAGCGCCCGGTAATCGTCAAACGCCCCCGATCCGCCAGCCATCTGCGTGTAGGCCGCGCCCGGCGTCGCCGCGATGGCCGCCGCCGCAACGCTTTGCCTGAGGAACTGTCTTCGATCGATCGTTTTCATAGCCATACTCTTTCGGGACCCGGATCGCCAGGGTCAGCGCTGGTACACAAATTCCGGAGAAGTGACGACGAGGTAGATGACTTCGGCTGCTCGCAACTGCGGCTGATCGGCAGGCATTTGCGACACCATCGTCGAAATCTGCTGCCGCAGCATGCCCGACATCGTGCCACCGAGCAGCTTGCCATCGACCCTGTCGATCAATGCGTCGACATCGCCCGCGATCGCCATCTCCTCCGCATAGTCGATCAGGATCGTATCGTCGGTAATGTCATTGTTGTCGCTGGGCCGTTCGGCATTCCAGGTCCAGTAAAATATTTGCCACAACATGAAATTGGAGCTGAAGGAATTCAGGTACTCAGTGGCGATTTCGAGCTCCGGTGCAACCAGTCCGCGACTGCGGAATTCGCCCGGTGGCGAAAACGTCGGTGCGAAGAAGTTAAACACGTGGGGCGCCTGCAGCGGGCCCTGCCCAAAGAAAACCCAAAGATAATCAATTGGATAGCGGCCGCCATCCGACCTGGCATCGTAGGCTCGCCACAGCTGCAGGATACGCAGCAAGGGTTCCTTTATCTTGCCGTCGGTATCGGAGACGACCGCGGGCCGGGCCTCCGCGTCGGTCAGAATCGCTTTCACCACTGCGCCAAGGTCTCCCTTGACGCCCGAACCGTTGTCATTGAACACAGTCGCTACGCGCGACACGTAGTCGGGAGACGGATTGCTCGTGACGAGTCGTTGTATCAGGGCACGGGATATGAACGGGCCGACGTTGGCGTGTTGGAAAATATTATCCAGCGCCGCATCCAGATCCTGCGCCCCTGTCTGCCCGGCCGGAAGAACCACACCGTGCAACAGGGTCTTGGTGCCGTTGTCGTGATACTGACTCCAGAGCTGCATCGGTGTGTACTGGCTTGCTTCCGGTGGCCATTGCGCGTGAAAGTCACCCACGCCGGCATAGGTCCAGCCGGTGAATACGTGTGCAAAGCCCTCGATGACTGACTGGTCGTAGGTCGGTATCGGCTGGTTCTGCGCATCGAGCCTGGCGGTGCCGTCGAGATTCAACTCGACCAACCCGATCGAAAACAGCTGCATAAGTTCGCGGGCATAGTTCTCGTCGGGACGGATGTTGTTTGCGGGATCGGGCTTTTCATTACCGAGCATACTGAGATAGACACCCATCGCCGGGTGCAGCGTCACTTCCTCAATCAGGTCGCGATAATTGCCAAACGCGTGACGCGTCAGGACGTCATAGTAATCGGCGAGCGAATAAGGGAAATCGACCAGCGCGCCCTTGTCAGACGTGACCATGATTTCCGACAACGCAAAAGCGACACGCTGCCGCAACACGTCACTGCCGTGCAGCGCATTCCTGAAAAAGATATCGACACGGTCCTTCTGCAACTGGAACATGCTGAAAGGCTGCTTCGGCAGCGTCCGCATATGCGGCATCTGCAATGACATCGGCAGCCGCATTTGTTCGTCGATCCAGGCATCGATCCCCATCGACATGACACGATCAGCCTCTGCTTCCGTTGCTCCAAAAGACGCCTGGTTCAGGAACTGGAAGGCTTCAGCCTTGGTGACGGGCGGCGGTGGCGGCGGCGGGACGACAACCGGGCTACTGCCTGCGCCCCCACCCCCGCAAGCGGTGAGGCCAAGGGCGAGGGTGGCGAACAATGCGATTCGTCGATTCATAGGCAACCTTAATCTTCCTCACCGGCTTCCGAACGAACTGTAGCAACGAGTATAGTGAATACGAATGCGATTACTTATCACCGATAGTAAGCCGCGCGCATTGGTGTCGATTGATTCGGTCCTGCTCCTGCCCGGTTTCTGCAGTTACAAGACAGATGCTCATGTATTAGGCTTTGGATGCAAATTCAGCTCGCGGATTGTCTTATGGTAAGTCCAAACGCGGTACTGCCGACACGAAAACCCGATGGCGTCTGGTGCAGCGTCAGCGAAATGGGTTCCTCGCAGGCGACAGGATGAAATACGAGCAGGATGCTTACGCCGTTCTCGTCGTTGTCGGACCGGTGGTTCAAACCCGCATCGCATTGCACGATGAAGTCCTTGCTCGCGAACGCACCCATCTCGTACAGCTTGTGAAAACAGGCCAGCACCTGGTCATGCATGCGCGCCGCCAGACTGTCGTCCGCGGGCTCGAATACCGCCCAGCGCGTGGCTTTCACTATCGTACTCACGATTCGCAAGCACAGACGACGTACCGGTAACTTCGCGTAGTCGGCACAGGCTTCACTACCGCGGCCCATCGTCACGGATCCGGCAATCCGGGCGGCGCCGGCAGCGCGGCCGACCAGTACGTTCAATCCCGCGCGAACGAGTAAGCTCCGGTCTTCATCGCTGATGTCCTGCTCCGGCCGGAATCGACGGTGCAAGCTTATCCCCTGCAGGTCCAGCGATAGCCACGGACCGTACAGGCGATCGTGCTTGCACATGAGGCCCGCGATTGCGCCGCCGACGACGCGCTTCCGATCGTCCCCATCGCCACGCTCCCGGACGCGCGGAAAATAACCCAGCAGATTCGGGCTCGCATAGCCAAGCTCACGAATACCGCGGGTCGCCGCCTCGGTCGTTGTCCAGTTCGATAATGGATCGACGACAAGCATGGCGCCTCGCTCCCGGCAATACATTTCTGCGGCCAGGATGGCGGCAGGGCCTGTGTCCAGGCCTCTGCCCGGTGGCGGCAAATACAGCAGATCGAAGTTATCGACCTGCTCCAGCGCGAACAAACCACTGCGTGCAAGGCGCGAACCGATCAGGTCGTAGTCCGAAAGTTCGCCGCCGTCCGTCCCAGCCTGGGCATGACCGACATACGCCGATTCGTAGGACCGCCCGTTGGCAATCGTTCTTTCGGGCCGATGCGTCGGATACGGCGCCTCAGCGCGAGCGAGTTCGGAGCTAATCAGTTCATCCGCGACAAATGCGCTCGAGTCCTTCTTCCAGGACACCCTGCGAAACAACTCCTGGTCGATGACTGTGCCGGTCGACGGATTCACGCGCTGCAGCGTGAGATTGAACAGGTCTTCTTCCGCGTCATCGAGTCCATCGTAGTCAACGGCGGCACGAACATGCTCGGTAGAGCCGGGTTCGACTGCACGCAACACCAGTGCGGAACCGCTCGCCGGCAAGCACAGCATTGCGCCGCGCGCGAGGTTGGCGACGCGAATGACATACAGTTTTCTGCCGCCGTGTTCAAAGAACAGTTTTGCCGCGGGTCCGAGGCTGGACCGCACCCAGACATCACCGAAGCGACGTCGAAACTCGCCAAAATTGTGTACCAGGACCGGCGTATTCAAGGGACCACGAAGCGCACGGCCGACGAAGGCAGCCGTGGTTTCCGGGCACACGTCGATGGGCTGATCCATCGCCGCGATTTCTGTGACCGTTATTCCGTGGTCAACTGCATCTGACAAACTTGTCTCCGAACGCGGTCAGATTTGCGTGCGCGTATTCTAAACACTCGCGATCACGTATGCACTTGGTTAATCTGTCGAATCATGAGCGACCATCTTGGCAAGGCCTATCCCGGGCTCGCAGAAAAACTGCAGAAGCGCTCATTTGCGTCATTGCCAACACCGGTTTCACACCATGCGCTCGAGTTTGCCGGCCGGTCCCGAACGATAGTCGTAAAACACGACGATCAGACAAGCACCCTTTATGGTGGCAACAAGATCCGCAAGCTCGAGTACATTTTTCAACGCGCGATAGAGCGCGACGCATTGCGTGTCGCAACTTTCGGCACGGTCGGCTCAAATCATGCGCTGGCGACAGCGATTATTGCCAGGTCGGTCGGGCTCGGATGTACCTGTTTCCTCGCACACCAGAAACCGGCCGCGAATATTCCCGCAATACTCGATGCGCATCGGGCGCTCGGCACCGAACTCGTGCCTGTCGGTGGCGGAGTCAGTCGACTGGATGTGTACCGGCGCTACCTGCAAAACCGCAGGGTCTGGGTCATCCCGCTGGGTGGCAGCAGCTGGCTGGGCGCGGTCGGATTTGTCAATGCCGGCATGGAGATCGCGGCGCAAATTGAAGCCGGCAAACTCGAAACGCCCAAGCGTATTTACATGGCCAACGGAACCATGGGCAGCGTCGCCGGGCTGGCGCTCGGACTCGCACTCGCGAATTTGCCGACCGAAGTTCATGCGATTCGCATCACAGAGACCCGATTTGCGAATTGGGCCGGAATGTTGCGCTTGATTAGCAAGACAGCAAGCTTGTTGAATCGAATCGACCCCGCCATTCCCGCGAACCTCGCAGGGCGCTGCCGGATCGTCTGGCGCGATGACTTCGTTGCGGGCGGCTACGCAAATGTCGACGATGCGACCTTGCGCGCAGTGGAATTTGCGAAGGACAACCTGGGCCTGTCGCTGGAGACGACGTACACAGGCAAAACCATGGCGGCGTTGTTGCACGATCTCGAGGCGAATCGCGCGGGGACTTCGAGCCTGTTCTGGAATACCTACAACTCGAGATCGCTGCCGACGCCGGGGGCTGAAGCTCGCGCTCCGCTGGCGCTGCCTGAATCGTTCAAGCGCTATTACGAAATATCGGCGTAAGCCTGAAAGCCTCGTTGGCTGGTCGCTCGACAGTCTTGCTGCCAAAGTATGATCGACTTCAATGGACTCGAACGGCACGTCGAAAACTCCGTGATGCTCGCGCAATGCGCGCCAGCGCGGATCCGACTTGATCCATTCAAGGAAATGAGTTTCAAGTGCACGCGATCCTTAGCGAGCCATGGGCTAAAGATCTTCCGCTTCGAGTTCCCGCATCATTTCCCGGATTTCGTCGAGCGTCGGTTCGTTGGGATCCGGTACGATAATGTTGTGTACGACCTGCGCGCGCGCCATCACCTCGTTCGCATCGTACTGGACGATACTGACGGGAACACCGAGGGGCGTTTGTGCCAGCGTCGCAAGGTGGCTTTGCAGGTGATCGTTGAGCGGTGTTCCAGCGGATGCAGGGT
>Ga0224496_10002163_pt1 | contig 11783 bp, 10 predicted proteins | sample SF_Jul11_sed_USG_2_FD_168127 | JGI IMG/M metagenome (GOLD analysis project Ga0224496, IMG submission 168127) | Sediment microbial communities from San Francisco Bay, California, United States - SF_Jul11_sed_USGS_8_1 | ecosystem: Environmental > Aquatic > Marine > Sediment | place: USA... | reverse complement strand
GAAGTCCTGGCTGGTGGCACCGATTGCCGCGCGTTTGGACACGATCAGGAAATCGCTCAGGTCCTGGGCGAGCCCGCCGTACGGTTTCGCGGTCTTGAGTCGTATCGTATGGCGGTCGACGATTTCTTTCGCGATGATGCGGCGAACGTAGGTGACGAAGCCGCCGGGGCCAGTGATCGTGTACGGCCGCTCGAGTGAGAACGCCACGTCCTCCGCGGTCAGGTCCGTCCCGTCGTGGAACTTCACGCCCTTGCGCAAGGTGAACTCCCAGGTCAGAGGGTCCACGGCGCGCCATGAGGCGAGACCCGGGATCGTGCGGCCCCGGGTGTCGAGCTGGACCAGGGAATCGAATACGTGCTTCTGGGTGGTGATGTTGGGCTGCGCGGGAACGAAGTGCGGGTCCATGGTGGTGACATCGGCCGAGAGCCCGATGCGCAGTTCCGCCGCCGGCGCGCTCGCGGCGCAGGCCGTGAGCGCGAGCAGGATTAAGGCAACGTGGATCACGTGTGCGTCGGGTTGACGAGTATCGAGGGAGATCTTGTGAACATATCATTTCCCGTGGTGCGGAGAGGCTGCGACGCGGCGTCTTCATTCGCGCCATGGCCGCGCCTCACCTCCGCGCGGATGTCACGAACCGGACTTGCGAAGAGGATACCGCAAATCCACGGGGACGCGAGCGCTTGCGCGGCGCTGCCGCGCTGCTGGAAATGATCCGACGACGCTTGTTCCCGTTCCGGGCTGAAACGTTGCATCGCCTCGAGCGTTGGCCGGCTCGGCGGCGCGCATCCGCGCTCGTCAATTCCCCGGTCTACCCCTCTTTTTCTTCTTGCGGTGGGGGAAGAAAAATGTACGGCGGGGTATGGTTTGTCAGTCATGTTCCCGGGAGCGCTGCGATTGACAGCACAACATCGCGGCCCCTATTCTGCGAATTTCGCGTGTGCCCATGAACAAGAGCCTCTCCGCGTCCTCGGCCAGCATCCGGATGATCCGCAGGCTGGTGGGATTCCCGACCGTCAGCCGCGATTCCAACCTCAAGCTGATCGAGTACGTGCAGGACTATATTCGCCCGCACGCTGCCGAGATACGCCTCACGCATGACGAAACCAGGCGCAAGGCAAACCTCTTCGCGACGATCGGGCCGCGTGGGGTGCCGGGCATCGTGCTTTCGGGCCACACTGATGTCGTGCCGGTCGATGGCCAGGCATGGGAGACCGATCCGTTCAAGCTGATCGAGAAGGACGGCCGGCTCTACGGGCGTGGAACCGCCGACATGAAAACCTTCATCGCAGTCGCACTCGCGGTCGTGCCGGATGCCGCGCGCGGGTTGAAATCCCCGGTGCATCTCGCATTGTCGTACGACGAAGAGGTGGGCTGTCTCGGGGTCGGTCGGTTGATCGACGACCTTGCACGCGCCGGCATCCGGCCGCGCTCGTGCATCGTGGGCGAGCCGACGCTGATGAAGGCGATCATCGCGCACAAGGGCAAGAAGAGCTACCGCTGCACCGTGCGTGGGCTCGCGTCGCATTCGGCCTATGCACCGCAAGGGGTGAACGCGGTGGAGGCAGCCGCCGAGGCGGTCGCTCAACTCAAGCGGATGGCGCGCCGGCACCGCGACCAGGGGCCCTATGACCGGAGCTTCGACGTCGCCCACACTACCGTGCATACCGGCGTGCTGCACGGCGGGACCGCGCTCAACATCGTGCCGCACGAATGCGTCTTCGATTTCGAGTTCCGGCATCTGCCGGGCGACGATCCCGAAGCGCTGCTGCAGGAGTTCAGGCAGTATTTGACGGAAAAGCTCGAGCCCGAGATGCGAGCGGTGGACCCGGAAGCGGGATTCACCGTTGACGTGCTGTCGGAGATTCCGGCGCTCGACACCGGCACGGAGACTGAGGTCGTGGGGATCGCGCAGGAACTCACCGGCGACGCCGATATCGGCAAGGTGTCTTTCGGGAGCGAGGCGCCGCACTTCCAGCGGGCGGGCATGCCAACCGTGGTGTGCGGCCCGGGCTCGATCGAGCAGGCGCACAAGCCGAACGAGTTCGTGAGCCTCGATCAGGTCGCGCGCTGCGAAGCGTTCGTGCGGAAGCTGACGGAAAGACTCTGCGCCGGCTGATCGCGCGCCAGATCAGGCTACCGCGATGAAATCGGGATCGCCCTGGTGCTCGCGCTCGAACTCGAGGAACTCGTAATAGCCGCAGCGCGTGCTGTCCGGGTAGCCGCGGCAGATCCCCGGCCGCGCTTCGTAGACGGTACAGCGGCGCGTCTTGGTGTCGAGGAAGCGGCAGACGCTGCCGAAGTGCTCGTCCTTCTGGTGCCGCAGCGAGCGCACCTTTTCATCACGGTCGTACTTGGTTAAGCGTTGCTCGGCCTCGTCGTAGCTGATGCCGAAGTGCCGCGCGAGCCGCGCGATGTCGGGTCTGTCGACTTCGAGTAGATCGTAGCTGCAGCAGTAGGCGGGGCACTTGCTGCAGTCGTAATACCGTGCCGGTTCGGCCTTCTTGATGGGAATGACTCGTCTGGTGCTGGACATCGGCTTGCCGCGTGCGGAGCCGCACGCGTAATGAAGTTAATCAGCCGTGTATTTTACGCGAGACTGGAACCTTGTGCGATACGGTTTCGGCTCGCGAAGCTCTCGCCAATCACGGATCACCGGTCACCGGTCTCAATGGTGCAGGATTTTCGACAGGAACTGCTGCGCGCGATCGGAGCGGGGAGTGCCGAAGAAGTCATCCTTGGTGGCGTCTTCGACGATTTCGCCTTCGTCCATGAAGATCACCCGATTGGCGACCTTGCGTGCGAAGCCCATTTCGTGCGAGACCACCATCATGGTCATGCCTTCGGTGGCGAGCTCAACCATCACGTCGAGCACCTCATTGATCATTTCCGGATCCAGCGCCGAGGTTGGCTCGTCGAACAACATCGCAATAGGATCCATGGCCAGACCGCGGGCGATGGCGACGCGTTGCTGCTGGCCGCCGGAGAGCTGGCCGGGAAACTTTTTCGCCTGGTCGATCAAGCCTACGCGCTTGAGCAGGGCGTGTGATTTTTCAGTAGCCTCTTCGGGGCTGCGGCCGAGCACCTTGATCTGTGCGAGATTGAGGTTGGCCGTGACGCTCATGTGCGGAAACAGTTCGAAGTTCTGAAATACCATGCCGATTTTTGCGCGCAGCTGGGGCAGGTTGGTCGTCTTGGCGCCCACCGAAACGCCGTTGACGACGACCTCGCCTTGCTGGATCGGCTCCAACCCATTGACGCATTTGATCAGCGTCGATTTGCCCGAGCCTGACGGCCCGCAGACCACGATGACCTCGCCCTTCTCGACCTGGGTCGTGCAGTCTTTCAATACCTGGAAGCTGCCGTACCACTTGCTGACGTTCTTCATTTCGATCATGGCCATAATGGAACTACCTTCCTAGCGCGGCGGCGTAATGCGCAGCTGCAGGCGTTTGACGGCATAAGATCCGATAAAGCAGAAAATGAAATAGACCAGTGCGGCGAACAGGTACATCTCCACCAGCCGCCCGTCACGCTGCGCCACCTTGCTCGCCGCCCCCATGAAGTCGGTAAGACCGACGACATACACGAGCGAGGTGTCCTGGAACAGGATGATCCCCTGGGTCAGCAGGATGGGCACCATGTTGCGGAACGCCTGCGGCAGCACGATCTGAATCGTCGCCTGCCAGTAATTGAGGCCCAGCGCGTAGGCCGCGTTGACCTGTCCGGCAGGCACGCTCTGGATGCCGGCGCGGATGATCTCACAGTAGTAAGCGGCCTCGAACAGCGTAAAGGCGATTAGCGCCGAATGGAACGGGCCGATGCCCTGGGCGTAGCTGTCACCCGAGATCTGCTTGATGGCGATCGGCACCAGGAAATAAAACCAGAAGATCACCAGGATCAGCGGCGTCGAGCGCAGCAGGTTGACATAGGCGCTGGCGGGCAAGCTGACCGCCTTGAAACTGGAGAGCCGCATCAGCGCGAGCAGCGTGCCGAGGATGATCCCGCCGACCATGGCGAGCGCGGTCAGGCCCAGCGTAAACAACATGCCCTGCCACAAATAAGGCAGGGCGCGCTGGATGACGTCGAAATCAAAACCGGCAAACATGGGCTATTTCCCGGTGCCGATGTAGCCGGGCACCCGCAGGCGGCGCTCGACGACTTGCATGATGACTACGACCGTCAGCGTGATCAGCACATAGACCACAGTGGCCAGCGTGAAAATTTCAAATGTGCGAAAAGTGTATTCGGAGATGGAGCGCGCCTGCGCGGTTAGCTCCAGCACGCCGATGGTCAGTGCCACGGACGAGTTCTTGAAGATGGTCAGGAATTCCGAAGTCAGCGGCGGCACCACGATGCGGTAGCCCATGGGCAGCAGCACGTGGCGGTAGACCTGGGGCATGGTGAGTCCGGTGGCCAGTGCGGCCTGCGTCTGGCCCCTGGGGATCGACTGAATGCCGGAGCGGACCTGCTCGGAAACCCGTGATGCCGTGTAGAAGCCCAGCGCGAGCACCGCGCTCCAGAACTCGGGCATGGGCATGCCTTGTTTCATCCACAGGCCCAGCGTTCTGGGCACGATTTCGGGCACCACGAAGTACCAGATGAACAGGTGCACCAATAGCGGCACATTGCGGAACACTTCAACGTAGACGGTGGCAGGGCCGTACAGCCAGATCACCTTGGTGGTGCGCAGGATACCCAGCACGGAGCCGATGGTGAAGGCGATGATCCAGGCAAAAATTGACACCAGCATCGTCCATTTGATGCCCGTGATGACCCAGCCGAGATAAGTGCCGCCGCCGGAGAAGGCAGGCTGGGAGAGGAAACTGAAATCCATGGAATCAGTGTAACGCCAAACCCGGGATAAAAAAACCGGAGAGTTTGCGCCCTCCGGTTTCGTTGTGCGATGCGCTAAGTCAGCACTTCATCTTGCCGCAGGCGCCGACGCCGGTGTTGTTTGGATTCTTGATGGCCTCTTTCAGGCCCTCGGACATGGGGAAATTCAGATTGATGTTCTTGGGCGGAATCGTCGACTCGAACCACTTCTTGTAAATGGCATTGATCTCGCCACTCTTGTAGAGGCCGATCACCGCGTCATCCACGACTTTCTTGAACGCGGGATCTTCCTTGCGCATCATGATCGCATACGGGTCATCTGACAGGAATTCGCCAATCACGACAAAATCGTCCGGATTCTTGGCGCCGGCTCTCAGGCTGTAGAGCAGAACGTCGTCCATCGGGAATGCCGCAGCACGGTCAGTCTGCACAGCGAGGAACGATTCGGCGTGATCCTTCGAGGGAATGAACTTGATGCCGAGATTTTTCTCGTCATTATAGGCTTTCATTGCGCGCTCGTTGGTCGTGCCCTGCGTGTAGACCACGGTCTTGCCCTTGAGGTCGTCATAACCTTTGATGCCCGAGGACTTCTTGACGATGATCTTGGTGCCGGTGACGAAATAAGTGGGGGCGTAATCCACCTGCTTCTGGCGCTCCAGCGAGTTGGTCGTCGAGCCGCACTCGAGATCGATATTGCCGCCGGTCAGGATGGGAATGCGCGTTTGCGACGTCACGGGCACGAACTCGACTTTCAAGTTCGACATTTTCAGTTCGGCTTTGACCTTGTCGACAATCTTCATGCAGATGTCGACGCCGTAACCGATCGGTTTTTGCTGATCATCAAGGTACGAAAATGGCACGGAAGCGTCACGGTGGCCAATTTTGATGACGCCAGCGTCCTTGATCTTCTTCAAGGTGCCAGTCAACTCGGCTGCCGACGCGGTCGTGATACCCGCGGCAGCGAACAGCGCGACCATTAATAGGGCGAAGCGTTTCATGACATTCTCCTGTTGATTCCAGGGGGGTGGAACCGAGTGGTTGTCGCGTTTCTAGCGGCTCGGACGCCCAATCTAGCGGAACGGGTATTGTTTGTCTAGCAAGATCCCGGCGCAGGCCGCCAGCGCCGCGGGTGAGCTAGTGCTCTGGTCTACGGCGGGTTATCCCGAGCCACCAGGCCGCGCAGGCGCGCGCCAGCGCGCGCGTAGGATCAACGCAGATCGCTGCGACTTGGCTTGCGCGGTGCTCGAGCGCCGGTGGGATCTCGGTGCAGGCGAGAATGATCGCCTGTGCGCCCTCAGCGCGGAGCCTTTCGCAGGCGCGGACCGCAAGATCGAAGGCCGCTCCGAGGTTGTTGCGCTTGACGGCCGCGATCGCCGGCAGCACGCACTCGTTCTGGTCGGCCTCGGAATTGAGCAGGACGCGCAGGCCGCGCGCGGCGAGCCTTTGCTGGAAGAACCCCGCAGCAATCGTACCCTTGGTCGCGATCAACCCGACCGCGCTCGCCGCCAGGCCGCGCCCGGCGAGGGCCTCACACGTGGCGTCCGCGATATGCACGATCGGCACCCCGGCTTCGCGGGCCAGGTCGTCGTACCAGTAGTGAGCAGTGTTGCAGGGAATTGCAATTCGGCTCGCTCCGGCGCGGGTCAGGGTGCGGATGCCCGCCAGCATCGCGGGCAGCGGCGATTGTGCGCCCGCCAGGATAGCGGCCGGCCGGTCGGGAATCTGCGGCACCGAATAGACGACGACCGGCACGTGGTCGGCGTCGCGCTCAGCCGGGGTCTCCGCGATAAGCTTCTCCAGGAAATCGACGGTGGCGAGCGGCCCCATGCCTCCCAGCACGCCGAGGAGCGGTGATGTACCATCTTTCATCGGGACTTATCTTACCCGGTTGGGGAAGGGCATGAGACAGGAAGCGTGAGGCAGAAAGCGAGCCACGAAAATGAAGACCCGATACCGCGATGTGAAGCCCTATCCGACCAAGGACGGCTCCGAGATCCGCGAGTTGATGCACCCGCGCGTGCACGGAAACCGCAATCAGAGCTTCGCCGAGGCAACGATCGAGCCGGGGGCGAATACGCGCCTGCACCGCCATCGCTCGATCGAGGAAATCTACCATGTGAGCGTGGGCGAGGGGGTCCTGAAGGTCGGGGAAGAGAGGTTCAAGGTGGCGGCGGGGGACACGGTTTGCATCCCTCCAGGCACGCCGCATTGCGTTGAAAACACCGGCACCGTCCCACTCCGCATCCTGTGCGCCTGCGCCCCGGCCTATTCACACGGCGACACCGAGCTGCTGTAAGCGCAACCTTGGCGCCTGACGGCGCGAGCCCCATCCCAAAGCGGCTTCACACAATCTTCACGGCGTGCCGCGTAACCTTTAAGTCGACCGAATGGGCCGGATTATCCGGTCCCGGGTGTGTGAGCGGTTTGCTCCCGCGCCGGCCGCATTCGGCGGGCGGCGCTCCACACCGGATCGTCGGTCAACCCTCTAAAGGAGACACTGCATGTCCGTTACAGCAAAGGCTGCGCAGGGGAGCGCGGCGTCGGCTAAGCCCGAACTCAAGTTTTCCCAGATGAACGCGGCGCAAAAAGGCGTTTTCGTTCTGAAAGTCATTGTGATGCTCGTGACCTTCGGCTTCGCATTTCCTAATGTCCTGAGCAACGACTGACCCCGCGTTGCGCGTCATCGCTGGCGCGACTAAGTTTTTAGGCAGATCCTGAACGGCACCGGCCCTTGCGGCCGGTTTTTTTTCGTCCGCCGCTCAGCGATCGCTATCCGCGAGGAACGCCTCGATCAATCGCGCGAGTTCCCGCGGCTGGTCGAAATGCATCATGTGGCCGCAGTCCTCGATCCACGCTTCCCGGTAGTCGGTGAACGGCGCCTTGCGCGCGGTGAGCTCTTCCGGCGTGTCCTTGAGATAGCCGGCCCGCTTCGACTCGCGCGCGAAAACCCACAGCACCGGCGCGCGCACCTCCCGCCAGCAGGCGATGAGCTCCTCGATGCGCGACAGATACGGGTTTGCCAGCTTGTGGCTGGGGTCGGCCCGCAGGACAATCCGCCCGCCTGCGGTCAGCTTCGCCCAGTGCTGCGCGAGGAACTGTGCTCGCGCGGCATCGAGCCGCGGATTACCCTGCCGCAGCCGCGCCGCCACTTCCTCGAACGAACGGTAGTCGCGAAAGCGCGGCGCCTCGGCCAAGCCGTCGAGCCAGTGCCGCAGCCGCGCCGGCGCGTCTTCGGAACGCGTGCGCGCGAGTCCGAAGCCATCGAGCGAGGTGACCTTGGCGATGCGCTGCGGGCGCAGACCGGCGTACGTGAGCGCGATATTCCCGCCCATACTGTGGCCGACGAGCTGCGCCGGCGCGTCGGCGCTGTAGAGGTCGAGTAGCCGGTCGAGGTCGGCGTAGTAATCGGGAAACCAGTAGCCCTCGCGCGCCCAGCCGGTGAGCCCGAAGCCGCGCCAGTCGGGCGCAATCACGTGCCAGTCCCGGGCAAGGCTGTCCACCACGAACTGGAACGAGGCGGACACGTCCATCCAGCCGTGCAGCAGGAAAAACCGCGGACGGTGCGGCTCGCCCCAGGTGCGCACGTGGTAGCGCAGCCCCCGGATGTCGTGGAAATGAGACGCGCTCGATTTCATCATGCGGCGGAGCTTCTCGCCCAGGCGGGGAAAGTTGCATTATGCGGCAAGCCGTTGCATGTCAGCAGCGCATCGCCGTGCGTGCCGGTGCGGTGGCCTTAGCAAAATCGGCCTGCGCAACCGCGGCCGTGCTTGCTAAAATAAAATGATGGTGCCAACGTTCGTCCACCTGCGATTGCACAGCGAGTATTCCATCGTGGACGGCATCGCGCGGCTCGATGCGGCGGTGTCTGCGGCGGCGGCCGACGGCATGCCAGCGCTCGGTGTGACCGATCTCGGCAACGTGTTCGGGATGGTCAAGTTCTACAAAGAAGCACGCGCGCGAGGTGTCAAGCCCGTCATTGGCTGCGACGTCTGGGTCGCGAACGATGCCGACCGTGAAAAGCCCTACCGCTTACTGCTGCTGTGCGCCTCACACGCGGGCTACCTCCGGCTGTGCGATCTGATTACGCGCGCCTATCGCTCCAATCAGCACCGCGGCCGCGCCGAGATCGCCAAGGCCTGGTTCGGCGAGGACGGCACCGATGGCCTTATCGCGCTCTCGGGCGCGCACCTGGGCGACGTCGGCCAGGGGCTCCTGACCGATAACCAGCGCCAGGCGCGCCGGCTCGCCCGCGAATGGGCGGCGCTGTTCCCGGGCCGCTTCTACATCGAGGTGCAACGGCTGGGAGCCAACGCGCTGACCAGCGGAACGGCGGCGATCCCGGTCGAGGTGTATGTCCAGCGCGCTGCGGCGCTCGCCGCCGCGCTCAAGCTGCCAGTCGTTGCCACGCACCCGGTCCAGTTTATCGAGCGCGACGACTTCCGGGCGCACGAAGCCCGCGTTTGCATCTCCGAAGGGTACATTTTGTCGGACCAGCGCCGGCCCCGGCGCTTCACCGCCGAGCAGTATTTCAAGACGCAGGCAGAAATGGCCTCGCTGTTCAAGGACATGCCGGCGGCGCTCGCGAACAGCCTGGAGATCGCCAAGCGCTGCAATCTGACGCTCGAGCTGGGCAAGAGCCGGCTGCCGAAATTTCCCACGCCGAACAACGAGGGTCTCGACGAGTACCTGAAGACGCGCGCGCGCGACGGCCTCGATGAGCGCCTCGAGCAGCTGTATCCGGACCCGCCGGCGCGCGCAGCCCAGGCCGCGCGCTACCGTGAGCGCCTCGAGTTCGAAATCGAGACCATTATCCAGATGGGCTTTCCAGGCTATTTCCTGATCGTCGCCGACTTCATCAACTGGGCGAAGGCGAACGGCGTGCCGGTCGGCCCGGGTCGCGGCTCCGGTGCGGGCTCGCTGGTCGCCTACAGTCTGAAGATCACCGACCTCGACCCGCTGCGCTACGATCTGCTGTTCGAGCGTTTCCTCAACCCCGAGCGGGTGTCGATGCCGGACTTCGACATCGACTTCTGCCAGGACGGGCGCGACCGCGTCATCGATTACGTGAAGGCCAAGTTCGGCGCCGACAGCGTCTCGCAGATCGCCACCTTCGGCACCATGGCGGCGAAAGCGGTGGTGCGCGACGTCGGGCGCGTACTCGATCTCGGCTACAACTTCTGCGACCAGCTCGCCAAGCTGATTCCATTCCAGCCGGGCAAGCACATCACGCTGCGTGAAGCGCGCGAGATGGAGCCGCAGCTGAAAGAACGCGAGAAAAGAGAGGAGGAAGTAGCCGAGTTGCTGGCACTCGCCGAGAAGCTCGAGGGACTGACGCGCAACGTCGGCATGCACGCGGGGGGCGTGCTGATTGCGCCCGGCAAGCTCACCGACTTCTGCCCGCTCTACGTTGCGGACGCGTCGAACGCCGCCGTGAGCCAGTTCGACAAGGACGACGTGGAGACGATCGGGCTGGTGAAGTTCGACTTTCTCGGGTTGACGACGCTCACGATCCTCGACTGGGCGACGCGCTACGTCCGGGCGCGCGGAGGCGAGCACGCGGCGTTCTCGCTCGAATCGGTGCCCGATACCGATCCGGCGGCGTACGCGATTTTCGCGAGCGGCAACACCACCGCCATATTCCAGTGCGAATCGCGCGGCATGCGCGAGCTGATGAAGCAGGCGAAGCCCGACCGCTTCGAAGACATCGTGGCGCTGGTCGCACTTTATCGTCCCGGCCCGATGGAGCTCATTCCCGAATTCATCCGCCGCAAGCACGGCGGCCGGGTGGATTATCCCGACGCGCGAGTCGAGCCGATCATCAAGCCGACTTACGGGATCATGATCTACCAGGAGCAGGTGATGCAGATGGCGCAGATCATCGGCGGCTACAGCCTGGGCGGGGCCGACCTGCTGCGCCGCGCGATGGGGAAGAAGAATGCCGAGGAAATGGCAGAGCACCGCAGTATCTTTGTCGCGGGCGCCGCTAACAATGGCGTATCGGAACGCAAGGCGAACGAGCTCTTCGGGCTGATGGAGAAGTTCGCGGGCTACGGGTTCAACAAGTCGCATGCGGCGGCGTACGCCGTGCTCGCTTACCAGACAGCCTATCTCAAGGCGCATTACCCGGCGGAGTTCATGGCGGCGACACTCTCGGCCGACATGGACAATACCGACAAGGTCCAGCTCATGGTGGACGACGCCAAGGCGAACGGCCTCGAGGTCCTGCCGCCGGACATCTGGACAGGCGAGTACCGTTTCGTGCCGGTGGGTGAGAAAGCGATACGCTACGGCCTTGGGGCGATCAAGGGGACGGGCGAGGCGGCGATCCAGCACATCATCGACGCCCGCGCGGCCGGCCCATTCAAGGACCTGTTCGATTTCTGCCACCGGCTCGACAAGCGCATCGTCAACCGCCGCGTGCTCGAATCGCTCGTCCGCGCCGGTGCTTTCGACTCGATCAACGATCATCGCGCGAGCCTGCTTGCCACGGTGGGCATCGCGTTGGAGAGCGCCGAGCAGGCGAGCCGCAGCGCGCATCAGGAAAACCTGTTCGGCGAGCTCGCGCCCGCCGACACGCCGATCGCCGCGGCCGAGGTGCCGCGCTGGACCGATCGCGAGCAGCTTCAGAACGAGAAGCTCGCGCTCGGCTTCTATTTCTCGGGACATCCGTTCAAGAGCTGCGAGCCGGAACTGCGCGGCTTCGTCGCGACACGGCTCGACCAGCTCGCCGCGCAGCCGCACCCAGTGGTGCTGGCCGGGATCATTCACAGCCTGCGCACGCAAATGACGCGGCGCGGGCGCATGGCGGTGATTCTATTCGACGACGGCAATGCGCGTGTCGAGATGACCGTGTTCAACGAGCTCTTCGAGGAGCACCGGCACTGGCTGAAGGAAGATCAGCTGCTGATCGTCGAGGGCAAGGTGTCGTACGACGACTTCTCGGGCAGCCT
>Ga0224496_10002162_pt1 | contig 11785 bp, 8 predicted proteins | sample SF_Jul11_sed_USG_2_FD_168127 | JGI IMG/M metagenome (GOLD analysis project Ga0224496, IMG submission 168127) | Sediment microbial communities from San Francisco Bay, California, United States - SF_Jul11_sed_USGS_8_1 | ecosystem: Environmental > Aquatic > Marine > Sediment | place: USA... | reverse complement strand
CAATGGTTCGATCGGTGCCGACGCGACCGTCAACCAGGTCAGAGACGAGAGCAGGAGTTACACCTATGCCGGTTCCTTCAGCTTCCCCAATACGGCCATACTCGGGTTGGGGTTCAGTAGCTCGATTAGTTATTGGGTGCTCGAAGATAGGAAGGCCGTCTACCTATCGGGTGCCCTGAGCCGCACGTTTGGTCGCGTCCACCTACAGGCATCGTATTACCGCTATCAGACGGATGGGATCACCACCGTCCTCGCGCACACCGGCGACCTGTCGCTCACGTTCCCCCTGACGAAACGGCTATACTCATCCCTTCAAGGCCGGATCCAACGGGGTGAGAACTTGGAAAGTAACTTTCTCTTCGGCGGCTTCTGGTTGAACTTCTAATGTCCAGCGACTCTCTCATCATCCTGGCCATCGGCGTCGTGCTCGTGACGTCGATTTGGATCCCCGTGCTTGTGCGCCATCGGAAGGTCGAACGGGAAGCCGCGCACGCCGAAGAACGCGCGCTTCGTTATGGTTTGCACGAACCGGCGTCGTTGCACCCGCTCGTGCATCCCGGGGCTTGTATTGGCACGGGAAATTGTATTGCCGTCTGCCCGGAAGACGATGTCCTCGCACTGCGTCACGGACAGGCACGCCCTATCAGTCCCGCACGATGCATCGGCCACGGCCTCTGCGAACGCGCCTGTCCAGTGGAAGCGATTCAACTCGTGTTCGGTACGGCGAAACGCGGAGTGGACATCCCGCGTATCAAGAAGAACTTCGAAACGAATGTACCCGGCATATACATCGTCGGGGAGTTGGGCGGCATGGGTCTCATTCGGAATGCGTTCGAACAGGGGCGGCAATGCATCGAGGGCATCGCCAAAGAACGCAAGGGACCCGCCAATGTGTTGGACGTCCTGATCGTCGGCTGCGGTCCTGCCGGACTCTCAGCAGCCTTGAACTGCCGCCATCACAAGCTGCGCTTCAAGACACTCGAGAAAGAGGACATCGGTGGTACCGTCCGATATTATCCGCGGAAGAAAGTCGTCATGACCTCACCGGTGCAAGTTCCGGGATACGGAAGGCTTGGATTTCGCGAGATTCTGAAAGAGGAACTCATCGCGCTGTGGGACGAAATCGTCGCCAAGACCGGACTGACGGTCAACACGCGTGAATCGGTCGAGCGGGTGACGCCGACCGCAGACGGCTGCTTTGAAGTGTCCACCAACAAGACTACGTACAAAACCAAACGCGTGGTGTTGGCCATCGGCCGGCGGGGCGTGCCCAGGAAGCTCGACGTTCCCGGAGAGGAACTTCCCAAAGTCATCTATTCGCTGCTGGAGCCGGAAGCGTACCAACGGGACCGCATCCTCGTGGTCGGCGGTGGAGACTCGGCCATCGAAGCTGCTCTGGCGCTGGCCGACCAGCCCAGCAACCAGGTGAAGATCTCGTACCGCAAGGACGCATTCAGTCGCATCAAGCCCCGAAACCGTGAACGGATCGAGGAAGCCGTGGGACGGCGGCATGTGGAGATCCTCTGGTCAACGAACGTCAAGGAGATCAAGCCCAAATCTGTCGTCTACACAAACGGTCGTGACGGGCCCTTTGAAGTGGAAAACGACGTCATAGCAGTCTTTGTGGGTGGCGAGCTGCCCACCAAGTTCCTAAGAGATTGCGGGGTTGCGATCGACACCAAGTTCGGAACACCCTGAGCTCGTCGTTGTACTCGGAGATCAATGACGGGAAGTGGTATTCGCGTGGGTGTGCTTCTGCGAGAGCACCCAGTCGGTCGCCATCTCGTCCAACGCGCCGAGAGCTGCCGACCAAGTTCCTCCAGAGCTGCGGCGTGCAGATCAACCGGAAGTTCGGAGAACCGTAACCTCCCGCAAGGCGCCGCGCACGGGGCCGGCCCGCGGTCGGACCCACCCGCCACAGCATCACCTTGATGTCGCGCGGTTCGCGTGTTGATTCCGTCATGCCGCAGGTCGCGGGTGAGATTGTGGTGCGCCACCCGCGACTCCGAAGCCGGGACCCCCCGGCGCCACGTTGTGCCCCGGTGTTCCGGGACCGCCGGCCCCCCAGGAATCCCCGCCCCCCCGCTTGCGACGTCGTGACCGGTTACAGCGTTTCGAGAAACCGCAGCAGCTGTGACCGCTTGCGGTGTGACAGCTCCAGGAATCGATCTCGCGAGCCTGTGGCTTCTCCACCGTGCATCTCAATAGCTTGTTCGATGGTCGTGGCTCGGCCGTCGTGCATGTAAATGGTCGAGAACCGCAGCCCCATCAAAGGCTCCGTACGGAACTCCGATGGCAAGGCCTCGCCGTTGCAGATGTCGGACAGCTCCTCGCCCATGTCGTGAAGCAGCAGGTCGGTGTACGCGAAAACCTTCTTACGGCTCATAGCGCGAATCGGGTGGCGATCGGTTCGGAGGGCAGGCACGTGACACGAGGCGCAGCCGATCTCCGAGAACACCCGCGCTCCCCGAACCGCGTTCATTCCGCCATGCACCCGTGACGGCGGAGCGAGGAACTGCACGAAGCGAATCGACGCTTCCAGATCTTCTTCGCTGATTTCCGGATCCAGCGTCGGATCCACACCATCGGGCAGTGGTTCCCCGGCAATGGTCTGTTCGTCCGGCTCAGCCTCACTCGTGATCCCTTGTTCGTAGATCCAGGCATCGGTGATGAAATCGGTGAGATTGGAAACCTGTCCCTTCCGCCCGAACCGACCGATACCATCATCAGTCCAGTGCGGCCGACCCGAAATGCCGTCGTGGTCGCGGTCGTCAGGATCGGCGTGTCGCAGGATCTCATGCTCTGCCACCGCTTCCAGCAAGCCGAACCCGAAGAGATCGGGCGTGGTGCGCAGGCCAACGCCAGTCACACCAGGCGGTAACGGCTCCTTGGTAATACCGGCCTCCCGTAACAGCGGTGTCACGCTGTCCTGCACGACGGACCCGCCATTGATGTCAGTGAACCCCTCTCAAGTCTCGCCATCAAACGCAGTAGCGTGGGTTTCAATCTGTATGCCAAAGCCACCAGTTACCGGACCCGAGTGACAAGTGGCACATGAGTTCGAGTTGAAGAGCGGACCCAGTCCCGTCTCCGGAGTGAAGATGGTCTGAAACACCACACTTCCGAGCTCGAACTCGCGGCGCTGAGAGCGATTCAGGGACGGCAGCGGACGTCCAGCCCGTACTGCGTTGAGAAACGCGGTGAAGTCTAGACCGTCCGACTCCGACGCATCGGGACCGGTCAGCTCGTCCGTACACGCGACAGTCGCGGCCACGATGCCCGCCAGGAGTGCGGGAAGAGCGCGCCGGTGCACGTGACGTTTGCGGCTGCGACAGATAGACATCGATACCTCCTTTTGGAGTGCAGCGCGACTCGCTGGAGGGCGCGATCGTGACGGGTGGGTCTCTTCGGCATTCGATCCCGTACCCACCGAAGGTTCGGCGGCAGCGCCCCGTGTCGATATACGACATGTCGAGCTGTGTGGGGCGCTCACCCGGGTCGCGCGGGAGAACATGCATGCCTTGCAGTGTCGCCAACCGTGGCAGTCACGATTGCGACGGAGGGAGCCTGCGGCCAATATGCTGACATGGCGTAAGACGATCCGTGAGGTGGGTCACTTGCACCGCGTGGACGTTGTCCGTTTTCGGTCAACGGAAGCCACGATCAGACGGCGCGGACGTTCTCTAGCAAGATTCTATCGGCGCTGAGTGCGTGGAGGTCATGGCAGCCACGTCGAAGGCAGCACCCGCCCGCCGGCACGCACACCTTGATGCCCCGCGGTTCGCGTGTTGATTCCTGCATGCCGCCTGTTCATCCGCACCCGGCCTACGGAGATCGACACCATGCGCCGCACCACCAATCGGCTCACCCTCCTCACGCTGCTCGCCACCCTGACGGCTCCGCTCGTCCACGCAACCCGTGCAACCGCTCAGGCACCTGAGCCTGCGGCCACCAGCGCGCTGCGTGACACCATCGAGCTGATCGCCGCGGATCAGCGGGCCCTGTCTCGCCGCTACGGGGTTGCCTACTCACCCGCTCAACGCGAGCGCATGCGGGAGTTCTACACGAGCTGGCGCGCCCGCCTCGCGGCCGTGGATTTCGAGGCACTGAGCCAAGAGGGCCGAGTGGACTACGTGCTGCTCGACACCGAGCTGCGCTACCGGCTCACCACACGGGACCGAGAGGCTCGGCAGTACGAGGAGATGCTGCCCTGGCTCCCGTTCGCACCTACCATCATGGACCTCGAGGAGACGCGGCGGCGCCTGGAGCCGATCGATCCGGCCCAGATCGCCGCGACCCTCGCGCGGCTGGCGCAACGGATCGACAGCACTCGGCAACATGTGGCAGAGGTGTGGAGCGGGAACGCGGGACGACGATCCACGACACCCACACTCGCGCGCGTCGTCGCCCGCCGCACCGGGATGCTGCTCCAGGAACTGCGCGAGACCCTGCAGCACTGGAACCGGTTCTACGCCGGATACGATCCGATCTACACCTGGTGGACCGCCGAACCCTACGCCAAAGCCGATTCGGCACTGGCGTCGTACGGCAAGGTCCTCCGCGAGACCGTGCTCGGCATCCGCCCGGGAGCGCCCGAGCCAATGGTCGGCGATCCCATCGGCGCCGACGGCCTCGAGATAGACCTCGCGCATGAGATGATTCCCTACTCCATCGATGAGCTGATCGCCATCGCGGAGCGGGAGTTCGCGTGGTGTGAGGCGGAATACCGGAAAGCCGCGCGGGAGATGGGCTTCGGTGACGACTGGAGGGCCGCGCTCGAGCAGGTGAAGCAGCGCTACGTGCCGCCCGGTGACCAGCCGCGGCTCATCCGCGATCTCGCGAGAGAGGCGGAGGCGTTCGTCGAAGAGCACGGCCTCCTAACCGTACCGCCGCTCGCCAAAGAGGTCTGGCGCATGGAGATGATGTCGCCGGAGCGGCAGCGCGTGGCGCCGTTCTTCCTGGGCGGCGAAGTCATCCAGGTATCGTACCCCACCGACGGCATGACCCACGAGGAAAAACTCATGAGCATGCGGGGCAATAACCCGCACTTCTCCCGCGCCACCGTGCACCACGAGCTGATCCCCGGTCACCATCTCCAGGGGTTCATGACCTCACGCTATAACGCGCATCGCGGGATGTTCTCCACGCCGTTTTGGGGCGAAGGCTGGGCGCTCTACTGGGAGATGCTGCTCTGGGACCTCGACTTCCCACGCAGTCCGGAGGATCGCATCGGCATGCTGTTTTGGCGTTCCCACCGCGCGGCGCGGATCATCTTCTCGCTCCGGTTCCACCTGGGCACCATGACGCCCGACGAAGCGGTGGACTTCCTGGTGGAGCGCGTGGGACACGAGCGGGCGAACGCCGAGGGGGAGGTGCGCCGGTCGGTGGCGGGAGATTATTCGCCGCTGTACCAGGCCGCGTACATGCTCGGCGGTATCCAGTTCCGCGCGCTTCACCAAGACCTCGTGGGTTCCGGGCAGATGACGGACCGCGAGTTCCACGACGCGATCCTGCACGGGGGCCGGATGCCGGTGGAGATGGTGCGGGCTCGGCTCACCGGTGAGCCGCTGACGCGCGACTACTCGGCCCGCTGGCGGTTCGCAGGGGACCCGCTCTCACGGCGGTAGTGGACAAGATATGAGCACTGATGACGCGGGGGGCCAGATGCTGCACCGCAGGCTCATCCCATTCATCGCGGTGGCAGCGCTCATCGCCTCCGTTGGCTGTGCTGGCGCGCCAGCCCAACAATTCAAGTACGAGGCGGACGTCGGCGTGGTGGTCCCGGATGGTGCTGGCGGCCACTGTCTCGTCATCCCACGAGAGGCGATCGACTCGGGCACAGCACTTCAACTCGTGTCCACGTCGTTCGCCGGGTCCGGAGAGGCGCCGTCGGTGGGCCGGCTGCGTGTGACCGGCGACGAAACCGGTGGTTGCGGGGAGATCCACGCCGGCCCGTCCGACCACCGCTACCGCGTCGCGCTCCCGGACGGATACTCCACGTGGGGCGCACCGCACGTGGCGCTGTTCGAAGCCGGGTCCGTCACCATCCAGGACGGCGAGCCGGTCGGGGACCTGGACGGCGACGGAACGCCGGAGCGGTTCCGGATGTGCGCCAGCATGGAGGGCCTGCATCTCACCATCTGGTCCGGCGACCTGCTCAGCGGCACGCGCCGGTGGCATTTCTACTACTACCTCGGCTACGACGTGGAGCCCGACTGCACCGAGGCGGAGTACGCGATTTCTCCGTAGCACGGACTGGGGCGTCGTGGGGCCGAATCGGAGCGATCTTGTTAGGATTCCGTGAGACGCACATACTTGGTCCGGTTTAAGGAGTCTGTAGCGGCCTCACCGCGACGGCGCCGTCGCGTTCGCGCTGTCGCGTGCAGCAGCCGCGTGGGCGCCCGTAGCTCGACCCGGCATTGCCGGCCAGGCCCACGTCGAACCGACTGGTGGTGCTGGTGACGGATGTCTTCCTGGGGATCGATGTCGGATCGACGACGGTCAAGGCCGTCGCCGTGGACCGAACCACCTCCATCCTCGCCCAGCGGTACGTTCGCGCGCACGGGCAGCCCCGGCCGACCATCCGGGGAGCGGTTCGGGACGTCCTGCAGGTCGTCGATCCCTCGGATATCCGCGGCGTGGGGCTCACCGGCTCCGGCGGCGGGCCGACCGCGGCGCTCATCGGGGGCTCTCACGTCAATGAGCTGATCGCCCAGACTCGAGCCGTAGGCGAGCTTTACCCCCAGGCGCGTACGGTAATCGAGATCGGCGGACAGGACAGCAAGTTCCTGTCGCTTCAATGGGACGCCGACATCCGCCGCATGACCCTACTGGATTTCGCGATGAACACCGTCTGCGCGGCGGGGACAGGATCGTTCCTCGACCAGCAAGCCGAACGGCTGGGCATCACGATCGACCGAGAGTTCTCGACCCTGGCGCTCGAATCCCGGAACCCCGCCAGGATCGCCGGCCGGTGCACGGTGTTCGCCAAGTCGGACATGATCCATTTGCAGCAGAAGGGCACACCACTCCCGGACATCCTTGCCGGTCTCTGTCTCGCCCTGGCGCGCAACTTCAAGAGCACCATTGGGAAGGGTAAGGCGTTCATCCCGCCAATCCTGTTCCAAGGAGGCGTGGCATACAACGGCGGGGTGGTGCGGGCCTTCGAGACCGCACTGAAACTGGAGTCGGGCGAGCTGATCGTTCCCGAGCACCATTGGCTGATGCCCGCCATCGGCGCCGCACTACTGGCGATGGACGAGGTAGACGACGGCCGATTCACCGTGTTCCGCGGCCTCGATCCTCTCGAGACGGCGGTCCGCACGGCGCCGTCGAGTCGCAAGAGCCTGGCTCCGCTGTCCGCACCGACGCCGTCAGACGCGGGAGCCGCTTTATCGCCACTCCCAATACCATCCTCTCGGGAAACCGTGTACGTCGGCATCGACGTCGGCTCGATCAGCACCAAGGTCGTGCTCATCGACCGAGACGCACGCGTGCTGGCGCACCGCTACTTGCCCACGGCCGGCGCGCCCCTCGACGCGGTGCGTCGGGGACTCCGCGAGGTCGGGATGGAGGCCGACGGCTGGGCAGACGTGAGGGGCGTCGGCGCGACCGGCTCGGGACGGTACCTGACCGCGGATTTCGTCGGGGCCGACGTCGTGCGCAATGAGATCACCGCGCAGGCGCGGGCGGCCACCGCCATCGATCCCACGGTGGACACGATCTTCGAGATCGGCGGGCAGGACAGCAAGTATGTGCGGCTGGACCACGGTGCGGTGGTGGACTTCGCCATGAACAGCGCCTGCGCCGCCGGTACCGGATCGTTCTTGGAGGAACAGGCCGACCGGCTGCGGATCGACATCGAGCGGGATTTCAGTCGCCTGGCCCTCTCGTCCGCCGCGCCGGCATGTCTGGGCGAGCGATGCACCGTCTTCATGGAATCCGACCTCGTGCACCACCAGCAACAGGGTGCCGGGGTGAACGAGCTGGCGGCTGGCTTGGCCTACTCCATCGCGCAGAACTACCTCAACCGGGTGGTCGACGGTCGCGCGGTGGGCCGCAACGTGTTCTTCCAGGGAGGTGTGGCCGGAAACTCGAGCGTCGTTGCCGCCTTGCGGATGCTCACCGGCCGCCGGATTACCGTGCCGCCGCATCACGAGGTCACCGGCGCGATCGGTGTGGCGATCCTCGCCTTGGAACAGTTCGAAGTGCGCCGCGAACAATCGTCGCAGGATGGGGACCTCCACCTGCCGACACGGTTCAGGGGATTCGATCTCTCCACTCGCGAGTACGAAGCCACGACCTTCGAGTGCAAGGCGTGCGCCAATCTGTGTGAAATCAGTCAAGTGGTCATCGACCACGAGGCCCCGATCTTCTATGGCGCCCGTTGCGACAAGTTCGAGGAGGCCGGGCGTACCCCGGCGCACGGCGGCGCGGCCGAGGTCCCTGACCTCTTTGCGGAGCGGACCGCGCTGCTCCTGGGCGATTACGCGGCGCCCAACGGGCGTCGCAATGGGCGCCGGCGCGTCGCCATCCCGCGGGCGCTCGTGTTTCACGACCTGTTCCCGTATTGGCGGACCTTCTTCGGGAACCTGGACATCGAGCTGGTTCTCTCGGACAGCACCAATCCACGCATCCTACGCACTACGTTGGAGGCCGCTTCGGTCGAGACATGTCTGCCCGTGAAGCTGGTGTACGGCCATGTGCTCGACCTCGTCGAGCAGGATGCCGACTTCATCTTCCTGCCCAGCGTGATCAACCGCGAAAACGTGGCCCCGGGCCAAGCCGCGAACATGTACTGCCCGTTCATACCGGCCGCGTCGCATCTCGTGAGGGCTCACGTGGAGTCCAACGGCGGCCGACACCGCGTGCTGCACTTCCCGCTCCACCTGCTGTGGGACCAGGTGGGACGTGGCGAGTTGAAGCAGCTTGCCGGTCAGTTGGGGGTGGCGAAACGGCGCATCGGTGCCGCCGCGGCCGCCGGCGCGGCCGCGCAGCGCGAATTCTACGCAGACCTGCGACGGCGTGGTCGCGAGGTGCTGGAGCAGCTCGACCGCGGGCGACCGGCGGCCGTGTTGGTTGGCCGGCCATACAATGCCTGCGACCCCGGCGCCTGCCAGGACTTGCCGCTCAAGGTGCGCAAGTTGGGCGTGCTCCCGATCCCCATGGACTTCCTGCCGCTCGAGACCGTTGACGTCTCCGCTCGGTACGGCAACATGTTTTGGCGCAGCGGGCAGGACATCCTCGCGGCAGCAACGCTCATCAGGGACGATCCCCGGCTCCACGCCATCTATCTGACCAACTTCAACTGCGGACCCGACTCGTTCATCATCAGCTTCTTCCGGGAGATCATGGGCGACAAGCCGTTCCTCGAGCTGGAGCTGGACGATCACATGGCCGACGCGGGCGTGGTGACCCGTTGCGAAGCGTTCTTCGAGAGCCTGGGGGTGGGACGCGGCCGCCTCGGAGCGTCGACGTGAGCACCACGGCGTTACGCAAGACCGTCCTCATCCCCCGCATGTGCGATCACGCCCTCACCGTCGGGGCCGCGATGCGAGCGCAGGGCGCCCGGGCCGAGGTCCTGCCGCCGCCGGACGACGAGACGCTCGCGATCGGGCTCAACCTGTGCGCCGGACGCGAGTGTTCGCCCTGCTTCACGTGTACGGGTGACATCATCCGCCGTGCCCGACAACCCGGATTCGATCCCGCGACGTCGGTGTTGTTGATGCCCACCACGGCGGGACCGTGTCGCTTCGGACAGTACAGCACCTTGTTGCGGAACGTGCTGGACGAGCAGGGACTCGGCGACATGGAGATCGCCTCGCCGTCGGGCGAGAACTCCTATCGCGGGTTCAGTGACCACCCCGCCAAGCTCCGAGCCCTCATGTGGGAAGGCGTGGTGGCCGTCGACCTGCTCCAGAAGCTCCTGCATGAGTACCGGCCCTACGAGACGGAGGCGGGAAGTGCCGACCGACTCTACGCTCGACGCCTCGATCTGGTGGTGGAGGCGACCGCGGCCGGTGGCGGGACACACACGGTGAAGTCGTTGCGCAACGCCGCCGCGGAATTCGCGGCGCTCCCGGTCGATCGCCGTGAGCTGAGACCCCTCATCGGCCTCGTGGGCGAGATCTACCTCCGCTTCAACACCTACAGCAACCAGGACGTCGCGCGGCAGGTCGAGAACGCGGGCGGTGAAGTGACGGTGGCCACGCTCATGGAGTGGTTGTACTTCACGAACTGGCAGGCCAAGCGTCTCGCCTCCTCCCGCGGGGCGCACACCGAGTTCTTGAAAGTGTCTCTGGTGGATCTCTATCAGCAGCGCGCAGAACACCGTCTGCTCAACGCGGTGGCCCACGCGCTGCGGTACCCACATGAAGCAGCGGTTGCGCAACTCATGTCGAACATCCGCCCGTATTACGAACCCATGCTCGGCACCGAGGCGGTCCTGAGCATGGGGAGGGCCATCGAGTACGCGCGGAACGGATTGAGCGGCATCCTGAACATCATGCCCTTCTCCTGCATGCCCGGAATCATCGTCGCCGGGATGGCCCCGCAGATCCGGGCCGACCTGGATAACGTGCCTTGGCTCGACGTCATCTATGCGGCACAGGGTGGAACGAATATCCAGACGCGTCTGGAAGCGTTCATGCACCAGGCCCACCAGTTCCAGCGGCGCCGGTCCGCCCAGGCCGGCAGCAACTCTCACGACCGGTCTGCCGCGCGTTCATCCTCGCCGCTAAGTTAGGCGTTCGGCTCGACCGGCGATCCCGAACCCCATCCCACCTCCCGGATGTCCACACCCACGCGCGCGCCCAAATCGTTCGACCGCTCCATCGTGGAGGGCCCCATCCCCCGCGCGGTGTGGAAGCTCGCGTGGCCTACCATGCTCCAGAATGTCCTCGGTGGCCTGCAGGGAATCGTGGACCACGCGATGGCGGGTAGCTAGGTCGGCTTCACAGGCAACGCGGCTATCGGCGTGGCGTGGCAGATCTTCCTCGTCGTCATCGTCTTCATCGCCTCGCTGTTCACCGGCATGGGTGTGCTGGTGGCGCGGTTCGCCGGCGCCAACGATCCCAAGAAGGTGAACCGCACCGTCTACCAGGCTTTCATCACGGCAGGGGCCCTGTCACTCGGCGTGCTCGCTCCCCTCGGCTACGTGCTGTCGCCATCCCTGCTCGGACTGGTGAACGCCACACCGGAGGTCCAGGCCGAAGCGCTGCCTTACCTCCGCATCATGTTTGTGTTCAGCCTCGGCATGCTCGTCTTCTTCATGTTGGGAGGCGCGCTGCGCTCGGCCGGCGACGCGCGTACGCCATTGCGCTACGGCATCGCCCTCACCGCACTGAACATCGTGCTCAACATCGTGTTCATCCGCGGCCTCGGGCCGATCCCGGCATTCGGTACCGCGGGTGCCGCGATGGGCACCGTGACGGCCGGCGGCATCCTGAGCGTCGTCGCGCTGCACCGGCTCTTCTTCTCACACCGCTGGGTGGTGCAGTTCCACCGCGGCATGCGGCTCTCGCCCGATTGGCGGATCATCCGCTCCCTGTTCCGGTTCGGCATCCCCGCCGGCATCCAGGGCGTGGCGATGAACATCGGCGGCGTAATCCTGCTGCGCTTCATCGGCTCGCTCGCGCGGAGCGCGGAGGCCCAGGCCGCCTACGCCGTGGGCTATGCGGAGCTGTTCTCCCTCATTACGTGGACCTCGGCCGGTCTCATGGGTGCGGCGGCTGCCGTGGCCGGTCAGAACCTGGGCGCCGGCCGCCCGGACCGCAGCCTCCACGGC
>Ga0224496_10002161_pt1 | contig 11786 bp, 10 predicted proteins | sample SF_Jul11_sed_USG_2_FD_168127 | JGI IMG/M metagenome (GOLD analysis project Ga0224496, IMG submission 168127) | Sediment microbial communities from San Francisco Bay, California, United States - SF_Jul11_sed_USGS_8_1 | ecosystem: Environmental > Aquatic > Marine > Sediment | place: USA... | reverse complement strand
ACGTCCATGCTGTTTTGCTCTTCGGGCGACATCTCCAGACGGTAACCGTAGTGGTAGACGGCTTTGAGGGTCGGCCCGTGCTCGCCCGAGAGACCGAGCTTGGTACGGAGCCGGCTGACATGGGTGTCCACGGTGCGGGTATTCAAGCCCGGTCCCCGGCCCCAGACACTGTCGAGGATGTGGTTGCGTGACAGCAAGCGGCCGGAATTGCTGAACAGAAATACGGCCAGCTCGAATTCCTTGTTGGTGAGCTTGATCGGTTCACTGTTGCGGGAAAAGTTCCGATCAGCCGTGTTGATGCGGAATTCCCCGACTTCAATGACCGCTTTTTCGGACGAATTCTGCTTCGAGCGGCGGGCCACGGCGTTGATGCGCGCCAGCAGCTCGAGCGATTTTACCGGCTTCACGAGATAGTCATCAGCGCCGTTTTCCAGCGCGTAGACAATGTCCTTTTCCTCGTCGCGCACGGTCACGAAGATGACCGGGATGTGCCAGTCGATATGCTTGCGCACCCACTTGAGGATTTCGTCACCGTTGAGATCGGGCAGCAACCAGTCGAGCAACAACAGGTCAAAACTGTCGCGTGATACGGTTTTGATGAATGACTGGCCGGAGGAGAAGTTCATGCAGGAATGGCCCGTGGCTTCCAGCCACAGGATGAACAGCCGGGCCAGCTCCTTGTCGTCCTCCAGCAGGGCGATACGCATCCGTATTTCCTGAAACAATTGTTAACATAATTTTTACAGTTCTTTTGCAGAAACGCTAGTCAGGACGCCGGTTTATTTGATTAACTGCCTGTACTAGCAGGTTGATTGCCGGAATAGCTGAAATTGCCGGTTTTGACTGATTTACCTGTCTCATATTCTTTAGAAAATAAGGAGAAAATTAATGAAGAAATACATGCAGATTTTTCAGATAGTAATGGCGGCAGTTGTCTCATTCGCGGGCCAGTCGGCCCTGGCCCACTCCGTCAGCAAGGTGAGCCCCGGCTACGCCGGCGACACCCACGGATTGGTGTGGACCAATTCCTCCGGCGATTGCGTACGCACCTCGTCCTGGAACAAGGACATGGCCACCGCGGGATGCGATGCCGGCCTGATGCCGAAACCAGCGAAAGCCGCGCCGGCGCCCGCCCCGGTGATCGCCACGGCCCCGGTCGCCAAGCCCGCTCCGGTACCCATGCCCGCGATTGAAAGAATCAATCTCAAGGCCGATGCCCTGTTTGACGTAAACAAGGCCGATCTCAAGCCTAAAGGAAAGAGCGAGCTGGATGTGATCGCGAGCCGGGTTACCGAAAGGAATTTCAAACTTGAACAGATAACTGTCACGGGCCACGCCGACTCGACCGGAGCGTCGGCACCCAACCAGGCTTTGTCAGAACGCCGCGCGGCAGCCGTCAAGACCTACCTTGTCCAGAGGGGTGTTGCACCGGAAGTCATTGTTACGCAAGGCATGGGCGAAGACCAGCCGGTTGCCAGCAACGCGACTGCCGAAGGCCGCGCTCAAAACCGCAGGGTCGAACTGGACATTAAAGGGCAAAAGCAGTAAACCGTGTTTCACCTGCTCCCGGTTTTTAGCCATTTTGTCTTGGAAACGTCGTCTTTTGTAATTTTCGTTTCGTTGAACCGGGCGGCACTGGAAAACAAGAATCCATAACTCACTGTGTTATTACTCTAGGAGTAAATTCATATGAAAAAGACCATACAGTTAGCTTTGATCGCAGCAATTGCTTCATTCGCGGGCCAGACGGCCCTGGCCCACTCCGTCAGCAAGACGAGCACCGGCTACGCCGGCGATACCCACGGACTGGTATTGACCAATACCTCGGGAAACTGCGTGCGCACCTCGTCCTGGAACAAGGACATGGCCACCGCGGGATGCGATGCCGACCTGCTCCCCAAGATGGCGGCCATATCCCCGGAGCCGGCGCCTGCTGCCAAACCCGTCATGACGCCCAAAGTTGAAAAAATCACGCTGCGGGAAGATGCGTTGTTTGACAACAGCAAGGCCGACCTGCGCCCCCAGGGCATGGCCGAACTGGACACACTCGTCTCCCGGATCAACGACAAGGGAGTGTCCCTTGAGCAGATCTACGTGAGCGGCCATGCCAGTTCCACGGGACCGGAAAACTTCAATCAGATCCTGTCCGAGCGCCGTGCCGAAGCCGTGAAGGCCTATCTTGCCACGAAGGGCATCGATCCTGCGCGTATTTTCACCCAGGGTTTTGGCGAGTCCAAGCCGATTGCCAGCAACGAGACCGCAGAGGGTCAGGCGCAAAACCGCCGAGTCGAAGTGGAAATCCGGGCAAAACGGACAACCATGACCAGCAACTAGGCCGTTTATCGCGAATCCATAACCTTGTTAATAATAAGGAGTCACTCCAATGCTCGGTGAGTTCAAGAAATTCGCCATGCGCGGTAACGTCGTTGACATGGCCGTGGGTATCGTCATCGGCGCGGCATTCGGCAAGATCGTCAGTTCCTTTGTCACTGACGTGCTGATGCCGCCGATCGGCCTGGCCATGGGAGGCATGGATTTCAGCGGTCTGTTCCTGAATCTTGGCGCCGGGGAATTTCCCACCCTGGCGGCGGCGAAAGCCGCCGGTGCGCCGACGCTGAACTACGGGCTCTTCATCAACACGCTTATTGATTTCATCATCATCGCCTTTGCGCTGTTCATGGTCATCCGGGCGATGAACAAGATGAAAAAACCCGAAGAAGAGGCCAAGGCGCCCAGCACCAAGAGCTGTCCGGAATGTCTTTCAAATATTCCGGTCGCGGCCAAGCGCTGCATGTATTGCACGAGTTCGTTGAAATAGGCTTAAACGCAATAATTGAATCAAGGCGGGCATGCCCCGCCTTTTTTTTGCCTGTTTATTACCCGGACGGATCAGGCATTCACCAGCAAGACCTGGTTGCGTCCATTGTGCTTGGCCTGGTACAGGGCGCGGTCGGCGATGTCGGTCAGGGCCGGTGCCTTGATCTCCTTGGAAACCGCGGCAATACCGCAGCTGAACGTGGCCCGGAAGAGTTCCTCGGAGGCCTGATGCTTCAATTCGGAAAAATCGCCGCGCAGCTTGTCCATCAGGGTCTGCGCCTTCTGCCCGATGGTGTCATACAGCAGGATCAGGAATTCCTCGCCGCCATAGCGGCCGATGAGGTCGCTTTGGCGCAACCGCTGTTGCAGCAGGCGCGCCAGGCTCTTGATCACGCGATCGCCCGCGAGATGTCCGTAGCGGTCGTTGATGGACTTGAAGTGGTCGATATCGATCATGGCCAGCGACACCGGCACGTGGTGACGCAGGGCCTGTGCCAGTTCCTTGACCAGCCTTTCTTTCACCGTCGAATGATTCAGCAGGCCCGTCAGGCTGTCGTGCAACATCAGTTCCCTCAGGAGCCGGGCGCGCCTGGCCCGTGAGGTGACGGCGGATATCAGATGATGCGGCGTGATCGGCTTGGTCAGAAATTCGTCCGCGCCGGTTCCCAGGGCGGTTAATTGCCTGTCGAGGTCCGTTTCCGTCGAAAGGAATACGATCGGCACGCTCATGAAGGTATTCTGCTGGCGCAGCACCGCGGCGAGCTCAAACCCGTCGCAGCCTGGCATGTAAACATCTGTCAGGATCAGATCGACATTGAAATCCTCAAGCGCCGTCATCACTTGCCTGGGGTCGTGGCAGGTTCTCGTCAGCATACCGGCATGCTGCAATATCAGGGCATAGTATTCGGTCAGGACGGTTGAATCATCGATGATGAGCACGCGGAAGGGTTCGGCCGGCTTGTTGCCGGTCAGGCGGTCGAGCTTGTCGACGAGCTCGCCGATGTCGACCGGCTTGAGCAGGTAGGCGCTGGCGCCGGCGCGCACCGCCCTCAATCGTGCCTCGAAATCCGTGAGCACGGTTACCACCAGCGCCGGGACACCCTGCGCCGTGTCACGGGATATGTCTGCCAGCGCGGAAATTCCATCCCCATCCGGCATCAGGATGTCCATGATGATGGCGTCCGGGAGCGGGAATTTGAGCGCTTCACGGAGCGGTTTCAGGGTATTGAAGATGCGCACTTCATAACCGAAATGTCGCAGCTGCAAAGCCATGTCGCGCGCCGGGATTTCACTGTCCTCCACCAGATACACCATCCGGGTTCTGTTCGTCGCGGAGACCGGTGTATCGTAATCGGTGTCTTCCTCCAGCGGCAAGGCAGTAAGTTCGCGGCTGGCCTGGATGACGGCCTTGCGCAATTCCATCAGCAGCTCATCGAGCCGGTTTTCAATCGATCTGTCATCGGGTCGTGGCTGGTCCGTCAGTTCCTTGAGAACCTGCTCGATGCCGCGGGCCGAGTCGCTGAGCGAAGGGAAACCGAATGTGGCGCCGGACCCGACGAGACTGTGCGCACGGCGATGCAAGGTGCGAAGTTTTTCGGCATCCCAGTCCGCACGCAGCAAATCAGCCCATTCAGCCTCTATCTCGCCGAGTTTCTCGGGCAGACGCTGGATGTACTCATGCCGCAACGCCCTGAGCTGCTCTTGATAATTCTCAGGTCTTGTCGCCATGGTGGGCCCAGATTTCGCGCACCGTTTGTGCGAGTGTCATCGGATCGAAGGGTTTGGGGATCACGCCGATGGCGCCCATTGTTTTGTAATGGTTAATTTCGCTTTTCTGAACCTTGGCGGTCATGAAGATGATGGGCGTCTGGGCTGTCTGCGGCAGGGCGCGCAGTGCGGTCAGCGTCCTCTGGCCGTCCATCCCGGGCATCATCACATCGAGCAGGATCAGGTCGGGCGCGAAGCCGGGGGCCGCCGCCAAGGCCTTCTCGCCGCCGTCGCACACCTCCACCTCGAAACCGCCGACCGCTTCGAGCGCCAGTTTGGCCACTTCGCGTATATCGGCTTCGTCCTCGACATAGAGAATGCGTTTCAGCGCCTGGGCGTTCATGGCGATCTTTTGCCGGCGCGGGCCTGTTGCCGGGTTTCCTGCGGCACCGTCGATCCTCGCTGTTTGAGTAACGATTTGATCATCTGCACCAGCTCCTGGTTGGAGGTGCGCGATTTCACCAGCGCAGCGGACACCATGTTGGCTGCCTTCTTGTCGAAATCAAAGGCCGAAAACACCAAGATAGGAATCGACGGGCTGATCGCTTTCAGTTCGGACATGATCTCGACGCCGGATCCATCGGGCAGGCCGATGTCCAGTATCACGAGATCGTAGTGGCGATTCTCGATGGCGGTACGCGCTTGTTTCAGGTTCGAGACGCCCACCACCTGGGCCATTTTTTCCAGCAGGTCGGAGACGATCTGGCGTACATCCGGATCATCCTCGATATGCAGAATCCGCGGCTTTTCACGCCTTTCGCGCTTGGCGCGCCTTGCCGCGTTATCAATCGCGGCGAGAAGGCGTTTCTGGTCGATCGGTTTCTTCTGCCAATCGATGATTTCGAGGGCACTTCCGTCTAACGCCTCCCGGCTTTCGTCGGTTTTTGCCGAAACCACGATGATGGGCAGATCCAGTGTGGCCTCGTTACTGCGCAGTTCCCGGATGAGCGAGATACCATCCTGCCCGGGCAGCATGATATCGAGGGTCATGACATCGTAGGTATTTCGCGCCAGGCGCTCCTTTGCCTGCTCCGCGCTGTAACACACTTCAACGTCGAGACCTACTGTTTCGAGCATCATGCACAGCAGCGTGGCAATGTCCGGGTCGTCCTCCACCACCAGGACGCGCTGCCGCGGGGCATCGTCCCCGGTAACCGGCTCGCGCTCTACCAGCTCCGGCAGGTCAAGATAGAATGTCGTGCCTTCCTCCGGGCCCGTGACGAAATCGATCTTCCCTCCCATTTTCTCCACGATGGCCTTGGTGATACTGAGTCCGAGACCCGTGCCGCCTTTCTGACGTGTATCGGAGGAGTCGGCCTGGGCGAAGCGCTGGAAGATCCGGCTGTGAAATTCCGGCGGGATCCCGGGCCCCTGATCGTGCACGGAAACGCGAATGCTTCCATCCACACGCGTTACCGCAAGTGTGACCTCGCCGTCCGGCGGCGAGTATTTGGCAGCGTTGGACAGCAGGTTAGCCAGGACCTGCATCAGGCGATCGGAATCGACCATTACCTGTGCCTGCTGAGGGAATTCGCCGATGACAATGGCGCACTGGTGTTGCGCAGCGTAGGCCTGATTTGCTTCCACGGCATGGCGCACGACCGGCATCAGGTCAATAACCGCCAACTCGAAATTCATTCTGCCGGAGGCGATCTTTTCGATATCCAGGATGTCGTTGATCAGATTGACCAGACGCTCGCAGTTCTTGTGCGCGATATCAACCAGTTGGTGGGCTTTCGCAGAAATATCTCCGGCCACACCGGCCACAACCAGGCCGAGCGATCCGCGAATCGAAGTCAGCGGTGTGCGTAGTTCATGGCTCACGGTCGAGACAAACTCAGCCTGCATCTTTTCACCTTTTTTGCGCTCGGAGAGGTCACGCACGATACCGGTAAACATCCTCTTGTTGCCCACCACCATTTCGTTGACCGCCAGATCGAGTGGAAAGACAGACCCATCCTTGCGTCGCCCCTCCACCTCGCGCCCGATACCGATGATCTTGCGTATGCCGGTTGTGCGGTAGTTGGCCAGATATTGATCGTGTTGCTCCTGATACGGCTGCGGCATCAGCATGCTCACGTTGCGTCCCTGCATCTCGTCGAAGTGATAGCCGAAGATCCGCTCGACGGCGGGATTGGTCGAGGTGATGAGCCCGTGGTCATCGATGGTAATGATTCCATCCACCACGTTATCGAAAATGGCCAGGTAGTGTTCCCCGCTGTCGAGCAACTTCTCTGTCAAATGGGTGTAGCTGGCGCAATTTAATTCGGTCTCGGCCATGGAAGCCAGGTCGCGGAGCAACTGCAACTGGGTATCGTCGAGCTGGCGCGGGCGCCGGTCAATCAGGCACAGGGTGCCGAGCCGGTTGCCCGCGAGATCGGTCAGGGATTGCGCCGCATAGAAACGGATCAAAGGTTCGTCGGTGACCAGCGGATTGTCCCGGAAGCGTATGTCTTGGGTGGCGTCGGGAACCACAAACGGGCCGGATTGCAGGATGGCGTGGCCGCAGAAGGAAATGTCGCGCGCGGCTTCGCTGACATCCAGTCCTACGCGGGACTTGAACCACTGGCGTTCGGCGTCCACCAGGCTGACCAGCACGATGGGCACGTCGAACAGTCTTTGCGCGATCCGCGTAATGCGGTCGAAACGCTCTTCCGCAGGCGTATCGAGAATTGCCAGGGAACGCAGCGCAGACAGACGCTGGTTTTCGTCCTTGGGGTTGGGGGGCGCGATCATGGTTTCATCATGGCCGGATCAAAGGTTAACTCCGTGCAAGCCTGGATGCTTGCCCCACGGTGGAACATACGGGAAATCCGTCAGAAAAATAATCAACAAGCCGGATAAGGGCTTGTGCGCTACAGTTACGAATAAGTGTGGCTTTTGAAACAGTTCTGCGCAATCTTGTTAACAAATATTTACATTTCCCGGCAGAATCCCCGACTGATACAGGAATATTGCGATTATTGTGTGATTTTAGCCCATCACGGCCGCATGAAATGATTCAGCGGCAACAGGCAGTGAAGCCGGGATCGTGATATTCTGGATCGTCTGGGCAGGCTGTGAAGCCTGACCTGGAGCAGCGAATTTGCTCTTAAATCTCAAGGATAGTTCCTTATGCAGAAGAAAGAAGCTGCCACAGTGATCAACATTTCCAGCATCAAGGCAGCCTGCAAAAACTGCACGCTTCAGGAATTGTGTCTGCCGCTGGGTCTCAGCACGGACGACATTTCCGCCCTCGACCGGCTCATCAAGCGCCGCCGTATGCTGAAAAAGGGTGAAACACTCTACCGTTTCGGCGATCCCCTTCGTTCGCTTTATGCCATACGCAGCGGAGCGCTCAAGACCACCGGCCTGATCGAGGACGGTCGCGCCCAGGTCACCGGTTTTTACCTTCCGGGCGAATTGGTGGGAATCGACGCAATCAATTCCGACAAGCATCCTTGCAGTGCCGAGGCGCTCGAATCCACGGAGGTGTGCGAAATTCCCTACCTCTCACTGGAGGAACTGGCGGGCAGGATCCCGGGCCTGCAACATCAGCTCCTGCGGATCATGAGCCGCGAAATAGTGCGCGACGAGGAAATGCTCATGATGCTGGGCCGCATGACCGCCGAGGAGCGCCTGGCCTCCTGTCTCATGAGTTTCTCGCGCCGGCTGGAGCGCCTGGGCGGGGCGCCGGAAGAATTCAAGCTCAGCATGTCGCGCCAGGATCTGGGCGACTATCTGGGGCTCGCGCTCGAGACGGTGAGCCGCCTGCTTTCGCGTTTCCATGACGATGGCCTGATCAGCGTTCATGGGCGGCAGATCACCTTGCGAGACATGAACCGCCTGCGCGCCATGGCCGCCGGAAACTGCCGCGAGAACAGCGCTTCGGCCTGAACCTTTCGTCAACCTGCGTGTTCCAACCTGGTTGACAAGGCGGCCGGCTTGCCCTAGTTTGTCGCGACCATTCCCCCGTTGTGAATGCCTATGCGCTCCGATACCGCCGAAATTGCCGCCCTGTTTGATTTGCCGTTCAGCGACCTCATCCATCGCGCCCAGGGCGTGCATCGCCGGCACTTCGACCCGAACGCGGTGCAACTGTCCACGCTCCTCTCCGTCAAGACCGGCGGCTGTTCCGAGGATTGCGGCTACTGTTCCCAGTCGGCGCGCTTCCATACCGACGTGCCAAGCCAGCCCCTGCTGTCGCGCGATGAAGTACTCACCGCCGCGCGTGCCGCGCAGGCGCGCGGCGCCACCCGGTTCTGCATGGGTGCCGCCTGGCGCGGTCCGAAAGATAAGGATCTGGACCAAGTCGCGGACATGATCCGCGCGGTGAAAGCACTCGGGTTGGAAACCTGCGCCACCCTGGGATTATTGCGTGAAGGCCAGGCGGAACGGTTGGCACAGGCGGGGCTGGATTACTACAACCACAATCTGGATACGTCGCGAGCCCATTACGACCACGTCGTTCACACTCACAGTTTTGACGACCGGCTGGACACGCTGAAAAAGGTGCGTTCCGCCGGGCTCAAGGTCTGCTGCGGCGGCATCATGGGCATGGGTGAATCGCGCGCCGACCGCGTGCAGTTCATCACCGAACTGGCCGCGCTCGACCCGCCGCCGGAGTCGGTGCCGATCAACCTGCTGGTGCACATCCCCGGCACGCCGTTGGGAGACAGGGTGCCTGCGAGCAGGGAGCAGGGGCTCCATCGCGATAGTGATGGGGATGCGACCGTCGCGAGTCGGGCGCGGACGTCGGAAAGTATGGGCTCGGAGAAAGACACAACGTCCCGAATCAGTATAAAACCACTGACTGACGCGACGACGGCCACACTCGACCCCATCGAGTTCGTGCGCACCATCGCGGTCGCGCGCATTGTCCTGCCGACCTCGTTCGTGCGGCTCTCCGCCGGCCGCAGTGCGATGCCGGATCATTTTCAGGCCCTGTGTTTCCTGGCCGGGGCCAATTCCATTTTCTACGGCGATCGGCTGCTGACCACCCCCAACCCGGAATCCGACGCCGATCTCAGGCTATTCGAGAAGCTGGGTATTCACCCCTTGTCCCCTGAAATACCGGCGCCGGCGCGGAAAACAGCCAAGGCCTGATCGTTATTAGTTCCGAAGGCCGGAGTTCAGCCCCACGCTTTCAGGTCAGCCTGTTTGTCCGGTGACGCTTCCGGCAGTTGCACGGAGCGGATTTCAAATTCCATTTTTTCCAGATCGCCAAGGACGTAAGTTGCCGGCGCGCTCACGCCACCGGCGGTGCCGGGGTCGATGCGCAGCGTCACATCCCCTTTCACGTTCCGGATGTGCTCAATGATGGCGTGGTGTTCGTGGCCGTTGCACACGAGATCATAATCGCCTGTGAGCGCCATGGCCCTGGCGTAATGCGGATAATGCACAATGAATATCCGTTTTCTTGCCAGCACGAACGACCCGTCCTGACCGTAATAGTGCACCCGGTTTTCTGGCTTGTGCGCGAGTCTGGACAGATGAAATAAATCTCCCTGGTTGTTGCCGTGCACGAGATGTATCGGCAGCCCCAGCGGGATGATGGCATGCAGCGTGGACGGCGCCACCAAATCGCCGCAATGGATCACCGCCTGTGCGCCCATGGATTTCGCTCCGGTGACAGCCGCCGCGAGATGCTCACGATGATCGTGGCTGTCAGAGACGATACAGATTTTCATGTATTGATGTTGCCACAGAAAACACAGGGGACACAGAGAAAACTGAAATTCCAGAAGAACAAACAAAGGGCCGGCAGAGCCGACCCTTTGGATTACAGTGAGGGCGGCTACAGCAGCGGTACGATCAGCAACGCCACGATATTGATAATCTTGATCATGGGGTTGATCGCCGGACCGGCGGTGTCCTTGTAGGGATCGCCCACGGTGTCGCCGGTGACGGCGGCCTTGTGCGCGTCCGAGCCCTTGCCGCCGTGTTTGCCGTCCTCGATGTATTTCTTGGCGTTGTCCCAGGCGCCGCCGCCGGTGGTCATGGAGATGGCGACAAAAATGCCGGTGACGATGGTGCCGAGCAGCACCGCGCCCAGCGCCTCCTTGCCGAGGGTAAAGCCGACCACGATCGGCACCAGCACCGGGAGCAGCGACGGGATGATCATTTCCTTGATTGCGGCCTTGGTCAGCATGTCCACCGCCCTGGAATAATCCGGCTTGGCCTTGCCCTCCATGATGCCCTTGATGCTCTTGAACTGACGTCGCACCTCAATTACCACGCTACCGGCGGCGCGTCCGACGGCCTCCATGGCGAGCGCGCCGAAGAGATACGGGATCAAGCCGCCAATGAACAGGCCGATGATCACGCGCGGGTCGGAGAGCGAGAATTCGACTGCCTGGCCAACGTGCGCCTCGAGCTCGTGGGTGTAATCCGCGAACAGCACCAGCGCCGCGAGGCCGGCCGAGCCGATGGCGTAGCCCTTGGTCACGGCCTTGGTGGTGTTGCCCACGGCATCAAGCGGGTCGGTGACGTCACGCACCTTTTTCGGCAGACCGGCCATTTCCGCGATGCCGCCGCCGTTGTCGGTGACCGGGCCGTAGGCATCGAGTGCGACGATGACGCCGGTCATGGACAGCATCGAGGTCGCCGCGATGGCGATGCCGTACAGGCCGGCCAGTTCATACGCCCCCCAGATGCTGGCGCATACGGACAGTACCGGCAGCGCCGTGGCTTTCATGGAAAGTCCGAGGCCGGCGATGATGTTGGTGCCATGGCCGGTGGTCGAGGCCTGGGCGATCTTGCGCACCGGGCTGTACTCGGTGGCGGTGTAGTACTCGGTGATCACGACCATGGCGGTGGTGAGCGCCAGTCCGATGAGTGCGGCGCCGTAAATCTGTATCGTGGAGAAGGACCCGTTCCCCAGCATCATTTTTTCGGTCACGAAGTAAAACGCGATGGCCGCGATCACGCCGGAAACGATCACCGCGCGGTACAGCGCATTCATGATCTTGCCCTTGCCGCTGGTTTTCACGAAAAAGGTGCCCACGATGGAAGCGAGGATGGAAACGCCGCCGAGCACCAGCGGATACAGCACCGCATTGCCAAACGCCGGCAGCAGCAGGCTGCCGAGCAGCATGGTGGCGATGATGGTCACGGCGTAGGTCTCGAACAGGTCGGCGGCCATGCCGGCGCAGTCGCCGACGTTGTCACCGACGTTGTCGGCGATCACCGCCGGGTTGCGCGGGTCGTCTTCCGGGATGCCG
>Ga0224496_10002160_pt1 | contig 11786 bp, 9 predicted proteins | sample SF_Jul11_sed_USG_2_FD_168127 | JGI IMG/M metagenome (GOLD analysis project Ga0224496, IMG submission 168127) | Sediment microbial communities from San Francisco Bay, California, United States - SF_Jul11_sed_USGS_8_1 | ecosystem: Environmental > Aquatic > Marine > Sediment | place: USA... | reverse complement strand
TCCCTGAAGATCGACTTCTTCGGACCGGATGGCGAGATAACCGTGCGCTTTACGGTATCGCCCGCTTCATCCGGCGGCTAAGCCGCTACCAATCAATCTAAAGGATAAAGGTGAAACGATGTCCTTCGATAATATCATCGTGGAAAAGCGTGGGGCGGTAGGTCTCATCACGCTTAACCGGCCGCAGGCGCTGAACGCGTTATGCAACGCGCTGATCGGCGAACTCGGCGAGGCGCTGAACGACATGGAAACGGACGATGCCATCGACTGCGTCGTGCTGACCGGTTCGGAAAAGGCCTTTGCAGCCGGCGCCGATATCAAGGAAATGCAGTCCCAGACCTATATGGACGCCTATTTGTCGGATTTCATCACGACCGGCTGGGAACGGGTGACGACGTGCCGCAAGCCGATCATCGCGGCGGTGGCTGGCTATGCGCTGGGCGGCGGCTGTGAGATGGCAATGATGTGCGATTTCATACTGGCGGCCGACACGGCAAAATTCGGGCAGCCCGAAATTACCATCGGCACGATCCCAGGCGCCGGCGGCACACAACGCCTGACGCGCGCTGTCGGAAAATCGAAGGCGATGGACCTTGTCCTGACCGGCCGCATGATGGATGCCGAGGAGGCCGAGCGCGCCGGACTGGTTAGCAGGATCGTTCCCGCAGAAAAACTGCTGGAAGAAGCGATGAAGGCCGCGGAGAAGATTGCGGCCATGTCGCGCCCCAGCGTTATCATGGCGAAAGAAGCGGTAAATCGTGCATTCGAGTCAACGCTTTCCGAGGGTGTGCGCTTCGAACGGCGCCTGTTTCATTCGACGTTTGCGACCGAGGACCAGAAGGAAGGCATGGCGGCGTTTGCAGAAAAGCGGAAACCCGCTTTCAAAAATCGCTGATCATGTGATCGCAATGAGACCTTTGCGGGGTTGACTGCGGGCGCAGACCCCTCTATATACCGCCGCCTTGAACGATATTCAGCAAGAGTTCGGAACAGATATATGGCTAACCATAAATCGGCCAAAAAGCGGATTCGCCAGACAGCACGGCGGACCGAGGTCAATCGCAGCCGGGTCAGCAGGATCCGCACCTATGTGAAGAAATTCGATCTGGCGCTCGCCAGTGGCGACAAGGCAGCTGCGGAAGTTGCCTTCCGCGACGCCATGCCGGAACTGCAGCGCGGTGTTACCGCCGGCGTTCTGCATCGCAATACGGTTTCGCGTAAAATTTCGCGCATGTCGGCCCGGGTCAAGGCACTCGGTTAAGCTACCTGACTGCAAAAATTTGCGCAGTTTGATTGTGCCGCGTTCCCCCGGGAGCGCGGCATTAATTTTGTAATTTTCTTTCGCAACTTCTTTCTTCTGAAAATTCAAACGGCTGACAAGAGTCAATTATTTTATTTGCAATGTTCCCTATTCGGCCTCATTGCATCCGCCGCCAAGCGCCGATACATTACATGCAGCCAAGAAGCGCTGAATACAAGGCGCAGCAAGCGCTCACCGGCGCAAACAAAATATAAATTGAAAAGGATACCGAACATCTGCTCATGATGATGTGAAAGTTTTTTTGTTCACAATGAGCGGGTGATCGAATTCTTTGTGTTTTTTTACGCAGTCGCGGCCATTACTTGTTGCACGCTGGCTGGGGGGTGAACTGGTGTTGCCTGGACTATGTGTGGGTAGCCTTTTCTGGGTAAAGGGTTGAGTATTAGTTGAGCTGCCCTGACCGCGTAGGACAGATTTCTACTGGACTTTAATTTTGGCGGGTGGCGCATCCGGGTTGGCGCCGAACGTCAAACAAAACAGGGCTTAAGGGCTCGAAGGTTGGGTGAGTCGATGGACACCTATTTTGATGAGGATGTAGCCGCGCAATGGATGCGGGTTCGCAATCGGATGCAAGCCGAATTCGGTGAAGCTGCCTATCGTAGCTGGCTAAAACCCTTGATTCTCAATAGCTTCAATAATGGCAAGGTTGTCATCGGCGCCCCCACGGATTTCATGAGAGAATGGGTCGAAGCACAATATGCGCAACGGCTCACGGATTTATGGTCCGAGGAAAACCGCGACATTCGCGGCATCGATATCGTGACCGCGCCAACAACCGGGATGTCCCGTCCCGGAATGCCGCGTGAAGTTGCCGTTCCCACTCGCCATGTTGCGCCCGATCTGAATGGATTCACCATTGAAAATCTTGGCGCCCCCCTGGACAAGCGCTGCACCTTCGACACTTTCGTAACCGGCAAGCCGAACGAACTGGCCTTTGCGGCATCACGGCGCGTGGCGGAATCCTCTGAAGTTACATTCAACCCGCTATTTCTTTATGGCGGCGTTGGCCTTGGCAAGACCCATTTGATGCATGCCATCGCCTGGCAGATTGCCCGGCAGAATCCGGATCGGAAGATTCTCTATCTTTCCGCCGAAAAATTCATGTACCAGTTCATCCGTGCGCTCCGGTACAAGGACACGGTCGCCTTCAAGGAGCAGTTCCGCTCGGTTGACGTGCTGATGATCGATGACTTCCAGTTCATCAGCGGCAAGGAAAGCACCCAGGAAGAGTTCTTCCATACCTTCAATGCGCTGGTCGACCAGAACCGTCAGATCGTGATTTCGGCCGACAAGTCGCCGAACGACCTTGAGGGCATCGAAGAGCGCATGCGCTCGCGCCTGGGCTGGGGATTGGTTGCAGATCTGCACCCAACGACCTACGAGCTTCGTCTGGGCATCCTGCAGTCGAAGGCCGAGACGATGGGCGTCGATATGCCGCCGAAAGTGCTGGAATTCCTGGCTCACAAAATTACGTCCAACGTCCGTGAACTGGAAGGGGCGCTGAACCGCATTGTTGCCTATTCCAGCCTTGTCGGTCGCCCGATCACCCTGGAGAACGCCCAGGAGGTCCTGCATGATCTGTTGCGGGCCAATGACCGCCGGGTAACCATCGAGGAAATCCAGAAGCGGGTCGCAGAGCATTTCAACATCAAGCTGGCGGAAATGTCGTCGGCGCGCCGTTCGCGCGCGGTGGCCCGGCCGCGTCAGGTGGCGATGTATCTGGCCAAGCAGCTTACCGCCAGGTCGCTGCCCGAGATCGGCCGCAAGTTCGGTGGCCGCGACCACACGACAGTCATGCATGCCGTTCGAAAGGTCGATGAATTGCGTGGCCTGGACGCGGCATTCGCCGAGGATGTCGAGCTGCTGAAGCGGATGCTGGAAGGCTGATCGCGCCCCCGCTGGGTGAAAATCTCCAGCCCACCCGGAATCACACGGTCCGCTAACAAAAAAAGTGCGGATTCCTTTGCCCTTTGCTATAGTCCCGTTCCGTACGCGACTGAAATCGATTCGTGCTAATCCGGTCACGGGCGGGCCTTCCTTCCAGACGGCGGTAGCCAATGGAAAGAAGGGGGAAAAAGCTAAAGAAACCAAGGGGTTTCCAATCCCGCCATTGGTGACAGGGTAATATGAAACTTACGATAGAACGCGCCGCGCTGCTCCGCGCGCTAGGCCACGTACAAAGCGTCGTTGAACGGCGCAATACGATTCCGATTTTGTCCAACGTCATGCTGGATGCCCGCGATGGTAATCTGAGCCTGACGGCGACCGACATGGAAATCGCCATAGTCGAGACCGTCTTGGCGGAGGTGTCGACCGCCGGCGCGATTACCGCGCCCGCGCATACGCTGTATGATATCGTGCGAAAGCTTCCCGATGGCGCCCAGATCGGCATCGAAACCGATGCCGAGGCTGGCCAGATCAACCTCAAGGCAGGGCGGGCCCGGTTCAAGCTGGGCACGTTGGATGTCGCCGAGTTCCCGGCCATGACCGACGGCGACCTGCCCACCGGCTTCGTTGTCTCGGCCCAGGATTTTCGCTCGCTGATCGACCGCACCCGCTTTGCCATTTCCAGCGAGGAAACCCGCTACTATCTGAATGGCATCTATCTCCATGCGGAAAGCGAAGAAGGCGTCGACCGCCTGCGCGCGGTGGCCACCGATGGCCACCGGCTTGCCCGGGTCGAAATGCCCTTGCCCGAAGGCGCCGCTGGCATGCCCGGCGTTATCGTGCCGCGGAAGACGGTTGCGGAACTGCGTAAGCTGATCGAGGAAACCGGCGGTGATATCGACGTCTCGCTGTCGGAGAACAAAATCCGCTTCTCTTTCGACGACGCAGTACTGACCTCGAAGCTGATCGATGGGACGTTCCCCGATTACAAACGGGTCATTCCGGTCGGCAACGACAAGACCATGGAAGTTGACAGAAAAACCTTCGCCGGTGCGGTCGACCTGGTCGCCACGATAGCGACAGAGAAATCCCGCGCCATCAAGATGACGGTCGAAAACGGCAATCTTTCGCTTTCGGCCAACAGCCCCGATGCCGGTTCGGCCGAGGAGGAACTGGAAGCCAACTATCAAGGTGACACGATCACCATCGGCTTCAATTCCCGATATCTGCTGGACATCACCCAGCAAATCGAAGGTGACAAGGCACAATTCCTGATGGCCGACGCCAATTCGCCGACCATCGTTCGAGACGCCGCCGACGACAGCGCGCTGTATGTGCTGATGCCGATGCGTGTGTAACGCCGAGGATTAGAGTGACCGTTCTGGCGACTGTTGAAGACCATCGGAACACAGGCCCCGCGGCCCTGTCGATCGCGCGGCTGACGGTGACCCGATTTCGTTGTTATGAATCGGTGCGCCTGACGCCAGATGCGCGTCCGGTCGTGCTTGCCGGATCGAACGGTGCGGGAAAGACCAATTTGCTGGAGGCGGTGTCGCTGCTGACCCCGGGACGCGGCCTTCGGCGAGCCGGGCTGGCCGAGATGGACCGCCGCGGCGACGTCGGGGGCTGGGGTGTCGCGGCCACTCTGGCCACGCCCGACGGTGCGGTTGAAATCGGCACCGGTCGAGAGCCGGATGGGGAACGGCGCGTGGTGAAAATCAACGGCGAACCCGCCCGCGGCCAGGTCGCGCTGGCGGATTTTGTCAGCGCATTGTGGCTGACGCCGGACATGGACCGCCTGTTTCGCGAGGGTGCGTCTGCTCGTCGGCGCTTTCTGGATCGACTGGTCTATGGATTCGACCCTGCCCATGCCGGTCGTGTAACGGCGTATGAACAGGCCATGCGCGAGCGAAGCCGGCTATTGAGCGAGAATAATAGTGACGACGCCTGGCTGTCGGCGCTGGAAGAGACCATGGCAGCGCGGGGGGTGGCAATCGCGGCGGCCCGCCTGGATATGGTGCTGCGGCTGACGCGGGCGCTGGCGGAGGCAACCGGGCCTTTCCCGGGCGTGGCGCTTTCAGTCGACGGCATGGTCGAGCGTTGGCTCGAATCAGGACCCGCGCTGGCCGCCGAAGACCGCCTGAAAGTGGAATTGCGGACAGCCCGGCGACATGACGCGCAGAACGGCGTGACTTCGGTTGGACCGCACCGCAGCGATCTTGTCGCCCGGCATTTGGCAAAGGATATGCCGGCGGCTTTGTGCTCGACCGGCGAGCAAAAGGCCATGCTGATTGCCATTGTGCTGGCTGAAGCCCGATTACAGGCCGCAGAGCGTGGAACAGGGCCATTGCTTTTGCTGGATGAGGTCGCAGCCCATCTGGATGAAGAACGCCGGCGCGCCCTGTTCGACGTAATATGTGGCCTGCCCGGCCAAACCTGGATGACGGGAACCGACGCCGCGCTATTTGCCCCGCTGGGCGACCGCGCCCAGCATTTTTCGGTGAACGACGCAATGATCACCGAAGTGAATTGAGTTTGTACGAAGGATTGAATGAATGAGCCAGAACGGTGACGATACCCCCAAGGGTGACGCCGGCGGAAATAACGATTCAAGCGGCTACGGTGCCGATTCCATCAAGGTCCTGAAAGGCCTTGACGCCGTCCGCAAGCGCCCGGGGATGTATATCGGCGACACCGACGACGGGTCCGGTCTTCATCACATGGTCTATGAGGTCGTCGATAACGCAATCGACGAAGCGCTGGCTGGCCATTGCGATACGGTAACGGTGACGCTGAACGGTGATGGCTCTGTCACGGTAACCGACAATGGCCGCGGCGTACCCGTACAAATCCATACCGAAGAAGGTATCTCGGCGGCCGAGGTCATCATGACCCAGCTTCATGCCGGCGGCAAGTTCGACCAGAATTCCTACAAGATTTCCGGCGGTCTGCATGGCGTGGGTGTTTCGGTGGTCAACGCGCTATCCGAATGGCTTGAGTTGACCATTTATCGCGACGGCAAGTCTCATGAAATACGCTTCGAGGACGGTGTGGCAACGGCGCCATTGGCCATCACCGGCGATTGCGGCGACACGACAGGCACGCATATCACCTTCATGCCTTCGATAAAAACCTTCACCATGACCGAGTTCGATTTCGGCACGCTGGAACATCGCTTGCGTGAACTGGCCTTTCTGAATTCCGGGGTGCGTATCAAACTGACGGATGCCCGACACCCTGAGCCGAAAGTGGTCGATTTTTACTATGAGGGTGGAATCGAAGCCTTCGTTGGCTATCTGGACCGGTCGAAGACCATGGCTATCGACGCGACGATCTCTGCTTCGGCCGAGCGCGACGACATCACCGTGGAATTCGCCATGCAGTGGAACGACAGCTTCCACGAGACCATGCTGTGCTTCACCAATACCATCCCGCAACGCGATGGCGGTACGCATCTGGCCGGTTTTCGTGCCGCGCTGACACGCCAGATCAACAGCTATGCGACGGAAAGCGGCATCGCCAAGAAGGAAAAGGTCGCGATTACCGGCGACGACGCCCGCGAAGGCCTCACTTGCGTTCTGGCGGTAAAGGTACCTGATCCGAAATTCTCCAGCCAGACCAAGGACAAGCTGGTATCGTCCGAAGTTCGTCCCATCGTTGAATCGGTGGTCAGCGAAAAATTGGGCCAGTGGTTCGAAGAACATCCTGCCGAGGCCAAGCGGGTCGTTCAGAAGGTGGTCGAGGCGGCTGCCGCCCGCGAGGCCGCCCGCAAGGCGCGCGACCTTACCCGCCGCAAGGGCGCGCTGGATATCGCCAATCTGCCCGGCAAGCTGGCCGATTGCCAGGAGCGCGATCCGGCGAAATCGGAACTCTTCATCGTCGAGGGTGATTCCGCCGGCGGATCAGCCAAGACCGGCCGCAACCGTCGCGACCAGGCCATCCTGCCACTACGGGGCAAGATCCTGAACGTGGAACGGGCGCGCTTCGACAAGATGCTGTCTTCGGCCGAGGTCGGCACGCTGATCGCGGCTTTGGGAACCGGCATCGGGCGCGACGATTTCAATCCCGACAAGGCACGCTATCACCGCATCATCATCATGACTGACGCCGACGTGGACGGCAGCCATATCCGCACACTCCTGCTCACCTTTTTCTATCGGCAAATGCCTGAGTTGATAAACCGGGGCTATCTTTATATCGCCCAGCCACCGCTTTATCGGGTGGCCAAGGGCAAGTCCCAGGTTTACCTGAAAGATGAACGGGCCTACGAGGATTACCTGATCGATGCCGGCATCGGCGATACGGTGATGATTCTTGGCGACGGAAGCCAGATTGCCGGCCAGGATCTCCGCCGCGCCGTCGATATTGCGCGCAATGTCAAACACTGGCTTGTACCGCTGTCGCGGAAAGTCGGCCATATGCAGCTTGTCGAGCAGGCGGGAATCGCCGGGGCGCTGGATTCCGCGCTGCTGGACGATCGCGAAGCCGCCGGCAAAAAAGTTGCCGAGGTGGCTGGCCGCCTGGATGCCTTGGCCGACCAGTACGAACGAGGCTGGGTAGGAGAGGTGGATGACGATGGCGCGCATATCTACAAGCGCACCCTCCGCAGCGTTCCCGAACGTTATGTCATCGATGGCGACCTTATCCGCAGTGGCGAGGCGCGGCGCCTGAGTGCGTCGGCGGCCGAACTGAAAGCGACTTACGGCACGGAAACCAGCCTGCAGGTTGGCGACCGCATAACCAGGATCGGCGGCCCGGTCGGGCTGGTGGATATGATCATGGCGCAAGGTCGCAAGGGGATCGATGTACAGCGGTACAAAGGCCTGGGCGAAATGAACAAGGAACAGCTATGGGAAACCACGCTGGATCCCAACGTGCGCACTCTGCTGCAAGTGAAAATCAACCATGCCGATGAAAGCGACGAGGTGTTTTCAACCCTCATGGGCGATGTGGTGGAACCGCGCAGGGATTTTATCCAGACCAACGCGCTGAATGTCGAAAATCTGGATGTTTAATCGACTGATCCTAAATGTTTGGTGGCGCAATACCGACGATAAATGCTAGTTCTTGAGCCTCCGCACATTGTTTTAACAATCAGGTGACGAAGACCCTTGGAACAGAAAAACAGCTATAGTTACGAGGACCTGCTGGAATGCGGCCATGGCCGGTTATTCGGACCAGGCAACGCACAGCTTCCCCTGCCACCGATGCTGATGGTCGATCGCATCGTCAAGATCACCGCCGATGGCGGGGAATTCGGCAAGGGCGAAATCGTCGCCGAACAGGATATCAACCCTGACATGTGGTTCTTCAAGTGCCATTTCGAGGGTGACCCGGTCATGCCTGGTTGCCTTGGGCTGGACGCCATGTGGCAATTGACGGGGTTTTTCCTGGGCTGGTCGGGTGGCCTGGGACGAGGGCGAGCGCTGGGTGTGGGCGAGGTCAAGTTCACCGGCATGGTCCTTGAGACCGCCAAGAAAGTGACCTATCGCATCAATATCAAACGAATGATCATGCGCAAGCTGGTAATGGGCATCGCCGACGGCACTGTATTATGCGACGGCGAACCCATTTTCGAAGCCAAGGATATGCGCGTGACGTTGTTCACCCCGACCGAAGAGTCCTGAAAGGGATTTCCATGCGAAGAGTAGTCGTAACCGGACTGGGCATCGTTTCCAGTATCGGCAATAATCAAACGGATGTCGTGGAATCGCTCCGCACAAGCCGTTCGGGTATCGTGTTCTGTCCGGAATATGCGGAACTGGGGTTCCGGTCGCATATTCACGGAGCCATCGATATTGATCTCGATTCCCTTGTAGACCGCAAAATTCGTCGGTTTATGGGCAATGGCGCAGCCTACAACTATGTCGCCATGCAACAGGCGATCGACGATTCCGGGCTTGAGCCATCCGACATTTCCAATGAGCGGACCGGCATCGTGATGGGCTCGGGCGGGCCTTCCACCAGCAATCTGGTCGAGTCAGCCGATATTCTGCGCGCCTCGGGCGTGCGCAAAGTCGGCCCTTATCGGGTGCCGCGCACCATGTCGAGCACCAACTCGGCAACGCTGGCCACGCCGTTTGCCATCAAGGGTTATAACTATTCCATCAGTTCCGCCTGCTCGACCAGCGCGCATTGCGTCGGCAACGCGTCGGAACTGATCCAGTGGGGCAAGCAGGATATCGTGTTCGCCGGTGGCGGCGAGGAACTGCACTGGACCCTGACCGTGATGTTCGACGCCATGGGCGCGCTATCGTCCAGCTATAACGATACCCCCACCAAGGCCAGCCGCGCCTATGACAAGAATCGCGACGGGTTCGTCATCGCGGGCGGTGCCGGCGTCGTGGTGTTGGAAGAACTGGAACATGCCAAGGCCCGCGGCGCAAAAATCTATGGCGAGCTGGTGGGGTACGGCGCCACGTCGGACGGCTACGACATGGTGCAGCCCTCGGGCGAAGGCGCCGTGCGTTGCATGAAGATGGCGCTGGCCGGCCTGAACACTCCCGTGGGCTACATTAACGCCCATGGAACCAGTACACCGGTGGGCGACACCCGTGAGTTGGAAGCCGTTCGTGAAGTATTCGGCGAAAATGCACCCCCGATCAGTTCCACCAAGTCGCTGACCGGTCATTCCCAAGGCGCCACCGGCGTTCAGGAAGTGATCTATTCGCTGTTGATGATGAAAAACAAATTCATCGCGGCATCGGCGAATATCGAGGAACTGGATCCAGGTGCCGAAGGTGTTCCCATCGTGCGCGAGACGATGGAAAATGTCGACCTCGACTGCGTAATGTCGAACAGCTTCGGATTTGGCGGTACCAATGCCGCGCTGGTATTCCGGCGGCACGCTGATTGAACCAAAAACGCCCGCTGACAGGCGGGCTAACCTTATTTCTGGCGGGTACGAAAAAGACATGACTGAGGGCACGAGTTTGATGGCCGGCAAGCGAGGCCTGATCATGGGCGTCGCCAACGATCACTCGATAGCTTGGGGGATCGCCGAAATGCTGGCACGGCATGGCGCCGAACTGGCATTCACCTATCAGGACGAGGCGCTTTTGAAACGGGTGCGGCCGCTTGCCGAGTCCGTTGGCAAAGATCCGATCCTCCTGCCCTGCGACGTCTCAAGCGACGCCGATCTGGACAACGTCTTCGATAAACTAGGCGAGAAATGGTCCTCGCTCGATTTCGTGGTCCATGCCGTGGCTTATTCCGACAAGGAAGAGTTGAAGGGAGAATATCTCGACACCTCGCGAGCCAATTTCGCCCAGACTCTCGATATCTCGTGCTATTCCTTCACCGCCGTGGCGCAACGGGCGGCCCGCTTGATGACGGACGGCGGCAGCCTGATCACGCTTACCTATTCCGGCGCCGAACGTGTCATGCCCAGCTATAACGTCATGGGCGTCGCCAAGGCTGCTTTGGAGGCCAGCGTTCGCTATCTGGCAACCGACCTGGGGCGGCGCGCCATCCGCGTGAACGCGATATCGGCCGGCCCGATGCGCACCCTGGCGGGGGCCGCGATCGGCGGAGCCCGTTTCGTCTATAAATGGCAGGGCGACAATTCCCCCTTGCGCCGGAACATCACCCTGGAAGATGTGGGCGGCGCGGGCCTTTATCTGCTGTCCGACCTGTCAACGGGCGTTACCGGCGAAGTCCATTACGTCGATAGCGGTTACAACGTGATCGGCATGGTCGTTCCACCGGCTTGAAGCTGGATTCAGGGTTTGGCGAAAGCGAAATCCGCTCTAACAGACGGCAAAGAAAAACGGCGGTCCCTGAGGACCGCCGTCATTCGTTTTACCTGAAAACCAGGATCAGTCGTCGCGCTTGCGACGCGGGCCACGGCGCTCGCCGCCCTCACGATCGCCACCGCCGCCACCGGACGGACGGGATTCGCCGACCTCCGCAGTGATGTCCTCGCCAGTCTCCTGGTTCACGACGCGCATCGACAGGCGAACCTTGCCACGGTCGTCGATACCCAGAACCTTGACCTTGACCTGGTCGCCTTCGTTGACAACTTCGGTTACGGTCTGCGGCCGGCCGTCATTTAGCTCCGAGATGTGAACCAGGCCATCGCGGCTACCCATGAAGTTCACGAACGCGCCGAAATCGACGACTTTCACGACCTTGCCGGTATAGATCACGCCAACCTCGGGCTCGGCCACGATACCCTTGATCCATTCAATGGCACGATCGCCCGCCGACTGATCGACGGCTGCGACCTTGATGGTGCCATCATCTTCGATATCCACCTTGGCGCCGGTGACCTCGCAAATCTCGCGAATGATCTTGCCGCCGGTACCGATGACTTCACGAATCTTGTCACGCGGTATCTGGAAAGTGGTGATGCGCGGCGCATTGGCCGACACATCCTCGCGAGCGTCGGTCAGAGCCTTGGCCATCTCGCCGAGGATGTGCATGCGCCCTTCCTTGGCCTGCGCCAGGGCGATCTTCATGATCTCCTCGGTAATCGAGGTGATCTTGATGTCCATCTGCAACGAGGTAATGCCCTTATCCGTGCCTGCGACCTTGAAGTCCATGTCGCCAAGATGATCCTCGTCACCGAGAATATCGG
>Ga0224496_10002158_pt1 | contig 11797 bp, 7 predicted proteins | sample SF_Jul11_sed_USG_2_FD_168127 | JGI IMG/M metagenome (GOLD analysis project Ga0224496, IMG submission 168127) | Sediment microbial communities from San Francisco Bay, California, United States - SF_Jul11_sed_USGS_8_1 | ecosystem: Environmental > Aquatic > Marine > Sediment | place: USA... | reverse complement strand
ATCGCCTGGGTCTGCGAGGGGGCTTCGTCGACGCTCAGCACCAGGCAGCGGTTGAGAAGCTCCTCATCGATCTCAATGGCGGTCGTCGTCATGAAGATCATCACCGGGCCTTCGACGCGGTACTCGTGGGTGATGTGCTTGCCGGTCTCGGGATCTTTGCCGGTCGAGGCAATGCACAGCTCGCCTTCGGATTGGAGAAGCTTGAGTGCATAGGCGGCGTTCTCGGCGCCCTGCTCCTCGACGATGGCGAGGATCTTGTGCTTGAGGTTGGTCGCTCCCATGTAGAAGAGCGACTGGCCGGTCATGGCGGAGTACTTCACGCGGTCCTCTTCGGGGACCATGGCGAGCACGGCTTCCATCAGCGAGCTTTTGCCGGCGGCCGATGAGCTTTGGACGATGATGGCAAGGGGCTTGTCGAGCTTGCGGGAGACGGTGGCGAGATAGCCGGTGAGCATGTTGATGTGCTCGCCGACCACGCCGCAGCGCTCGAAGTCCTTGACGATACGCTCGATGAGGCCGGGATCTTTGAGCAGGCCCATGGCTTCGTCGCGCTCCTCTGGCGTCATATCGGGGCGGGTCTCTTTGGGTGCGCTCGCATCGAGGATGCGTTGCTCCTGCATCTGTTCGAGGGCGAGCAGGAGCTTGCCGAGGTCGGCCTTGATGATGTCCTCCTCGATGCGCAGTTCGTTGCTCGCCTGGCGGATGAAGGCGGCGCGCAATCGGGCGGCGTAGAGGTCGAGGGTGTCGACGTGGAAGCGGTCCGCTCTGGCGCAGAGGAGATTCACGCGGAGGAGATCGAAGCTGGTGTTCTTGCGCAAGCCACGGATGCGCCAGCGTCGGTCACCGAGCTGGTAGCGTACTTCGTCGCCGTCGAAGTGGTGGGTGGGTTCGAGGGCTGGAGTAGGTTGAGGTGCTCGGCTCGTCGAGGCCAGTGCTGGCTCCGCGGCTAAAGGGGGTTGGGTTTCGAGTGGCTGTGCTCGTGCCGGCGCTGCTGCGAGCTGCTCGTGTTTGATGTCGTCGCCAGCGGCGCCGCCTTCATCGAGCTGCAGCTCTGCGCCCTGCACGCTTGGCGCCGGGCCCTTGCCGAGCCACGTCGCAGCGCGCAGTGCGGTTTGCAGCGCTTGCTTGGCCGGGCGTACCGACTGCGCGTAGTCGTTGGCATCCATGCCGCGCGGGAAGAGCACGCGGAAGCACTCGTGACCTTCGGCCATGAGCTGCTCGGCGAGCTTCGCCGCGGCGTTGTCGCCGGCCGCGTCGCGGTCATACGCGATGAGCACGCGCCTGCTGCCACCGACGTTGAGCGCCCCGAGGTGCTCCTTGGTGAAGCCTTCAATCCCGTAGCTGCTCGTCACGTTGCGGTGGCCCGCGCACCAAAACGTCACCGCGTCGATGAGCGACTCGCAGAGGATGACCTCTCTGCTCGATGCGACCTCGGCGAGGTTGAAGACGCCGCGGTGTGGGCCGGGGAGGTAGAGGTGCAGCGGCGTGCCCTTGCGCAACGCATCGCCGATCTTGCGGCCGTAGATCTCGAGCACGTCACCTTGGGCATCGATGATGGGGATCACAAGTGAGCCTCTGAAGTGCTCGTGGCCTGAGTCGCGTAGGATGCCGAGGCGCTGCAGGCGGCCGCGCAGCTCGGCGCCCTCTTTGCGGTTGTTGTTAGGGAGGCGGTAACCGAGGGTTCGGTTGGCGTAGCCGAGGCGGAAGTGCTCGACGGCCTCGGGGTGGTTGATGCCGCGCTTGTCGAGATAGGCCTGGGCCTCGGGGCTCTGCTTCAGCGTCTCGTGGTAGTGGTCGATCACTTGGCGCAGGGCTGCTTGGTCGTCGGCGTCTGTCGCGATGACGGGCGCGAGCTTCGGCACGCTGCACTTCTTCACGATGCGCTCGCCCGGGGCGGCTAAAGAAGAAGACTCATCGCGCAGCAGCTCGACGGCGTGGCGGAAGCTCACGCCCTCGGACTTCATCACCCAGTCGATGACCGAGCCGCCCTGTTGGCAGGCGCCGAGGCAGTGCCAGAGGTTTTGCTTCGAGCTGACGACCAGGCTCGGGCTGGTGTCGTTGTGGAAAGGACAGAGGCCAATGAGGTCCTTGCCGTGGCGCTCGAGTAGCACACCCCGCGACTCGACCAGCCGTTGAAGGGAGACATCCTGCTTGAGGCGGTCCAGCTCGGCGGGAGGGATGCGGGGCATGGGGGCTCCTCGTAGAACCAAGAAGAAAAAATCACCTTGCAAATCGGCGCTCAGGAAGTTACCATTTTCGTAACTCCACAGCAATCCCCTTGGCCTCATTTTGGACAAGTGCCGTATGATGCTCTTGATGAAGGAAAGGACTATCGACGGCTTCGGCCAGCGCCTCACCGAGCTACGCAAGTCAAGAGGGCTCACTCAGACCGAACTCGGTCAACGGGTCGGGGTTTCGAATCGGGTCATCGCCTACTACGAAGTCGACGATGCGCAACCGCCCGGCGCCCTGCTCGTTGATCTTGCGCGAGAGCTCCAGGTCACAATCGATGAGCTACTCGGCATGAAGCCTCCAAAACAGAGGGCCACACCCAAGGCCGCGCGTTTGCGCAGGCGACTCCAGCGGGTTGAGAAACTCCCAACGGCCGACCAGAAAGCTGTCCTCAAAATGATCGACGCACTCTGTGAGAGCCGAGGTGTGCGTTGAGAGATCCCACAACAGTCCTCTCACCACCCCCCGGCACGCCGCCTGCTACCGCGCCACCGCGGCCGCGCCGATCGGAGCGCGGCAGGCGTCGTGCCGGGGGCGCTCGCGGCTGATCACCGCCGCCGCCGCGGGACGCTCGTTCATCGCTCCCACCCCATCGACGGCCCGCCCGCCCGCACCCTCGACCAACGCTCCTCGTTGACTCCACCCCTGCCGCGCCGCCCTTCGCGGGAACACCTTCCTCTCCCCCCTCCCCTCCTGCACCTCCCCTCCCCCCTCTCTATCCATCCGACCGCCGCGGCCGCGCGCATCCGCGCGCTGCGGCGGCCGGGATAAGGTGGGGCTCTTACGATCCGCTCGCCTCGCTGCGCTCGGCTCGCTCAAAGCAGGGGGAGGGGGGAAAGGGAAAGGCTCCGCTTTGGGGCCCCCCCAGCCCCCCCAAAGCGGTCCCGCTCAGGCCGCCGCGGCAGCGGGGCCGCGGCACATCAACGACCGATCACACGCGACGGCGGCCGGGCGGGATCACACAAACACGATCACCATCACCCACCACCGCGGCGGCGGATCTCATGAACACGAACGCAGCGTCACGCCCCATGCACACGCGCTCGCCGCGGTTGCACCGAGCGGCCGCGCGGCATGGGGCGCGCCGCTGCCTCGACTCCTCGCCCCACCTCCCCCAGCGTCACGGCACGTGCACTCGCGCGGCGTGGCCGCGCCGACTGCCGCGCGAGCACGTGCCGCGCCGCTGGGGCTCCCGGCAAGCTCGACGTAACACCCTTCACCACTTGCGCCCGCAGTACGCTCCCGGCTTCGCCGAACGCACAGCGCGGGCGCGCACCGAGGGAACACACCACGAGATCACCGACCGCCGCGCCCCGTCGCGTCGCCGTAGATCGACCGTCGTGATGTCGCCGCGGTGATCGTCGCGCGCCGTGCCGACGTCGGCCGCGAGATCGAGCGCCGCTCACAGAGGCGCTCAGAGCGTCGGAGCCTCGATCACCCCCGATCGACGCCGCGCCGCTTCCGAAACTCTTGCGACGTTTCTATCTGAGGCGTTTTCGGAGGTGGGTCGATGTCTGGACACCCCCTGTTTTTGAGGTTGGCGAGCGTGATCACCGCGGCGTGATCGATCGGCGGAGTCGTCACCACGCGAAGGGAGACGAGCTCGTGATCGTTGTCGGCGCTCGCCCCCTCGGTGCGCGTCGGCGACTTGGCGTGCGTTGGTGTTGCGACGATCATCGCCGACGCAATGGGCGAGGTGGTGGGTGGGGTTGAGGCGCCGGCCCGCGGCCGTGTTGTGGCCTCGGTGTTGGTGCCGGCGCAATGCGCGAGCGTAGGCTCAGGCGCCGGCGGCGCGGCATTTGCGTGCGCGGCGCTTGGCGCGGCCGGGCCGCGCAGTGCAAATGCCGTGAAGCCGGCGAGAGTGGGCCGGGACCGTTGAAGCTCCGCGCTCGCGCGCTGGCGCGGCGGCTGCCGGCGCGCCGTTCGGTGCAACCGGGGCGGCGCCGAATGCAGCCGGCGTGACAGCGCGCGAGCCGAGGGAGATCGATCGGCGAGCGCCCCGAGGCGACGATGAAGATGTGATCGTCGATCACAGATCCGCCCGCGCCGCCGTCGATGAAGCGATCAGGGTTGCGATGCGGCCCGGGCCCGAATGAGATCGACACCAGCCCGCCCCAAGTTCCCGGAGCGCGCGAAGCGCGCGGAGGGCTTGTTCATAATCCTCGATTATGAAAACCGAGCGGAGGCGCTTCAGCGCCGGAGCGAGGCAAGGGAGGCGGTAAGGCCAGGGGCATGGCTGATAAGCGCGCTTATCAGCCAAGGCGGTGGCGACGAGCGAAGCGAGGAGCCTGCACGCGACGTGACGGGCGCCGCGAGACATTGAATCTCATCCAACACCTCGCGGCGCCCGGCGCGGCGGGTGCCCGCCGGTGCCCCGGTCGGTGCGTGCCGACGCAGGAGGCACGCACCGAGGCCGGCGCCTCCCGCTGCTTGGGGCGGGCGGGTTGCGTGCACGGCGGTGGGTCCCTGCACGGCTGGCCCGGTCGGGTGTTGAGTTGGGCGAGGTTGTGGAGATCGTGTGCGGCCTGGGCGGTGTGGAGTTGTGGTGGTCGTTGGGTCAGCGGGCGCGGTGGGAGGAGGCGTGGAGTAGGCGATCAGCGTGGGCGCTCGCCGCCGGCGCGCCGCTTGCCCGCGCGGCTCTCGGCGCGGCCACGCCGCGCGGGTGCAAGCGGCGTGACGGCGGCGAGCGAGAGGGGGAGGCAGATCGCAATATCGAAGGACCGTCCCCAGGCGCCCGTCCCAGGCGCTCCGCAAGACGGTGTGACGGCGGCGAGCAGGAGGGGCGGAGGAACGCAATTTCGCGCGCTTGCGGGAAGGGGAAGGTTCCGGGGCGATCTTCCCTCGGGGCGATCTTCCCTCAACCGGAAGCCCTGCTCAATCTCGGCCTCCGGCACAAAAGGTAGAAGAGCAGGAGGCAAACGAACAGAATGGCGCCATGAATGCCGTGGAGCATTAGGACTGTTGCATTCGAAACGCCCGGCTCTAGGGCGCGCGACAAAGGAATGTCGTCAGAGGTCCCGGCGATGGCGTCAGGGCCGCGGCTGTGAAGAGTTCGGCCGAGGTCGATGACACCAACTGGCTGCGAATATTCGTACGAATTTCCCCAGGGATCCTGAGGTATGTTCTCAAGCAAAGGCTCAGTTCCATTCCCGACTGGGCGGAGCAGGATTGCAAGGCCCTCCTGATTGGTCGGGTAACGACGATAGGCGAGGCGAAAGAGATCGAGCGCATCAGCGAGCAAGCGAAGTTCCGCATAGCCCACTGGCCGCACATGATTGGCGGCCAAAACAAAGCGCCGGATACCAACCTGTCCTACGACGCCCAGTGTTACCAATACGAGAAGGGCCACGATGTAGCATGCTCCGGGCCGCAGGAGTCGGGGGATTTCTGCCGGCACGTCGGTTGCCCTCTCCTTCTCAGAGTCCAGTCACAGCGCTAGTCGTTTGCCGCAGGAGGGCCTGGAGGTGGCGGGAGCGCGTTCAACGGCACTTCTTTGAATCGAGGTGCGGTTTTGGTCTTCTCCATGAGCTTTTCGAACCACAACTCAGGATCGGGGCTGTAGAGACGGGGGAGTCGAGCGCTACTGCCGCCCTCCACCGCCTCCTGACATTCGATGAGGCAGTTGCGCCTGTATAGATCATACTTCTTCCGACCGGTCCTGTAATCATCACGTGCCGTGCGTGCACGCTCGAAAATTCGTGCATCCTCGGCGCGTGTGGTCTCGACGCGAACCGCTGCATCGATCTTACGCGGGTTGCTGTTTTCTTTGTTCTGCAGGTGCGCGAGAACCTCCTCAAGCGAAAGCGGTCGGCTGTTGCCTTCCTCGTCTACGCCACGCATCGCCAACAAAGAGACTGTACCCGGCAATTCGTCACCCTTGACCGCGCGAAATGTTGAGTATTCGGAGTGGTCCTGCTGTGCAGATTGCGAAAAGAGCCACCATGTTCCCTCTCCATCCTGTATCAACATCTCAACATGCCCTTGGCCTTTTGCTCCCTCAAGTTCGAGGAGAAAAACGACATCTCTGCCATCAGGATCGACATGCTTGAGCGGTTTCTGCCACGCGTATGCATAGAGTGAAAAATGCACGGGCATATGTGCCCGTCTTGTGGCCAGGAGTTCACCCAGAGCAGGATCCGTACTTAACCAGGTTGAAATCTGCGGGTCATAATAGCGAGCCCCGAAGTAGTACAAACCAGGGCCCAGTTGCGTTTCGGTCGTAGAGGCGCGCGCTTCTGTGAGGCATTCCGCGGGCTTCGCGCCAAATGACGCGCTGCTTCTGCAGGGATTTTTCGGCTGACCCCCCTGATGCAGTTTTTCAGATTGCACCGCCGAGCCCACATTCATCGCGTCGGCGACCCGCGGCGCCAGAGCGAGGGCCGCCACGCAGAGGCTGGCGATGAGGCGCGGCTGCATGGCGAGAGTCTACGAGAAGCGGCTAAGGAAGGGAATGCGTGCGCGGCATCACCGGCGTCAGGTGCGCTTGCGCCGATGGTTCGGCAGTCGGCCTTCACCTTGGCTCGGAGCATCCAGCTCGCGCCGCTTCAGCTTGGCCGCCGGGTGCGTGCGAGCATGCACCTCCTGCAGGTGCTTGATCGAGACGTGCGTATAGAGCTGCGTCGATTGCAGACTCGCATGCCCGAGGATCGCCTGGATGTGCCGAATGTCCGCGCCAGCCTCCAGCATCAGCGTCGCCATCGTGTGGCGCAGCAGGTGCGCAGAGCCGCGCTTTCCGCTCGGCAGCGCCGCCGAGTCGACGTGTTGGCGCACCAAACGACTCATTCCATCGACCAGAAACGGTTCGCCCGCGTTGGTCAGAAACAGAGCCCCAGGGTCCGGCATCACCACCAGCTCCGGCCGCACCTCGCTCACGTATTTCTCCACCCACCGAAGCGCCCGCTCACCGATGGGAACGATTCGATCCTTGCGCCCCTTGCCCTGGCGAATCGTCGCCGTCCCGCCGTTGTCGATGTCGTAGAGGTTCAAGCCCACCAGCTCCATGCGCCGCATCCCCGTCGAGTAGAACGTCTCGAGGATCGCGCGGTCACGGATGCCCAGCAGCGTCGTGATGTCGGGTTGCATCAGTACCTGCTCGGCCTCGCGGGCGTTGAGCACCGCCCGCGGTAGGCGCGCCTCGAAGCGCGGTAGCTCCAGCTCCGACGCGGGGTTGGCGAGAAGATGATGTTCACGGGTCAGCCATCGAAACAGCTGCACCACCGGCACCAAGCGCGCGTGCTGCGTCCGAAACGACAGCGCCCGACCGTCGCGCTTGCGGTGGTAGTAGAGATGCCGCTGGTAGCGCTCAATGATCGGCCGCGTCACCTCGGCTGGCCGCAGGAGATTGCGCTCCTCGCACCAGGTCACAAACATCCTGAGGTTGCGCTCGTAGTTCTCCACCGTCGGCTCCGTGTAGCCGGCCACCCGCTTGCGATCGAGAAACGCCGCGACCAGTCCCCGCCACGCGCCCGGCTCGTCGAGACTGCCGATGGGCGGCCGAGCCTTGCGTTTCCCTCGCCGAGGCATCAGCTCACCTCACCAGCTCGAGGATGCGACTGCGCCTGTGCGTTTACGTATGATCGCCCGTCACTCGTGCCCCCTGTTGTGGCTGGCGGCGGAATTTCAGCGATCTTGCCGGCAGCAGCCCCATGCTCCAGCTTTGTGCCGTTTGCGGCACCACGACCACCCCCCGACTGACCCCCGATCATGGGCCGACCACCCACCGACCGCTGTCCTTCAGGCCCCGACCGTTCGCTGTCGTACACATGCGGCACCACCAGTGCGCTCGGGTCGATCAGCCCCGGGAGGTGCAGTTGGCCGTTGCCGCCACCGCCATCGTAAGCCAGCTCGTAGACCAGCCCGCGGCCGTGCAGCGCCCGGTGGGCGATCACATACTCCAGCTCCACGAGGCGGCCGAGATGCACCTTGAGCTGCGTATCGCCTAGCCCGCTGTGCTCGCGTAGCTCCCGGCGGCTAAAGCGGTAGTGCTCACGCGTCGTGCCCAGCCGTTCGCACGTCTCACTCACCATCGCCTCGATGACGCCCAGCAAGCGGCGCGACTGCGGCGGCAGCTCGTCGAGACTGCGGCCGAGCACCTCATGCGCGATGCGGTTGGCCAGTACGATATCCTCGCGGGTCACCTCGATGTACTCCACCTCGCGGTCGCCTCGTGTCGCGCGTTTGCGCTTGCGCTGGTACTGGTGAAGCAGCGCGATCGTATCGATGAGGGCCAGGTATTTCGGATGGTCGCGACGCGTGCGGGTGCGGTCGTCGACGAAGGTTAGTTGCTCGGCGTAGGGATTCAGCACCGGCAGCGGCCGCAAGAGCCGTTGGGCGTTACGATGCATTGCCAGCACGTCGTCACGCTCGCCTTGGGCAAAGAGGCCATCGAGGGTGCGTGCATAACGCTGCGCCCGGTGGATCGCCTGGGTCTGCGCCCGCGCTTCGTCGACGGTGAGCACCAAGCAGCGATTGCGCAGCTCATCGTTCAGCTCTACAGCCGTCGTCGTCAGGAAGATCATCACCGGCCCCTCGACGTGGTAGACGTGCGTCACCTGCCGGCCGCTCACAGGATCCTTGCCCGCCGACGCGATGGTTAGCTCGCCTTCGGAGAGCAAGAGCTTGAGCGCATACGCCGCACGGCTCGCCCCCTCCTCCTCGACGATGGCGAGGATCCTATGTCGCACATCCTCCTCACCCATGTAGAAGAGCGACTGGCCGGTCATCGCCGAGTATTTCACCCGCTCTTCCTCCGGCACGAAGTCCAAGATCGCGTCCATGAGCGACGACTTGCCAGCGGCCGACGAGCTTTGGATGATGATCGCCAAGGGCCGCCGCAGCTTGCGCGAGACCGCGGCGAGGTAGCCGACGAGCTTGTTGGTGCGCTCACCGACGATGCCGCAGCGTTCGAAGTCCGTGACGATGCGATCGAGCAACTTCGGGTCACGCAGTAGCGCCAGCGCTTCTTCGCGCTGCTCGTGCGTCATCTCGGGCTGCGGGTTCTTCGGCGCCGAGGCCTCGAGGATCGTGCGCTCTTGGAGCTGCTCGAGGCTCGATAGGAGCTGGGCCAGGTCGGCCTTGAGAATGTCCGGCTCGATGCGCAGCTCGTTGCCCGCCTGGCGGATGAAGGCAGCGCGCAGGCGGGCGGCGTAGATGTCGAGGGTGTCGACAAAGAACCGCTCGCCGCGTGCGCAGAGGAGGTTGATGCGCAGGACGTCGAAGCTGGTGTTCTTCTTCAGGCCTCGGATGCGCCAGCGACGATCGCCGATGGTGTAGCGCGCTTCGTCCAGCTCGGGGGTGAGCTGGGGGGTGAGGGTCTCGGCCGCGGGTGCGGATTCGGCGGCCAAGGGTGCGGGGGGCTCGGGGGGTGGTTGCGCGCTGGTGCCAGCGCTGGCGTTGGTGTCGCCGCTGCCTTCGTTGGCCTGCAGCGCAGCGCCCTGCACGCTCGGCGCCGGGCCTTTGCCCAGCCACGTCGCGCCACGCAGAGCGGTTTGTAGCGCCTGCTTCGCCCCGCGCACCGATTGCGCGTAGTCGTTGGCGTCCATGCCGCGCGGGAAGAGCACGCGGAAGCACTCGTGACCGTCGGCCATGAGCTGCTCGGCGAGCTTCGCCGCGGCGTTGTCGCCGGCCGCGTCGCGGTCGTAGGCGATGAGGATGCTTCGCGGGCCGCCCGTGCTCACCGCTTTTAGATGCTCGTCGGTGAAGCCCTGCACCCCGTAGCTCGCTGTGACGTTGCGATGGCCGGCACACCAGAAAGTCAGCGCGTCGATGAGCGACTCGCAGAGGATGACGTCGCGGTGGCCGTTGATGCCTTGGAGGTTGAAGACGCCGCGGTGTGTTCCGGGGAGGTACACATGCAGCGCTGTGCCCTTGCGCAGGTTGCCGCCTATCTTGCGACCGTAGACCTCGAGCACGTTGCCGGCGGCATCGATGATGGGGATCACAAGTGAGCCTCTGAAGTGCTCGTGGCCTGAGTCGCGTAGGATGCCGAGGCGCTGCAGGCGGCCGCGCAGCTCGGCGCCCTCTTTGCGGTTGTTGTTGGGGAGGCGGTAACCGAGGGTTCGGTTGGCGTAGCCGAGGCGGAAGTGCTCGACGGCCTCGGGGTGGTTGATGCCGCGCTTGTCGAGATAGGCCTGGGCCTCGGGGCTCTGCTTGAGAGTCTCGTGGTAGTGCGCGATCACTTGGCGCAAGGCCGCTTGGTCGTCGGCATCTGTCGCGATGACGGGCGCGAGCTTCGGCACGCTGCACTTCTTCACGATGCGCTCGCCCGGGGCGGCAAAAGAAGAAGACTCATCGCGCAGCAGCTCGACGGCGTGGCGGAAGCTCACGCCCTCGGACTTCATCACCCAGTCGATGACCGAGCCGCCCTGTTGGCAGGCGCCGAGGCAGTGCCAGAGGTTTTGCTTCGAGCTGACGACCAGGCTCGGGCTGGTGTCGTTGTGGAAAGGGCAAAGGCCCATGAGGTCCTTGCCGTGGCGCTCGAGCAGCACGCCCCGCGACTCGACCAGCCGTTGAAGGGAGACATCCTGCTTGAGGCGGTCCAGCTCGGCGGGAGGGATGCGGGGCATGGGGGGCTCCTTCCGGTAGGGCGTCAAGAACAAATTGGTGGGTGCATCAATCTTTTTCCCGTTGACACAATACGGTGCCTTACCGTATCGATCAAGCAAAGAAGGTGGCGCCCAAGAAAGTGGCCTTACAATGCGCGTCATCATGGCACGCAAGGCAAGAAGCGCAGCTCAGAAGAAAGTGGATAGCACCGTTGGAGAAACCCTCGCCCGGTTGCGACGGGAGCGTGGGTTCACTCAAGTTGAACTCGCCAAAAAGGTGAGCGTGGTTCAAACCATCATCTCCGACTACGAGCGCGGCAAGCTCCGGCCGCATCCAGATATCCTCATCAAGCTGGCCCGGGCTCTCAATGTCTCGACGGACGCTATCCTCGGCCTTGAGAAGCCAAAACGGGAGAGCGCTGCCGTCAATCGTCGCTTCCTGCGCAGGCTCAAACTGCTCGACAAGCTGCCACAGCGGGATCAGGAAGCGCTGCTACGCACCATTGATGCATTCCTCGCGGCAAGAAAGGCCGGATAGCCCGCCCCCCAATGTTCAGCTCTTGAATCCCCCCCGGCACGCCGCCTGCTACCGCGCCACCGCGGCCGCGCCGATCGGAGCGCGGCAGGCGTCGTGCCGGGGGCGCTCGCGGCTGATCACCGCCGCCGCCGCGGGACGCTCGTTCATCGCTCCCACCCCATCGACGGCCCGCCCGCCCGCACCCTCGACCAACGCTCCTCGTTGACTCCACCCCTGCCGCGCCGCCCTTCGCGGGAACACCTTCCTCTCCCCCCTCCCCTCCTGCACCTCCCCTCCCCCCTCTCTATCCATCCGACCGCCGCGGCCGCGCGCATCCGCGCGCTGCGGCGGCCGGGATAAGGTGGGGCTCTTACGATCCGCTCGCCTCGCTGCGCTCGGCTCGCTCAAAGCAGGGGGAGGGGGGAAAGGGAAAGGCTCCGCTTTGGGGCCCCCCCAGCCCCCCCAAAGCGGTCCCGCTCAGGCCGCCGCGGCAGCGGGCTCTCGG
>Ga0224496_10002157_pt1 | contig 11798 bp, 5 predicted proteins | sample SF_Jul11_sed_USG_2_FD_168127 | JGI IMG/M metagenome (GOLD analysis project Ga0224496, IMG submission 168127) | Sediment microbial communities from San Francisco Bay, California, United States - SF_Jul11_sed_USGS_8_1 | ecosystem: Environmental > Aquatic > Marine > Sediment | place: USA... | reverse complement strand
GGAGGTCCCAGCTGGACAATGTGTGGGATTTCTTAATGGGGCCTTGCGAGCCATGGGAGATAAATATCAGATAGTCGATTGGCGTGTGATCTGTGCTGTAGGGCCGCATTGTGAAATTCCAGAGTCGGTCAAAAAACTGATTGCCAAAAAACAAATGAGACAGGCGTTAGCTTTGGAAGAAGCGTTGCTTGGCTCTGATCCTGATGAAGGTGAAGTGGATGAAGATATTATTTTAGCCACAACAGGCCTTCTCTTGGCGGGGGCTATTCAAGGAGCCAATGGGCCTGGAGGACTACCCCCTGACTCCGGTATTTTACCCTGCACAGGAACCCCAGAATTTTGTGCTGGCTTTGATGGGACAAGTCCAGTGCCTAATGCCGGCGGTAGTGTTCCTCCTCCAGCGGGACCTGGAGGGTCTGGATCAGGTGGGAGTCCTAGCCCGGGGACCAATGTGCAAACTCTAACGACCTTAGTCCCACCTCAGGGCGTGAGTGGCGGAATTGGTTCGCTGTTATTTCTTGATAGTAATTTTGTCGCTAATAAAGAATTGTTGATTGTCGACAGCGGAATTAAAGTGGATGCTCCCCATATGGGAATTCCGCCATCGAGTAGTTTGGTCATCAGTTCGCTGATTCCGTCTGGAGGAACCACTCCGTCTAACCAAAACCTTCCCCTCCAATTTGCAAGTTTTAATCAGCCTGGGTCTCCTACGGTTCAACTTGGTGTTGAAGGCCCGACACGAGATGATCAAGCCCAACAATTAGCACAATTCGCCCGCTCAACCTCGGTCAATCCCAATGACTTTTTAGCTGGAATTCCGGAAAATGGGGCGGCCGAACCTTGCTCAACCCTCTTAGATTGTTTTGAGATAATTTTGGCCATAGGAGATCAAGGAACTTTTGGGAATCCTGAATCAGATTCAGGCATTGATGGCAGTATTCAGGCGCGAAGTTCTTCGACCATTGACCCCGCTCTTGGCTTACCTGGAGCCACTCGGGAAGTGACGTTAAAAAATGGCGTAGTCTTGGTGAATACGACGGTCTCTCTAGCTCGACAAGAAGCTACGGCTTCAAGTTTTGCAGGGATGGGGTCCCTTGTAGGAAAAAGAGTTGAAAGCTCAGCCTTGTCCTTCCTGGGAAATCCTGGAGATCCAGCGATTGTCCGACTTGAAGATCGAGCTTTAGCGCTGTTGGACAGGAGTCACATTCAACCCTTGCCTAATCCATTTGCCTCTACAGCATTGCTGGCGATTGTGGACTCACAATTAACCGGGCCTCAAAGTCCACCAGTGATCGGAAAAGATATCAATGGCAATGATATCGTCCGTCCAGACATTCCTCCAATCATAGAAATCATCGACAGCAGTGCGAAGGTGGAAACGGGAGTGGTGGTGGCATCCACCGCATCAGCAGGCCAGACTGGAATTTTGGATCAGGCCTTGTTAGAGGCCACCTCGCCGCTACTGGCTATGATTCGAGGAACGATGGAGACCACATCTGATTTTGGTCAAATTGGAGGGAAAAACGCCAACGTTGTCGCCAATCTGGTGGCGGGAGATGCCCTCATTCGTATGGATGCGAGTTCCTTCACGGTTCATGGGAATTTGTTTAATGTGACCGGTGGGGGGCAAATGTTGGTTACAGGCGGAGCGTTACTGTCCTTGCAAGGAAATAGTATCGCGAATATCAATGGAGTCTTTGTCAGTGTTGGCGGGACAGGTTCTCTATTCTCTCTGACCGGTGGATCCTTGGTTGACTTTGGTACGGGCACCAATATAGTGAATATTTCCAATAGCTTATGTGGAAGTGGGGGATGTTTTGCCCCATTTTCTGACACAAACTTGATGGTCGCCGGGGACCGTGCCAATTTCATGGCTCCAGCCGGCTATAATCCCTTTGTTGATGCTGGAACATTTGCCGATGGTAGTGTCAATAAGGTGAATGTGACACCGGGGTCGGCAATTTTAGAGATTCAACCAGGTGGAACCATTCACATTCAGTGAGTGGCCAAAAAGGTTTCTATAAATAATTGAAAATAAAATTATTTTATATTTTTCGTGGTTCATTCTAGTTGGAAGGCTTTGCTTCTAGAATGTGAGACTTCTATCCTATTGAGTCAGATTGCTATATTTTATGCAAAATGGATATGATAGCCCTTTATTATTCTTATAAAAAACAGAGAGTGTGGCCATGGCACGTAATTTTTCCTTTCTATCAGTATTTATTTTGAGTTTTGTGTTAGGTCCTCTAGGCGTGGCTGATGTATGGGCAGATAGTCTTGCTGTCATGCAGGATACGACTGATCCGAAAACCGCTACTAGTTTAAGTGATATTGAGGTAACGGGGAATGAGATGGCAGGAATGAATGTCACCGTTTCTTTTGCTGATAATACGACCCAGACTGGCACTTGGACTGCAATTGGGCCCACCAGCGGAGGCATTCAACAAACAGATTGGTCCATTATCCAGGCCGGTGACACGAAATCAAATACCCCATGGACGTTAACAAACAATTCAGGTGTTGGGATCGTTGGATTTTCCATTGATGCTATTTCTGGAAACACCGTTTTTGACATTGTTGCCGACCCGAAGGTGACTGAAGCTTCCGGATTCGGTGCCCTTTTGACACTTCTCAATGGTGCAGATTTGGATGCAGAAGCCACATTATCTCAGCCCGTGGGTCTTGTCGGGGACACAGCATGCAGTGATTTGACCACGAAACCTTTTTGTGGGGATTTGTTTGGAAACTTGCAAATCAAATTTTTGAATGGTGGCCAGTTGGCGAAAGACAAACAGTTTGTCTTTTCAGTTGATACCGATCGCTTTAATTTTCCTCCTCCCTCAATTGTGGAGCCAAGCACTCCGCCTATCCCAGAACCGAACTCCTTGCTCTTACTTGGAACAGGGGTAGTGGGGTTACTCGCTGCAAGAAAGTTCTGGCCTGCGTCTCATTCCACCTTCTGATTTCATAATGATATCCCTCAGGTAATCTGAGTCTCACCTTTCTTCCTTATTGGGTTTGTGGAGACTCCTCTTTTTATCGAATGAAGCCCCCCTGCTCAGTTTAGAATTTTCAACTAGCACCCCAGATCGCGAATGCGTGTAGTTAAGGGGCAGTACGAAGTTGACATTTCTCTGAAACAGGGATCCTCAGGTAAGGTTCTGGTGGGAACCGTTCACCATGCTACTGAAGGAAATCTGGATGCTGTGAAGCGTTGCCTGTCGACCGGCCCCTCCTACTCTGGCCTTGAAACGCGTCTCAATTGCTCGTGGCAATCCCATCCGTTCTGCTACAGGCACCTTCTTGCAATTATTTGAAAAATTTTAGGGCTAAGGGCTGATCGGTTTTATTTTGGAGTTCATGGGAGGAGGGAGTAAAGAAAGGGGGGCATCTCCCTTCAGTTTTTCTCATCACAAATTGGCGCAGCAAAGTGGGGAAAATGAAGGTGTGACTGAAAAGCTCTGGTCCTTAAAAATGGGCTAGGATTTTGCTGCTAACTTTTCCACTTCTTTTTTGGGATCCAAATCCAAAAAGGGGTCGAGTTGCTTGGCCCGTTCAAAAATGGTTTGTGCTTGGATGCGAAATCCCTCTTTGGCAAGGCGTTTCCCTTCTTCGATGAATGAGGGGTGCAAGGGCAGGTTGGGGCAGGTTCGTTCATAGGGAATTTCTTCTCCCACCAATTGTTTCCATTCCGAAAAAGAGAGATTTTCTTTCGCGGTATCGCACACGGTATGAGCAAGGATTTCTGTGCCAGACCAAAGCGTTACGCTTTGGCTACTTCCACCAACGGCAATGGTGTGCCCGTCAGGACTGATGGCAATGGCCTCTAATGTTCCCTTGTGCCGGGAAAATTGAATCGGTGGTTGAGTGGGTTCTTGCCAATTCCAAATGCGCAAGGCTTTATCAGCGCTGACTGAGGACACGGATGTTCCATCGGGACTGAATTGGACTTGTGATATTCGTCCCTCGGATCCTGACAAAAAGGTCGGAGGAGTCAGTGATTGGCGAAGATTCCACAGGCCAATTTTGCGATCACGACTGCCAGTGGCAACCATCCATCCAGACGGATGAACCGCCACAGTTGAAATACTTTGTTGGTGACCTTGTAAGATTTTCGGTGGACTCTCTGTTCGTTGGAGGTCCCATACTCGGAGGGTGAGGTCATCTCCACCTGAGAGAAGGGTCCTGCCATCAGGCGTATAGACAACGGCATTGACCCGCCCAGCATGCGTTCCCAGGGTTGTTGACTGGAGTTGGTCGTTGGTCAAATTCCATAATCTCACTGTATTGTCTTGGCTGCCAGATGCCAGTTGTTTTCCATCGTGGCGGAACGCCAGGCTCGTGACGCCTTTAGTATGCGCTTGAAGAAGGCGAGGGTGGGTATCTGGTTGCGAAAGGTTCCATAGGCGAATCGTCGAGTCCAGGCTTCCGGAAGCGAGGCGTTGCCCATCGGGGCTCACCGTGACTGATAGCACACCGGCGGAATGTCCGGTGAGTATTTGAGGTGCATTCGATATGTGATTCATCGACCACAAGAGTATCGTGCCCTCACTGGTTCCCCCAATAACATGATCTCCAGAAGGATCGAACGCCAGGGTATGAATTCTGCCGGTAATGCCCGTGAGTCGAATGGGAGATGCATGGAGTCCGTTACGAAGAGCATGGTCAATCGTGGACCACTGCGTTCCTTGCGTTCGGAGATTTAAAACATAGGCTTGGCGCGCCCAGAGCAATCTAGCCGTTTCTGATTTTATTGGGCTTGGTGATTGTGTCAGTTTGGCGGTAATCGACGAAACCGCTTTAACAGTATCCTCCTCATTGGGAGAGTAAGGAGAGAGGGAATTGGCAGACGTGGAAGAACGTGAGTCGCCCGCTCCACCGATTTTGGCTGCGGATGATTCGGCACGTAACGATTGTTCCAGCCTTTTGATCTGGTCTTGGGCCTTTGCCAATTGTTGTTGGGTGCCTTGAAGTTTCTGCGAATAGCTATCCCGTTCTTCCGTGGTTTTCCTCAGACTGGCCTGGGCTTCTGTGATTTTTCTCGAATTGGATTCAAGCTGACGAATACGTTCCTGAGCCTGGGTCAAGGCCGTCTGACTTTCCTGAAGCTCCGTTTGAAGAGTTGAGCGAACCGACGCCAATTCTGTGACTCGTTCTTCTGTGCGACGAGTTTGTTCCGAGGATGAGGCATGAATAGCCTTCAAGGCATTTTGACTGTGCTCGGCCTGAGCTCCGACTGTCGAAAGTTGATCCCCTAAGGTGGCGACTTGAGTTTTCGTTGAGTTGAGTTCCCGTTGGGCCTGACTCAATTGCGTCTGCAGCTGGTCTCGTTCCTGCTGCACTGTGCTCAACGTTTTGGTGGCCGTTTCACGTTCCTGGGCCAGTAAGGCTTCAAGTTGACTGAGGCGATTGTCCGTACGAGATTCCTTGGAGCGAATCTCCTGGAGGTTCGCCGTTAGTGTGGCCCGTTCCTTGGCGTCTTCCTGCATGGCTTGGATGTTTTGAGCCAAAGAGGTTTCGAGTTTGGCGGTTTGATTTTTGAGAGAAGACAGCTCTTGTTGACTGGCGGACAGGAGATTTTGGTATTTGGCGCGATCCTGTTGGAGACGACTTAGTTCTGACTTGGCAAGGCTCTCTTGTTCTCGGGCTGTCGCTTCTTTTGTCGAGAGTGTTTTGCGAATGTCGGCTACCGTGGTTCCCAGTTCTTTGATTCTTGTTTCCAGACGAGCCCGATCTTCCATGTGCCGTTGATTTTCAGCCTGGACCAACTCTTTTTGTTGGGTGAGGAGAGAGTCTAATTCCCTGGCGCGTTCATGGGCGAGTGCAAGTTCAGTATTGGCCGTTTTAAGTTGAGTTTCGAGGTGTGAGCGGGCAGTCATGAGCTTGGTGATTTCTGAAGGGTCGAGGGGGGATTGCTTTAGAACGGCCATTTGCAAGTTCTTAACTTCTTCAAGGGTGGCATTCAGTTCTTTCGCGTTTGTGGTGGCTTTGGTTTGCCATTGGGCTCGTTCGGTTTGAAGACTGGCTATCGTGTGGGCATGCGCATCTTGTTGGTCAGTGAGAGCTGATTCCAGCGTTTGCACCCTGGCTTGCAGATCAGAAATCGCATTGTCTTTTGAGGCAAGTTGCGTCTCTAATTGTGTGCGTTGAGCTCGTAAGCTTTGAGATTCATCTGTTGAAAGTTGTTGATAGCGCGCAATAGTGGCTTCGAGTTCTTGAATGTGTTCCTGTGCCCGGGTGAGTGCCTCGGGTTGCTGGAGCGTTTCCGGTACTTCCGTGATGGCCTGAAGTTCTGATGACGATGTTTTCGACGCCGAATCGACTTGTTGAGATGTTTCCGAAGGGGGCAGTGAAACCGGTGCGCGGAAGAACCACATCAGGAGCCCAATACCTATCAATAACACACTGGCTGCCATGACATATGAATGCCGAGGTGCAGGAGAGGATAATAAATCAGACCGTGTCGTGGAAGTTGGTGGATGAAGGTGATATTTGACCCACGAAAGTGGAAAGACTTCTTGATAGAGGGGGTTTCGAATAGCAATCTCTTCCTCATCCTCACGAAGAACGCCGACTAATCGTAGCTGATCCAAGGCGTGTTGATTGTTTTTCAGATTGTCTATCTTGCCTTCTAAGAGATCTAAATATGGTTCAAGGAGAGAAACCCCATTGGCGTCAGGTTCCGTTAAGGCTGTTCGAACGAATTGAAAGTGTGGTTCACGAATTCCTTGAGGACTCACGATAAAATCCTGGATACATTCATCGACCTCTTCTTCCAGCCAGGTCATGTGGTGCTGTTCTTCAAGAAGCTGGCAGAGTAATTGAGTGAGGTAGGGGTGGCCCTTCGTCCACCTGTACACCCATGTCACTATTTCATTAGCAGCATCCGTAGGAAAACTCAGCCCCTCAGACAATGGGAGAGCTTCTTCTCGCGAAAAATCTGAGAGCACCACGCGGTGACTCCATTGGAATAGAGATGGCCCGCCCTCAGGAATGAGTTGGGAAGGGGTGGCCACGCCACAGACAATGAATGAGAGGCGATACAAGATGGAGTGTGTGGCGCGTGATTCATACAGATTGGTCAGCCATTCAAAGAAGTGTTCACGGAAAGGCAGAGTCACGGTTCGTTCAATTTCATCAATGAATAAAACCAGAGGGTGGGTTGTTTCAGGCAGGATGACCTCAGTCAGCAATTGCGTCAGTCGTAAGTGAGGGGGCAGCGCAAACACGGCTGGCTTTTCCCACCAGCTCATGATGTCGGTAGAGAGATCTAGGCTGTCATCCAGAATGCGGACGATATTGTGAAACCAGTCCTTTTCTCGTGGAGGAATGGAAAACTGACTGAGATCGATAAGGACCGCGTGATGAGAAGTCGCGTTAAGCTGTTCAGCCGTATGGGCAATGAGGCTGGACTTCCCCATTTGTGGAGAATGGAGAATATACGCGGGCCTTCCATTCTGGCAGTGATCAAGTAGTTCAGCATCTGCCGGGCGCTGGATATACTGAAGTTTTCGCGCCTTAACTGTACGACCGCTGGAAAAACCGGGGTGATTTTTAGGTGCCATAATCCTGCATTCAAAAATTCTGCCAAGAAAGCTGTAACGTGTTGAATTTGCTTATTTTATTAATGAATTCTCGGAGTTCATTGGAACCCAAAGGGAGTAGGCCGTAAGATAATTAAAAATGAGGGTATCTTAAGAATCTGATTGCTAGGTTTTGGAAAATGGGAGTGTTGAATAATAATAATTTCCAAGGGCATATTGGCCCCAGGCACGTTGCATATCAGAAGCCTCGGGGCGGTTCAAAAAAGTTCGTCCAGTCCTGTCCTGAGCTTTGTCGAAGGGAAGGCCGCAGCCAGTTTTGCGCGCAGAGCGTACTTCCGGTACGTGAGCACGGAAAAATGGCGAGAACGCTGCTGGCGGCTTTTTTCAACAGCCCCAAAATGATCGTGTGTGTTAAAAAGAGCCATTTGGTTTCTGCAGAGCCCGATGGGGACTGTATTCAGATACACAATCTGATTATGAAAAAGCGAAAAGAAGAAAAAGTGCCATGGGGGAGTCTAGCAATGATCTCTCCAGGTTGTTCATCAGAAACGGTGGTTGGAAGTCCACCGAAAAGGAGATTTTACTTGTTATTCACTGGACAAGTCATTAGGCATGTTCGGATCGTTGTGGAATACCTAAGTTGTACCGGCCGGACTGGATCCGGAGCTCAAAATCCAGGAGTTTCCGTAATTCCAGTTCTGCACCTTCAAGAAATCGAAGGGCTTCCTCTCGGCTAGGGAAGGGGCCGTATGTTCGAGTCAAAAGGACATTGCAGGAGACTTCGACAAACCAATGCTCGAATCCTCGCTTGCGGCCCTTTCGGTAAATGGCAATTTCATGGTCGGTTTTAGTCTGACTCGCCATCACGCGCCTCCCTGGGTAAAGTGTTCATTAATAGCAAGGTTTTAACCTTAGCCATTAACACGCAAATTTAATGCGAATATCTTTATGATGACGAAACCCATGAATTCAGCAGGTAGGATAAGTAAATATAATAAGATGCTACATATAGTGTCAAGAGAGTTACTAGTAGCCAAAGTATGGTGTTTTTTGGGGATCGTGCTCAAGTGAATGCATTCCTTCTGCGGGTGAGGAACTGAATCTTGGTGGCTCAAAATTGCTGAAAGGCTTCTTGGGGTGTCGGAGAAGCTTTCTTCACGGGTCTTTACGGAATGATGAAGAAAGCACGGCGATGGGAATAAAGCGGAGAAGAGGCAGAAGGGTGAGTAGGCTGACCGGAACGCAGACTTTTCTTGATGGTTTTGGGTAGAGTTTCAATCTTTGTCTTATCCAGGTGTGGCGGAGGATATGATTAGCGAGGTCCCATGGCATCTTCATCGAAAAAAGTAATATACGCAGCCCTCATCGGTAATGCCTTGATCGCCGTCACCAAATTTGCGGCATCAATAGTCACAGGGAGTTCGGCGATGTTGGCTGAAGGCATTCATTCCCTCGTTGATACAGGCAATCAAGGGCTTTTGTTGTATGGTCTGCATAAAGCGAAGAAGCCACCTGATGAAAAATTTCCGTTTGGCCATGGCAAGGAAGTGTATTTTTGGAGTTTTGTGGTCGCGATCATGGTTTTTGCCTTGGGGGCGGGAATCTCGCTCTATGAGGGGGTCCTCCATATTCTACATCCCGAGCCGGTGGAGAATCCTCTCATCAATTATGTGGTGTTAGGATTTGCGCTGGTGTTTGAAGGTGGGGCCTGGGCTTTTGCCTTCAAGGAATTTTCTCAGACTAAAGGCACGTGGTCCTATGTGCAGGCGGTGCAGCGAGGGAAAGACCCCACGATTTTTATGGTCTTGTTTGAGGATTCGGCGGCAGTCCTGGGGCTGATTGTGGCGTTTCTTGGTATTTGGTTGGGGCAACTCACAGGGATTGTGTATTTGGATGGAATTGCCACCGTCATCATCGGATTGATTCTTGGTGGAACGGCGGTCTGGTTAGCGTGTGAAACCAAAGGCCTCCTCATCGGAGAAAGTGCCAATCTGGAAGTGGTTCAGAGTATTCGGGAGCTGGCGAGGCAACTCGCGGGTGTAATCCATGTGAACGAAGTGCTCACGATGCATATGGGGCCTGAATTTATTTTAGTTAATATCAGCGTGGATTTTCAGGATGGTGTGTCTGCGGAGCAAGTCGAACGCTCGGTAGCGATGTTGGATAACGAGATTAAAGCCAAGCATCAGTTGGTAAAACGGGTGTTTGTGGAAGTCGAAGATCGACACGTTTTCAACATGCTGGAGTTTTAATAGATACCGGATTCATCCATGGTCGTGGCGAAGAGAAAGGGAAATGTGCCGTAAAATGGGTGAGACGCGTGTTGATCTCCTGCACCTGTTAGAAGATTTACGAGATGCCTATCCGGGCATGGTCGAAGAAACCATTCTTACCGAAATCGTGGCGAATTCTTTGGATTCCGGTGCCAGCCGGATTGCGCTTGAAGCCAATCCTGGTGAGGGAACGTTGATGGTGAGGGATAACGGGTCAGGCATGCAACGGAAAGATCTCGCACGGTATCACGACATTGCTTCGAGTACGAAACGGCGTGGACAGGGAATAGGCTTTGCGGGGGTTGGAATCAAATTGGGGTTGTTAGTCTGTGAGGAAGTCCTGACAGAGACCAAGCGCGGGCAGACGCATGTCTCCACGTCCTGGCATTTATCCTCACGTCATCGGGCCCCATGGAAATGGGTCTCACCGATCGGCATGGTCTATCAACAAGGTACCGCCGTGCGTATGAAGTTGCAGAATGCCTTATCGCCGCTGTTGGATGCGGGCTTCTTAGGTGCGGCAGTTGCCCGCCATTTCCAGCCGTTGCTGGACTCCACCTTTTCGAAAATTTTGTCAGCGCATTATCCGGAAGGAGTGGAATTTGTCATCAATGGCCAAGTGTTGATGCCTCAAAACTTTGAAGCACCCGTGAAGGCACCATTAGAAATTCGTATGCTGCGAAAGCGCAAGCCTTCGGCCGTGGGCTATTTGGTGCGCACCGACCATCCTTTGCCGGATGATTTGCAGGGCCTGGCCATCAGTACGTTCGGCAAAGTCATCAAGTCAGGATGGGATTGGTTGGGGTTGACCCCACAGGCTCGTGAACGAATTTCCGGGTTGATTGAGGTGCCGGATTTGGCGGCGTGCCTGACATTGAACAAAGGGGACTTTATTCGAGTCGGGGCGCGTGGGGCGACGTATTTGGCGTACCGGAAAGCCATTCAAGAAGCCGTGCAGCGGCAGCTCGCGGATTGGGGTGTGGTCGATGGTCAGATCGAAGAAACCCCGCCACGACAAATCCGGCCGTTGGAGCGCGATATAGAACGGGTCTTAGAAGATCTCTCCGATCTTTTCCCCTTGCTAGGATCATTGGTGGAGCATCGGAAGGGTGGTCAGAAGCGCCTTCCCTTGGGAGGGCTGGGGTCGTATGATGAAATGCGGGCGGTGATTACGCCAGGCAAGGGGCCTCATGTCGCTGACGAGGAGGACACGTTAGTGGTTCATGAGCCAACCACTGAATCTCTTTCCGACTCGGACAGGGAACCTCGCGACGCAGACGACACGGCCTCAGTGGTCTCTGATTTTCTGCTGCCGGATCGCGGTAGCGCTAAACGTCCGGCCAGGTTTGGGCTCGGCATCCAATTCGAAGATCGGGAACATGATCAAGAAATTGGGCGGTTGCTGGAATCAACCGTGTGGGTCAATCGCGCTCATCCGGCCTATCAACGTGCCGTGGCCACGAGGTCGGTCGGCTATCATATCGCGCTGGCCGTGGGATTGGCGCTGGCGCCGCTGGCGGTCGAGCCTGCACATGAGCATGCGTTTCTGTCAGCATTCCTGTCCTGCTGGGGTGAAGGAGGGCTTCCCAGGAAAACCAAAAAACCAAAGAGATAAAAGCCCCAACCTGCGCATGAGGGGTAAGGAGTACCGTAAGGGGGCAGACTCGAATTTATTAATTCGAGTCTGCCCCCTTCTGCCTTTATTTCATCAATGGAGAGAATCGTTAGTCATCTAATCATCATTGCGATTGGCGATTTCCAAAATAACCGGGCAATGATCGGAGAGGCGCCGATAGGCTGATGGGTAATCTCCCCGAATACGTTGGCAGCTAGCTAATGCGCAATATCCCGTGACTTGAACGGATGTCACCGTCACTTCTTTCATCTCCTGGGCCACTAAGACATGGTCCAATTGCCCTCCGTGCCCGCGAAAGTAATGGGAACATTGCGGTTGAGCGGGGAGGTCGGTAAAGCCAGGCTG